>Ga0272446_1007542_pt1 | contig 10776 bp, 8 predicted proteins | sample YNPCB0061_FD_194587 | JGI IMG/M metagenome (GOLD analysis project Ga0272446, IMG submission 194587) | Hot spring microbial mat communities from Yellowstone National Park, WY, United States - YNP-CB-006-1 | ecosystem: Environmental > Aquatic > Thermal springs > Hot (42-90C) > Sediment | place...
TTGCCGCCATTTTTAAGGTAATCGATAACAGCCTTTACCTTTGGTTCCATACTGCCCTTGCCGAACTGCCCCTCTGCCAGGTAGTGTTCAGCCTCTGCAATGGTGAGCCGATCCAGCCAGCGCTGGCTCGGTTTGGTAAAGTCCAGGGCGACCTTTTCCACCTCTGTGGAAATTAGAAACAGATCTGCGCCGATGGATGAAGCCAAAACGCTGGATGCTAAATCCTTGTCTATAACCGCTTCCAGGCCCGATATGGTTCCATCTTCGGCTTCCGCCACAGGAACGCCTCCGCCGCCCACCGCAATGACGGTCTCCCCCTGCTCCAGCAGTTCCCGGATTATGCTTTCCTGGATGATCCGTTTGGGCCTGGGACTGGGAACAACCCGCCGCCAGCCGCGGCCGGAATCCTCCACTACGGTCCAGCCATCCTGTTCATGCCGCATCCGGGCGGTGGCCTCGTCCATGAAGGACCCAATGGGCTTTGTGGGGTTCTGGAATGCCGGATCTTTGGCATCCACCACCGTTTCGGTGACCAGGGCCACCGCCCGGTTCGGCATACCGCGGCGCCGGAACTCGTTATACAGGGATGTTTCGAACATATACCCGATAGAGCCCTGGGTATTGCTTCCGATATAATCCAGCGGCGCCGGGGGAACTTCCTTGGCACTTATTTCATTTTTTCTCAGTAAGAATCCTACCTGGGGACCATTGCCATGGGTAACCGCCACCGAGTACCCGGCCTGAATAAGATCCACGATGTAGGGCACGGTAAGGCGGACCGATTCAAACTGGTCCTGCAAACTCGTCTTTTTTGGGTCCCGAATGAGGGCATTGCCGCCCACCGCAACCACCGCAATTTTACGTGCCATCAATTCCTCCTTGTATCCACCGCTGTCATTCCATACAGGAACCCGGTGGCACTATCCAAACCAGAGCTGTGTCCGTAAGCCTCCAGAAGAGCCATCATGGTAAGCCAGGATGCCCTATCGGCAGTAAAGGCTCGGCCCAGTTGGAGCAAGAGCGTGCTGAATTTCTTTTGAGTTGCCAGGTATAAAAATGTACTAGACACCCGGCTGGTCAATTCCTGCCCTGTTAAGGCACCTGAGGCCGGGGATTCAAGCCCCAGCTCATTTGCCAGGCCCCAGAGCCAGGTATCCAGGGTAAGGTTGCTTATAGACCTTTTTTGGTAAGGGCCCTCTGAACACATCAGCAGGGCCAGGATTAAGCCGCAGAGGAAATCATCCCCCGATGGGGTCAATCCCTGGCCGAAACCTATAAGGCGCCGTGATGCCCCCAGCGCTTCGGAGGGTTTTTCTGCGTACAGAGCCTCTACGAGAGCATGGGCCGCTTCACCAAAGGGGTGCCACAAGGCCCCTGATCCTGAAAGCATATAATAGGCGGTTGCCCTGGATGCATCCCAGCGAAGTTCCGTATGCTTCTTACGCTGTATCCGTTCCAGGGTCGTACCGGCACATAAAAGCTGTTCAGAAAATTCCGATTCAGACAGGGTAAGATGCGGCACAAGTTCATCGCAGCTCCGGCTTTCCTTCACCGATGAAAAATCTACGGAGATGTTATATCCCAGGGTGAGAAGAGACCCCTTAAAGGAGCCCCATAGGCCCCTATCAATTCCGAGGGTATCAAAGGTTTTATACAACGAAGGAGCAACAAGGGCAGTCAGGGGATGGGTTAGTATTTCTTGATTTACCAGGGTATACAGAAGAGGGGAATCGGGTATTTCCAGATTTACCGCATGGGGAAATACAGAATGAACTCGGCAGGTAAAGGCCCCTTTTAGAAACAGAGAACCCCTTTGGAGAGCCGCTAATCTGTATCCCCTATCAGAAGCCACAGCAGTACCTGGGCTTTCCGATTCCATGCTATACCATGCCATAGGACCGCACCAGGGCTTCCTTTAGGGCATTAGAAACCTTTTCTTTGCCCCATAGTATATTTTCCCGGGTCAGTTCCCGGGCCCTTTGAATATCGCACCGTTCCAGGGCGTCCAAAATTTCCAAATGATCCTGGCAGGTTTTTCGCAGCCGTTCCGGGTCAGTTATGTCGGAGAGCCGTACAAAATGGATGCTCCGATCAATATCTTTCAGGATCCGCTGCATTACCCTGTTTCCGGCTTCAGCGGCCAGGGCTTCGTGAAAATGCTCATCCTCTAGGGCCGCTTCATGGGCCATGGCTGGCAGGGCTTCTAAAAGTTCTTTCCAGCGTTTCCTGAGTTGTTTTAACAGCTGGGGGCTGATCCCTGCTTTGCAAAGCCGTTCAATTACCGCCAGTTCCAGCACAAGCCGGGTGTCATAGAGATCCTGCAGTTCCTGCAGGTCGATACGCCGAACCCGGTATCCCTTGCGTTCGGCCTTGTCCACAAGCCCTGCCTCTACCAGCATATTCAGGGCTTCCCGGATGGGACTGCGGCTTACGCCAAACTCGGCACACAGTTCTTCTTCGGTGAGCCGATGGCCGGGCGGATAGAGCCAGGTGCGAATTCGTTCTGATAAAGTCTCATACACGTCCGCACTTAAATTGCGTCCTGTCCGCCCAGTAGCCATGTGGTCCTCCTACTTGAACACAAATACCTTTACCGGTTTGCCCGGCCGTTCATCGGACTCGATAACCGTGGCGTTCAGCTTCATCCCGATAACCGGGTTTTCAACTTCCAGCCGCCCCGAGGCTCGCAGTCCATTTTCGAACTGGACTATACCAAAAAGTAAATATTTCTTGGTATACCCTTCCGGCAGATTCCATGCCCGGGTCCAGGTAAGCAGGGTGCAGGGACCTTCCAGATCAAAGGTTTCCCAGCCCTTACCGGTTACGGGATCCCGCCGTTTGTTGCATTGAGAGCAAACCATGGGCGCCGGATAATAAATTGCCCCGCAGTTCTGGCATTTGTAAGCCTTAATTTTGGGGGCCTTTACTTCGTATTGGCTAAAATCGATAAACATACCTGCCCCCTTAATCCTTTGCGCAGATGACAGCAACCACATTGTTGCCAAAACCGCCGAAATTCACCGACATACCGTATTTAGGATCCTTCACCTGCCGGCCGCTCTCCGCTTCGCCCCGGAGCTGGCGGACCAGTTCTACCACCTGGGAAACACCGGTAGCACCGACAGGATGGCCCTTAGACTTTAAGCCCCCCGATGTATTGATGGGGAGTCTTCCATCAATTTTGGTTTCTCCTTTTCGAACCGCCAGATAGCTCTTACCCCGCTCAAAGAAACCAACCTCTTCGCTGATGGCCAGTTCCAGAATGGAGAACGCATCATGCAGTTCCGCAAAGGAAATATCCTTGGGCCCCACACCGGCCATTTTATAGGCCTTTTCTGCTGCAATGCGAACCGCATTCAGTTGCAGAGGGTCCTTCCGGTTATGGACACAGTGGGTATCGGTAGCACTGGCAACACCGGCAATCCGGATGGGCTTTTTCTTAAACTCCTTGACCCGGGGGGAGTCCATGTTCACCAGCAAAAGGGCTGCCGCACCATCGGAAACCGGACAGGTGGAGTACATCCGCAAGGGCTCGGCCACATAGTTATTCACCACATCGGCCTCAGGACCGTCGGCAATAGCTTCGATATTTACCGGTGCCTGGATATGGGCGTACTTGTTTTTGGCCCCATTTTCATGGTTTTTAACCGCCAGCAAGGCTAAATCCCGTTCGGTAAGGCCGTATTTTTCCATATACAGCCGGGTAAACATGCCGCCGAAGGCCGGTAAGGTAAGACCCATGTTGTATTCCGCTTCCTGGTGGAGCATGGTAGCCACAATATCCGTAGACATCCAGCCGCTGACTTTCCGCATCACTTCACCGCCCACCACGAGCACCACGTCGCACATGCCAGAAGCAATGGCCATATAGCCAATTTTAACAGCGCTTGCACCGGAAGCGGGGCCGTTTTCTACCAGTTCTGCAGGGACCGGTTCCATGTCCATGCGGCTAATCAGGGAAGAAGCCACCGCAGATTGATGAACGAACAAGCCCGATGCCATATTGCCGACAATCACCTGATCTATTTCTTTCCGTTTTTCCAGATATCCCGCATCCTGGAGGGCGTCGGTGGCCGCATAGGCCATGACGTCCGCCAGATCGTATTCCGAAGAATTTCCGAATCGGGTATGCCCGATTCCTACAATACCGACTCTGGCGGCCATAGGTTACCTCTTAAATCCGGGGATTTGCGGATATTCGCTGGGCATGATGAGCTTTTCAGCGGACTTTAGGTCCTCTTCTGAGACCGGACGAGTACCGGTGCATTTCACGGCCTTTACATCGTTCCAGAGCTTCCGGGTAAGCACAAAGGTAGGAACACCACCCAGCTCATGCCGTACCTGGGGATACAGGTGGGACCGATCTTCCAGCTGATATTCAATCATCCAGCGCTTAAAGCCATTGGGGCTCTCAGCAACAATCCAAACCTCATCTTCGCCAAGTATATCGATATGATGTTCCATCTTGGCGGCAAACAGCTGGGCACCGACCCGGAGGCCCCGCTTAATAGTCATGGTATGAAGACTCATGCCGAGCTTATCATCCACATGGCGGCTCGTAACAATACCAGCGATAACACCGTTGATAGCGCCCACCAGCACAAATTCATTGGCAACCCGGTAGCGGTACCAGCCAAGAATTTCCGAATACATCCGGGCCGCTACGATATCGTAAAAATCTGCGGCGACGCCGATAAGGGGGGCAACGGTACCAAGCAATACACCGACTTCATCCCGGCGTGCTTCGCGGACCACCATCTTTTCTCCCGAAGCCAGGGTGATTACCTTGGGGGGATAGGGCTTTAACTCTACCTCTGGGGGCCTCAGTTTTTTCTCCATTTCATCAATAGCCATAGGGTACTCCTCTATTTATGGGTTTTTCGGGCTTCTTCATGAAGCCAGGGATTCTTTGCACCAGCCACATCGCCAAACCGGGTGAGCTCAGCTTTGGCTTTCTTCTTCATCAGTTCCTCATAGCGGTCATCCTCCACATGGGCCACAATACGGGCAATAGATGATTCACCGTCTACAAAGCGCCAGGGATAACAGCCGATGACCGCCCGCTGATTCAGAAGCAGGTCGATGTCGCCGCCGACACATTCGGCATGGATAATACCCTTGTCGAACATCTCGATATGCATGAGCTGATACTTGTCATCGCTAAAGAACTCTTCGAGGGACTTGCCGTATTTCTTCTGGAAATGGGCATCACATTCTTTAGCCTGCCGGGGCATCCACTCCCGGATCTTGGTGTTCATAGGATGGTCCGCACTGCCGCAATCCACACCAATCCAGCGAAGCTTCTTTTTCTTTGCCCATTCGGCAAACTCCCGGTCCGGTCCGGGATGTTTAATCATGTACCGGATCTCATCCCCCGTGGGCTGATCCCAGCCGTAGTGATGAAAACCCGTATGAATAATGAGGATGTCCCCCTCTTTTACTTCTACCCGTTCTTCCACCATTTTGGAGGTATACACATCGTAATCGCCGCACACGTCGGATAGGTCTACAATGGCTCCTTCGTGGACAAGGAAATCCATATCCAGGCTGGCAATATCCTTACCAGGGGTATAAAAGTGAATTTCACCATCCAGATGGGTGCCGATATGGTTAGAGTGGGTCACAACCTGGCCGTTAGCCCCATTGGGAGCCAGACGCTTAAAGTATTGCACCTGCAGGGGAATGTAGGTTGGCCACGGCGGGGTCCCTACACCCAGCGGAATTGTCAAATCGATAACTTTCATTGAACACCTCCTCAATAATATTGTCCGACCAGGTCGGAACCAGTAGATCCTTACTTTGTATAGGCCTCTGCCAGGGCTTTAAGGGCATCCTGGTAGCAATTAACCGGCGGTTTAACGAGGCCAGCGCCAACCATGCCGATGCCGGGCTTTTTATGGGCAATCCCGGTGTTGATAACCGGCAAAATACCCTTATCAATCACCTTGCGCACATCAATCGCCGTGGGAGTGCCCCGGAAATCGAGGATCGGGATCTTGTATTCCCGGTTTTCCGCCAGGGTAATTTCATACATTTCCCGGGTAAAACGCAGGGCGTCCTCCGGAGAGCCCCCTACAAACTTGACTATTGCCGGAGCGGCGGCCATGGCAAAACCGCCGATACCGCTTGTTTCGGTAATAACCGAGTCACCAATATCGGGAGCCGCATCATCGGGCCCAAATCCAGGGAGATAGAGTCCATTGACAATACCCGCAGGTCCGGTGAACCAGCGGCCCTTAAGACCCGCAACCTGAATACCGAACTCGGTGCCGTTCCGGCCCTGGGCGGTGATCACCGTACAGCCGGGGATCCCTTCTGCGGGCATCAGCACCGATTTGGCCGACGGCATGGTTAAATTCAGGAAGAAATGATCATTTTGATGCATAAAGGTAAGGACCCGGGCAAGGGCTTCCTTGCTTTCGTTCAGCATCACCAGGTAGGGAGCCAGTTCCCGAATAACCAGAGAAGTACCTGCCCGGTTCCGGTTGTGGCCCTCATCGCCCATCTGCAAGGCCTGGACAATGAGACTCCGCATATCCACCGGTCCATGCTTTTCGATTGCTTTTTGCAAAATCGGGGCCAGTTCCTGTTCCATCCAGCGGAGCCGGTCCAGTACTTCCTGGGAATAGGCCCCATAACGCAGAACCTTGCCAAGACCTTCATTCAAGGTTGCATAGGCCCGGTTGCCAAAGGTTTCATTTTCGATAATCCAGACGGGCATCCGAGGGGTCACAATACCCGCCATCGGCCCCACCGCCGCATGATCCTGACAGGGTGAAAATTCAATTTTACCCGATTCAGCCAGAGCCAGGGCTTCCGCTTCGGTTGTAGCCAACCCTTCGTAGAGGAGACCGCCGATGACAGCCCCCCGCATGGGTCCGCACATTCTGTCCCAGGTAATTGGAGGTCCCGCATGGAGGAACAGATTGGGCTTCATGCCGGGAATAGTGTCCAGCGCGGTGCCGATACCCTTAATCACCGGTTTACCCGAAAGGATCCGTTCAACCGCTTCCGCATTAGCCTTTTCGATATCCACCGCAGCTCGGGATTCCAGTCTGTCCAAGACCTGTATCAGTTCGGGGTTTCCGCCCGCAGGGGGAACCCAATCCACATGAACCACCGGGGTTTCGCAGGCTGCGAGATTCTTAGCAAAGGATTCCAGCCCCAGATTGATGACCCTCAAGCCCTGGGTAAAGAGGGAGAGGATATGTTTGGGGCCAACCTGGTTTTGAGGGGCAGAAGCCTCTGCACTGTGTAGCGGAGCAGGCTTTCCCGCTCCGGGGGCCGCCGATGCAAGGCTGGGCTGGACAGCCGCTGTAGCTTTGCCGGTCACTTTTTCCATAATCTTCAGGGCCAGTAATGAGGCCTGATAGTTAGAAGGCATCACAATAACCCCGGCACTGCGCAGTTTAGCAACCTGGGCTTCGAAACCCTGGAAATCCCCCGGGGTACCTGTCACAGAGGCGATAACCGGAAGGTACCCGCCCCGTTTTTCAGCGGCTTCCTTCGCCTTTTTAATAGAAGGAATCATCGCACCGGCGGGGTCCTCATGGGACCCATAGCCTAACACACAGTCCACCAGCATGACTGCAATTTCCGGGTCATCCCGTTCAGCATCGATCCGTTCGGTTCTGGTGCTGGGGTCAATCATCGGATGGGGGCGGCCTACAGTAAAGACATCATCCCCCAGGTCCACAATGGTGTGACCTATGGATTTTTTTGGATTCGGCAGTACAAAGGCGGGGTCAGTTTGATTATTAGAATAGACCGCCCCGGTGAGCCCATGGAGCAGTATCCAGGCTTCGTCGGTAAGGGTGCCGCCGGTATAATACCCCCGGATATATTTTTGCGTTTTAGACATACGGCGGGTTTCCTGCTCCACCAGGGCTTCTATTTCTGCCCTGGATTGGTCAAAGGGCCAGGTTCGCCGGCTCTGTACATCAATCTGTTCGCCCTTAGCCAGAGCTACTGCCCAACGGGAGGCTTCCTCCAGATTCGCGGCAAAATGGATGGAGGGCCCCGCCTGAATAGCCGACTTTAAACCGATAAAGTGGACCACTGCGGGTTTGCCTGTCTTTTCCAGGGCCTGTACCACTTTGGAGGCCACTTCCGGTGCTGGGGGCTTAGAGACAATCAGAATGGCCTTTGTTTCCGGATCTGCCCCAAGGGCTTCGATACCCATCAGCATGGTGGTTCCCCCCACCTGGGCATTTTTCAGATCCCGGCCGCCGGTGCCGATGCCCTGGCTTACCCCACTGCCGAAGCGGTCAATCAGGCAGGAAACTTCCTGAAGCCCTGTCCCTGCAGCGGCAACGATACCCACCGGGCCCCGATCCACCACATTGGCGAAACAAATAGGCTTTCCATCTATGATGGCGGTCCCACAGTCGGGGCCCATGACGAGTAGACCCTTTTCACGGGCCATTTTTTTTAAGGAAATTTCATCTTCTAAAGATACATTGTCAGAAAAGAGCATGACATGAAGGCCCCTGTTCAAGGCCTTTCGTACCTCACGGGCCGCATACATGCCGGGGACTGAAATGATAGCCAGGTTTGCATCGGGCAAGGTGTCCAGGGCGCTGTCCAGGGTTTTACTGTGGGGCAGTCCCAAGCCGCCTGCGATTCCAGAACTGGATTTCTTTTTGCCTGCCAGCATCTCATCAACCGCGGTAAGGGCCGATTCAAAGGTTTTCTCAGACTCACAATCCAGGGCAATAATCAGATCCGCCGGGGTAACATCCTTAAGAGCATCCAGGCTATAGCCCTGTTCTTTAAGTAAATTAAGGTTCATGGGGGTTCCCATGGTTACCGTAGCATCGGTGATATCGGACCGGTCCTTAAGATCCTTGCTTAACAGCATTAAAAACACCGAATCGACATAGGTGTCTTTTCGGATATGTATATGTTTCATCTCAACCTCCCCGCACCACTATTTGTAGAATTTATTATATACCATATTGTATACAAGTCAAGAAAAAAATAACAGCTTAGTTCGCGTTCCAAACAGACCATTTCATCCAGGCTTATTGCACTGCCAGAGGGTTCTTAGGGAGTCTCTCGGACAGGCATGTTGAACAATCCGACTCTTTTTCTTACTATGGGACTATGAAAAATCCAGAGACCGCATCCTTGTCCCATGAATTTTACTTTAATAAAAAACATCCATTAAAAACTTTTTATCATTTTTTTGATCGGGAACAGAAGAACCTGGTGCTGGCAGGCCTCTTTTTTATTATTAAACATTCACCAGTCTGGGCCATGCCGGTCATTCTGGCCAATATTATTAATGCGTTAAGCAGTGCGGTAACAAACCCTGCAATGCAGACTGCCGCGATCCATCGTATCATCATCAATCTGATTGTTATTGCGATTCTTGCTCTACAAAATATTCCAAACCAGAGCCTTTTTATCTATTTTCTTGCAAAGGCGGTCAGACAGATAGAAGGGTCTTTACGGCTTTCCCTGGTCCGGAAATTACAGCAACTGTCCCTTTCCTTTCACGACCTTACCCACTCAGGAGCAATACAATCTAAAATTCTTCGGGATGTGGAATCGATACGCAACCTGATTATGGTGGGCATGAACAACCTCCTTCCGGCCATAGTTACCTTTATTTTTGCGTTTAGCATGACCGTAAGCAAAGAGCCTTGGATTAGTCTTTTGTTCCTCATATCGATACCCCTGGCAGTGGTGATTATTAAGGTTTTTCGGGAGCGGATGATAAGCACCAACACGGTACTCCGGCAGGATATGGAGCGGATGAATGAACAGCTTTCTGAAATGATCGAAATGATCCCTGTCACCAAAGCCCATGGGCTTGAACAAACTGAGCTTACCCGTTTAGAAAAACAGTTTTCTGTGATTCAGGTGAATGGGCTTAAACTCGATGTAATCAGCGCCTTCTTTGGGGCTATTAACTGGGTGGGATTTCAATTGCTACAAATTGTATGCCTTGCTTTTACCATTCCCTTTGTGCTCCAGGGCCGGATCGGCATCGGTGATGTGGTTCTTTTTCAAGGGCTTTATGGGTCGGTCTTGAATGCGGTAAGTTCTATTTTGAATATCTATCCGGACCTGGAACGGGGCCTTGAGGCAATTAACTCTATTGGAGAAGTGCTTACCGATGAGGAAATAGAGGAAAACGAGGGGAAAGAAATTGTCGAGCAGGTGCAGGGTTCTATTGCGTTTAAAAATGTATGGTTCTCCTATCCCAATACCAAAGAACATGCCATAGAAAACTTTAGTCTTTCGATACAAAAGGGGCAATCGGTGGCCTTTGTTGGGTCTAGCGGTTCCGGTAAATCGACCCTGATTCAGTTAGTCTTGGGTCTCAGACGCCCCCAGCGGGGCCAAATTCTGCTGGATGGGAAGGACCTTTCTGAACTTGATATGCGAACCTTCCGAACCTTTGTTTCCGTCGTCCCCCAGTCGGTAATTCTTTTTTCGGGCAGTATCCGGGAAAACATAACCTATGGATTACGGGAATATACGGAGGCTGATGTGCAAGAGGCGGCTCGCAAGGCTAATGCCCTGGAGTTTATCCAAGCCTTGCCGATGGGGTTGGAACGGCAAGTACAAATTGCCATTGAGCAGGCCATGCAGGGCCGGACGACCCTGGGGGAGGTCTGGGAATACAAAACCTGGCGGAGTTGAACCATGCAATTCATCAATTTGCCACTATGGTAGGCATCAATTTGGAGGAATAACCATGCTTAAAGGAAAGAGAATCGTCATTACCGGCGCTTCATCGGGGATCGGCGCGGAGCTCTGCAAGGG
>Ga0272446_1007543_pt1 | contig 10775 bp, 10 predicted proteins | sample YNPCB0061_FD_194587 | JGI IMG/M metagenome (GOLD analysis project Ga0272446, IMG submission 194587) | Hot spring microbial mat communities from Yellowstone National Park, WY, United States - YNP-CB-006-1 | ecosystem: Environmental > Aquatic > Thermal springs > Hot (42-90C) > Sediment | place...
CGGCAGGCTCCGCCGGCTCGGGCTGCAGGCCAACGCCGCTGCGACCTTCCTCCGCCTCTACCTCCTGCCCGGCAAGCACGCGGCGCTGCCCGAGCGCGTGCGCATGGCGCCGGCCTGGTAGGCATGGCGCCGGAACCCCGGGCAAGAGCGCGCGCCAGATGACCGATCTCGTCCTGCCGGCCGTGTTCACCGTGTTCGCCTGGTGGTTCTCCACCGGCGCGATCCTCTGGCTCGACGGGCTTCCGGCGCGCACCTTCCCCGTGAGCCTCGGGGCGGCGAGCGTGCTCGCTGCCGTCGCCCTCTGGGGCCTCGCGGCGACCGCGAACGATCCCTCGCTCGGCGGTGCCTACCTCGCCTTCCTGTGCGGCCTGATGGTCTGGGCCTGGCAGGAGATGGCGTTCCTGATGGGCCTCATCACCGGCCCGCGACGTTCGCCGAGCGAACCCGGCGCCCCGCCGCTGCGTCGCTTCGTCAACGCGGTGATGGCGATCCTGCATCACGAGCTCGCCATCCTGGCGGGCGCCGCGCTCGTGCTCACGCTCACCTGGGGCGGGGAGAACCTCGTCGGGCTCTGGACCTACCTGCTGCTGTGGGTGATGCGGCTCAGCGCCAAGCTCAACCTCTTCCTCGGCGTGCCGAACCTCGCCGAGGAGTTCCTGCCCGACCATCTCGCCTACCTGCAGAGCCATTTCCGCCGGCGGCCGATGAACCTGCTCTTCCCCTTCTCCGTCACCGTGGGCACGGTCGGCACGGTGCTGCTTTTCCAGGCCGCGACCGCCGATGGGGCCACCGCTGCCGCGGCGGCCGGCTACGCGTTTCTCGCCACCATGCTCGCCCTCGCGGTGCTCGAGCACTGGTTCCTGGTGCTGCCCATCCCCTCCGTCCTGCTCTGGGCCTGGAGCCTTCGCGAGGAGGCCCGCGGCAGGGCGCGGAGCGCCTGGACAGCGTCTCTCCCGGGCCCATGTGACCCGGCGGAGCTGAGGAGCGTGCTCGATGCGGCGGCGCGTGGGGCCTATGGCGAGGTCGAGACGCTGAGCGGCAGCGTGCGCGCCGCGTCCGGCTGGATCGAGTTCTACGCCACGCCGCGCGGCGCGACCATCAGCGAATGCCCCGCTCCCGCCTCCGCCGAGGCGCGCGTCACCGCGGTCGGCCGAAGCGTCGATCTCGCGCGGCTTCAGGCCGCCATCGCCGCCTGCGCCGCGGCGGGCGCCCTGCGGGAGGCGACATGACCGGGACCATCACGACCGGGGAGACGCCGCGCGCCCCCGGACGGCGAGACCACGATGTGCGGCAGCTGCTTGGTACGGAGGCACCATGAACTACGAGGCCTTTTTCCGGCGCCATCTCGAGGGCCTCCGCCAGGAGGGCCGCTACCGGGTGTTCGCCGACATCGAGCGGATCGCCGGCGCGTTCCCGCGCGCGATCCTGCACACCGCCGAGGGCCGCCGCGAGGTGACCGTCTGGTGCAGCAACGACTATCTCGGCATGGGCCAGAACCCCGACGTTCTCGCGGCGATGCACGAGGCGCTCGACCGCTGCGGCGCGGGCGCCGGCGGCACGCGCAACATCGGCGGAACGAACCACTACCACGTCCGCCTCGAGGCCGCGCTCGCCGACCTGCACGGCAAGGAGGCCGCGCTGATCTTCAACTCGGGCTACATGTCGAACTGGGCGAGCCTGACCACCCTCGCCGCCCGCGTGCCCGACTGCGTGGTGTTCTCCGACGAGGGCAACCACGCCTCGATGATCGAGGGCATCCGCCACAGCCGCGCCGAGCGGCGGATCTTCGCCCACAACGACCCCGACGACCTGCGCCGCAAGCTCGCCGAGTTCCCCTACGAGCGGCCGAAGCTGATCGCCTTCGAGAGCGTCTACTCGATGGACGGCGACATCGCGCCGATCCGCGAGCTCTGCGACGCGGCGGACGAGTTCGGCGCGATGACCTATCTCGACGAGGTGCACGCCGTCGGCCTCTACGGCCCGCGCGGCGGCGGCGTCGCCGAGCGGGAAGGCCTCTCGGACCGGCTCACCGTCATCGAGGGAACGCTCGGCAAGGCGTTCGGCGTGCTCGGCGGCTACATCGCCGCCTCCGCCGCGCTCTGCGACTTCGTGCGCTCCAACGCCTCGGGCTTCATCTTCACCACCGCCATCCCGCCGCATGTCGCTGCCGGCGCGATCGCCTCGATCGCGCACCTGAAGCGGAGCGGGGCGGAGCGGGCGCGCATGCACGAGCGGGTGGCGACGCTCCGCCGCCGCCTCGACGCGATCGGCGTGCCGCATCTCGACAACCCGAGCCACATCGTGCCGGTCATGGTCGGCGACCCGGTGGCGTGCAAGCGGATCAGCGACATCCTGCTCGACGACTATGGCGTCTACGTCCAGCCGATCAACTACCCGACCGTCCCGCGCGGGACGGAGCGGCTGCGCCTCACCCCGTCGCCGCTGCACTCGGATGCCGATATCGAGCATCTCGTCGGGGCGCTCTCGGACATCTGGTCGGAGTTGAGCCTGCGCCGTGCGGCATGAGGCGGCGCTTGCCGCATCGGCGGAGCGGGGACATGCTCGCGGCGTGACGTCGCGCCCGCTGTTCCCCTTCTCGGCCATCGTCGGCCAGGACGAGATGAAGCTTGCCCTGATGATCGCCGCGGTGGACGCGACGATCGGCGGGGTGCTGGTGTTCGGCGACCGCGGCACCGGGAAGTCGACCGCGGTGCGCGCGCTCGCCGCCCTGCTGCCGGAAATGCGCGTGATCGTGGGCTGCCCCTATGCCTGCGCGCCGGAGCGGCCCCAGGGCCTGTGCGACACCTGCCGCGAGGACAGCGGAAAACGCCATCGGACCGCGCTCGTGCCCGTGCCGGTGGTCGATCTCCCGCTCGGCGCGACGGAGGATCGCGTGGTCGGCGCCCTCGACATCGAGCGTGCCCTCGCCCAGGGCGTGAAGGCGTTCGAGCCGGGGCTGCTCGCCCGCGCGCATCGCGGCTTCCTCTACATCGACGAGGTGAACCTGCTCGAGGACCATATCGTCGACCTGCTGCTCGACGTCGCCGCCTCCGGCGAGAACGTGGTCGAGCGCGAGGGACTGTCGATCCGCCATCCCGCGCGCTTCGTGCTTGTCGGCAGCGGCAATCCGGAGGAGGGAGAGCTCAGGCCGCAGCTCCTCGACCGTTTCGGCCTATCGGTCGAGGTGGCGACGCCGACCGAGCTCGCCACGCGCGTCGAGGTCGTGCGGCGGCGCGACGCCTTCGAGCGCGACCCGGCCGGCTTCTCCGCCGCCTGGTCGGCGGAGGAGGCGAAGCTGCGTCGGCGCATCGTCGCGGCCCGCCGCCGCCTCGAGGACACCGCCGTGCCGGATGCCGCGATCGAACAGGCCGCGCGCCTCTGCATCTCGCTCGGCACCGATGGGCTCAGGGGAGAGCTCACCCTCGTCCGCGCCGCCCGGGCGCTCGCCGCGTTCGAGGGCGAGCGCACGGTGACGCTCGCCCAGCTCCGCCGCGTCGCGCCATCTGCCCTGCGCCACCGCCTCCGCCGCAACGTGCTCGACGAGACCGTCTCCACCACCCGCGTCGACCGGGCGATCGCCGAGGTGTTCGGCGCGTGACGGAGCCCGCCGCCGCCTGGCGGGACGCCACGCTCGCCGCCGCGCTGCTCGCGGTCGACCCCGCCGGCCTCGGCGGCATCGTGCTGCAGGCGCGGCCCGGCCCGGTGCGCGACCGCTGGCTCGCCTGGTTCCGCACGCTGCTTCCCGAAGCCATGCCGTTCCGCCGCCTGCCGCCCGGGATCGGCGACGAGCGGCTGCTTGGCGGGCTCGATCTCGCAGCGACGCTGAAGGCGGGACGGCCCGTCGCGGAGCGGGGGGTTCTCGCCGATGCGCATGGAGGGCTCGTCATCGTTCCGATGGCGGAGCGGCTTCCGCCGACCGTGGCTGCGCGCCTCGCCGCGGTGCTCGACCGGCGCGAGGTCATCGCCGAGCGCGACGGGCTGGCGCTGCGCCACGACGCGGCGATCGCGCTCGTCCTCATCGACGAGAGCGCGAGCGAGGACGAGCGCTGCCCGGCCTCGCTGACCGAGCGCCTCGCCCTCTCCGCACGGCTCGCGCCGGTGCCGCTCGGCGAGGCGGCCCTTCCCGCGATCACGGCCGACGACATCGCCCGCGCGCGGCGCGGCCTCGGTGCCGTTGCCGTGACCGACCAGGCGATCGAGGCGCTGTGCGCGACTGCCCTCGCCTTCGGCATCGCGTCCCTCCGGGCGCCGTCGCTCGCGCTCGCCGCTGCCCGTGCCGCCGCCGCGCTCTCCGGGCGCTCCGCCGTCGGGGAGGAGGACCTGATCGCCGCCGCGCGGCTCGTGCTCGCGCCGCGCGCCACGCGGCTTCCGGCCGCGGCGGAGGACGATCCGCCCCCGGACGAGGCCCCCGAGGACACCCCGCCCCCCGAGGACGCACCGGCCCCCGATCGCGCCCCGGAGACGGACGACACCCCCGACCCCGGTCCTGACGCCGGGGCGCTTGCCGAGCTCGTCCTCGCCGCTGCCGCAGCCGCGGTTCCGCCCGGCCTGCTCGCCGCGCTCGCCGGTGGCGGCCCGACGCGCGCCGTGGGTGGGGGCAAGGCGGGGGTCGCGAAGTCCTCCAAGCTCCGCGGAGTTCCGACGGGCACGCGGCCGGGGATGCCCGGTGGCGGCGCACGGCTGGCGCTGCTCGACACGCTGCGCGCCGCCGCGCCCTGGCAGCGGCTTCGGCGGCCGGCGACGGGCGGCGCCGCGCAACCGCGCATCTCCGTCAGGCGCGACGACTTCCGCATCAGGCGCTACCGCGAGCGCAGCGAAACCACGACGATCTTCGTCGTCGACGCCTCGGGCTCCGCCGCGCTCGCCCGCCTCGCCGAGGCCAAGGGTGCCGTCGAGCTGCTGCTCGCCGACTGCTACGTGCGGCGCGACCGGGTGGCGCTGATCGCCTTCCGCGGCCGCGCCGCCGAGCTGCTGCTGCCGCCGACCACCTCGCTCGTGCGCGCGCGGCGCTCGCTCGCCGCGCTGCCGGGCGGCGGCGGCACGCCGGTCGCGGCGGGCCTCGAGGCCGCTCAGGCCCTCGCGGAGGCTGTGCTGCGCCGCGGCGGCACCCCGGTTCTGGTGCTGCTCACCGACGGCCGTGCCAACGTGACGCGCGCCGGCACGGGCGGACGGGATGTCGCGGAAGCCGACGCGCTCGCGGCGGCGCGGCGGATCGCGGCGATGCGCCTCGCCGCCGTGCTGATCGACACCTCGCCGCGGCCGCAGGCCCAGGCCGAGCGGCTCGCCTCCGCCATGGGGGCGCGCTACCTGCCGCTGCCGTATGCCGACGCAGGAGCCCTGTCGCGCGCGGTCAGGACCGTGCAGCCGGCCCAGGGCGCGGCGCACGCCGCCTGACGGGCACGGCGTGCATGTCCACCCGGCCGATCTGGGAGAACGAGGGACGGCGCTGGCCGAACCGCGAGGCGAGCCGGTTCCTCCGCGCCGGCGGCTTCCGCTGGCATGTGCAGGTGGCCGGAGAGGGGCCGGCCCTCTTGCTGCTCCACGGCACGGGGGCGGCGACCCATTCCTGGCGGGGCCTCCTGCCGCTGCTCGCGCAGCATTTCACCGTGATCGCGCCCGACCTGCCGGGCCATGGCTTCACCGAGTCGCCGCCCGCACAGGCGCTGTCCCTGCCAGGCATGGCGCGTGCCGTCGCCGCCCTGCTCACCGCTCTCGACCTCGAGCCGGAGATCGCCGTCGGGCATTCGGCGGGCGCAGCGGTCGCGGCGCTGATGTCGCTCGAGGGAATGGTCGCACCGCGCGCGATCGTGTCGCTGAACGGCGCGCTGCTGCCGCTGCGCGGCGGGCCCGGAGACCTCTTCATCTTCTCCGCGCTCGCCCGCGTGCTCGTCTCGCTTCCGATCGTGCCGTGGCTGATCGCGCGGCGGGCGGCAGACCGTTCCGCGGTGGAGCGCCTGCTGCGCGGAACCGGCTCGACGATCGACGCGGCCGGCGTCGACCACTACGCGGCGATGGTCCGCCACCCCGGCCATGTCGCCGCAGCGCTCGGCATGATGGCGGCGTGGGACCTCCACCCCCTCGCCCGTGCCTTGCCCCGGCTTGCCCCGCCGCTCACCCTCGTGGTCGGCGAGAACGACCGCACGATCCCGGCCTCGGACGCCCTGCGCGTGAAGGCGATCCTGCCGTCGGCGCGGATCGTCACCCTGCCGCGCCTCGGCCATCTCGCGCACGAGGAGGACCCCGCGGCGATCGCCGCGATCATCCTCGAAAGCGCCGGCCCGGACGACGGGCGGGGCGCGCAGGAGACGGCGGCCACGCTGCGGCCGCCCGCGGCGTGACGGACCGCGGTGCCGGCCGCCGGCAGGTGGAGGCGGCAGACTGGCGACCCCGGCGTGACTCGAACACGCAACATCCTGCTTAGAAGGCAGGTGCTCTATCCGGTTGAGCTACGGGGTCACGAGACCTTTCGCTACACGGTCGGCCGGCCGGAGGGCAACCGCCAACCGTCCGCCCCGCCGCCTCCGCCCGGACACGCAGCGTCCGGTCAGTGCGTCCAGTTCTCGCCGCGGCCGTAGCGGAAGTTGTCGGCATAGGCCTTGGGCTTCAGCGTCGGCGCATGCACGGGCTCGACCTCGTAGTCGATGCCGTTCGCCTTCGCGTAGGCCTCGGCCGCCTCCAGCGTGGGGAAGCGGAGCCGGACCTGGTTCGCCACCGTGTCGCCGGAGCCGATCCAGCCCATCAGCTTGTCAGGCCGCCGCGGCTCGGAAGGCTCGAAGACGAGGATCCACTCGCGCGTCAACGCGCGGCCGGACTGCGTCGCCGATTTCGCTGGCCTCAGGATCCTCGCCCGCATCGCACCCGTTCCATGCTCGTCACCGCCGCGGCCGGGCGTGGTCGGGGCGGCCGGATTCGAACCGACGACCTTCTGCGCCCAAGGCAGACGCGCTACCAGGCTGCGCTACGCCCCGACACGGCCTTCACGCCGCACCGCACCCTAAGGAGCAGGCCAGGCCGAGGCAAGCAGGCGCCTTCAGCGAAGCGGGTTGCGCTCGCGCTCCAGCGCGTCGCGCAGCGCGCGGAGGCCGCGCACGGCCTGGGCCGGCACGACGAGGCGGCTGAGCGCATCGCGCGGCGCCTCGGGCGGGCTCCGGAACACCGGTGCCGAAAAGGCCGCGCGCGCCGCCGCCTCGTCGCCGCGCCGAAGCGCCTCCGTCGCGGCCCAGAGCGCGTCGATCACACGCTGCGGCTCGGCCTCGCCGAGGATGCCCGCGGCGGCGCGGAGATGCGGCCGCCCCTCGCGCATGAGCCGGGCTGGGTTTTGGTCGGCGAGCCTGCCGTTGCCGGCCTCCGCCGCGGCATACTCGTAGAGCATCACGGCGAAGGCGGCGTCTGCCGGCTTGCCGCCGAGGTCCTGCGGCCGCATCGCCAGCGCGAAGGCGGCGAGCTCGGTCGCCTGCCAGAGCGGGTCCCCCGTGCCGCGCAGCGCCCCGGCCGGAAGGAGGACGTTCTCCACCTTCATGCCGCTGTCGCAGGCGGCGAGCGCCATGACACAGAGCACTGGCGCGGCGAGCAGCGCACTCCGCCGCGTCGCACCGGCGTCCGCCGTCACGCCGCGAGCGCCGCCTGGCCCTCGCTCAGCCCGAGCATCAGCGCGAGGTTCTGCACCGCAGCGCCGGACGCGCCCTTGCCGAGATTGTCGAGCCGAGCGACCAGCACGGCCTGGTGCTTGCCGTCATGGCCGAACACGCGGAGCTCAAGCGTGTTCGTCCCGTTCAGCGCCTCGGGCTCGAGCTTCGTCTGTCCCGAAGCGGGAACGACCTTGACCCACGCCCTGCCGGCGTAGCGGGCGGCGAGCACGGCCTCGAGATCGGCTGCCTTGGGCCGTCCCGGCAGGGTGTCGAGATGCAGCGGGATCGAGACGAGCATCCCCTGGCGGAAGTTGCCGACGGAGGGGACGAAGATCGGCGCCCGCGTCAGCCCCGAATAGGCGACGAGCTCGGGCAGGTGCTTGTGCTCGAGGCTGAGCGCGTAGAGCTCGAAGGCCGGCGCCGAGCCGCCCTCATGGGCCGCGATCATGCCCTTGCCTCCGCCCGAATAGCCGGAGACGGCGTTGATCGTCAGCGGATGGTCGGGGGGAATGATCCCGGCATCGACCAGCGGGCGGATGAGCGCGACCGCACCGGTCGGGTAGCAGCCGGGGTTGGAGACGCGGCGGCCGGTGCGCACCGCCCGCTCCTGGTCGGCCGAGAGCTCGGGGAAGCCGTAGACCCAGCCTGGCGCGACGCGGTGCGCAGTCGAGGCATCGAGGATGCGCGGGCCGCCTCCCGGCAGCGCATCGGCCATCGCCACCGCCTCTCGGGCGGCATCGTCGGGCAGGCAGAGCACGGCGACATCGGCCGCGACCAGAGCCTCGGCCCGCGCGGCGGGGTCCTTGCGGCGGTCGGGCGCGATGGTGACGAGGGAGATGTCGCGTCGGCCCTCGAGGCGCTCGCGGATGAGCAGGCCCGTCGTTCCCGCCTCGCCGTCGATGAACACCTTCTGCACCGCCATCGCACCCTCCTCCGCCGCCACCACGCGGCCACCCCGCACTTTCCCCGTGCGGGGCCCGCGAACGCAAGGGGGCGGGACCCATGGGCCCCGCCCCCCGAACAATCCTGCCCTGCGCCGTGACCGGCGCGGGGCGACGCCGATCAGCGCTTCGAGAACTGGAAGCTGCGTCGCGCCTTGGCGCGGCCGTACTTCTTGCGCTCGACCACACGCGGATCGCGCGTGAGGAACCCGGCCGCCTTGAGGATGCGGCGGAGCTCCGGCTCGTAGTTCACGAGCGCCCGCGAGAGCCCGTGGCGCAGCGCGCCGGCCTGGCCCGAGAGCCCGCCGCCGCTCACGGTGCAATAGACGTCGAACTGGTTGTAGCGGTCGGTCACCAGGAAGGGCTGGGCGATCAGCATGCGAAGCACGGGCCGGGCGAAATACTGCTCGGCAGACTTGCCGTTGACCTCGATCCTGCCCTTGCCCGGCTTCACCCACACCCGGGCCACCGCGTCCTTGCGCCGGCCGGTGGCGTAGGAGCGGCCCTGCGCATCGCGCTTCGGCTCGCGCTTCGCTGCCTCCTCGGCCGCGCCCGGAACGCCGGTGAGGGACTTGAGGTCGGCGAGCGACGTGACGGTCTCGGCTGCCATGTCAGGCCACCTTGTTCTTGCGGTTCATGGAGGCGACGTCGAGCGGCTTGGGCGCCTGGCCGTCATGCGGGTGAGCGGGGCCGGCATAGACGTGCAGGTTCCGCATCTGCTGCCGGCCGAGCGGGCCGCGGGTGATCATCCGCTCGACGGCCTTCTCGATCACCCGCTCGGGGTGCTTGCTCGCGAGGCGCTGGCCGAGCGTGCGGCCCTTCACGCCTCCGGGGTAGCCGGTGTGCCAGTAGAACACCGACTGGTCGGCCTTGTTGCCGGTGACCTTCACCTTCTCGGCGTTGACGATCACCACATGGTCGCCGCAGTCGACATGCGGGGTGAAGGTGGCCTTGTGCTTGCCGCGCAGGCGGTTGGCGACCAGCGAGGCGAGGCGGCCGAGAACGAGGCCGTCCGCGTCGATGACCCACCAGTTCTTCTTCACCTCTGCGGGCTTGATCGAGACGGTCTTCATCGCATTCCGATCCTGTCGCGCCGGGCCTCTCCCGGCGTCGCGAGCGCGGATGACTAGGGGGGCAGGGCCGCATGGTCAAGGAAAATCGCGAGGTTCTGGGTTGTGGTAACGCGTTACCGCTCCTCTTCCCCGCTCCTGCCCGAGCCCCTAGCCTGCTCCCGGGCAGCGGGGAGGAACAGGATGAGCGACGACACGGCCGAGGGCCCGCGCGGGCTCGCGCGGAACGCCTCTAACTACGGCGACCGTGATTTCGCGCTCTACCTCCGCCGCTCCTTCATGCTGTCGATGGGCTGGTCGCGCGAGGCGCTCTCGCGCCCCACCGTCGGCATCTGCGACACCGGCTCTGGGCTCAACAACTGCCACCGCCACTTCCCCGAGCTCGTCCGCGCCGCCGAGCGCGGCGTGCTCGCCGCCGGCGGGCTCCCCCTGCCCTTCCCGACCGTCAGCGTGTGCGAGCCCTCGCTCACCCCGTGCTCGATGTACTACCGCAACCTCGCTGCCATCGACACCGAGGAGATGATGCGCGCCCAGCCGTTGGACGCCGTGGTGCTGCTCGGCGGCTGCGACAAGACCGTGCCGGCGCAGTTGATGGCGGCGGTCTCGGCCGACATTCCTTGCGTGCTGGTCGTCGCCGGCCCGATGATGGCGACCCGGTTCGAGGGCGAGCGCCTCTCCGCCTGCACAGACTGCCGCCGCTTCTGGGCGAGATTCCGGGCCGGAGAGGTCGATGCCGCCCGGATCGCCCGCGTCGAGGGCAACCTCGCCACGACCGCCGGCACCTGCGGCGTGATGGGAACGGCTTCGACCATGGCCTGCATCGCCGAGACGCTCGGCTTCACGCTGCCCGGCACCGCCGCCATCCCGGCCGTGCACGCCGACCGGATGCGCGCGGCCGAGGCCTCGGGCGCCCTTGCCGTCAGGCTCGCGACGCAGACGCGCGTCGTGCGCCCGCGCGCGCTCGTCACCCCCGAAAGCGTCGATAACGCGCTGCGCGTCCTGCTCGCGCTCGGCGGCTCGACCAACGCGATCGTCCACCTCGCCGCGATCGCCGGGCGTGCCGGGATCACGCTCGACCTGCACCGCCTCAACCGCCTGTCGGACGAGACCCCCGTGCTCGTCGACCTCAAGCCGAC
>Ga0272446_1007544_pt1 | contig 10774 bp, 7 predicted proteins | sample YNPCB0061_FD_194587 | JGI IMG/M metagenome (GOLD analysis project Ga0272446, IMG submission 194587) | Hot spring microbial mat communities from Yellowstone National Park, WY, United States - YNP-CB-006-1 | ecosystem: Environmental > Aquatic > Thermal springs > Hot (42-90C) > Sediment | place...
TTAGGGGAGTTGGATGCGATCGAGGGACTGGAAAACCTAGAAGCTGGTTCAGCGGATGAAGCTCTGTGGGATCCAGCAATCTCTGTCTCTGAAACCCTAGAAAGTTTAGACAGTTTAGAAAATCTAGAGCGTTTAGGTGAAGAATTAGAAGACCTTGAAACTGGGGCAGCCAATCTGGATTTGGAACTGTCCGATTTTGACGGGGAAACTTCCCCTCAGCTTGACACCGACCTTTTCTTTGAAGCGTTGGAGTCTACATCCGAAGGCTCACTAGAGTCATTAGAGGACATCACAGAAAGCCCGTTCGATCTGGCTGATCTCAACCCAGATGCCGATGATGCAAAGGCTGTGATCGGGAGTGATGAGTCCGAACAGTGGGATAATCTCTCTTTTGCGGGGGATGCACTAGGGGCCAGTTTGGAAACCGATGAGTGGTCTTCCATAGAGATAACGAGTCAGCCTGGTATTGATAGCCAGCCAATCTTATTGGATGGCAGTGATGAGGCGACCTTTTTCGCCCTGGATGATAGCCTGGACGATGCTGGCATGATGGCGATCGATGAGTCGGCTAGTGAGAGCCTACCATCTGAAGATAGCCCCTTTGGCGAGAGCGACTTATTTGGGCTGGAGGGACTGGATGATGCCGATCTCAATACAATCGGGGACGAGCTTGGTCTGGATGAAGCTGGCTCAGCGGATACTTTGTTCGGTCTAGAGGAGACGGGGGGAGATTTAGAACCCGAATTCGATCCAGGCGATGCCCCTGTTGAAATCACTGCTGATTTATCAGGCGACAAGGATTTAGATAGCGTGATCGAAGAGGGTCTTAACCTGTCGGTCTCAGAAGATCTGGAGCCGGTGAATGCTCTAGACAATGAGCTGTTTGGTTTAGAGCAGTTGTCTGGCGAAGAAGTTTCCGTTTCAGAAGATTTGGGTGACTTAGATTCCCTTGATCTGGAGGGAGAGCTATCTGAGTTAGATTCAGCGGCGATGCCAGAAGATTTGGGTGACTTAGATTCCCTTGATCTGGAGGGAGAGCTATCTGAGTTAGATTCAGCGGCGATGCCAGAAGATTTGGGTGACTTAGATTCCCTTGATCTGGAGGGAGAGCTATCTGAGTTAGATTCAGCGGCGATGCCAGAAGATTTGGGTGACTTGGATTCCCTTGATCTGGAGGGAGAGCTATCTGAGTTAGATTCAGCGGCGATGCCAGAAGATTTGGGTGACTTGGATTCCCTTGATCTGGAGGGAGAGCTATCTGAGTTTGATCTCGATTTGGCCGCATCGCAGGATGGGGAAAGTTCAGGATTCTTTGGCTTGGACGAGGCAACCCCTGAGTTAGATCTCTCCCATGAGCCTAATCTGGATGGTCTTACTGCTGATGCAGCGATCGCACAGCAGAATATTCTGTCTGATGTGTCTGACTTTGCGATCGCTGCCGAAGACGATGATTATTCTCTTTTTGGAGAAGCGATTCCATCAAGCCTTGAGTCTGGCGTAACAGCCGATTTTGATAATTTAGGGCTTGAAGAGTTAGTGGATCTGTCCGTGAGTGAAGGTGACGGGTGGAATGATATGCAGCCCATCACTGAGACGGTAATTCTTGACTTTGATCAAGAGTCTGACCTAGTTGGCTCCTTTGATAGGGCTGATATAGAGGCTAATCAGGGTTCTGAGCAAGACGATTGGTCAGGTTTTTCTGATCAGGATTTTGCCGTAGGCAATGCCCCAGAGGCTGAGGCCGAGGCAGATCTGGAGGATTTGCTCAACGATGAATGGTCAAACGTCCCTGATCAGGGTTCAGTGCTTAATGACCTAAATGATCTTTTAGCATTCTCTTCTGAGGATTTAATGGATACGCTTGGTCACGCTGACACCTTTGAAGCGTTGAATGATTTCCCGGAAGATCACGACTTAAATGGTCATCACTTATTTGACTTAGAAGACACGACCAGTGAAACAGAGGCGGCGACTTCTATTGATGATGGCTTTGCTGATCTTGAGAGCCTGCTGGCTGACGATGCACAGCTCGCTGCTGCCGTGAACCCATCCGTTAACAGCAACCAAGACCCGGATGCTTTTGCCGATTTAGAAGCATTATTGCAGCCGGAAGCAGATGTACCGTCTGAAACCTCTGCAACAGCTTCTGATCGAGACTTTGATGAGCTTGATGATCTCCTGCGTGATGCCGAAGAAAAACTAGGGGGTTCTGCTTCTATCAAAAGTCTACGCGGCCCGGCGCGCCCTAGTCGTCCGGCGCGGCCCCAGGGTGAGCAGACCATGCGCGTACCTGTTAAGCACCTGGATAACCTGAGCAATCTGGTGGGGGAATTGGTGGTTAACCGGAACAGCCTAGAGCAAGATCAGGAGCGGTTGCGCCAATCTCTGGATAATCTTCTTTATCAAGTGCAAAAACTGAGTGATGTGGGCCAGCGGATGCAGGATCTCTATGAGCGATCGCTGTTGGAAAGCTCTTTACTGGCGAGTCGGCAAAAGCACCGTGATCGGGTTGCTTCTAGTTTGGGGCTGGGCCTGATGGGGACTGATAGCGCCTCAGGTAATAGCAACGAAGTGGAATACGACCCCCTAGAAATGGATCGGTTTACCGGATTTCATAGTTTGTCTCAGGAGATGATTGAGTTAATCGTGCGAGTTCGTGAATCCTCCTCTGACATTGGTTTTATTGTCGATGAAACTGATCAGGTCACGCGCATGTTCCGCCAGGTGACCACTCAACTGCAAGAAGGGCTAACGCGATCGCGCATGATGCCCTTTGCGCAGACGGCTGATCGCCTACCTCGAGCGGTTCGTGATATTTCTATCAAAGTGGGTAAACAGGCAGAGCTGATCATTGAAGGACGAGAAACCCTGATCGACAAAATGATCCTGGAAAAGCTCTATGACCCCCTCACCCATCTGGTAAACAATGCCCTCACCCATGGGATTGAGCCACCTGCGGTTCGTCGGAGTGCTGGTAAATCAGCCGTTGGCCGCATTTCCGTGCGAGCCTTTCACCAGGGAAACCAAACGGTGATTTCTGTATCCGATGACGGCGCCGGGATTGATATTGAGCGAGTTAAGCAAAAAGCCATTGAAAAAGGACTAATCTCTGCTGTAGAAGCCCAAGGTCTTACCCGACTGGATGTCTACGACCTACTCTTTCACCCTGGCTTTAGCACCGCCGATCAGGTGAGTGAGTTCAGCGGTCGCGGCGTGGGTATGGATGTAGTGCGCACTAGCCTGAGCGAAATTCGCGGGGTGATCAATACGGATTCCACGCCAGGAAAGGGGACATCGTTTACCATCCGCTTGCCCCTTACTCTTAGCATCTCCAAGGCGCTTTGCTGCATCAGCGATCGTGCTCGGATTGCCTTTCCGATGGATGGGGTTGAGGATATGCTCGACCTTCCCAAGGAGCGCGTTCAAGTCAACGAGGAAGGTCAGCAGTGCATCTCCTGGCGTGATACTGTGTTGCCACTGCGCCCCCTTAGCGAGCTACTGACCTACAATCGCCACCTGAGCCGAGGCACTGTGTACGGTGGCCACCAGGAGGACGATATCGTTTCGATTGTGGTTTTGCGTAGTGCTGGTAATTACCTAGCGCTGCAAGTTGACCAAGTATTGGGTGAGCAAGAAATTGTGATTAAGCAGTTGGAAGGCCCAGTACCTAAGCCCGTTGGTGTTGCTGGGGCAACTGTGTTGGGGGATGGCCGTATTATGCCCATCGCAGACGTGTTGGAATTGATTGACTTCTCCATGGGACGGATTCGGAAAGATACGGGCACGTCTCTTTGGGATAAAGGGGCGATTACAACGATCCAAGAAGCGCCAGTTGTTAAGACAGAGCCAATGGTGTTGATTGTAGACGACTCCATTACTGTTCGAGAATTGTTGTCGATGACCTTCAATAAAGTTGGCTATCGGGTTGAGCAAGCTCGCGATGGTCAGGAAGCCTGGGAAAAACTGCGATCGGGCTTACCCTGTGATATCGTCTTTTGTGACATTGAGATGCCGCGGATGGATGGTCTGGATTTGCTGTCGCGGATTCAAAAAGATCCTACCCTGAGCCATCTTCCCATTGCGATGCTGACTTCTCGTGGGGCCGATCGCCATCGACAGATGGCCTCCACCCTGGGGGCCAGTGGCTACTTCACGAAGCCCTATCTAGAAGAAGCGTTACTGGATGCTGCCCAACGAATGCTGAAAGGAGAAAAACTGCTCTGAGGATTGTGGCGTGAAGCGCTGGTTAACCGGTCTCTGAGCAAAGCTATTGCTAAACCGGGGATCGCTTCTGGCCAAAGTGATTTACCTTCGGTCTGCTGGGCCGGGCTTTCTGGTAGCTCGAAAAGTAAATTCTGCACGGTTTGTAGCGCTGGCCCTAGCCTGCAATAACTAAAGTTGTTATAGACGTCGCAAAACTCTGTGGTTGCTAGACTAGCTGATTAACTAGGGTTGCCGAAAAATACCAAAAACGGAGGTGTAGCCGTGGAGAAAAGTATTATTCCCTACGGGGCCAATCTCACCATTACAGAAAAACCCTCCCAGTTGTACGCCCGGCAGGTAACGGCAAAAGAGACTCGAGTCAAAGTCAGGTTCGTTGTATAACCCCTCACCCCGCCCAACGCAGGTAAACATCAGCGCCCCAATCGGGTGAAGATGAGCAGGAGACTCTTGCTGATAGCGCTTGAGCAGCATCTCTAAATCTTCGGCAGAGGTGCGGGCATCCCGTAAATGAAACTGAATTCTTTGCCCAGGGCGAATGCGATCGCCAATCGCGATCGCCCCCACACGCGGGTCAACCCCTAACAGGTTCCGAATGAGAAAATCTCCCTGTTCTAGCTGGGTTTTAAACTCATTCTGGGCAACCCCCACAAACAAATAGTTCTGCTGAGCCAGTTCTCGATCCTGGTCATTGAGATCTTGAATTAAATCTTGCAATACCTCCAGTGGGGTGCGCTGCTTGGCCTCACCGCGACTGAGTGGACGCTCTCGTGGTTCACCACTCAGTCCCCCTGCTTCAGTGGCCACCTGCTCCTGCACCAGAATCACAATATTGCGCTCACTCTCAACCACACGATAGGGTTGGCCAATTGGGCGACATCCCTGCGCCACAATACTCTCCAGCACAATATTGCCACTCAGAGCTACCCCTACGACCCCATCACGCTCTAATTCACCATTGCAAAACAACCCCACACTGTTACCAGAGGCTCCTCCACTAGCCAGCCCCCCCACCTTGACCGCCTTTGGGTAAGCGTAATCTAGCCCCTGCAGGAGATCATTAATTCGCCCAGCGAAGGGGTCTGCTAACAAAACAAAGTGTGGATTGACCTCTGGAGAGACACCAACCGCCTCAAACCAGGCGTCTGGCGAGCTATCCATATCTGGCAATTCATCGGTTTCAATAAAAAAGGGCTGAATCTGCACCCCCGGCAGAGCAGCCAGGGTTAAACTAATGGCCGGCTCATCCTCCTCTATTTCGCTGGCGTGGTCTAACTGCTCCATGCCAACCACACCGCTACCACTACACCCAACGAGCAAAACCCCTGGCAAGCGTTCTTCTAGTAGCGGCAACAGCCGGGAAAACTCACTGGCAAATGCAGTAGAAATAAAGACAAAACCTAAATCAGGCGGCACTCCCAACTTTGCCTGCGCTTGCTCGACGACCTCGGTCACACAGGCTTCCAAAGAAGCACGAGTGGAAAGAGCGCTAACCCAGCCCATTGAGTTGGTTTGAGAGACTTTTGTCATGCTATTCCTATCTTGCTGACAAATCTAATCGCCTAATAGATTCAGGGTACCTGGAAACGGGAACCTCAGCTAGCGAATCCACCCTATTCACTCGCGAGAAACTCTAGATAATGGCGGCTCAGTTCTTTAACCGCCAACTCTAAAAATTGCTTTCCCTGCTCTGGGGTGGCCAAGGCAGGATTTGACCCCATCCGCCCATCCGGGTAGCGCCGACGAAAGTCAGCAGCACTATAGATGCGGTGGTCTTGAGATACCGTTGGGTTGAGCGGGGTCTGTTTAATTGCCTGAGGATAAATGTACTGAGTGACGGCTACTTCACTAGGAGTTGCATGGCAACCTTCGGCATCGCCATAAAGCTCCCGCGCTAGCTTGTGAACCGAGGCACACATATACCAATTGCTCACCTGACAACGTACTTGGTCGGCCTGGGGAATCCCCAGGTCTGCTAGATGAGCATAGACTTCTGAAAACGCGGCCTTTAGGGTCGCAACATTACCCCCATGCCCATTAATAAAGAAGAATCGGGTAAAACCAGCTCGCGCTAACGGAGTTAAGTAGTCGCGAATAACTGCAATTAAAGTGCTAGGACGCAGGCTCATGCTGCCAGGGAAAGCGGTGTGGTGTAGAGCCATGCCGACATTGATCGTGGGGGCTACCAGAGCCTGAGTGGAGTCGCCAACGGCTTGGGCGATCGCCTCCGCGCAAATGGCATCGGTGCCAATTAACCCCGTTGGTCCATGCTGTTCAGTCGAGCCAATCGGCAAGATGATACCTTGAGACCGTTGCAAATAGGTTTCCACTTCTAACCAGGTACATCGGTGCAACTGCATTCCCTTCATCCTTGTGTGATCGAGTCAAATTCAGAGTCCTATCCTAGCGTCCTTTATTGGCGATACCCAAAGAAACCCACGATTCTGCTCTATCCCGGCGATTCTTAGCATGAGAATAATTCTCACCCAGATGTCTGGTTGCGATCGCCTTCAATGGCTGGAACCGCTATTCTAGCGTTCAGGAAATTGAGCAAAAAAGCGTTTGTAGGCCCTCGATTTAGTGCAAATGTTTCAAAATGAGAATTGCTGGCTCTATCCCAACTTTGCTGATCAGTCGCTAGAATAATGGTACAATCTGATACTCAAGAGCCTGAGTCACAAGCTTTAGGTTTTCAACATTGGCGTAGTACGGATTGAGCCTTGCTGCTAGTAGAGAGCCAAGCACATAATGATATTGCTGACTCAGTCCAAAAGCCCCTTTCCTCGCCTGCTTAACCGAGAAAAAATATTATCCCCCTACAGTTTAAAAATCTTTTGCTTTTCGGGTTCAAGCGGTTTCCTTTTAGCCAAATTGTGATGGAATTGAAACATTCTTTCTTCCCCGTTTGGGGTTACTCCGACGGTGTTCAGCTTTTTACTATCTTTATTCCGGCGTTACCTTTGTTAACTTTAGTGCCAACGTTTTGGTACTCTAAGAGCAAGTCTGCTGTAGAGACAGCCTCTGGCCTTCGTCCAGGGTTCGCTGAGGGTAATGCCTGTGCTTAATGCTTCTGTGATACCGAAAGGTGCATTGGCCTTCGTTGATCACAGTCTGGTTTATTGAGCCACTTGACCGATTTTTCCCATAGGAGAAGAACCATGCTACACCGCAAGCTCTATCAACTCTGCTGCGAAGGACGGGAGGTTTGGATCTTCCTACGCGACCAGCAGCGCTGGATCGAGCGGGCACGTATCCTCGATATTGAAGGGGATTTGGTGACGTTGCGCTACGAAGCTGAAGAAGAAGATGAAACTTGTTCCTGGGAAGAGATGGTGCGCTTAGAAAGTATTGGTGCGGTTACCCAGAAGTTAGCTTCAGTCCCCAAGGGGAATGTCGAGCCTGCTGTTTCGGAGGATTGCCCAGAGGCTGAGCAGATTCCTAATCGGCATCCAGAGGCTAATTCAGACTAGTCATCGCCAATTAGCACAGCTTTGCAAAATTGCTGAAATTCGTGCATTGTGGGCGTTTTTAGAGGCATCAGCCAATTTCTCAGCGGCATCGGGCAGGATTGTCCGAGCCATGGTTCGCTTCACTGGGTTTGTTTTTGACTAAGGCGATCGCGACTTTAATGGAGACGGCTTTCGCTCGTTTTTGCTCCTTTGGAGCATTCCCAAGTAATGACTTTCGCTTCTTTGCCAGTTCTTTGCAGGGCCTCTGTGAGGGTTGTTTGGCGATCGCTACCACTGGCAGCAACCAGTACGTTACCTTTGCGGACGATCGCACCGCAGGCATTTTTAAACACTAGTGTTGTTCTGCAGTTAGCTACTTGGCAACGGCTGCGGGCATCTCTTTCAGCGGCGGCTCGACTCGTTCGATTGACCACAATGCCATAGTGCCCTGTTTGAGGCGAGAGGGCGATCGCCCCAAAGGAGCGGTCTGCCAATGCGGCTCCAGCGGCCAACAGGGCAGTGCCGGCAAGGGTCATGGCAATTAACTGATATTTTTCCTGTTTTTCCTGCATGGGGGAGACTCCTGGAAGGGGCAAAATCGGTCGTGAGCAGCCTACAGAGCGTGATTCTCGCTGGGGCTTCAGCGTTACTGAAGCTGCGCTATCGACCTTACCTTTACCCCCATGCCAGGTAGAGGACGCCCCACGGTGGTTTTTGCCAGAGTGTTGGCGGCTTTCTGCAAAAAATTAGGGCTGCGATCGCTTAATCCGATCAATTTCCTGCTGGAGTTCCTCAATTTGCTGACGCAGTTGATCTACATCTGCCGGTGGTGGGCTTGCCGGGCTTTCTGGCTCTGGTGTGACATCGACTGCCCCGTCGGCATCAGCCCGCTGATAGTCGCCTCGATGGATCTGGCGATACTCTTCCGAATCGCCCCACTCGCGCAGGTAAATTGCTCGTTCAACCGTAAATGGATGGGTCAGAAAAATGCCGGTTGAGACGTTGTTGTAGAGAAAGAACTTGTAGACCTGATTCAGGCCATCCTGATCAAGTTGCTGGTAGCGCTCAGACTGGCGAATAAATTCCTCCAGATTGATTTCATGGGCGTGTTTGCTGCTACCCCCGGCCATGCGCATCATGCTGTGCAGCACTGGATTAGTATCATCCATCACAAGTAGAGCCGCGCGATCGGCAGACAACTCAGCTTTGCGCAACCACTCATAGAACGCCATCAACAACCCGGTGGTGACAAAGCTGCTCAGACCAAAGGTCATCTCTGCCAGTCCTGATACTGCTGTTGTGGCCCAGATCGCCATCTGACTTAAGGTGGTGTGACCGCATTTGATATGACCTAACTCGTGGGCAATGACTGACCGCAGCTCTGCTTCATTCATCAGATCCAGTAAACCCGTGTTGAGGGTAATGCTAGGGCGTTCTTGCCCTAGGGCAAAGGCATTGACCAGAGGGTTTTGAGAAACGAATAAGTCTGGCTCTGGATAAATATCGAGATCTCGCAGGCATTCCCGAAAGATTTGATAGATGCTGGCATATTGGCGTGGGCCTACCTGAATGCTATTGCCCATAAGATAGACAAACCGAGGGCGCTCAGACAAAAACTCAACGAATTTGCGGGCAACCAAATTGAACCCTGGCACACTTCGCAGTGTTTGCTCGGCTTGGCGATCTAGGGGATGGCGAAAGGCTTCACTCGAAATACCGGGGTAACTTGGCATAATAACTCCTGTGGTGGGGTGTAGCGGCGATCGCGTAGCAGTAACTAACTACACCCGCTTCTCTATAGGCTACTGATTGCTACCACCACGCTAACCCAAGTTTTTGTTCTTTTGTATCCTAGAAGCCTGTTTCATCCAGGAGAGTCCCGCATAATTCCCACAATTCTGCTTGGAGTAAAAGCAATGCGTAGGTTGAGTGGTCTGCTGGCTACTTTGCTGTCCGTCACAGTTATCACTACGGTAACATCGGCTTATGCTTGTCCACTTTGGAATGCGTCTCGAGTTAATCCTGTCGCGAATTCAAATCGCGCTACTGCATCTGCAAGTCCGTCAGTTAAGCCTGCGTCTATCACTAGTCAGATTGATTTCTGGCAGATGAAACAGCAGGGCCTAGGGGCGATCGCCTTGCTGACAGGGGTGGGGCTGGGTTATATCCGTCTCATGAAGCGGCAGCATCTGGCCCAGTTACCTCCGTCCTGGCCGCAGTTAACTCTAGAGTATCCTGAATTGGCTATTGTAGCTTTGCCAAGCGAAGCCTATGACCCTACGGCAGCGGCTTTAGAGTCTCGGTGAGTAAGAAGAGGCTGATCCATTGTCTAAGCCAGGCACAAGTTGCGATCTTTGGTTCTCCTATGGCAAAACTGCAGATCTGGGCTTGAACAAGGTTTAGCTTCTCTAAGTTGGAATGATTTCTCCTTGGTTGTGTGCGAACCCTCTGGCAACGCCAGAGGGCTTTTTGTTTTTGGGAGTATCCGATAGCAGAAAAAGTTAGTGGGTATGCTGGAAAAGACTGGATGTATGCAAAAGATTCCAGACGTTTCCTTTTTTCCCCTGGTTTTACCCTATGGCCCAAAAACCTGATGCTGTTACGGGTATCTCTGCCGGTGCTGCTTACTGGATTTTTTTTATGCTGGTCTTTTGGCTGCTGGGATATCCGCGCTATTTCAGTATTAGTTTGGGAGGTGTTGCAGGAATCGCCTCTGGTATGATTGCATCCTGGTGGGCACCCATTGATGAAATTGAGCGGAAACGCAAAAAAACAGCCTCAGATAAGACCCCAGATACTGCGGCTGCAGTGAGATCACCTGAAATAGAAGAGGATGACCCAGACTCGATCAGACGTTTTCCAGAGTACGGGGTTCTGGGTATTCGCAAGCGCAAGCGCCGACAACGAAAAGCTTTGCGGCGGTTTGGTTGGTGGTTTCGGAAAGGTAGTTAAGGAGTCAACAACCCCACCCACAAGAGATGGGGCTTGTGATTCAAGTTCCCATTTCTGGGCAGACCACAATAGGCTGATTGACCGCAGCCCTGAGCTTTAGAAAGTCCTCACGAATGTTGATCGCAGCGTTGTCATCCGCATGGCACTCATAC
>Ga0272446_1007545_pt1 | contig 10771 bp, 10 predicted proteins | sample YNPCB0061_FD_194587 | JGI IMG/M metagenome (GOLD analysis project Ga0272446, IMG submission 194587) | Hot spring microbial mat communities from Yellowstone National Park, WY, United States - YNP-CB-006-1 | ecosystem: Environmental > Aquatic > Thermal springs > Hot (42-90C) > Sediment | place...
CATCAGCACGGCTAAAATGCAGGAGGTGCTCACTAAACTGGTGCAAATCCTCACGACGTAAGGCGACAACCAGCGCATACGGCTGAACAGCAAAACGCAAGCGATCGCATTCGAAAGCTATAAAACGACTGCCGCCGAATACGAGCTTCCAGCCGACCGCCCCTGCCGGTGCGCTCAAGATCGTTCGGATTTTGACAAACGCTTTCCCGATCTAGCGATGTGATCCTCGCAGGGGCGGCGGCTGAAGCCCAGGCCGTTAGCCCGCCTTTTGTGGCACAGAATCGAGTAAAATTACAGCATAGCCATCGTTTGTGTGGAGAAATCTGTGGTCCAACGCATTTTGAAGCAAATGCGTGATAAGGTTCGTAGCCGCCAGTACGTGATGACCTTGCACGCTGAAGAGGAAATGAGTGATGATGAATTGACGATTTTTGACGTAGAGCGTGGCATTCTCACAGGAGAAGTTGTGGAGCGGCAGAAGGATGCCCAAACAGGCGAGTGGAAGTATCTGGTCAGAGGACACACTGTAACAGGCGATGACATCGTGGTAGTTGGTAAGATTGGTCTCACGGGCAAATTGGTCATCATCACGGTGTACCGTTTGTAGGAGAAGACGCTATGGTTTGCGACATTTGTGGTAAAGAAGGCGCGCGCATTCGCTACGTGACTCGCAGTTATGGCAAGGGTGATAACCTGCTAGTCATTGAGAACATTCCGCTGGTAAGTTGTCCCCACTGTGGTGAAAGTTATTTCACGGCGGAGACATTGCACGAGATTGAGCGCATCAAGCTTCACCGTCAAAGTTTTGCTACGAAGCGGCAGGTAGCCATAGCGGAGTTTGCATCATCCTAAAAGGGCGGCGGGCTAACCCGCGCTTCAAGCCGACTGTGCTCCGCTCGCGCTTCGCTTCGCTCCGCGCGCGGCTGAACGCTGACCGTTGGGCCGACATCGGAGCAGGCAATGGGCGATTCATGAGCAAATCAGGCAAGGTTCAGAATCGGTCGTTGCAGCTTGACAGGTTGGGGAGGTGGGGGGGGGGGGGGGGCGCCCCCCCCCCCCCCCCAACCACCCCGCCAACCTCCGGTTTCAAACGAACTGTCAAGTTTGTTTGAACCACGCCTTGTGGTATAATCCTGGCTCTCAAGACAGGTCGCGATCATGCGAAAGCGCCACGATGACAGGAGCGCACTGCCGACAACTGGCTCGGCCAGCAACCGGTGGCCTCCGGCACAGTACTCACGCCGCCACGGCCATCAGTTGCGCTGCCGTCTTGCTGATAGCCTTCCTCAACCCTATCCTGTGCCTCCTCCACTGCGCGCTCACCCATCAGCACCCTGCGCTCACCAGAGAGCAGCAGGTCTTTCTTTGCAACCTCGGGCGGCACACCGATGCTCTAATGAGCGCACCCTTCTCAGCGGTCTGGAGTGGCCCGCGTGCCGTGTATCCAGCTATACTCGCAGCTTCCTCGATGCTGGGCATTATCATTCTGGTGGTGGCTAGCCTCAGTCCTCACACCGCCAGCATATGCCCCTATATCGCGCCGCCCAGCTTCCCCCCGCCGAGGGTACGCCCCGCTCCGTCGCGCTGATCAACCGTCCTTCACCTCCACGTACTGGCCACGAGGTGGCCCGACACAGCAACGGTCTGTCGCTTACGACCGCTGCGCCGTTGTGTCGCAGGCCGTGCCTGGTGCCCTGGCAGGATCCTGCTGGCAAACGTGGACGCCCGCGCACCCTGCGTGGGAAAACCGGCGTTTGCCCGCAGTCTCTTGCCAGGTGATCGGCAGATTGGCGCGCCGAGCAGCGGATCGGCAGGAACGTCGTGCTTTCGCTGAATACCGAACCTTTTCGGAGGAACCGTTATGAGTTGGCGCCCAACAAACATCCCTCGCCGTGAGCCCGCGTCGTCCAGCCCTGCGAGATCCGGACCCAGAACCCCCGCGCTGCTTGACCCAACGCTTCAGGCGCTGATCATTGCTGCCCTTTGAGCCGGCCGTTATGGTTGAGCCCGGGCTTCGGCGGCGAAGGGGTCGCTGAAGCGCGGGTCGTTGATGAAGGTCTCGTCGGTGAGGGCCTCCAGGAAGGCGAGCAGGTCGGCGCGCTCCTGGTCGGTCAGGGTGAAGCCGCTTACCAGCCCGCTCTTGAGCGGGCTGCGCCGGCCGTCGCCCGCGTAGGGCCCGGCGAGGATGTGCCGTCCGCCCGCCTCGTACAGGCGCACAACCTCCTCCAGCGTCGCCACGCTGCCGTCGTGCATGTAGGGTGCGGTCAGGGCCACGTTGCGCAGGCTCGGCGCGCGGAAGCGGCCCATATCCGCGGGCCGGTTGCTCACCCCCATGACGCCCAAATTGTTGGCGGGGTAGGCGCCGCGCCCGTCGAGGTTGTAGAGCCCGGTGTTGTGGAAGGGCGCCTCGACGAAGACGGTGTTGCGCTGGCGGGTCGAGCCGGTGAAGTTGAAGCCGCCGTGGCAGTGGTGGCACTCCAGTTCCTCGGAGAGGAACAGGTCCATGCCCCGTAGCGCCGCCCCCGAGAGCGCCCCGAGGTCGCCGGCCAGGTAGCGGTCGTAGGGCGAGTCGGCCGAGATCAGGGCCCGACTGAACGAGGCCAGCGCCTTGACGATATTGCCCCAGCTATACGGGTCGGTCTCGCCGGGGAAGGCCGCAGCAAACATCGCCCGGTACTGCGGGTCACCCTGGAAACGGGCCAGCACCTCGGCCTCGTGCCCGGTGATGCCGAGTTCGACCGGGAACTCGCCGAACATGGGGATGAGGATCTGGCGCTCCAGGTCGGTTAGCACGGGGTTGGCCCAGGTGAGCGTGCTGTAGTAGGCCACATTGGCCAGGCCCTGGCTGTTGCGCGGCAGGATCTCGCCAGTCGAGCCGTGGGGCGTGGCTTTGCCGTCGCTGAAGGCCCGCCCCTGCTCGTGGCAGCTGGCGCAGGCCATTGTGCCGTTGGCCGAGAGGCGCTTGTCGTAGAAAAGGAAGCGGCCCAGCGTCACTTTCTCGGCGGTCATCGGGTTGTCGGGCGGGACGTAGGGTGGCGGGAAGCCGGCCGGCAGGTTCCAGGCGTAGGTGTCCTCTGCCGGGGTGGGGGCGACGGCGTAGCCCGCCTGTGCGGGGTCAGTATGCACGTGGCTGTGCCCGTCGTGGCTGTGGCCGGCCACCTCGGCCAGGTGCGGGAGCGCCGGGGCGGCGGCGAGGGCCCTGGCCCAGACCAGGGCCCCGCCGCCCAGACAGAGGGCGGCGCTACGCGCCAGGAGCGCCGCCGGGTTGCCGCGCCGCCGCCCAAAGGCTCCCGCGTGATCCAGCCAGAGCAGCGCCACGAACGCGCCGCCCTCGGCCAGCTTGGTCGCCACCGCAGCCCAGTCGAGCGGGTGCGGCTCAGCGGCGAATGGCGTCGCCACCAGGTGGGTCAGCAGCCAGAGGGCCACTACCCCGCCTGAGAGCAACAGCCCCGGCAGGCGCAGGGCCGGCCGGCGGCGGCGCCACCACAGCCCCACATAGCCAGGCTGAGCCAGACCGATCGCCCCGAAGAGCAGCCCGTGGGCCGGGGCGTGGGCGTAGTGCTCGGGGGCGATCAGCAGGTGGATCGCCCCGGCGATAACCAGGCAGATCACAACCATCCGTTGCGCAGCGAACATCGGCGCGCTCCTCGTGCAGCGATCAGAGATCGGGGATCAGGGTTCGGGGGACGAATCCTGGCCCCTGACTCCTGGCCGCTGGCAGCCGCTACGGGTTCTGCAGGCGGAACAGTTGCTGGGTGCCGACTGCGGCGCCCGTCGTCAAGTCCAGGCCGAAGCTGGAGAAGAGCGTGGGGCAGTCCGGGTCCATCGGACCGGACATACAGCCGGGCGGCTCGGGAGTGTTCTGGTCGAGGGGCACGGGCTGCAGCAGGCTAGCCAGGTCGGCAACGATCACACTCTTGCTCGGGTCGAAGCCGTCGAGCCGGGCCGAGACCAGGTTGGGGTTGCTGCACGGCGCCGCAGGCGGCGCGGCGCGGTCGTTCGACTGGCAGCCGGTGCTGCCGAGGTGGATGAACCAGGCCGTCGGCGCGGGTATGCCACCCTCGGCCATTTCGCCCTGGCTGGCGGGGGCGGTAGCGCTCATGTCCATCGTTGGCGCCGGGGCGCTCATCTCTATAGCAGCGCCGGGCGCGCCAGTCAGCATATCCACGCGCATAAACTTGTAGCCGCCCTGCCAGTTCCACCAGAGGGCCTGGATGTTCAGCGGCGAGGGCGCGACAGCCACGTCGGCGTGGTTGAGCGCAAAGGGCACGCCCAGGTCGAAGGCAACCGCGGTGTAGCGGCCGGCGGGCACGCTGCCCTTGACCACGCTGTTCAAAGCCGTGTTGCCGCCCTCGCTGCAGCCGGCGCTGCCGTCCTCGAAGTCGAGCAGGGCGACGTTCTGATACTGCCAGACCCCGTCCTGGGCCAGTTCGAGGGGCACTTCCTGGCCCTGGGCGTTGACCAGGCGGATGTTCGAGACGTAGAAGCGCAGGTCGGTAAACGAGACCTCAGTGCCGGCGCTGCCGACGCCGGGGTAGCTCTGGCCGCAGACGGCGGGTTTGTCGCCGACATTCATCGCGAACGTGAGGGTGACGTTGCCGTCGGTGTTAGTCGTACGTAGTCAGGCCAGGGTCCGGCGCGTTCGCACCGTATGGATGGCCCAGGCGAACCCAAAGCAGGCCGTGCAGGTCAGCACAATCGCCGCGCCCGAGGCCACGTCGGCGTAGTACGAGGCGTACAGGCCTACGAGGGCCGAGGCTACAGCGATCAGGGCCGCCAGCAGCATCATGCGCGGCAGGCGGTTGGTCAGCAGCGCCGCCGCGGCCGCCGGCGTCACCAGCAGCGCCGAGGTGAGGATGACCCCTACCACCTGGATGCAGGTCACCACCGTGAGCGCCAGCAGGATGAGCAGCAGGAAGCGCAGCCGGTCAGCCTTGAGCCCGATCACCTCGGCGTAGGTCGGGTCGTAGCTGGTCAGCTCCAGCTCTTTGTGCAGCAGGAAGAGCGTGAGCAGCACCCCGGCGGCGATCGCGCCGATCAGCCAGAGGTCGCTCGGGCGTACGCCGAGGATATTGCCGAAGAGGATGTGGCTCAGGTCACGGAAGCTGTTGACCCGGCTCATCAGCAGGATGCCGAGGGCGAACATCGCCGTGAAGAGCACGCCGATCGCGGTGTCTTCGCGCACCAGGCCGCGCCGCGAGACCCAGCCGATGCCCAGGGCGGTGAGCAGGCCGGCCACAATCGCCCCGCCGAAGAGGCTCCAGCCGCCCAGGTAGGCCACCACCAGTCCCGGTAGCACCGTGTGGGCCAGGGCGTCGCCGATGAAGGCCATCCGCCGCAGCACCACGTAGGCGCCCAGCACCGCGCAGGTGATGCCGACCAGGACCGCGGCGGCCAGCCCGGTCTGCATAAAGCTGAAGCGGAAAGGTTCGAGAAGCCAGTCGATCATCAACGTAGACCGTAGCGCGCAGAGCGTAGAATGCCGCGCAGTGTGTTATACCGATTCTGCTTGATGGCATCGCATGAGCTCACCTCCACAGCTCTACAGCTCTACAGCTCTACAGCTCTACAAAGCCCTGTGTGGAGCTGGAGCGCTGTGGAGATGAGCGGAACAATGCGGGATTGCCTAATTCCACCTGGTATTATACAGGCTTATTGGCTGCTAGAGATGCTCAGGAGGTTCCCCGCCTCGCGGCCGGGCAGGGGTCGGTAACTGCGCTGGAGCACACCCTCGTCGAGGGTGAAGACCAGATCGAACTCTTCGTCAAGCCGGTCGAGGTGGTGGGTGGCCACCAGGGCCGTCTTGCCCTGATGCCGGAGCCCGTCGAGTGCCCTGGCGATGATCTGGCGGCTGGCGGCGTCGACGGCGCTCAGGGGCTCGTCGAGCAGGAGCAGGTCGGCCTCCTGCACCAGGGCGCGGGCGAGCAGGGCGCGCTGCTGCTGTCCACCCGAGAGCTGGCTGATCTGCCGGTGGGCCAGGTCACTGAGGCCGAGCTGTTCGAGCACCGCCGCCACCCGCTGCCGGTCGTCGGCCCGGGGCCGGCGCAGCCAGCCGAGGTGGACGTAGCGCCCGGCCAGTACCAGGCGCTCCACGGTGACGGGGAAGCGCCAGTCGACCTCGCCGCGCTGGGGCAGGTAGGCCACCCGGTGGTGGCAGGCGCCTACCGGTCGCCCGTAGATACGGATCGTGCCGGCCTGGGGTCGCAGCAGCCCCGCCACGGCCTTCAGCAAGGTGGACTTGCCCGAGCCGTTCGCGCCCACCAGGGCCGCGCGCACCCCGGCAGGGACGCTGAGGCTGACCGTGCGCAGGGCAGGCTCCGATGACCCGGGATAGACCACGGTCAGCCCATCGAGGGCGAGGGCCGCTGCCCCTGCGACGATGTCGGTGTAGTGGCGACCGCTGTAGGGGATATGCATGCTCGCGTTGCTCGCTGCTAAGCTAAGGAGAGTCGCTAGCGGGGGAACACGGGGAGCGCCGTCACGCTCCCCGCGTCCCCGTGTGCAGGGTCAGCCAGCCAGTGCCGTGACGATCGTGGTGACGTTGTAGCGTACCATGTCCAGGTAGGTAGCCCCCTCGCTCCCCGGCTTGCCCAGGGCGTCGGTGAAGAGGGTGGGCGCCAGTTGCACGCCCGCCTCGCGGGCGATCGTCTCCATCAGGGCCGGGTTGCTGACGTTTTCGGCGAAAATCGCGGGCACGCCGGTCGCCTTGATCGCCTCGACCAGTTCGGCGATCTCGCCGGCGGAGGGGTCGGAGGCCTCGGTGGTGATGCCCAGGGCCGTGCCGACGATTTCGAAGCCGTAGCGGGCGGCAAAGTAGCCCAGGGTGTCGTGGGTGGTGACCAGCTTGCGCCGCTCCGCGGGCAGCGTTGCCACTTGCTCGGTGACAAAGGCGTCCAGCTCCTTCAGCTGGGCGAGATAGGCGGTGGCGTTGGCCTCGTAGGTCGCGGCGTTCGTCGGGTCGGCGGCGACCAGGGCGTCGCGAATCGACTCGACCATCGCCATCGCGTTGTTCGGATCGTGCCAGATGTGGGGGTCGTACTCGCCGTGGCTATGGCCGTGCTCCTCCTCACCGTGGCTGTGCTCCTCCTCGCCATGGGCCTTCGCCACTTCCCAGACCAGGGCGACGCTGTCGCCCGCGTTGGGGCCGAAGCTGACGCTGTAGTCGCCGGGGGCGAGGTCGAAGGTGTAGACGATCGCGATCGCGTCGCAGCCCTCAGTGACGGCCTCGCTCGCCTCGGGGGTCAGGGGTGTGCCGCCGCTGCTGACGGCGAAGGGCACGTCGGCGCCGAGGAAGAAGCTAACCTCGGCGTCCTCGGCGCGGGTGAGGGTGACAGCGCCCTCACCGCCGGTCAGTGTCACCACGTAGTGGGTATGGTCGTCGGGGATGGCGCCGCCAGCAGCCACCTGCTCGGGCATATCCTCGAAGTGCTCACAGGCGTGGGCCAGCGGGTCCTCGTCGCTATGGCTGTGGCCACCCTCCGGGGCAGGCAGCGGGGTGATGTTCTCGCTCACGGCGATGCGGGTGGCTTTTGAGCCCGAGGCAGTGAAGAGGTCGTCGATCCAGCTCTCGAACATGAGGCCGTTCTCAAAGAGGATGTCCGCCTCGGCGAGCGTGGCGCTATCGCGGGGGGTGGGCTCGTAGGTGTGGGCATCGCCGCCGGGGCCAACCAGCGTGGTCAGCGTCACCAGCTCGCCGGCGACGTTCTGCACCAGGTCGCCGAGGATGGAGTAGGTGGCAACGACCTTGAGGGGCGGGGTGTCTGGGGTGGGGACGGCCGTCGGGGCGACGGGTACGGCGGTCGGAGCCGCGGCGGCGGGAGCCTCCGTGGGGGCGGCCGGGGCCCGGGTGGGCTGGGCCGCCGGGGCGCTGCCGCAGGCGGCGAGCAGCAGGGCGAGCATGGCAAGCAGGCTCAGGGCGGTGAACCGGCGATGGACCGGTGTGTGCATACGATGACACTCCTTCAGTCACAGACGGATGGTCAGCAGCGGCTCCCAGCCCTCGGCCAGGCGGAAGCGCGGGTCGAGCGCGGCGTTGAAGCGGTGCAGCGCGGCGAAGAGCCGGGCCACCGCCCAGAACTCGTCGGCGGCGGCGGGGCGCAGCGCGAGGGCGGCCATGCTGGTCGTGCTCGTCATCGCATCCCCCCGAGCGCCGCCTGACAGCGGGCGCAGAGGCCGAACAGCTCGAGGATGTGGCCCTGGACGAGGAAGCCCTGGCGGGCCAGCAGCGCCGTGAGTGACTCGATGGCCGAGCAGCCCTCGAACAGCAGGGTCGCACCACAGCGGGTGCAGACGGCGTGGTGGTGATGGCCAGGCAGGGTGCGGGCGTAGGTGTAGTCGCCGCGCTCGGTCTGGACGCGGGCCAGCCAGCCCCGCTCGCGCAGCCAGTCCACGGCGCGGTACGCCGTGGCTCGCCCCACGCTCGCGGGGTGGTGGGCCAGGGCGGCGGTGAGGGCCTCGGCACTGAAGGGCGTCGTCTGCGCGGCCAGCCAGCCAATGATGGCAAGGCGGGGCGCGGTGAGGCGCTGCCCGTCGGCGCGCAGGGCGGCCAGCACCCGCGCGCGCCAGTCCTCCACACTCAGCTCGACCACGCTGCCGTCCTCGCTCACGCACGTTCCCCCCGCATCCAGGTCTGCTGGGCGGCGACGGCCTGCTCCAGCGATAGCTCGGTGCGGCATCGAGCCCGGCTCCAGATGAGACAACGTACCAATTCACTGTTTCGAGATGGTATCATTCATGGCCGGATCTTGTCAAGACTGAGAGCTGCTCTCAGCTGTGCCTGGTACGATGTCCATTGGTGTACGGTATGTTCGTATGACAACGAAACGTGTCATGCCGCGTAGCTGGTGGCCCGGCGGCGGGCCAGTGGCGCTGCCAACCTGCCCAGCACGCGCACGACAACAGGAGGAATAGCCGTCTCGTCCTGTAGCGCCGCAGACCTCGCCGCGGGCCTCGCCGGCTCGGACTACCTCACGTTCGACTGCGGCGAGGCCCCGTTCACGATCCGGACCGGCGAGCTGACAATTGTCACACCAGCGTCGGCCTGACGACCCCTACGCCTCCGTCGCGCGCTCCCAGGCAGCGCGGATATTCGGGCCGAGGGCCGGGTCGGACGGGTGCTGCGCCCAGATCGGCGCTACCTGCTCTACCAGCTTGCCGAGGTCGCGGAGCGCGTCCGCCCGCCGCTCAGCACTGATGAGCCCCTGGTCGTGCAGGAAGTGCAGCCAGGCCGGCACGGCCTCCAGCATTACCGCCGCTTCGATTACCCGTGGCGATAGGAAACTCAGCTTCTGGGCGAGGTAGCGATCCAGGCTCTCGCGGTCCGGGCAGAGCAAGTCGGACACTGTCGGCGGGGCCGCCTTGTGTTTGCCCCTGGGTCGCTTCACTGCCTGGGCGATCGACGAGTCCGGGTCGCGCCGCTCGGCGATGTAGGTGAGCAGGGCGACCCGTGCCAGCTCGGTTCGGCCGAGGGGCATACCCCAGCGGCGGGCCAGTTCACCCTGGAAGCGGAAGCCGAGCCGGTCGAGCCGCGTATCTTCGGGGTCATCAGCCCGCTCCCAGGGCCGATCCGCCTCCCCGGTGATCAGGGCGATCTGGTCGGCGAGGGCCTCGGGAGAGTCTACCGGCCCGAACTGCTCCACTGCCGCGAGCAGGACAGGATCATCGGCGCGGGGTGTGGCCGTGCGCTCGAGGTAGGCGAGCATCGCGATTTGCTGCGCCTCAGAGGCAAACTCCTCGTCCACGCCAGGGAGATACTTATCGGACTCGCGCACCAGGGGCCAGGCCCGGGCCATCGTCTCGGCGAGCAGGGCCAGGTGGCCGTGGTAGGCGAGGCGGTCGCGGGAGTAGTAGAACTGGTCGAGGTCGTCGCCGGCGGTCTCGGCCAGGGCGGCAGCGAGAGCGGGCAGGCGGTCGAGGTCGCCGGCAGCGAGGGCATCGGCGATCTGCCACTCCAGGTAGTAGGGCGCGCTGGGGGCGTAGAGCTCGGGGCGGGCGGCTTTCAGTTCCTCCACCAGTACTCCCCAGAGGGCGAAGTCGCCCTCGTCACGCAGATGGGCGAGCATCTCGTAGGCATACTCATCGTCGAGCAGGTCGTCGGACAGGGCGCGCCGGAACAGAGCAGTCTGCTCGACGATGTCGGCAGCCTCGAAGGCGGCCCAGAGCTCCTCGCGAGCAGCCTCCTCGGGGCTGCGGGGGCGGGGCTCGGGCGGCGGCGGTGGCGTGTAGGCGGGAGAACCAGCCAAGGGGTCGTTGCCGGCATGGAGCTCAACGGCGCGAATCGCCCTGGCCCGCTCCTGGGCCGACTGTCGTGCGGCCGCCTCATCCTTCGCCAGACAACACTTCTTGTACTTCTTGCCGCTGCCACAGGGGCAGGGGTCGTTGCGTCCAACTTTCATCGTACTCCTCGAAATCATGGCAATCGCTACAGCTCGTGCCCCTCGTCGGCAAGGGTGGCCACTTGCCGTCGCGAAAGTTCCTCGAACCGACGAAGCTCGATCTCCGGCTCGCGCCCCAGACCACGCAGGGTAGTGTACACATCATAGCTGTGGCTGGGCCGGCCCGAGGCGACCAGGGTGAGCTCAGACCAGAAGTGGAGTGGTTCCGATGCGCTCAGGGCAGGCTCCGCGCGGGGTCTTGCGGCGCATGGGCAGCGCCAGACTCCTCATACCAAATCCAGTTGGCAGTTCCGCATTGTCGTTGCCGTCATCGCTCATCGTGACGCCATGTGCGGCAATCTGCAATCCAAAATCTGCAATCGGAAATGGTATCACTG
>Ga0272446_1007546_pt1 | contig 10770 bp, 9 predicted proteins | sample YNPCB0061_FD_194587 | JGI IMG/M metagenome (GOLD analysis project Ga0272446, IMG submission 194587) | Hot spring microbial mat communities from Yellowstone National Park, WY, United States - YNP-CB-006-1 | ecosystem: Environmental > Aquatic > Thermal springs > Hot (42-90C) > Sediment | place...
GGGCTCGACCTGGTTGTCGTTGACCCGGAGCGACCGCAGATTGATGATCGCGCGCCGCTGATCACCGTGCCGGGCGCTGTCCAGAGCATCGCCTGGAGCCCCGATGGGCAGGCGGCGGTTGTCATCACCTCACTTGAGAGCATACTCACAACTCAGCAAGGCGCGACACTGCCAGCGCGGCCGACGCCAACCGCGGGGCCGCTGCCGGCAGAGACCGCCACGCTGGAGCGCACCGCGGTGCTCATCCAGCTCCCGCAACCTGGCGAAAGCGCTCGCGCAACGCGACTGCGCGTCCCGCCGGCCCGCCCGGCTGGCCTCATTCCGCTTGCCTGGTCAACCGGCGCGCTCTGGTGGGTGACTGATACCGGGCTGGGCCTGGCACTGGATCGTGTCAATCTGGCCGATGGCGTGACGGAGCGCGTCGGCCAGCTGCCCGACGACCTGGTCACGCTGACAGCGCTGCCCGACAGTACGCTGCGGATCGTGCGCCCCCTGGCCGATGGCCAGCTGGCGGTGCAGCGCTGGCCTGATGCGGAGACACTCTTCGTGCTGCCGGCTATCCAGACGCACGGGGCCGCCGGGGGAGTCTGGGACGGCGAGGAACTGATCCTGGCGACCGGGCCAGGCGAACTCTGGTATATCCAGATCCAGCCGGAGGCGCTGCGATGAGCACCCGTCGACAGGCACTCCGGCGCCGCCAGATCATGCCCTTCTTGCTGGTCTCCCTGGCCGGCGGTGCTGCGGCAGTGCTCCAGGCCAACGGGCGCGGGCTCGATCTGCCCCCAACCGGACAGCTGGTGCTTGGAGCGGCGATCGTTTTCAGTCTCTGGGGCCTCTGGCGCTGGCGCCGGATGCTGCCGCTGCTGCCGACACCGCCCTGGCAGGCGGCCATCCGGGCGCTGGCCCGGCGCCAGCTCCGAACTGACCCCGCAACACGGGCCATCCGTCGGCAGCTCGTGGGCGTCCAGCTCCGGGCGCGCCTGCAGCCACCACCGGCGCAGCCTCGACCCATCGCGCCGCCGCGCCCTGTTCGTCGTCGGCATCTGGGTACAGCCTCTGGCCGCCGAACGAGCCGGCCGATGGCGCGTCTGCCCCTGCCGGCAATCGACATTCAGTTTGTGGCCCCGGGGACTGCCCGCATGGTCGTGTTCGACGCGCACGAGGTGCAGACCGGGGTAGCCATCGTGCTGACCGATCTGCTCGCCCAGCTCATTGAGACGCCCCCTGAGCTGCTGGCGCTGCACGATCAGCCGCGGCAGCTGGTCTGCCAGCTTGCGCCGACCCCGCTGCTCACCGCCGGGCAGCAGCGGGCGGTCACCCAGGCCCTGCAGGTGCATGGAGTTAGCAGCCAGTGGAGCGATTTGACGCTGCTGGCGCTACGGCGTGAGCAGTTGCAGGCGGCGCTTCCAGCACATCCGGATCGCCCGCTGGAGCGGCTCTGGCTGCCGGTGGTGCGGACACGGTTGGGGTCGATCTGGTGGCCACTCGCGCGCCGCCAGCACCTGGTGCTCGCCGGCGCGATGCACGGCCCGCTCACCGGACTCGTCGAGCGGCTCAGCCGCCTGCCGGCGAGCCAGCGGCCAGCGCTGCTTCTCCACGACCCGGATGGCCGGCTGCGCGAGCTGAACGATACCCTGGCCGCCCTGGCACCACAGGAGGATGCCCTCGCCCAGGCGCGCCACGCCCAGCTGACCCGGCGCTTCGCCCGCGAGCGTGGGCGCAGGGAGGCCGCGCTTCCGCCGCCCCTGCTGCTGGTGATGACGCCTTCGCCAGCGATCTGGCCGGATCTCCAGCCCCTGCTCGCGCCCGACAGCGGCGTGCAGGTGGTGCTCATCCTCGGCGACCAGGCGCCGATCGGGGCGCTGCGCGCGGCCTGCCACCGCTTGCCGGTCATCGAGGCGCCCGATCCGCGCTACCCGGCGCTGCCGGACGCCTTCCACCCCGCCGGACTGCAAGCGGTCGGCGTCGGCCAGGCGATCGCCTGGCTCCCGGGCGGCCAGACGGTCTGGCGCGGCATGCCGCCGGCCGTCGAGGCGCAGCCAACGCACATGACGGAGGAGGAACGCCCCCAATGATGCCCCGTTCACCGAGCACCCAGGGTGGCTCATCCGCACCGTCGCGCGTGCCGCCGCGCACGCAGAGCCCGCGCTGGCACGGCAACCCCTACGAGCGCCCGCCGACCGACGCCGAGATCGCGACGGGCCGGCGGCGCAATCGCTCACTCGCCCGCTTCGCCGGGATGCTTGGCCTGCTCCTGGTCTGCGGGTTCGTCCTGGCGCCAGACACCGTGCTGCTCGCATTGACCAGGGTACCGCCGGCGCTGGCGCCGCTGGCGGCGCGGGTGGGCTGGTGGCTCCAGATCGCCTACCCCTTCGTCAAGCTGGGATTGCTCATCCTGCTCAGCTACGTCATCCTGCACCTGGCGATCGGGGCCTGGATGCTCACCCGCCAGGTCGCCCGGCGGCGCACGATGGCGTTGCAGACCGTGCTCGTCGATCTGCCGCGCACGACAACATCCGAGCTGGGCCGTGGCGTGGATCTCTTTGCCGGCATTGGCGAGCTGCTGGGGCCAGCCGGGCGGCTGCAGGGCAGCGAAGATCATTTTGTCTTCGCGCTGGTCAATGGCACGGCGGATAACAAGGTGCGCCTGGCGGTACGGACCCCGGCGCGCCAGGCAACCCAGGTCGCCGGCACGGATGCGCTGCGTAACCTGCTCAGCGGCGAGGCGCCCGGCACGACAACCCGCCCGGTGGTGGACGATATCGAGACCATGCTGGAGCAGAGTCAGGAAGCTGCCGGGCCGCGTATCGCCGGTTACGCCGACTACACGCTGGCCCGGCAGCCCGCGTATCCGCTCAAAGACCTGGCGATGTTCGTCGGCGGCGACCCGCTCGGACCGCTGGCCACTGCGCTGACCCGCCAGGACGGCGTGAGCTACGCGGCCTATGAACTGATCGTGCGCGCCCTGCCGCCCAAGGAGGACTGGCGCGGCCCGCTCCGGGAGCGGATCGGCCAGATCCAGGGGACGGTCAACCCGGAAGACCTGGCCGCCTACGAGGCGCTGGTGCGCAAGGTCGAGAGCCACGGCTTCGATGTCGTCGTGCGCTGCATCGTCGCGGCGCAGACCCACGACGCCGTCCTGCGCCAGCTGCGCGCGATGCACCACGCGCTGCGCACCTTCAGCCGGCCGGCAGGTGACGCCCGCCAGAGCCTGCTGCGGGCCGGCAGCCGGATGCCCGGTCACACACCTGGTTTCCACCGCATCCCGCTCACGCCGGCGACGACCGGCGCGGCGCCACTGCCGGCCTGGGGCGTGCCAACGATCATCGGCGCGGCAGTCGGCGCCATTGCCGGCGCTGTGGGCGGGATAGCGTTGGGCCAGGTGCTGCCAAGCCTGCAGGGCACGATCCCCCAGCTCCCGATCCACCTCCCAACACTGCCACCAGACCTGCTCGCGCCGGTGTTGGCCGTCCTCTGCGCGCTGGCTGGTCTGCTCATGGTACTGTCCCGCTCGCCCCGTCGGCGGGCGGCGCGCGGCCGTGACCGGCTGGCCACCCTGCGTGCCCACGCCCATCAGCCAGTCTGGCCGGGCGAGCGCTGGACCGTGTTCCCCGCCCCGGGCAAGCAGCGCACCATCCTCGGCCCGTATGAGCTCGCGGCCTTCTGGCACCCGCCATCGCTGGAGCTGGAGGCGCAGTTCGCCTGGCGTAGCAGCAAACACCTCCCAGCGCCGGTTGCCGCCTTCCTGAGCCCGGCCGAGGCCGCCGGCGCCGAATCGCGGCAGGTGCGACCGCGCCCGGCCACGCCGCGCGAGCTCGGCGGCGCGCGCCTCGGCATCGCCTACGCCCAGCAGCGCGATGGGTCGCTCGCCCTGATCGGCCCGACCCTGCGCGACCTGAGGCAGGGCTGGGACACCATGGGCAGTATGGGCAGCGGCAAGAGCAGCCTGGTCGAGACCATGGTCTACGAGATCGCCCGCCTCGGCGGCGGCTGCGGGGTCATCGACGCCAAGGGCGACCTATGTGACCGGCTGCTACGCATTCTGCCGCCGGAGGCCTACGATCGGGTGATCGTGATCGACACCACTGCCGCCTGGGTGCCCTGCATCAACCCCTTCGACCGGCGGCTCATCCGCGACAAGCCGCGCGACGTCATCGCCGGCGAGATCGGCCAGATCTTCGCCCGCATCGAGCCGGAGATCTGGGCTGGGGCGCTGGGCATGCAGCAGGCGCTGTTTATGGGCATCAGCGCGATCCTGGAGGGCGAGCGCACGCCAACGCTGCTGCACCTCGAGCGATTCTACCTCTCGCCGGCCTACCGCGACGAGGTGCTCAGCCGGGTGGTGGACAAAGCCATCCGTGACTACTGGCTGGTCCAGGTGCCGGCGATGCCCGAGAAGATCAAGACCTCGATCGACAGCCTCAAGCGCCGCCTGACCGGCCTGGTCGGCTCGGAGACCGGCCAGCGCCTGCTCTGCCAGCCTGCATCGACCATCGACCTGACCACGGCGATGCGCGAGCAGGCGATCGTGATCATCAAATTTGTGCCCGAGAAGATCGGCGAGACGAACGCCGCCTTCTGGGGCGCGGCGCTCTTCCAGAGCATCGTCAGCGCGACCTTCAACCAGCAGGAGCAGACGGACCCGGAGCAGCGCTGGGACTGGCCGCTGTTCGTCGACGAGGTGCAGATGTTCGTCAAGGCCGAGCGCGCTGAGGACGCCGAGCGCATGTGGACGCGCACCCGCTCGATGGGCGTCGGCCTGGTCGGCGCGCATCAGGGACTGAACCAGCTTGGTGAGAAGTTGGGCGGCATCGTGCTGAACGTGATCGGCGGCATGTGCCTGACCAGCGGCGTGCGCGACGACACTCGCGACCTGGTGAACGCCTACGCCAACCAGGGACTCCAGCCCGAAGACTTCACCGGCGTCAAGCCGCGCGAGGAACTGCTCATCCGCTTCCCAGTGCAGAGCCACGATATGGGCCTGATGTCGGCCATCCCGCGTGAGCGCCCACCGGAGCAGCCGGCGCCGGAACATCACACGACAGCGCTCCCGCCCTTCGAGCCGGCGTCGCCAGCAGAGGCGCTTGATCTGGCCACCCTGGAGGCGATTGAGCAGGGCGTCGGCGACGCGCTAGCGACCCACCCGGACCTGCTCCCCGAGACGGTCTACCGCGCGATCGCGCACGAGTGGCTCAGCGCCATCCACCAGGATCACAGCGCCGCGCTCGTCGCAGAGGGCAGGGTCACGAGCGCGAGCCAGATGAGCGGGCAGGCCTGGGCTGAGGTGCAGCAGCTGATCGAGCGGCTGCGGGCGGTGAGCGTCCGGCGGGCGCAGCACCTGGCGCAGCAGCTTGCCCAGACTCCACGCACGTTGCCGGCCGAGCAGCACCTGGCGCAGCTCAGCCAGCAGCGCTACGGCGTCCACCCGCTGATCAACGCCTGCTACGTGGCCGCCCTGGTGCGACGCTACCCCACCGACGAGCTCAGCATGGCCCAGCAGGATCGCGGACGCAGGCAGCGCGAACCGGCACGGTCGCCTGCCGGACCATCGGTCACACCGCCATCCGTGCCCGGCCCACCGGCGAGACGACAGGGCACTTCGTAAGGCCAAAGCATTCGCCGGGTCACTGTCCTTGCCGTGTCACGATAGCGAATGCTTCGGCCCAAGCATACGGGAGCTACTCCTATGCCCCCAACCACCCGATCGCGCCGGCGCACCACCTGGGAGAAGCTCGGCGAGCGCACCCGGCTGATGCTCCAGCGGCTCAATGACTGTATCCTGCTCGACGAGGAAGATCTCTGCGCCCTCGTCTGGCCTGAGGCCGTGAGCCGGCAAGCCCGCGCCGAGCGCCTCAGTCGCTGGCAGGCGGAGCAATACATACAGCCGATCGCCGCGCCCGCCGGGCGCTGCTACCAGCTGGGCCGGAACGGCGCCCGCCTGCTGCGTGAGGCGGGCTTCCCGCGCATCGCGCCGGTGCGCCCGGTCGCCGAGCGGGTGCGTCCAGGGCTGCTGCTGGCCAACCGCTTCGGCGTCTCGCTGTACGAGGACATCCAGCGCGACCTGGGCGTCAGTGGAATGGGCTGGGCGATCCGGCCCTTCAGCGGCAGCGACGCCCGCGGCGACGGGCTTGCCGCGATCGGCTACGACCTCGACGGGCTGCCGGCAAGCCGGATGCGGCCGGACGCCTACGCCCCGGAGTACCTCGGCGCGGACTACACACCGCCGCCCGGCATCGGCGTCATGCGCCTGGTGGTCGAGATCGACAGCGGCAGCGAGGATGCCCGCCAGCTGGCACAGCGCGCTCGCAACTGGCGCGCCCGCTGGGACCAGACCGCCTGGCCGCCGGCCACGCACACAATCTTCCTCTGGATCACCGACAAGGGCTTCGCACGCCTGGAGGCGATCTGGAGCGCCTGGACGCAGCACGCGCTCCTGCCCGCCTTCTTCACCACCGTCGAGACGCTCAGCCTCGGCACGGGCAGACTCTGGCACCCCTGGAATCCGCGCCGACACCTACCTGACGGTCAGAGCGTGTGGGTCTGGTATGACATGTACGGCCGCCCGCGCTCGCTGCGTCCGTGGGATCTGCAGGAGGCGACGCTGAGGTTTGAGCAGCCGGTGGCGGTGCAGGCGAGGAGTCTAGGGGAGGGTGTGGAGCATCGAAATCACACGATATAATGCGTGGGCGGTCTCTGTTCATGTTGATTCTTTGTTTTGGGGAATGAAATGCAGGGAACAAAATCAAATATGGTGAGGGTGGGCTTTAGCCGATAGCCAGTGCTTCTCCTGAATCGGTGTTCGTCATATAGCTATCTTGAGGTCCGGTATCGTGCAAGAGAAGTGTTACCCCTTTCTTCCAACATGCGCTGGTCGGTAAGTAGCAGGATGGTGAGGATTTCGCCGTCGGCTACTCGCATGGTTTGTTCGTAGATGTCGAAGCTGCGAGCTTCCCAGCAGTCGAACCAGGCGTCGGCCTTGATTTTGCGGGGCGACGAATCACCCTGTCGGGTGCCGTAGACCACATCAAAGGCAGAGCTTGCGGTATCAAGTTCACTTTTTGGGAACCAGTGGTCGGCCAAGCCCGGCGCGCGCGTGAACCATTTCCGGCCATTCCTGTCGTGGCAGATGAGCAGAGCAGGAGAGTGGCCGCTCTCGACGAGGCGGATAGCCGTAGCGGTAAAGCTGGTGTTGAAGACATCCGCCAGCGTGCTTACCACCTTGAATGTCAGTTTCTCGTGCGCGCGGGCGAGTGGGCGGAAGAGATAATAGGGCATGAGCAAATCTGCTGCGTAGCTATCGGCGAGGCGCTCCGGCGAAGCCCTGTCGCGTGGACGGTAGTCCTCCACGCGACAGGCCAGCTTCTGACCGCGATGATGTTTCCAGTGCCCCAGCTCGTGTGCGATTGAAAAGCGCGCACGTCGGAATGGGCTCGTGTCGTTTACGGTAATGATGGCATTATTGCCGTAGCCGACAATGCGGGCTTCGCATCCGTCTAGGGGGCGGTAGCGAACGCGCGCACCCACATAAAAGGCGATGGCGTCGAGGTTGATTTCCTGCGGCTCTGTGATTCCGAGTTCCTGCAGGAGCTTTTCGGCGGATGTCAGGGCCATCAGGGGGTACCTAAGCTGTCGTCGGGTGGCGTGGCTCCTAGTTCAAAAATGTCCTCCATCAGGCTGATGATGTCGGCATCGGACAATTCGCTTTCGTTGCGGGCAGCGAGCGTAAGCTTCTCCGGGGCGTTTGGGTTGGCCCGAACGGCACGCAGACGTCGGCGCGCTTCATCAATGTCGATCGGCGGTGTTGGAGGTCTGCTTACAGCCGCTGCACGATCGACGGCGGCTGCAGCTGCGGCCTCGGCAAGGCGGCGCTTGTTTGCGGTCATAACGCTTTTCTCGAACAGGGCAAGCATTTCGGCCGCGTGTTGTTCCGGATCGCCGCCGTCTTCTCGAAATTCCTCCAGGATTTCCTCATCGGATGCATTCAGGATGTCGTCGATTAGGGAGTCGGCCAGACGATCCAGGGCTTCTCGTTCGGGATTATTATTTGCACTCATGGCTTCCACCCTTCAGGATACGTTTTATTCAGTCTGCGGCGGATGAGCTTGCGCTTGCTATCATAGGCCGTTTTGTCGAGTCCCGTGTAAGTTCGCAATTCATCCGCGCTCCAGCCGTCCATATCTCCTTCCACAATGACCCGTGCATCCGGATCATCATCGAACAGCGCAAGAACGCTGCGCCGAATGAGCATGGCGTTCTCTTTGTCGATAAGGTCTTCCTCAACGCTAGGGGAGGGGTCTGGGTAGTCGACGGGTTCGCCCTGCTCGTCCACGACGGCCGACATTACCACTGTCGGTCGGTTCCTGGCCTTCTCGGCTTCACCGCTCACGACGCTGCGCATGATGCCGACGAGAAACATCACCACATCAACGTCGGCGGGACACTGGCGGCTATCGATGGCACGCAGGAAGGCTTCCTGGAGCAGGTCGTTTGGGTCAATCGGACGGCCGAAAGCAAAACGCTTGGCGACGGCCTTCAATCGCGCCCATTGGGCAGACGTTAAGGATCGGATCGCGAGTTGGATCTCGTCACGACTGAGAACGGCGATGGCGGCTTGGCTCGACACTTGGTTGTCCCCTCCCCATTACCTATGCGGAAAAAATCCGTCGCGCGGACATGTCGGCGGTATGTCCGCGAAGGCCATCAACCTCCGCATAAGTAATCAGAACGATATGTTGGCAAGACCTGCAGCGTGGCCAAAATGCGATGTCTGCGAAGGTCGCCGGCGGCCGCATAGGCAATCAGGATGCAATATATCACAGGGAGGAGGTGATGGCACATGCCGCGGAAGGTCAACAAAAGCGCGAAAACGGGCCGGTTCATCAAGAACAGCACCGTGAAGAAGAATCCGAGCACAACGTACAAGCAGACCGTAAAGAAGGGCAAGTAATGGAGAGCCGGACGCTGCCGTCCGGCTTTTGGCAATCAGATGCTCCGGGAAGGGTAGGGGTTACATCGTTAGCCCCGCCCGGATCACTAGCTGTGACACTTTCTGTCACAACGACCTGTTATAACCATGCTGAGCACAATCTGGCTTGGCGCATTCAACACTTGTAGGGGGAAAGATTGGGACGGCAGCACATCGATCACGACGATATTATCCAGTTCGCCAAGGATAGGGTCAACCTACCAAAAGAGAAGGCCGACGAATACCGGGCGCAGGCTGGGCGGCTGCGTGACAAGCTGGAGGGCTACCTGTCCGAACATCCGGACTTCACGCTGAAGAAGATGCTTCTCTCGGGCAGCCTGGCCAAGGGCACCGCGTTGCGCTCGCTCAACGATATCGACGTCGCCTGCTACATCAGCGGGGCCGAGGCGCCGCACGAGATAAAGGCGCTTCTGGACTATCTGGCCGAGCGCCTGCGTAAGGCCTTCCCCAACTTCAGCCCCGACCAGGTGAAGCCGCAAACCTATAGCGTGTGCGTGTCGTTCCGCGGCACCGGCCTCGATGTCGATGTTGTGCCGATCCTCTACGATGGCGACCCGCAGTGGTATGGCAATCTGGTCAGCCAAGACGATGGGTCGTTTCTGAAGACCAGCATTCCGCTGCACCTTGAATTCACACGCAAGCGCAAGCGCGCCCAGGAGACGCACTTCGCCCAGGTAGCCCGGCTGATCAAGTTCTGGGCGCGGCTGATGAAGAAGGAGCGCGACGGGTTCCGCTTCAAGTCATTCATGATCGAGATGATTCTGTCGAAGCTGTGCGATCAGGGCCTGGACCTATCGGACTACCCCGAGGCGCTGCAGCACTTCTTCACATATGTGGCCACCTCGAACATGCGCGAACAGATCGTCTTCAGCGACTACTACAAGCCCAGCACGGTCGGCGCGTTTACCGAGCCCGTGCAGATTATCGATCCGGTGAACGCCGAGAACAATGTCAGTCGGCTGTATACCAGCGCGCAGGCCGATGCGATCGTTGAGGCCGCCCTGGACGCAGGCGATGCCATAGATGCTGCCCTGGCAGCCCCGACGAAGGAATTGACCGTTTATTACTGGCAGAAGGTCTTCGGACCGTCTTTTCCAGCCTGAGGAACAATGAGCTACAGTTACACTCTTACCGAAACTACGACCTTTACCCTGACCCATGCAAAGCATATGGCGGCCAAGGTTGCCACCGATTTGAAGCGTCTGCAGCGGCTGTATAACCTGCCCAGCGACGAAGCAATCGCCAAGTACGAAACGGAAGTCACCGAGCTGCTGAAGGCAGGATACCTCGGCACGCTCACTCTGGGCTTCAAGCGCGACGACAAGTGGATCGAGCCGACGCTGCGCTATACGGCCCGCGACCTTGCCGGCTTGTCGGCCAACGACGACGATCCGGGCCGTATCCGGCCGGGTGCCAATATTACGGGCGCGTCGTTCTACAGCTATCTGACCTATAGCGCTGCCTGGAACAACCTGACGCAGGCGCAGCAGGATGCCTTCAAGGAGCGGATGCCGTTTTATCGCAGCGGTGCGCCCGAACCCGGCATCAACGGCTACCTCGCCAGCGATCGCACCTATTCATCTGGCGGGCGAGCGCTCGACCGATCAACCGTGAGGAGCTACTGATGAGCGCCCAGCCTACACTTGACACATTGTTTGAGGCTCATCTGTAGCTAGTGTGCAGCCACGTTCCGAAGCATAGGCGGCGCACGAGGCAAGTGGTTATGCGTGTGGCATTGGTCATCGCCTCATAAACGGCGACGTAGCAGGCCAGATAGGCCTTAT
>Ga0272446_1007547_pt1 | contig 10769 bp, 11 predicted proteins | sample YNPCB0061_FD_194587 | JGI IMG/M metagenome (GOLD analysis project Ga0272446, IMG submission 194587) | Hot spring microbial mat communities from Yellowstone National Park, WY, United States - YNP-CB-006-1 | ecosystem: Environmental > Aquatic > Thermal springs > Hot (42-90C) > Sediment | place...
ATTTCGGTTGGGTCCTGGTGCGGCTCAAGCGGACGTTTGGCCTGGTGGCACCATTGCCGTATTGGGTTGGCATGGCTGGCCCTCGAGAGACAGAGACACGGCGAAGCCAGCTTGCCTGTCGGCCCAACCGGCTCGCCGTGGTCTCGTCAGTCCGCTATTAACCACAAACCACCAGTCCGCATCCAGATTCTGCATCCGCTCGCACGCCCCTGACGGGGGAGCCGTGGGTTAGCTCCCCCCGGAGACGCGGACTGCCGCTAGTCAGCGGCCATTGGCTTGCGGCTCGACGGTAGCGGTCGATGCCCGATTTTCGCATTCATTGTGATGCGTTTGGACGTGGTGATATTCCCAAGCGGGAGGGGCTGCAACGATTCCTTTGCACTTGATCTCGACGCAACCCATGTAGAGCGACAGGAAGAACAGTAACACGATCAGCAATAAGCAACCCTGGCAACCGTCGCCGTCGCCGCCGTCAACGTAGATGGTGGTTCCCATACGTCTCGCTGAGCTTGCCCTCAACAACCAGGCTCGCCGACCTACCCGAGAACACCCCGAGCCAGTGCAGAAACCGGCGAGCCACCCAGAAATCCCCGAATCCCATCAGCCGTGGAGACCGGCCTCAGCCGGCCCAGCGCCTAGTTCACGCAGGCGGGTTAGTTGCTGTCGCGCATCGCCCGGTACACGCGGTAGCTGGCCCAGGTCGCCAGCCCCGCAACCAGCACCACCCCAGCGATAGGCACCGCGAACGTCGTCGCCGTCGTCGAGGTGAAACCGAGCCAGCCCAGGACGCCACAAGCTGGCTTGGTCGAGGTGATGGTCGCCAACGTCACATTGCCCAGGCCAGAGGCCGCAGTCGTCGATGAAACGATCGTTGTCAACGCCGCTTTGTCGTTGTGGTTCATTGTCCCCCCATCTTACCGAACGTCCGGGCGGGCGTATCCCTCGCCGCCCCGCTCGGACTCTTCACCCTCTTGCACAGCGCGAATGCCTGCTGCCGATGACCCAGCAGCCGCTCGTACCGCTCCCGAATAGACTGGGCATTTCGCCTGAAGGTTCGCTTGGTAGATTTGGATTTTCGGTCAGCCAGCACCAATCGAACCAGCTCAGCAGGGGCGGGCCACTGCTGAGCCATATTCAGAAACGCCATACTCAGGAATAACGTCAGGTGCCCGGCCGTCTCCGGCCGGGTCGGAATTGGCTAGCCGTGATTAGCTGGACAGTTCACCGATCACTTCGCCGAAAAACCACAAGCCCAAGGCCACGCCAGCGCCAATCGGCCCACCAACCGCCGCGCCGATGGCCACCGAGCCGGCGCAGCCGACCCCACGTCCAACCGTCTTGGCGCTTTCGGGATCCGCCCCCGACTTGTTCATCACCACCTCGGTCGCGAATTGGGCGGCATCCGCCACCAACAGCCAAGGGGTGGCCACTCGCCCGACTTGCTTGGCCACCAGTTTGGTGCTGCCCTTGGCCACCGTCGTTGCAACCGCCTTGCTGCCGGTCGCAAACAACTGACGAGTCACCGTCTCAACTTGAGCGCTCGAATGCTCGCCGATCTTGCACCAGGTCGCAAAATGCTCACAGTTGTTGAACCGCAGCGAGTAGTCCGATTCGCCCAGCCGGCTCAACGCCCGCTCGATCACCACATCCGCGTCAAAGCACCACCGCTGGTACACCCGCACTTTGATCTGCTCGATGTCGCCGAACTCTTCAATGGGCGTCCGGCGAATCATCGCGTTCGACAAGCGGGCGGCGGCATCGCTCAGCGACTTGTTGCCCGGCATCCCGCTCGTCCAGTGAACCACGGTTCCATCACCGAGGTCGATGCCGTGGTGCGTAATCAGTCCTTTCATTGACAACGGCACGAAGATGTGATCTCCCTTGGCCATCGCTGCTCTCTTCTCTCTCCGGTTGAACACCCCAGTTTATTTGGCGACCACCGCCAAACCTAACCACTGCGTCAACGATCAGCCACCGAGCGGCACTCGGTAGTCAACCATCCCGCTTTTCCACCCGCTCCAAAAGAACATTAACGAGTACGAGGATGGCTTGCTCCGCCTTTTTTTCCATGACCTCCCAGCCAGCACTTCCACCTGCTCCAAGAGAACATTAACGGGTACGGCTACGGCCTGCTCCGCGTTTTTCCATCACGGGTTTGGCACAACTTGCTGGAGGCCAACGCGGGTGAGTCATCCTCGGTTGCCCTCACTGGTAGAATCTAATTTCGTCTCGGTAGGCGGACAGAAAATCGGGGTGGATGAGTAGATTTTTTTCCCCGAAGTGGCTGTGGCAGTCAACGCCGGATTGCCTGCTAGGCGTGCGGGTTCGGGCGGGGCGGGCGGGATGCCCACGGGCCTGGCACTGCGGGCGGGGCGGGGCGGTGGCTGGGACCGCCACCGCCGAGATTGCTGGATCATGGGAGATGGGATCGTCTGCGTCGAGAGATCAAGGCAGGTCGAAAAACGCCACTGCCCCCGTCTCCATGTCATACAGGCCGTACACCAGGCGCACCTCGCCGCGGTCTACCGCGGTTTTCAGCGGCTGGCTGTCGCGCAGGACGGTGAGAGCCTGCTGCTTGGCGTTCTCCTGAGCAAGCCGGTTGACCACTTCGGCGTCGTGGCGGTGGTTGCATTCGAGGACTTGCTTGTGGATGCCCTGCATGTGCGTTTGCAATGCCCGCAGGTGGTCGTGCAGGGGTTGCTCCCCAGCTTCGCACACCGCTTCGATGGCCCCGCACCCCTTGTGGCCCAGGATAACGATGAGTGGAACGTGCAGGTGTTCGACGGCATACTCCAGCGAGGCCAGCACGTCCTCGTCCACCACGTTGCCGGCGTTGCGAATCTCAAAGATGCTGCCGGCGCGCTGATCGAAGATAAACTCAGGGCAAACCCGGCTATCGGAGCAGCAGAGAATAGCCGCGAAGGGGTGTTGGCCCTTGGCGGTGCGATTGGCGAAACTCGGCGTCGTGGGCCGTGTCGGTGGAGAGGGTGCGGCGCGAGTCAACGAACCGCTGGTTGCCGTCGCGCAGGGCTTGGAGGGCAGCGTCGGGATTGTCTGGCGTCGTCGCCGTGGCGATCTCGGCTCGGTTGTGGTTGGTAGACCAGTAGGCCAAGCCCCCGGTCAGAACGACGAGGACTGCCAGCGGCAGAAGGTATTTGAGTCGGTTCATGCTCAACTCCGTGGTTGATGATTGGAAGCAGTCAACAGCGGTTCCTCGGTCGCGGCCCGCTTCGTGGTTTCGTAGATGACCTGCGCCCGCTCCAAAGCCGCCGCGATGTGCGGGCAGATATTTTCTCGCCCGAGGTGCCGCTCCAATCCGGCCCGCCGCATGAACTTGGCCGGCTGGGGTCTGGCCCCGCACAGGATGAGGTGACGCCCGGCCGCATGCAGCTTGTCGGCGAGGTCTTCGATCGCCAGCAGCCCCGTAGCGTCGATGGCGGTCATGTTGCGTAGCCGTAGGATGACCACTGGCTTGAGGGGGTCGATCGGATCGGTGACGGCCGACAACTTCTCGGTGGTTCCAAACAGGAACGGCCCATGAATGCGGATGATGGTGACGTAGTCGGGAATAAACTTATCCTGCAAGATGTGCGGTCGGCCCTTCTCGATGTACTCGTCGGTCACCAGCTCGACTGTCGTGGTCTTGGCCACCTTGCGAATGTACAAGAGAGCGGCCAGGACCATGCCGACCTGCACTGCCACCGTCAGGTCAGCGAACACCGTCAGGGCGAAGGTCGTCCCCCAGACAGCGATCGTCGCCCCGGACATCTTCAGGAGCTTGGGAATCTCCCGCCACTCGCCCATGTTATAAGCCACCACCAGCAGGATCGCGGCTAGCACCGCCAAGGGGATGTGACGCGCCAACGGGGCAGCGAACAACAGCACGGCCAATAGCGTCAGGGCGTGAATCATCCCGGCTACCGGCGTCTTTGCCCCCGACCGCACGTTCGTGGCAGTGCGGGCAATCGCTCCGGTGGCTGGGATGCCGCCGACAAACGGAACGGCCAGGTTGGCGATGCCCTGGGCTACCAGTTCGGTATTCGGGTAGTGCTTGTCTCCGCTCATGCGGTCGGCCACCACCGCCGACATCAGCGATTCGATAGCCCCCAACAGCGCCACCGTCAGAGCCGGGGAGAACAATACCGGGATCATCTCCGGCTGAAACTGTGGCACGGTCAGGGCAGGCAGGCCGCTGGGGATGCCCCCGAAGCGCGTGCCAATCGTCTCCACCGACAAGCCCGCACTCACCACCACCACCGTGCCAAGCAGCAACGCAACAATCGAGCCAGGGACTTTCTTGACATACCGCATGCACAGGATCACCACCAACGCACCGCTTGCTAGCAGGGTCGTCGTCCAGTCGATGGTGTGGAAATGGGTCGCGAGGGCGTGGAGGCGGCCCACAAAGTCGCCCGGCACCTGCTCAATTCGCAGGCCGAAGAAATCTTTGATCTGGGTGCTGGCGATCAGCACGGCGATGCCGTTGGTGAACCCGACAATCACCGGGCGCGGGATGAAGCGTACCGCCGAGCCGAGGCCGGTTAGCCCCAGCACCAGCAGCATTACCCCCGCCATCACCGTGCAGACCAGCAAGCCGTTGAACCCGTGCTGGGCGACAATGCCGTAGACGATCACCACGAACGCCCCGGTCGGCCCGCCAATTTGCACCTTGGAACCGCCCAGAGCCGAGATCAAAAACCCCGCGACAATCCCGCAATACAACCCCGCCTGCGGTGGAACACCCGAGGAGATGGCAAAGGCCATCGCCAACGGCAGCGCGACCAGGCCGACCGTCACCCCGGCGACTAGGTCCGAGAAAAAGGTCTGGAGCTTGTAGTCCCGCAGGCACTCGATCAATTTGGGCATCAGCCTACGCTTCATTGGTTCACTTCCTGCTCGATTTTCTTGGAACCCCGTTGCTCCTCACGCAGTATTTCCATCGCCTCGTTCAGGTGGGCGAAGAAATACTCGCGCATCTTTTCGAGGACTTCCCCCATCAATGGGTGACGAAGCCGATAGAAGATTTGGTTCCCCTCCTTGCGGGTTTCCACGAGATGCTTGTTGCGCAAGACGGCCAAGTGCTGGGAGGCGTTGGCCTGCTCGACCCCGATCTTCTCACACAATTGGCTGACCGACAGTTCCCCTTCGCTGAGATATTCCACAATCGCAACACGAGTGGGGTGGCTCAGCGCCTGGAAGATGCTCGCTTTGAATTGCCGCATGGAATTGAGTATGGCCCGCCCTCAGCAGAGGTCAGAGAGTCGATTGCAAACATTCGCACAGTCGAATATAGCAGAGTAGCCAGATAAGTCAAGCGCACGACGGAGGGGGGTGATGGTCGGCGAAGCCAGCAGGATAGCACCGGCAAAACCAACGCACGGCCCGTTGCCAGCCGCAGCGGATCGTCATGCGCTTCCAGGCCAATCGAGATTGACTGCCCGAGGCAGTTGCGTTATACCCATTCCCGCTCTTGAGGTCAGGGAGGAGGGAAGACCCATGCCTATTCGCCGTTGCTTAACTCCAGAGGAGCAAACCGCTCCGCTGAGCCGTCCTGTGACACCGCAGCAGGAAGAATTGGCCAAGCTAGCCTGGGCACTGGCCCACCCGTCGCGTGTGCGTATCTTCTCGATCTTGCGTCAACATTCCGCTTGCCTGTGCGGCGATCTGGTGGGCCGGATGCCTTTGTCGCAGTCCACCATATTTGAACACCTCAAGACGCTCAGAGAAGCAGGGTTGGTCCAAGCTGACAGCGATGGGGCGCGTGTCTGTTACAGCGTCAACGAGCAGACCTTGGAACGACTGAAAACGCTGGTGGCCGAGTTGTAGTTTTTTTTCGCGGTGGAGTTGGCTATCGTCGATAACCGATAACTAACCCGGAGACGGCTGCTGGAATATACGCAGACCTAGCTGTGGGATAGTTGGCCCGCTCCACCAACCACCAGAGGCAGGAGGAAACGCCGATGCGTCCGTCACGATTAATCTTAGGCATCGTAGGTTTATGGGGCTGGCTCAGTCTAGCCACCATGCACGCTGAGCCGCCCTCAGTCAGTCCTGGCCAAGCGGCTCTGGATGCTGCTGCTCGCCAAGGGCAATACCTGTTCGTCTTGGTTTACAAGCAGGATGACGCGGCTACCCAAGCGATGAAGTCCACCCTCGATCAGGCGCTGGCCAAGATGCCTAGTCGGGCCAGCATGACCAGCGTCTGGGCAAACGACCCGGCTGAGAAGGGGTTGATGGATCGCTGGGGACTGAGCCGAACCCCGATGCCGATTGTGCTGGCAGTGGCTCCGAACGGGGCAATCACGGGTGGGTTCCCGCTGAAGTTAACCGAGCAGGATATTCACAGCGCGATGGTCAGCCCTGGGACAGCCGCCTGCTTGAAGGGGATTCAAGCGCGCAAGCTGGTGCTGCTGTGCGTGCTTCCGCCCCGGGTCGGGCAACCGCCGGCTGGGGTGCGTGAGTTTCAGGCGGACCCAGCCAACAAGGCCATGACCGAACTCGTAATCGTCAGGGCGGATGACTCCGCGGAGGCTGGCTTCCTCCAGACCTTGGGGATTAACCAATCGACCACGCAACCGGTCACAGCCATGCTCCTACCGCCCGGTTCGATGATCGGCTCGTTCACCGGGGAGGTGACCAAAGCTCAGTTAGCCGAGAGGCTGAAAGTCGCCCAAAGTGGTTGCTGCCCCGGCGGCAACTGTGGCCCCAACAGCTGTTGCCCGCCAGGCCGGAAGTGAACAACTACCGCTCGTTCAGGAGGACCGACGATGCGCTTGTGGACGTTGATTCGCAAGGAATTGTTCGAGCGGCCGGTGCCGATGCTCACCTGTCTGGTGGCCATCGTACTCGGGGTGACCGCCTTGGTGGCCATTCGCACGGTGACCTACTTCTCCGAGTTGGCCGTTGCCCGCGAGATGGACGCCCTAGGAGCCAACGTGCTGATCCTGCCCAAGGGCGTTACTGTGCAGGATTACTACGCTGCCGACCTGCACGGCGAGAAACTGCCCGAGGAATACGTCCAACGCGTTGCCTTGTCGAAGTTGCAGGGCGTGGACAATCTCTCCCCCAAACTGTGCGTGCCCACTACGCTCAACGGTCGTCCTGTAACGCTAACTGGCATCCTGCCTAAAAGCGAGTTTCAGGCCAAGGTCGCTTGGGGCGGTGCGGGTATCTTCTCCCATCCGATAGGCTGTGGAACCCAGGCCGGTCTACCGACTACCCCGCCCGACCCCAAGACGCTAGCGCGCAAGCGCGTCATTGAGACACTCGGGCCGCGGGAAGCGCTGGTTGGTTCTGACGTGGCCCAACAGCATGCAATCGCGCAAGGCGACTCTATCGAATTGCTGGGAGATCGGTTCACCGTCCTGGCCATTCTGCCAGCGACTGGCACGATAGACGACTCCCGCATCTTCGCTCACCTGCACGCGGTGCAAGAACTTTCCGGGCAGGGCGAGGTAGTCAACGTCATCGAGATTGTGGGCTGCTGCAAGCAGATTGCCGCCGGGCTAGTGAACGGCTTGAACCAGTTACTGCCCGAGGCCCGAATCATCACGATCACTCAAGTAGTGCAGACGCAGCAGAACGTCAACCGACTCATGGAGCGATTATCGTTAGTCTTCTTGGCAGTGCTGCTGGCGGTGGGTGGGGCGGCCATGTTTAGCACGCTCTACGGCAACGTCTCCGAGCGCAAGAAGGAAATTGGCACGCTGATGGCCCTGGGCGCGACCCCGACCCTGGTACTCGGGTTGATCGTGGGCAAGGCCTTGGTGCTGGGGACGGCTGGCGGCATCCTGGGCTTTGCCCTGGGCAGCGTCTCGGCGTGGTGGCTGGGGCCGCTGCTGGCCAACGTCGCGGTGCAACCCTTACCCTGGCTAGGGGCGCTGGCGTTGGGGCTGGCCGTGACCGTCACCTTCCTGGCCAGCCTGATCCCGGCTTGGCGAGCCGCCCGACTCGATCCGTGCGTCTGTTTCAAGGAGGTTTGAGCCATGCTGCGACTGGAGAACGTGAGCAAGGTATACGGGCGAGGCGGCCAAACCGTGGTGGCGTTGCAGCCAACCACGCTTCACTTGGCGGCGGGTGAGTATGTCGCCGTCGTTGGCCCGTCGGGCAGCGGCAAGAGTACGCTGTTGACGGTGCTCGGTGGCATGCTAGCCCCTACCACGGGCCAAGTGTTCTTTGGGGGGCAATCGCTTTACGATCTGGCGCTGGCCAAGCGAGCAGCCCTGCGTGGAAAGCAGGTGGGCTTCGTCTTTCAGACCTTCAACCTCATCAGTTACCTTAGCGCCCTGGAAAATGTTCAGATGCCGCTCTTCCTAGCCGGTTTATCCCCGCGTGTCCAACGCGAGCGGGCGTTGGCCGTACTGGACCGAGTCGGGCTAGCCGACCGCATCCACCACAAGCCCTCGGAACTCTCGGTTGGCCAACAGCAGCGGGTGGCGTTGGCCCGGACGCTGGCCAACGACCCAGCGCTGATCCTGGCCGACGAGCCGACTGGCAACCTCGACCCGCGGACCCGTGAGCAGGTGTTGGATCTGTTCGATCAGTTCCACGCCGAGGGCCGCACCATCATCACGGTCACGCATGACCCGCAGGCCGCCCGCCGGGCTAACCGCATCCTATGCCTGGAGGCAGGGACGGTGACCGAGTTCCGCGACCCGGCTCGGGTAATGCACGTCGCTTGAGGGGCCATTGCCGACCGCAGCCAGCCGCCACTCGCACTCGCGCCATGCCGGTCCTGGCTGGTCGCGAGCGGTCGGCTGGCTGCGACCGATCGGCAGTCGTGCGAACTGGACTTGGCGGGGGGCCGGTGAGCGAGCGATCCGCTCAACCAGCGCCGGATCGCTTGCCCGTTGACCAAGCGTAAGCGTAGCACACTCCGGCAGTGAGTGCCAAGAGGTCACTGCTGCCCCGGCTCGATCGTGCCGCCGTCCCAGATGATCCGACACCCGGGCAGGGCGGCGGCGAGCTGCTTGACCCCGGCCTCGGTCATCCTGGTTCGCGTCACATCCAGCAGTTGCAAATGCTTGAAACGAGAGATCGTGTCCAGCGCGTGGTCGGTGATGGCCGTGTTGCCTATTCCCAGCGCTAAGAGGGTACGGCAGTCCTGGAAGAGGGCCAGCCCCTCATCGGTGATCTTCGTTCCCGGGACGTAGAGGTGCGTCAAGCCGGTAGACGCGCGCAAGTGCCGCAGACCCACATCGCCGACGTTGGTGTTGGCTAGTCCGAGGGCGGCGAGGTGCTTGCACTCGTTCAGTTGCAACAAGCTCTCGTCGGTCAGTTGGGCGCGATTGTCCAGATTGACGTAGGTCAGATGGAATGTCTCGGTGGGTAGAGCGGCCGACTGGAGCAGGTCTTGGGGGTCGTGGTTGATCCGTACCTTGCCGCCGATGGACAGCACCCACTCGGCGGCGCGGCGGTCGGGGTCTACGGTCCCCGCCGGTTTCGTCGCGCTGCCCACTTCCGGGAAGCCTTGCCACAGGACACGGCCATCCGGCGCGGTCACCTTGAGGTTGCGCCAGCGAACCGGGGCGTTATGTGTACCCAGGCCGATCATGCCCTTGAGGAACGTCTCGTCGCTGAACAGGAACACACTCTTGCCATCCACGAGGCACTCAAGGGACGGGCCACGGACGGTGATTTTCACCGTGTACCAGCGGCCATGCTCGTGGGGAACCCGCAGAAAGCAGCCCGGGCTGCGGCCCCATTTGCCATGCTTCTGGAACGTGGCCTCGGTGACCGTGGCGCTCCAGCCGCCCAGGTCGAGTTGGTGATGATTGGCCAGGTCGCGCGCCCGAAACAGCAGGATGATGCCGTGGTCCTTGTCCTTGCCTATCGACTGGCCCTCGACCTCGAAATCGTAATCGGTCCATCCGGGATCGCCGAAAAGCAGCCGCGAAAACGCATGGGCTGACTGCACCAGTTCGCCGTCCTCGATCCGCCAGTCGCCGCCGCTGCGAAACTTCGGTCGTCGATCTACCCCAGCCAGCGCTGGCGGCAGCTTGGCGACAGCCGGCCCCGCTTCCTGGCTGACCCGCACCACCTGCCGGCCGTCGGTGGTGACCGTGACCAGCTCCTGCCGCACCACCTTGCCGTCCTTGCTGGCCAGCACCTTGTACTGCCCCAGCTTCAGGCGGATTTCCTTCGCCCCCGCGCCGGTAATGACCATATCCTCGCCGTCGATGCTCACGCTCACGCTGGGATCGTCCACTTCCACCACCAGTGTACCATGCGGCGAGAACAGGCGGATCACCGCGCCGCGGACGTTGGTGACGCCGGTCGCCTCGGTCAGGCCCAGCCCCGCGACCAGGGCAACAAGAACGGCCGCCGCGATACTCCAGGGATGGTTTCGTGGCACGCAAGCCGGCCGACTCGGGGTAGCCTCCGCTCTGACCTCCGCTTTGGCCCCCGACTCCGCTCCCCCGATCACCGGCGCGACGGGCGTCGAGGCGCAAGTCAGCACAGGGTACAACGACACCAGCTTGCCCAGTGATTCCTCCCACCCGGGCTGACCCAACTCGGTCTGGCAGCGGCCCAGCAGGTCGGCCACCTCGCGCGCTGAGCCGAAACGCTGGTCGCGGTTCTTGGCATGCAGCTTGGCGATGATGGCGACTAACCACTCGGGTATCTCGGCGTTGATCGTTCGGAGCGGGGGCGGCTGATCCTCGGCCACGCGCTTCAGCACGGCCAGGATCGTCGTTGCCTGGAACGGTGGTTGGCCGCTGACCATGTGGTACAACACACTCCCCAGGCTGAACAGGTCTGAGCGTGGG
>Ga0272446_1007548_pt1 | contig 10767 bp, 8 predicted proteins | sample YNPCB0061_FD_194587 | JGI IMG/M metagenome (GOLD analysis project Ga0272446, IMG submission 194587) | Hot spring microbial mat communities from Yellowstone National Park, WY, United States - YNP-CB-006-1 | ecosystem: Environmental > Aquatic > Thermal springs > Hot (42-90C) > Sediment | place...
GCTTAATCGCCGCCGCTGGAAACGGGCGCCAAAGTTGGCGCCGCGGGACGCGGCCGCCAGGCGCATGTGCTGCGCCTGTTCGGAAACCAAAAACAGATAGCGGTAGAGGAACTGAATCACGAGCACCAGAAAGCGCGGCGCGCCGAGCGACATGAATCCGTGAGCGAGCTTAGGCAGAGGCGTTGTGCCGACCAGTGCCAGCGCCGCCAGCGCCGAGACGTAGCTCTTTTCGAGCAGCGCCAAGGCCGGGGCCAGCCCGCGCGTGGGGATCTGCACCAAGGCGAAAACGGCGGCAAAGGGCAAGACGGCGGCGGAGAACGCCAGGGCGCGAGCCAAGGGGATGCGGGCAGCCGCCATCTCGGCCAGCGGCAACGCCGCAAACAGCCACAGCCAGTGCGCAGCGGCTGGAGGCGTGAATGCTAAAACCAGGAGGAATAAGATCAGCCCGGCGATTTTGGCGCGCGCATCCAGCCGGTGCAGCCAGCTGGCGCCCCGGCTCCACTCATCCAATTCGAAATGATGCAATCAACCACCCCTCTTGCGCGTTGCCAAACGCACCGCCGCGAACAACATGGCGAAGGTGACCAAAATCCCGGCTGCGCCGGCCAGCGCCTGGCTCAACCAGGGAAGTTCCACCACGGCCGCGTGATAATCCGCCAGCGGCGCCGCGAGCATTACCCGGGCGCGCTCGGCGATGCCGATCCGCTCGGCTAAGCTCTCCAAGCCGTCCGGAGCACCCGCCGCCAGAAGCGCGCCTACGGTCGCCAGCGCCACGGCGGCTGCCGCCAATGCCGCGAGCGCGCCGGCCCCCAACGGCTCAGCGGGCTTGGTCCATCGTGGATTCATGCGCCCCAGAACCCGCACCACGGCTGCCGTGATGAGCCCCTCCACGGCCGCGTTGACCGCGAACAGCCCCATGGACACGCCCGCCAGCGTGGCGGGAATCGAGATCCCGCTTGCCTTCAAGGTCAATAGGGTTGACGCAGCGCTCGCCAGCACCGAACTAAAACCGGCGAGAAACACTCCGGCCTCCCGCGTCTTGCCCGCACCCAGGATCCGGTAGGGCAGCCATGCCGCCGCGGTTCCCACCAAAGCCATGTTGAAGACGTTCGCGCCGAGGGCCAAAATGCCGCCGTCCTGAAAAACCAGCGCCTGGATGACCAGAATCGCTGTCATGACCACGGCGGCCCCCGCCGGTCCCAGGGTGATCGCCAGCAGCCCCGCTCCCAACAAGTGCCCCGTCGTCCCCGCCCCGACCGGAAAATTGATCATCTGCGCCGCGAAAACGAACGCCCCCAGCACTCCCAGCATCGGCGCGCTGCCTTCTTCCATGTTTCGCTGTGCGCGACGGGAGGCCCAGCCGACGCCGATGGCGCTCGCGGCTGCGGTGGCCCCGATCACAGGGGGACTCAGAAACCCATCCGGAATATGCATCCTGTTCCTCTAACGTAGCACTTCAGTAAGGTTGGTGCCACGCCTTGCCTTGTCCCCCGCTTTCGGCTTAAGCTGTCTAACGCGATGAGCCAGCTATGCCGCATTGGAGTCGCCATTGACGAGGATCTGCTCAAGAAGTTCGACGCGCTGATCCACAAGCGGGGCTACACCAACCGCTCGGAGGCGTTCCGGGACCTAATCCGCGAAGAACTGGTGGAGAATACTTGGAAGACGCCGGAAAGCCAAGTGGTCGGCACTCTGACCCTGGTCTACAACCATCACGTCCGCCAGCTCACCGATAAGCTCACCGACATGCAGCACGACTTTCACACCCACATCCTTTCCACGCTGCACGTTCACTTGGATCATGATCACTGCCTGGAGGTGCTCGTGCTGCGGGGGAAGGCGGCGGTCATCCAAAAGTTGGCGGATGCTTTGATCGCCACCAAAGGCGTGAAGCACGGGCGGCTCACAATGACTACGTCCGGCTCGGAGGTGTGAATTCTGTTAGGCGGCGCCGCTGCGCGAGGCAGCCTTGCGTTCCGCCGCCAAACGCGGATCCGCCTCTCCGGGCGGGCGCAACTGCGCTTCCTCCAGACGCCGCGTCTCCTGCCAGGTGTGGATCACGCGGTGGATCACCGTGATGTTGCCGAGCACGGCGATCACCCACAGCGCCGGCGCCATGCGGTCGAACAGCGCCCCCAGGATGAGCAACACCATCCGCTCGGGCCTCTCCATGAAGCCCGCCTTGCAGCTCGGGATGATGCATTCGGCGCGGGCCCGCGTGTAGCTCACCATCACCGAGGCGGTCATCACTACCGCGGTGAGCACGACGTAAAAGAAACGGTTGATCGAGGCGTAATACACCAGCAGCCCCATCAGCAACACCAAGTCCGAGTAGCGGTCCAGCACCGAATCGAAAAAGCCGCCGAACCGGGTGACGCGGTTGGTGTGCCGGGCCACCCGGCCGTCCACCATGTCGAACAGCCCGGCCCCCATCATCACCAGTCCCGCCGCTAGGAACTTCCCGCCCGCCAGCAGCGCGGCCGCGATCCCGTTCACCAGGAGGCCCATCAGCGTGAGCACGTTGGGGTGAATGCGGCTCAGCGCCAGCGCCAGGACAATGACCAGGATCACCTTCTCGCAGGCCGTTCCGATGAGCTTCGTATACGTCAAGGGCGGTCCCTCCCGGCTCCGCCGCTACTCGTTCGCTTCGTGGATCGTAACCAGCTTCACGATCTCCAATTCCCGGACTCCGCCCGGTATGTTCACTCTTACCACATCCCCCGGACTCTTGCCGAGCAGGCTGCGGCCTATGGGGGAACTGGTCGAAATTTTTCCGGCCGCCACATCGGCCTCCTCGCTCGTCACCAGCTTGTAGGTGATCTCCTGGTCCTTCGCCAGGTCCAAAACCACCACCGTCGAGCCCAGACCCACTTTGTCGGTCGGCAACCTGGAGAGATCCACCATGGACAGCTCGGCCAGCCTCTTGCGCAGTTGCCCGAGGCGCGCATTCACGTACCCCTGCCGCTCCTTGGCCGCATGGTACTCGGCATTTTCGCTGAGGTCCCCATGCGCCCTGGCCTTCAGGATCTCCTTGGGAAGCTCGTGGCGCAACTCATGCTCCAGGGCGGCAATCTCTTCCTGGAGCTTTTTCTTAATGTCTTCCATAGCCGGGAACAACGTCCCAGCAGGTCATTATAGTCCATCCGGCCGCCGGGCCGCCTTGAACCGAAACTTCCCCTCAGGATATGGGGAGATTCACCGCCGGCGATGACACCCCTCCGATGGTCACCACCACCGGCTGATTCCCCGCCGGCGCCCCCGCAGGCACCGTGACCTCCAGCAGATAGATGCCGGTCGCCAGCGGCGCCAGCCCGCTGAAACTGACCTGCGCCGGAACCCCGCCGATCGTCACCGTCGGTGTCGTGGTGGTGCGGCTCAGCGGCAGCAGCGGCGTCATCTCGCCGGTCGGAACCGGATTGTCCACCGGCCCCATCCCGTTCACAAATAGCGTGACCTTCTGCCCCCGCGGGACCGGGTTCGAGGTGGTCACCACCGTGTTGTTCCACAGCGCCACCGCGAAACCGCTCCCGAGCGGATACTGGAACAACACCGGCGCGTAGTCGTTCAGCGCCAGCGTATACACCGCCGTGGAGAAATCGCCGATGCTGACCTTGGTCCGCACGCTGTTTAGCCCGGCCAGCTCCCAGGGCACCAGAACATTAAGCTGATACGGCGACACGTAATGCACCCTCCCCGGAACGCTCAGCGTCAGCGTATCGAAGCTCACGCTGACTCCCGCCAGCGACAGCGGCACATAGGGCGTCGACAGCGCCTTTGAGGCGGGGCTCAGGCCGGTGCCGTAAATCGAGATGTACGAACCAGGCGCCTGGCCCTGGTTTTCCAGCCCGTTGGCCGCGCTCACCACTCCCCGCGTGTTGATGAACGGCGGGGCGATCGTAGTTCCGAAGAACTGCACCACCATCCCACCCGCCACCGCTTCGAAAAGCTGCTCCCCGATGTTGCTGCCCGGAAACACATCCGCAGCCGCAATCCCATAGATGTCGGTCCGTGCGTCGGCCTTATCCACCCGCCCGCCGTAACCTTGCGCCGGGCGGAACTCCACCGGCAGATCTGGCACGGGAGCCCCATAGCGGTCGACCACCTTGACGATGAGCTGGTTTGGAACGGTGTCGTCTCCCGGCAAGTTGATAAACCCGTCCCCGGACAGCGCGATCATGTTGTAGGGCCCTCCATCCGGCCGCACGAAGAACACCGGAACCCGCAGCGGCACAGCCCCTCCGCTGATCGTCACGAAGGTCTGGTAGGCGCCGGGCTGGGGGACCGATCCCGAAAGGTTCACGCTGATCTGAGTCGCGGCCGCGCCCGGTTGCAGCACCACGCTGGTTTGGCTCAGAGAGAGCGGCGCGGTTGCGTTCAGCGTCACGGTGACCGGGCTCGTCCCCAGGTTTCGCAGCCGCAGCGTCCGCGGCGTGGGAGGCCACGCGCTCACGTCGCCAAACGAAAGCGCCGCCGGGTCCACGCTCACGTTGGCCCGCAGCGCCGCGTCCACATTCAGCTTGCCGGCGCCCGCCGTCAGCACGTCCGCATCCCCCGCCCCCGGATCCTGTATCCCGCTCGAGGCCGTATTCACCAAAGCCGACTTCACATCGGCAGGCCTCAGGTTGGGGGTCTTCTGCTTGACCAGCGCTGCGGCCCCAGCCACCAGGGGCACCGAAAAGCTCGTGCCCGAATACGCGCTGTAGCCGCTGGGGTCGTACATGTCGCTATTGGGATCGTACTTTTGCGTGGCGGTGAACATGTCCGTGCCCACGGCCACCAGCTCCGGCTTGATGTCAAACGTGCCAATCGCCGGACCCCGCGAGGAGAACGCGGCGATCTCGTCATAGGAGGCGTCCACCTCGCTCAGCGACGGATCGATCGCCGCCTGTCTCCCCGGGTTTGCCGCCAAGAAGTTCTTCAGGGCCATGCCCGAAGCGTTGTCGATCATCGCTGCTGGGATTGCGGTTCCGGTGAGACCTGCCGGCGAAAACAGCGCGTCGGCCTGGTTGTCCAAATAGAGGATCACCCCCACCGCGCCCGCCGCTTGGGCATTACTAACCTTGGTGAAGAAGGTGCAACTGCCTCGCTGGATCAAAGCGATGGCGCCCGCCAGCGAATTCGCAGGCAGCGAAGCGCAAGCCAGCCCCGTGCCGTCCACCGTGGTGATGTCCCGCACCGGCGCCGTCAACGCCCCCGACGGTTTGGGACCGTCGCCGAGCAGCGCGTTGATGCGCTGAAGATTGGAAGGCACGCCCGTCCCCAAGACCCGCACGCTGTTGAAGAAGACATGGGAGTTGGTCGTGGCGCCCACTGTGATCGCCGCCGGGGCCGTTCCCGGCGTGCTGATGATGTTGTACATCGGATAGTAAGCGCCCAGATCCCCCTCGTTTCCAGCCGAGACCACCACCACCAATCCGTTGCTCACCGCGTTCTGCACGGCGTCGGCGCGAATATCGCATGCTGCGGCGGGATTGGAGAGCCCGCACGCCGAGCCCCGGTCGAGCGGTCCGTAGACCGCCGGACTGCCCAGCGAGAGGGTGACGATGTCCATCCCGTCCAAGAAGGCGTCCTCGAGCGCCGCGATGATGGCGCTGCCGAAGGTGTAGTCGTTTACCCCAGGGGACCCGAAGATCTTGTAGTTCCCCAAAAAGGCCTTCGGCGCAACCCCCGTGATCGTAATGCCCTCCGGCGATGTGTTAGTGACGCCCGCCGCGATCATGGCGTTGGCTGTCCCGTGTCCCACCCGGTCCCTGGGCGAAAGGTCATCCGGGCGCGAGTCCAACCAAGGCTCGGTGGAGCTGCTCCCCCGCGCCAGAATGTGCACGTAGCTGCGCGCCACGATCACCTTGTTGTTGGTGTAGTCGGAGCAATTCCACCCAGAGCCCGCCGGGGAACACTTCGGAAAGCCCGGCGGCGCCGTCAGCGACGGATCTTGAAACGCCGGATGGTTGACGTCGATGCCGCTGTCGATGATGCCGATCTTAATTCCAGCCCCGGCGTTGGCCACGCCCCCCAGCGCCGCCCACGCTTCCGGCGCCTTGACCAGGCCCGCCGCCCGGTTCAGGTGCCGCTTCACCGGCGGTAAAAACGACACTCTCCGCACGCCCGGCAGCCCCCGCAGCTCCTCCAGGCGGCTCTGCGGCGCCCGCACAAACACGGCGTTCACCAGAGTGTGCGCCCGGCTGACCACCGCGATGCCCCGCTGCTCCAGCTCCGCCGCCAGCTTGTCCTGAGCCTCCTGGATTCGCTGCCGCGCCTCCTCGGCCGCCGCGCTTTCCAGGCCTTCGCGCGCGGCAATCTGTTCCACCAGCGGCGGATCCTCCAACACCAGCGCGTACTCGCCGCGGACCCGCTGGGCCATCGACGGCGACGCTGCCGCCAGCACGAGCAAGGCAAGCACAAAGCAAGCCATCAGATTGCGTTTCACGATCGTTCCGACGCGCGGCGCAAGCCCCGCGTTTCTTAATAGGCCGGTTGGGTTTGACACTGTTTGGCTCACCCTTCTATACTAAAACTTTCAAGAACTCTGCCCGGCTCCTGCGGCAACGTGTGTGAGCAAGGGCGCTTTCCTCGAGGCGGCGCAGAACAATGCCTAAAAGAACCTATCAACCGAACAACCGCAGGCGGGCTAAGACCCACGGGTTCCGGGTCCGCATGAGAACGAAGGACGGCAGAGCTGTCCTGGCGCGCCGCAGGGCCAAGGGCCGCAAGAAGCTGACTGTCAGCTCGGAGAGAGCCGTTCGCTACGCCAAACGATCCTAGCGAAGCACCCCAGCGCAACCGGTCTTTTCCGAAGCAAGCGCGGCTGCTCCGCCGGGCTGATTTTCAGGAAGTGTATCAGAAGGGACGCCGGATTCCAGGCCGCTACTTTGTGGCGTACTGCTGGGCGGCCGGCCCTCAGCCTCGTGCGCGGGTCGGCATCGCCGTGCCCCGGGCTCTAGGCTCGAGCGTCGTGCGCAACCGGATCAAGCGCCGCTTGCGCGAAGCGGTACGGTTGAATCTGGACCGGCTGGGCGAACCATGGAACGTAGTCTTGCAAGCCAGGAAGCCTGCCTTGGACGCAGACTTCACCGCCTTGATGCGCGAGGTGCAGCGGCTATTTTCTCTATGCGCTCCTTGATCGCCGGCCTGCTCGCACTCTACAAGCGCTTCCTGTCGCCGCTGTTGCCCTCCGCCTGCCGCTTTGAACCCACTTGCTCGGAATACATGCGCCAGGCGGTCCTTCGCTACGGCGCCCTCCGCGGCGTCTGGATGGGGCTGAAGCGTTTGGCGCGGTGCCACCCCTTCCACAGCGGCGGCTATGATCCGGTACGATAGGTTCAGCCCCACTGCGCGGGAGGCGCAAGCCGCCGTCCCGGACGGGAAACAGCAGCTCCGGCGGCCGCGGCATCCGGCCTCTCGTGCGGAGGACGCTTCGGCAGGAGCATCGTAAGGATATTTACGGATGGACGATTCTAACCTCAAGAGCGCGGGAAGCCCCCAGCCGGCCGGCGAAGGCCCCTCGATGGAAAAGCGCATGCTGCTGGCCTTCATCCTCATGGGGCTCGTGCTGTTCCTCACCCAATATCTGTACCAGCCAGCCGCCCCTCGCCCCAAATCCTCGCCCGGCCCGGCTCCTGCGCCCGCCGCCGCTCCGCGCGAAACGGCCCCTGCGGCTCAGGCGCCTGCGCCCGAACTCCCAGCGGGCAACGTCGCCGCCGCCGAGGAACAACTCTATACGGTGGAGACCGATCTATATCGCGTGGTCTTCTCCAACCGCGGCGCCGTCGTCCGTAGTTGGGTCCTGAAAAAATACCGCGACAACCAGGGCCGCCCGCTGGATCTGGTTGACGCAGCCGGAGCGCAGAAGACCTCTTGGCCGTTCTCCGTCGACGCCGCAGTTGCCAACGGCCCCGATTGGAACCAGTTGCTCTGTGTGGCTCAGCCCTCAGCCGACGGCCTGGGCATCGCCTTCGAATACGCCGGCCCCGAGGCCGCCCTCCGCAAGTCCTTCCGGTTCCAAAAGGACCGTTATTTGGTGGACATCTCCTCGGCGGTGGCGGGCGGCGGTAAACCCGTGCCGCACGTGCTCACCTGGCGCGGCGGCTTCGGCGACCACTCGATTGCCAGCCATGCCGCTCGCCTGCATACATTGCGCTTCGATCTGGCTCAAAACAAGCTGATCGTGGAGGAAGCCAAGGCCGCCAAGAATGGCCCCGCCGCCCACTCCGGCGCCTTCTCCTTCGCCGGCATCGAGGACAAGTACTTCGCCGCGGTGGCCCTGCCCGAAGGCCCGCGCAGCTTCGAGCTCCGCACCTACAGCGACCGCCGCGCCCCGGCCGAAAACGCCTCCGAGGTGGCCTATCTGGGCGCGGGCATCGGCGGCGCCGCCGAGAACCGCTTCTCCATGTTTGTGGGGCCGAAAGATATCGGCATCCTGCGCAGCGTGAATCCCAAGCTCGAGCAAGTGGTCGATTTCGGCTGGTTCAGCTTCATCGCCAAACCGCTGTTCCTTTCCATCAACTGGATCAACCACCGCTGGGTCCATAACTACGGCTGGTCCATCGTGCTGGTCACGATCATCATCAACTTCCTGATGCTGCCTCTCAAGTACACCAGCCTCCGCTCCATGAAGAAGATGCAGGCCCTCCAACCTCAGATCCAGGCCATCAACGAAAAATACAAGGGCATCAGCCTGCGCGACCCCCGCAAGTCCGAACAGCAGCAGGAGATCATGGAGCTGTACAAGAAGCACGGCGTCAACCCCATGGGCGGCTGCATGCCGATGCTCCTTCAACTCCCCTTCTTCTTCGCCTTCTACAAAGTCCTCACCGTGGCCATCGAATTGCGCGGCGCCGAGTGGCTCTGGGTCAAGGACCTCTCCGAACCGGAGCAGATCCCCATCCGCATCCTGCCCATCGCCATGATCGTCAGCCAGTTCATCATGCAGAAAATGACGCCGACGACGATGAGCGATCCAGCCCAGCAGCGCATGATGATGCTCATGCCGCTGGTGTTCGGCTTCATGTTCTACGGCCTGTCCAGCGGCCTGGTGCTATACTGGTTGACCGGCAATTTGGTGGGGATCGCCCAGCAGTGGTTCTTCAATAAGATCGGCGGGCCGGCCCCGGCGCCGGCAGCGCCTCCCCAACCGGCCAAGACCAAGAAGAAGACCAGGAAGTAAGCTGTGAGCGGCCGCAAATACTCAAAACAAACCACGGGCCCCCAAATCGAGCGCTTCTTGAAGCCACTCCTCAAACATGCCGGCTTCCGCGTCCGCTACGAAATCCAGGATGCCGAAAATCCCCACCCAGGCTTCGAAAACCCCGACTTAGTAGTCAAGTTCACCGGTCCCGACGTGGACCTCCTGCTCGCCAACCGCGCCGAGGTCCTTCTCGCCTTGGAACACCTCACCATGGAGGCCCTGCGCATGCCTCCCGAGGACCACGCCCGGCTCTGCTTTGACGCCAATGACTACCGCGCCCTGCGCATCGAAGAGCTCCGCCTCAGCGCCGCCGCCGCCGCCGAGAAGGTCCGCCGCACCGGCGTCCCGTTTGCCTTCAGCCCCATGACCAGCCGCGAGCGCCGCATCGTGCACCTAGCCCTCCGCGACGAGCCCGGCGTGCGCAGCGAAAGCACCGGAGCCGGCCCCCAGCGCCAAGTGGTCGTCTATCCGCTCGAATCCCAGTCCGCCGCGGCCCGCACGCCCCCTCCCCCGCCGGGCCCCCAGTACTCGAGCCGCCGCAGGCGCCGCTGAAGTGAACCTCAACGACACCATTGCCGCCATCTCCACCCCGCCTGGACGCGGAGGACTCGGCGTGCTCCGCCTCTCGGGCCCGGACGCCCGAGCCGTCGCCGAGCGTATCCTTCGGTTTCCAACCGGTCCTCGCTGGCGCTCTTGGACGGTCTTCCTCGCGGAGTTGCCCGGAGAAGAGGGCGAAACGGTCGATGAAGTCCTGGTCACCTTCTTCGAGCGCCCCCGCTCCTACACCGCCGAGGACGTCGTCGAGATCTCCTGCCACGGCTCTCCCGTCGTTCTCCACTACGCTCTCGAACGCGCCTGCACGAACGGCGCGCGCCCTGCCGGCCCCGGCGAGTTCACCCTCCGCGCCTTCCTCAACGGCCGCCTCGATCTGCCCCGCGCTGAAGCCGTCCGGGACCTCATCGAGGCCACCACGCTCTACCAGGCCAAGGTCGCCGCCCGCCAGCTCCGCGGCTCCATCTCCCTCCGCCTGGCCCCGCTCAAGGAACGCCTGCTGGAATTGATCTCCCTGCTCGAAGCCGGCATCGACTTCGCCGAGGACGACGTCCCGGTCGCTCCCGCCGAACAGATCCTGGAACGTCTCGACAGCCTCATCGGCGAAACCCGCCGGCTGGCCGACAGCTACGCCTTCGGACGCTTGGTTCATCAGGGCATCAGCATCGCCATCGTCGGCCGCCCCAACGCCGGCAAGAGCAGCCTCTTCAATCGCCTGCTCGAGCGCGACCGCGCCATCGTCACCGAGATCCCAGGCACCACCCGCGACATGGTGAGCGAAACCGCCTCCCTGGAAGGCATCCCCGTCCGCCTCCTGGACACCGCCGGCATCCGCCAGACCTCCGACCGCATCGAGGCCCTGGGGGTCGAGCGCAGCTTCCAGGCCATGGCCGAAGCCGATCTCACCTTGATCGTGATCGACCTGTCCGTCCCCGCCGCTCCGGACGACGAGGCCCTCTACGAGCAGGTCCGCCGGCAAGGCCGCTCCATCCTGGTGGCCAACAAGTGCGATCTGCCGCGGCAGGCCGAAC
>Ga0272446_1007549_pt1 | contig 10766 bp, 7 predicted proteins | sample YNPCB0061_FD_194587 | JGI IMG/M metagenome (GOLD analysis project Ga0272446, IMG submission 194587) | Hot spring microbial mat communities from Yellowstone National Park, WY, United States - YNP-CB-006-1 | ecosystem: Environmental > Aquatic > Thermal springs > Hot (42-90C) > Sediment | place...
TATGAATAGTAGAAACAAACTTACCTAAGGCAGTAGAACCTACGCCAGTAGCTTGAGAAGTATTTCCCACAGTAAATGAAAAGGTTCCACTAGCTTTTACATTATAACCAGCCGCAAAAGATAGATTGCCTATGTCGGAAGGATTCCATACATTCGTATCAATGGTACCCATTCTAAATGCTGCACGATTGTGTAACCACATAAAACGTGTACCTGTACCCGTAGGAATGCTTATAGGTTGAAGACCAAAGTTGGGAAGTACAGCGTTAGATTCCACTAAAAAGGATCCATCTTGAATATGAGTTTTTACAACGGGTGATGGAGTTCCAATTCCCACAAAACCACCCGATGTAATTCTTACTTTTTCAATATTGTTTGTTCTAAACACTAAATCTACATTGTCGATTGTACCTACAAAATTTATTGCGGGGTTAGTACCTTGATTTCCTCTCAATTTCCAACCGATGAAAGGATTAATTTGCCATGAGTTACCGTCCCATAATAGCATGTCATCAGCATTGTTACCATCAGTTAATCTGATAGGATTCCCTTGTGAGCCATCACCAATGATAGGACTTGAAGTATTTACAGTTGGTGAATATACACCTAATTCCCATTGCTGAGTAGTATTATTCCAAATTAAAATTTGATTGGGAGCCGTACCATTAATTAAGCGAATGGGATCAGCTGGTACGCCCGTACCAGTGATAGGATTGGATGTTACAGCAACTTGTGTACCCCAATTATCACCACCTGGTGCAATATTAGCATATCCAACATTTCCTTGAGTTGGGTCTGCCACTAATACCCTGATGTTAGGCGTTGAACTTAAATCAGGAAGCGTTCTAATCCTTAAATCACCTCCAATATCTAATTTTGCAGTTGGAGTTGCAATACCAATACCTACTTGCGCTTTTATTGCAATTGGTAAAATTAAAACGATTGTAATTAATATATTTTTCATTTTTTTTGTATTTTTTCTATGGTTTTTCAATTATCTAAATACTGTTACTGTGCTAACTATTGTATCAACTTGACCATCTGGTGTTGTTGCATCGATTCTATAAACATAAGCATCTTCTTGAACGATTTTACCATTTTTATCTGTACAATCCCACTCTATTTTATTTCCAATCATTTCGATTTCTTTTACAACTGCACCCCATCTATCAAAAATTATCATTCTCGCTGCGTCGTATCCAATAATTGGAACTGTAAATACATCATTTACACCATCCCCATTAGGAGTAACACCTGTTGGGTCATAGATTCTTCTGATTTTAGGAATTTCTATTTTATAAAAGTCTACATCCTCACAACCTTGTTCATTCACTACGGTTAATTTAATGGTATAAAAACCTGGATTTGCATAAGCATGAGTTACGTTTCTTCCTGTGCCGTTAGAACCGTCTCCAAAATCCCATGTATAAGTTTGACCCGTATAAAAACCTGCCTCAAAAAATACAGGAATGCCAACCAAAGGATTAGATGGATTGACAGCAGTAATATTTGCGTAGGCAGCTTCATTAGCCATAGCAAAGGCATTATTTTTGAAATCATCCCAATTAAAAATATTCATGAAGGAAAGAATACCGGGAGTATTTGCGGGAATACTTGGAACGATTTGTCTCCATATTTGCCCGTCCCATCTTGCCATAAACTGCTTAATTGCATCAGCATTATTATCAAAAGCAAATGATAGATCAGCAGGGTCTGATCCTTGAATTCTAAAAATTTGATGATAAAAATCAGGATTTACTATACAAATTGTTGTATCTTTGCTATCTCTATCGTAGTTTTCAGTAGTAGCGTCAACATTTGCCATTCTTACACCGTAACGATGCGGATTACTAGTAGATGGTCTTATGATGACGGGTCGGTATCTTGGAGAACCTTGGATAATGTCACCCATAGGAAAGAAGTAATCATTAGTAGAATTCATATTTCGAGCAAGATAGCCTCCGTTTCTAGCACTAACAAATCCACTTAAAGAATTATCTGTAAAATTTACCAATCTTGTAATTGCGTTTACATCGGTATTTCTAACCGTAAATTTATTGGTTCCTAATCTAAACTCCCTGTCATTTAGGTTTAATACATTTTCGTTTGCACAATCAACATCCAAAAATTTCACACCAGTACCTGCCAAAGTCAAATTGTTGAAAACTGTGCTACGTGTACCGAGAATTGTTTGGTCAGAGCCATCCAAAAATAAAGTACCCGTAGGTCTATTGCCAACAAAACCGTTTGTAGAACCATCATTTTTCCAATTCCCCGAGATATAAATGGTACCGCTATTATCGAAAATACTATTTCCGTAAATTTCTATACCACCGGCACCTCTCACCCATACCTCTTCCCCTTTCATCACGTATATTGTACCCGATAGGCTGGTAACCTCATACTGAGCCATCAGGCTCAAATTTGAGATAGCTATTAAAATAAAAGCCAAGTAAATTTTGTTATTTTTCATGTCCACTTAATCTTAATTTATGTATTCAACTTAAAACCTGTGCAAGTTAGTATTTTTTACGATACAAATTACAATTAGTTGCAAAAAAAATTTAAATTGTGAATATTTTAGCATGAACAGTTATAACCTTGCATTTTTCTGACCAAAATTATGAACATTGGTTTTTTCAAAAATATACTGGTGGATTATTTTTACTTTTTATTTAAAAAAAAATTAACTTTGTAGAATGAAAGTTAAAAATTTTGTTTTTGCAGTTCTGATATTTTTATTATTACATTGGGAAATAAAGTCACAAAACAATCCCTATGGAATTGTTATTCATGGTGGAGCGGGCTCATTAGTCAATGGAAAAGATTATTTTAAGCATCTAAAAAAATTAGAGGAAGCTCTTGAATTGGGTTATGATATATTGGAAAGAGGAGGCTCCAGCCTTCAAGCAGTAGAAGCGGTAATAATAGTATTGGAAAACAGTCCATTATTCAATGCGGGGAAAGGTTCTGTAACCAACTCTTTTAATGAATTTGAGTTAGACGCTTCAATTATGGAAGGAAAAGAGCTTAAAGCGGGTGCAGTTGCAGGCCTAAAAAGTATTCAAAATCCTATCAAAGCTGCAAGATTTGTGATGGATAAAACGGAACATGTGCTTATAGTAGGGGAAGGTGCCGAGCAATTGTTAATAAAAAATGGATTTAAAAAAGTGGATAGAAAATATTTTTTATCTGATGCAACGTTGATTCTAAAAGATGAATCGAACAGCAAGTTTGGAACTGTTGGGGCAGTAGCATTAGATAAAAACGGAAACTTAGCTGCCGGTACTTCTACGGGTGGAATGCAAGGTAAAAAACCGGGAAGAATTGGAGACTCTCCTATCATTGGTGCAGGAACTTATGCAGATAACCATTATGCTGCGGTTTCTTGTACAGGGCACGGTGAGTTTTTTATTCGTAATGTTGTTGCTTATGATTTAATTGCATTAATGAAATACAAAGGTTTTACGGTTGAAGAAGCAGCAAATTATCTTATAAAAGATAAACTACTAAAACAACAAGGTTTCGGTGGTTTAATTGCCATTGATAAAGAAGGAAATATTGCAACGCCATTTAACACTACTATGATGTTTAGGGGATATAAAACAAGTAAAGGCAATTTTGGGGTTTTTTATGACTAACCAAGATGTTATGATTCAGTTGTAGGAAGAATAAAACAACAAGAAGAGGATGCTTGTGATACTTTGTGAAGCATGTGGGATTTTTATGGCGCCGAAGAAGTTCACCCCGAAGAAGCCCGATTCTGCCGAAATTGCCTTAACTTATAGTCATTGACTAATTTGAAATTGGTGAGGCAGGGACACGCCCTAATGAAATATTATCGATTTATACTTTCTTGAACTTTTATGTTTTTGGTTACCCAAATTTTTCTTACCACTAAAATCACAATCAATGCTTGAAACATAGGAATGACAATATTCACAATCGAAAATTCAAAATGTTTGTCAAATGGAATGGGATAAAATGACGGTAGCAAATGTTCATTTCCACTAATCGCTAATAATGAAGGAATTAGGTAATATAGTATAAAGAAGTATCCAATGGTTGTGCCAATAGCATTTTTACCCTGCGTAAAATTATTAATCATAATAATTCCTAAATCTCTGATACAAAAAAGGTTTATAGTGATAAGAAAAAATAATAATTTTTGAGGTAAGTTTTCTTCGATTTTTCCAATTTCTTCCATAGAAATCGTAAACAAAAGCAAAGCTAATAGAGAAAATATAATTTGAGTTAAAAAAGAAATCGCCCAAAGAGGGATATCGTATCCAACTTTTTTATAATCTTCTAATTTCAAATGAAAAAATAGTCTTCTAAAAGTTATAATTTCCATTTTATCGATTAAAGCAGTCAAAAATGTTGAGGAGTAGGCTAACATGGCAATGGTGGAAAAAAGAACAGTAAAATAAAACTTAAAACCTATGATATGGTTAGATAAATTAAATAAAAAACCACTGAAATATATAGGAACAGCAATTAAAAAAATCATAAAAAATTCTGGACCATTGAAATAATACATTTCGGTTCTGAAGGATCGATATAAACCTATGAAAGACCAAATGTTCATGAAAATGAGTAGTAATAAAAAGTGAGTTAAAGGGGGCATTGAAATAAAAAACCAATGAAAGTTTTTACTTACAAATTCTTTATCAATACTTTTTGAAAAATCTATGATAAGATAAAAGAAAAAAAAGGAAACAAGGGTAATAGCTAAAGACACTAAAATTCCGATTGTTATCAATCTTCTCCATCTAAGAGGCATTTCTCTTGCGCTAATACCTAAAAGCATAGCAAAAGTCTGAAAAAAAGTAGCTGTAAAAATCATACAGAGTACTAATTGCAAAACAGTCAAAAAATTGAAATTATAAGAAAGAGCACTGAAAATAAACACCAATATAGTAATTATTCCTCCATACCATTGATAAATGGTAGAACCGAAAAGTTTTCCGATAGTCATTTGTAGTGGTGTCATAGCAGACATTCTCTGCCAGTCCCAGGTTTTGTCTTGAACCTCGTTAGGTATTTCTTCGCCTGCTGTATAAGCACCAAACATTACGGTATTGATATAAAAAAGGACGAGAGACATAATCACTACTTTATAAGTGCTTTCTACAGCCATGAAAAGTAAACCAAAAATCACGGGTAAAATGATTAATTTAGTTGGTGTGATGTTTTCCCAAATGCTTCTTTGAAGCTCTGGATTCCATTGAATAATTTTCATATTTATTTTTTATTCTAATGAAGCAAAATTACAAAAATCCTTGTTACAATAAATTCAAAATATCTTTTGGGGGAAAACTAATCTTCAAATTTCCATAACCCTTCATCGCTTCTTTCCAGTATACTAATGTCTTGAATGATTTCTAAGGGTATTTTACCATAAATATGAGGGAATGCAATTTCATTTCTTGTAACTTCCCATTTTAAACTTTTTTTCACTTTTTTGACGGGTATATGCAAAACAATTAATTGAGAATTTTCGTAATCTTTGAAATGGATATTAGCAGAATCCAGGAGGTGTTCTAAGGTAGAACAATGAATAAAACCTACTTCTTTTAAAGAAGGACACTCATAAAATCCTTTATTTAGAGCAGTTTCCCAAAGTTCTTGTGTAGTAATATGAAAAATTAACATGTGTATAAACTTTGTTCAAGTTCTAACTTGAGGTATTTACCGGTATAAGAATTTACATTTTGGGCAACCTCTTCGGGGGTTCCAAAAGCTACGATTTGTCCTCCTAATGCACCGCCCTCTGGTCCTATATCTATGATGTAATCTGCCATTTTGATAACATCTAAGTTATGTTCAATCACTAAGACGGTATTACCTTTTCCTACAAGTTTATTTAAAATTTGAATTAATTTGTCAATATCGTGGAAATGAAGCCCTGTGGTAGGCTCATCTAAAATATAAAAGGTTTTACCGGTATCTTTTTTAGAAAGTTCCGTAGCAATTTTCATTCTTTGAGCTTCACCACCTGAAAGCGTAGTGGAAGATTGACCAATGGTTAAATAGCCTAAACCCACTTCATTTAAAATTTCTAATTTTTTTCTTATAGAAGTTTGATTTTCAAAAAAATGTATAGCATTTTCTATGGTCATTTCAAGAATATCGTTAATGGATTTACCTTTAAATCTTATTTCAAGAGTTTCACGGTTGTATCTTTTACCTCTACAATCAGGACAAGGGACATAAACATCAGGAAGGAAATTCATTTCAATTATTTGAATACCGGCTCCTTTACATGTTTCGCATCTACCGCCTTTTACATTAAATGAAAAACGCCCAGGAGCGTATCCTCTAATTTTTGATTCCGGTAATTCCGCAAATAAATTACGAATTAAAGTAAATAAACCGGTATAAGTAGCAGGATTAGATCTAGGAGTTCTTCCAATAGGGCTTTGATCTACCTCAATGACTTTATCTATATGTTCTAACCCATAAACTTCATCATAAGGAAGAGTTTCTTTAGGAAAATTGTAAACATGTTGATGTAAAATCGGGTAAAGTGTATGCCTAATTAAGGAAGATTTACCGGAGCCCGAAACTCCTGTGACACAAACCAATACACCTAATGGTATTTCAACATCAATATTTTTTAAATTATGACCTTTTGCACCTTTAATGATAATTTTTTTATCTTTTTGAATGGTTCTTCTTTGAGAAGGAATTTTGATAGCCTTTCGATTGGTTAGATAGTCTGCGGTAATATTGCCTTCTAAATTGATAAAATCTTTTGGGGTTCCTTGCCCCACTATTCTCCCTCCATGAGTTCCTGCACCCGGTCCTATATCAATAATGTAATCTGATTGTAGCATCATGTCTTTGTCGTGTTCAACTACCAAAACAGAATTTCCTAAGTCTCTTAAAGACTTTAAGGAATCTATCAATTTAAAATTATCTCTTTGATGCAAGCCTATACTGGGCTCATCTAAAATATAAGTAACACCGGTTAGTTGAGTACCAATTTGTGTAGCAAGTCTAATCCTTTGAGCTTCACCGCCCGATAAAGAAGCCGAAGGTCTTTGTAAATTGAGATAACCTAATCCTACTTGAAGTAAAAATTCAACTCTTTGTTTAATTTCTTTAATTAATTCCTTTGCAATTGCGTTTTGAGAATTACTTAGTTTAATTGGTAATTGTTCTAACCAATTTAAAAGACTCTCTAAATCTTGAGAACATGCCTCATGTATATTTTTATTATCAATCTTAAAAAAAAGACTTTCTTTTTTTAGCCTTGCACCTTCACAAAGTGGACATTGAACTTTTTTTATATAAGGTTCAATAATATTTTGCATTGTTGCATTTCCATTATTATATGCATTCACTAAATAACGTTTTATTCCTTTATACAGTGTTAAATTGGCATAAATAATTTCCATTAAAGATATTTCATCGTTCTCTTCTTCCGGTTTAATTTCCTCCTCTCCATAAATAATTAAATCTTGAACAGTTTTGCTATAAGAATGAAACGGTTTTTTGGGGTCAATTTTTTGTTCTTTACAAAAAAGTTTCACACTTTTCAAAATATCTTCCATTTCTTCATTATCTGTAAGAATAGGAAAAGCGCCCTGCAATATAGATTTTTCAGGAAATTTAAGAATTTGCTCAACAGGTATATCATAATATAACCCCAAGCCTACACATTTTGGGCATTGCCCATAAGGGGAATTAAAAGAAAAGCTATTGGGGTCAGGTGGATTATAGCTTAAATCCGATTCCGGGTCCATCAAAGCTAAACTAAAAAGTTTATCTTGTTGCGTATTTTGTTCACATATTATGACAGTTTTTTTTCCTAATTTCAAAGCTAATTGCAACGAATTATCAATTCTTGAAGCATTGTTATCATTGACATCTACACTATCTATCACGATTTCAATATCATGAACTTTGTAACGTTCAAGACTCATGCCTGGTTTAATTTCCACAATTTTTTTATCAATTCTAGCTAAATAACCCATCGACATGATTTTTCTTAGTTCTTCACGATAGTGCCCTTTTCTTCCTCGAACAATGGGTGCTAATATGAAAATTTTTTTATTTTTATAATTGGATAAAACTTTGTTCAAAATTTCATTGATAGAAAATTGTTCCATTTTTTTTCCACTCACATAGCTGTATGCTTCCCCTATTCTTGCATAAAGTAATCGAAAAAAATCATAAATATCTGTCACTGTTCCTACTGTTGAACGTGGATTTTTATTGGTTGTTTTTTGGTCAATAGCAATTACAGGGCTCAGTCCGTTTACTTTATCAACATCGGGTCTTTCTAAATTACCTATAAATTGCCTTACGTAATTAGAAAATGTTTCTATGTATCTTCTTTGTCCTTCTGCATAAATGGTATCAAAAATCAAAGAACTTTTTCCCGAACCACTAACGCCCGTAACGACCACCAGTTGGTCTCTTGGTATGTTTATATCTAGATTTTTTAAATTATGTTCTCTTGCTCCGATGACTTCTATGTACTCTAATTCCATTGATTTGCAATATCAATCGGCAAATTTACACAAATTCTAACAAACTAATTATCAAAAAACCGATGATGATTTTTCAAAATTCTCATTTTGATTATCCGAAAGATTTCATAATTTTGCTTCTGTTATGTCAGATTATATTTTTAAAATCGGAAAGAAAGATTACCCTATTGAGGATTCTTACATCGTCGGATTTTTTGAAGAAGAAATAGACGAACAAGTTCAGTGGAATCTAGTAGTTGAATTTCCTGGTGAAGATGTCTTTGCTTCATTTGAAAATATCACTTTAAAAAATGTTCATAATTTTGATGACTTAGAAAACAAAAGTTTCATTTTAGAAGATGATGAAAACGAAGAGTTTTTTTATGAAGGTTTAGATGACGAGTTGGTTTACATTGATGAAATTCATTTTCAAAAAGTTGATAAAACCCATAGAACTATTGAAGTTCGTGTAATAGGAATAGCTACTGATGAAATCCTCGAAGAGGAAGATGACTCAGAGGAAGATATAGAATTAGAAGGTGAAGAGTTAGATATTTTTTTGAAAGCTGAATTTGAAGGCATTTATTTTATCACTAAAAACAAAAAAAATGTTGAAAAATTTGTAAAAGATTTCTTAAAAAAGAATTTTGATGAGGTAGAAATTGAATATGAAGAAAATGAAGAAGAAAAAGGATATTGGAATTGTATCATTAGATACTGAAACTTATGGAAAACTATGCTTTAAAAGATGACCCCAAAGTAATACGAGCATGGTGTTTTTATGATTGGGCAAATTCTGTTTATAATCTTATCATTAACACGGCTATTTTTCCTATTTACTATGCCTCTGTTACAAGATTAAAATTTGGAAGCGATACCATTCAAGTTCTGGGTTTTTCTGTATCCAATTCTGTTGCTTATACTTACGCTCTTTCCTTATCATATTTTTTGATTGTATTTTTTTCTTTGGTTTTATCCGGTTTAGCAGACTATTCAGGACGAAAAAGATTGTTTATGAAAATTTTTACATACTTAGGGGCTTTTTCTTGCATGATGCTGTATTTTTTTGAGGGTCAAAATATAGAATGGGGATTATTTTTTGTGATTTTGGCTAGTGTTGGTTATGCAGGTTCATTAGTATTTTACAATGCTTTTTTACCGGAAATTGTTTCAATAAATCAATTAGATGTAGTTTCTGCTAAGGGCTTCAGTTATGGATATTTTGGTAGCCTTATTTTGTTGATTATTAATTTAATCATGGTAATAAAACCTGACTTGTTGGGATTAGTAGATGCAAGCCAAGCTTCTAAAATTAGTTTTTTGATGGTTGGAGTTTGGTGGGTATCATTTGCTCAAATAACATTCAAAGCCTTAAAACCTTATGAAAAACCTATTCCTATAAAAGCTTTTATGTTCAAAGAAGGGATCAAAGAATGGTTAAAAACGCTGAAAAATGTTTTAGCATCTAAAAACTTAACACGGTTTTTAGTGGGGTTCTTTTTTTTATCTATGGGAGTACAAACTGTAGTTTTATTAGCCTCGCTTTTTGGAGAAAAAGAAGTCAAAATGGAAAGTACTGAATTAATTATAGTCATCATTATTGTTCAATTAGTTGCTATGTTGGGAGCTTGGTTGTTTTCCAAAATTTCACAATGGAAAAATACCCAATTAAGTATTTTACTTACATTAGTTTTGTGGTTTTTTTTATGTTTTAGGGCTTATTTTGTACAAGAAAAACTAAGTTTTTTTGCATTAGCGGGATTGTTAGGTTTGATAATGGGAGGTATTCAATCGCAAAGTCGTTCGTTATATTCTAAGTTATTACCCGAAAATTCTAAGGATAATGCCTCTTATTTTAGTTTTTATGATATTTTAGAAAAAATGGCTATTGTTTTGGGTACTTTTTCCTATGCAACGGTCGAAAATTTTACTAATAGTCTGAGAAATTCCATGTTGGTAATGAGCATATTTTTTCTTTTGAGTTTTTTGTTTATTATTAGGATAAAAGTAACAAAGCAGCTATTTGCAGAATAGAACTACATGAGCAAAAAGTGACGAAAACGATAGGGGCACGCCCATATAAAACAAATAAATTTTTTAAAGAAATTAAACATTTGTAGTAAAAAAAATTACTATTTTTGTAAACCTTAAATTGAAAAAAACGTATTGAAAGTTAAAATCATGACAAAAGACATATTAATAGTAGTAGGTTCTACGGAAGATGTTACCATTATGAAAGAAGCAATCCATTTTTTAGAGAAAATTGGTGTTGCTTATGATATAAAT
>Ga0272446_1007550_pt1 | contig 10764 bp, 7 predicted proteins | sample YNPCB0061_FD_194587 | JGI IMG/M metagenome (GOLD analysis project Ga0272446, IMG submission 194587) | Hot spring microbial mat communities from Yellowstone National Park, WY, United States - YNP-CB-006-1 | ecosystem: Environmental > Aquatic > Thermal springs > Hot (42-90C) > Sediment | place...
CCGCTCCGGCCGCGTTTGCTCGGGCGGCCGGGTCTGCCGCGTTTGCTGCGGCGGCCGCGGGTTCGCCGGCGTCCGCTCCGGCCGCGTCTGCGGCCGCGTCTGTCGCGGGATCGGCGGCGCCGGCACGCCCGTCCGTGCCGGCACGCCGCCGGCCGCCGCCGGGTCGCCAGCCGCCGCCGGGCCGCCAGCCGCCGCCGGGCCTCGCCCTGGCGGTTGGCCGGGCGGCGGGGAGGGCGCGTCCGAGGGAACGGTGCGAGGCGGGGACATCGTCGAGGCGTAGCCTAGCCCACGCCGGGGCGCGGCTCCTGCCCGCCCGCGTGCCCGCCGGCCGCTCGCGACGCGAGGGACTCGACCCGGGTCCTGCAGAGCGGGATATGCAGAGAAGGATTAGCTGGCCGCCGTTCGGCGACCGGTTCTCCGGATACACCGTCGCAAGCGGCATCTAAGCGGCATCTATCGGCTGCCGTAGTCAGACAAGGCATCCGGTGGACGACATCGAGCAACGACGGCCAATTCCGAGGGCCGTGCGCCTGACCTGGATGGCCGCCAACGCGTCGGGGAGGACGGTCACCCCGTCGATGCCGGTCGGCTAATCCTTCTGTGACTGCGGGGGCATGCTGCGGGGCACGGTGCGGGGGGCACGGTGCGGGGCACAGCCCGGGAGCCACGCCGTGGGGCACGGCGCGGGGGACGGCGCGCGGCACGGCGCGGCGCATGCTGCGGGGGCACGGTGCGGGGGGCACGCGCTGCGGCCGCGGCACGGCGGCGCGGCACGGCACGGGGGCACGCGCTGTGACCGCAGGCGGGATGCACCGTGACTGCCAGCACCCGCCAGCGCCGGGCGCGGGCCTCAGGGGGCGTCCCTGCGAGTCGGGAGTGTCAGGCCGATCGTCAGGAGGCGCGCGATCCGCTCGGCGGCCCGTTCGACCGGGGTGGCGCCGGCGGCGATCGCCTGCTCGACCGTCCCGGGCCCCTCCGCGACCGGCACGACGACCGTCCCGAACCCGGCCAGCGCCGCGATCCCCTCGGGCTCGACGCCGCCGCCGACGGCGATGCAGGCGATCCCGGCCGCAGCTGCCCTGCGCGCCACGCCGAGCGCCGTCTTGCCGAACGCGGTCTGGGCGTCGATCCTGCCCTCGCCGGTGACGACGAGATCGGCCGAGCGCAGGCGCCCGTCGAGATCGGTTTCCTCCATGACCAGCTCGACCCCGGCCACGAGCTCCAGGCCGCGCAGCCGGTCGCGCAGGCAGAGGAGGCCGAACGTCGTCCCGCCGGCCGCCCCGGCCCCGGGCGTGTCGCGCTCACGACGGCCGGTCGTCGCCTCGAGGACGTCGGCGTAGCGGGCCAGCGCAGTGTCGAGCGCAGCAACCGCGACGGCATCGGCGCCCTTCTGCGGTCCGTACGTGGCCGCCGCGCCGGCCGGCCCGAGGAGCGGGTTCGTCACGTCGCAGGCGATCCGCAGCTCGAGCTCGCCCAGCCGCGGGTCGAGCCCCGAGAGGTCGATTCGGGCGAGCCCGCCGAGAGCGGCCCCGCCGTCCGGCAGTTCGTGCCCGGCGGCGTCGAGGAGCCGGGCGCCGAGCGCGGCGAGGATGCCCGAGCCACCGTCGGTCGTGGCGCTGCCACCGACGCCGAGGACGACGTGGCGGATGCCGGCGTCGAGTACCGCCCGCAGGACCTCGCCAGTGCCCCGGGTCGAGGCGCGCCCGGCGTCGCGCTCGGCGGCGCTCAGCCGGGAGAGGCCGGATGCCTCGGCCAGCTCGACGACCGCTCGCCGGCCGCGGCCGTCCCCGGCGGTCAGCCAGCGCGCCGTCAGCGGCCGACCGAGCGGGTCGTGCGCCTGCGCCTCGCGCCACTCCCAGCCGCCGGCGGCGTGGATCGCGACGAGCGTCCCCTCCCCGCCGTCGGCCAGGGGCGAGAGGTGGAGCCGATCGCCCGGTCGGGCCCGGGCCCAGCCGCGCCCGAGCGCCTCGGCGACCTCGAGCGAGCTGAGTGAGCCCTTGAACGAGTCGGGAGCCAGGACGACCTCGAGCGCCCGGGCCGCCGCCCCCCCCGCGGCACGCGTCGCCCCACCCGCCCGGGCCGTCGCCCCGCCGGTGCCGCGCTCGGCCGGGCTCTGCTCCCGCGAGTCGCTCACCGGCCGGCCCGCTCGACCGGTCCCGGGCCCACGGCCGAGGGCCCGGCGAGCTCGAGCGGGATCCCGGCCGCGAGTGCCTGCCGCCGCTCGAGGTACTCCGGGATCCGCACCATCGGCGGCCGCTCCTGGTCGGCCAGCTCGATCACCTCGAGGCTCAGGTGGCCCCGCCCGGAACGAGGCAGCTTCATCGTCGAACCGAGCTCCGCGAACAGGCGCGCCTTGCGTCGCTCCTCGAGCCGGCGCACGACCGCCTGGAGGATGACGAAGCTCATCCGCGACAGCCCCTCGAGCTCCTGGTTGCGGTGGATCCGCCGTTCGAGGTCCACCTGGCCGAGCCCCTCGAGGCCGACCCGTTCGGCGATGTCGATCAGGTGCCCGATCTCGACGGCGTAGCCGGTGAAGAACGGGATCGTCTCGAGCAGCGAGCGCCGGCCCGCGTACTCGCCCGACAGGGGCTGGATGAACCCCGACAGCTCGGGGAAGAAGAGGTTGATCAGCGGTCGGGCAACGAGCTCGGTCACCCGGCCCCCGCCACCCTCCTTGAGGACGCCGCCCTCGACGATCGGGCGCTGGTAGTAGCCCTTGACGTACTGGATCCGGGGCTCGTGGAGGAGCGGCCCGAGCGTCCCGTAGACCATCCGGTGGTGCCAGTTCCGGACGTCGGTGTCGGCCCACACGACGATCTCGCCGCTCGTCTCGTAGAGGCTCTTCCAGAGCGCCTCGCCCTTGCCCCGGAACGAGCCGTAGCGGGGGAGGACGTCGGGGTGCTGGACGACCCGGGCGCCCTCAGCCTCGGCGATCTCGCGGGTCCGGTCGGTCGAGGCGGAGTCGATGACCAGGATCTCGTCGAGCAGCGGGACACGGCCCATCAGCTCGCGGATCGAGCGGCGCACGATCGGGCCGATCGTCTCCTCCTCGTTCAGGGTCGGCAGGACGAGGCTGATCGTGACCCCCTGCTTCTCCTTGAGCTGGACGAGCCGGCGCAGGTCGCCGAACTCGGCGTGGTGGAAGTTCGACTCGCCGAACCAGCGTTCGACGCGGGCCGGGACTGCCCGTGCCTCCTCGGCCGCCCGATCGGCGGCGGCGAGCGTCTCGGCCTTCTCGGCCAGCTGCTCGAACGTGTGTCGACCGATCGGCTCGCGCGTCTTGACCACGACGACCGTCGGCCGGGCACGGGTCGCGATCGCCTCGGGCAGGGCGCCGAAGAGGATGCCGCGGGCGTCCTCTGCGGCCGTCGGCGGAGCGGCCGAGGCACCCATGATCACGAGATCGGCGTTCGCTGCCTCGCGCAGGATCGCGTTCCGGACGTTGGCCGCCTCGCGCAGGAGCGGTTCGGCGCGCCCGTCGATCTGCTGGCGGATGAACGCCGCCAGCGCCCGCTCGGCCTGGGCCCGGACGGCCAGGGTGATCCCGGGCGGGACGAGATGGAGGACGACGACCTGGGCCCCGTGGCGCTGGGCGATCGCGTCGGCGAAATGGAGTGCCAGCTCGGCGTGGGGGCCGCCCCGGACCGGGACGAGGATTCGCCGGATCTGGCCGGCGCCGCGCTGCTTCACGACCGCGATGTCGCAGGGTGACTCGCGGACGACCTCGTCGATCGTCGGGCTGATCACCGCCCCGTGGCTGCCGTCGCGCCCGGCCGCTCCGGTCACAGCCGCGGCTCCGGTCACAGCCGTCGCCCCGCCGCTGTCCCGGGCCGGGCGCGCCGCGGCCGAGGCCGACTTCGGGCCGTTCCTGGTGCCGGCCTTGCCGCCCCAGCCGAAGATGATCAGGTCGGCCTCCTGCTCGGCAGCGGCCTCGATGATCCCCTCCGCCGCGTGCCGGCCGATCCGCACGATCGGCTGGATCGTCGTCCCCTCGGGCGCGAAGTCGAGGACCCGCTGGAGGAGGCGGCGCGCCTGGCGGGCCCGGGTCGCACCCTCCGAGAGCGGCATCCCCTCGGGCACCTCGACGATCCCGAGCGCGGTCAGCTGGCCTGAGCGCCGGTCGACGAGGTCGGCGCCGATCCGGATCAGCTCCTCGGCCGTGGCCGGGTTGGCGAGCGGGATCAGGACGCGCGCGGGCAGGGGCGAGCGGGTCGTCATGCCGGTCCCTGCCCGGTTGCCGCCGCGCCCGTCTGCCCGGCCGTCGCCGCGCCCGTCTGCCCGGCCACCGCCGCGCCCGTCTGCCCGGCCGTCGCCGCGCCCGTCGGCCCGGCGGCCCGCGCGGCCGCGAGGCGCTCCCAGCCCTCGACCAGGTACGGCTTCAGGAGCTCGAACTCGCGGGCCTGGCGCTCGACCCGCTCCTCGGCCTGCTCGCCGCTCAGGCCCCGGGTCTCGATCACGAAGCTGCCGACCCGGCCGAAGTAGAGCGGGACGAGGGCGGCCACGAAGCGGTCGACCGTGCCCGGGTCCCTGGCGGTCGCGATCACGAGGTCGTAGATCACCCGGGCCCAGCAGTCGTCGGGGAAGCTAAACCCGGCCAGGGCGTCGGACATCTGGTCGGTCGTCAGCCTGGCCAGGGCCGCCTCGGCCGCGTGCACCCCCAGCCGGCGCTCCGCCGCCGCGACCGCGGCCCCCGCCTCGGCCGCCAGCGCCCGGACCATCTCGTCCGTCGCGGGGGCGAGCATCTCGGCCCACGTCCCGGCCAGGCCGAGCGAGCCCTGGTGGAACTCGGAGACGAGCCGGATCGTGTTCACCTCGAGCGGCGGCGGCTCCATGATCCGCTCGAAGCCATAGGCCGGGACCTCGTGGCTGCCCCGGATCGGCAGCCAGTGCTCGGCGTTCGCCGCCGCCAGGCGGAGGATCGTGGCCACGACCTGGCGGAACATCGGCCCGAGGTCGGCGCCCGGGTCCTTCGGGTCGTGGACCTTCGCCCCCAGCCGGGTCTGGCAGATCGCGAAGCCGCCGGTGATCGCGGCTGTCGTCATCCAGATGTCGATCCCGAACCGGCTGACGTCGGGCGTCCAGTCGTCGCGCTCGAGGTAGTGGCGGACGAGGTCGCCCGAGACGCCGAAGTCGCCCCCGATCGGCTGGCGGATCCGCCGCCCGTAGAGGGCCCGGGTGAGCGGGTAGGTGACCGTGTTCGTGATCGTGCCGTCGTACTTGTGGCGGTTGTAGAGCGGGGCGACGAAGTCGTAGCCGCCCTTGAGGATCGGCCCGGCCAGGAGCTCGATCCACTCGGGGACGATCGAGCGCAGGTCCGAGTCGACGACGACGAGAGCCTGGACCTCGAGCGCGGCGGCGATCTCGAAGATCGTCCGCAGGGCGGCCCCCTTGCCCCCGACGCCGTCGACCTCGGGGTAGGTCAGGCTGACCCGCTGGAGGCGGTTGGCAGGCCGGACGAGGAGGACCCGCTCGACGTAATCGGGCGGCTCGGTCTCGACGACGACGCGCTGGGTCCCGTCGGGCGAGCCGGCGTCGGAGTTGACGACGATCGGGCGCAGGTCGGGGAAGTACTGGACGAGACCGGCCTGGGCGGCCCGGACGACGTGGCCGATCGTCGTCGCGTTCCTGAAGCTCGGGATGCCGACCATGATCTCGGCGTGGCCGAGCCGCTCGATCTCGGCGCGGATGGCGGGCGTGAGGACGGACGCCGGCACGAGCCTACCGCTTCGGGATCCGGACGACCGCCCAGTCGCGGGCGGTGCCGCCGGGCTGGTAGCGGCTGTTCGCCGCCTTGAACGCGACGGCGACGAAGCCGAGGGCGCGCCACGTCCCGAGCCAGCTGTCGATCGGCTGGCGGACGTAGGCGCTCCGGCGCACGAGGCCAGTCTCCTCGAGCGCGCTCTCGAGCAGGCGCTTGCGCTCGAGGAGGGGGACATCGAGGAGGGACGTACCGTCGATCGCGAGCAGGTCGACCGCGACGAAGGCGAGCGGGCTGTCGGCGGTCTCGGCGGTAGCGATGGCGCGGGCCTCGTCGGTCAGCTCCCGGCGCCGGCTGCCCCGGCCGAGGAACATCCGGGCGGCCGTCTCGGCCGCGCCGGGCACCTCGACGCTGCCCAGGCCGCTCGTCGACGGCGTGTCGGTCGCCTGGTGGGTGAGGTAGCCGTCGAGAACGAGCGAATCGGCCCGCAGCGCGTCGCCGAGCTCGTTCACAATCGCCTCGAGGCCGTCCTCGCTGGCCGCGTTGACGGTCGTGCCGGCGGCATCGACGACCTCGACGAGCGGGCCGGCGGCCGAGCGCTCGAGGTGGACGAGGACGCGGCGGCCGATCCAGAGCGGCTCGACGAGCGGATCGCGGATGTCGCGGGCGCTGGCCGTGCCGAACGCCTGGGGCCGCCAGCGGCGAAGGTCGCGACTGGCGCCCTGCTCGATCACGTCACCGATCGTACACCCGGCCGCTATCATCGGCACCGTGAGTGGTCCGGAGCCGTCCGCGCCTGTGCCGTCGCCGGTCCCGGCTCGTGGGTCGCCTGCGCCCGCGGCTGAAGCAGGGTTGCCTGCGCCGGCGGCCGGGTCGCCCGCGCCCGACCCGTCCGCGCTCCGCGGGCGCTCGATCGGTGCCCGGCTGGCGGCGATGACCCCGAGCGGCCGGGCCCGGGTCCCGGTCGCCTGGGCCCTGTACGACTTCGCGAACACGATCTTCTCGGCGGCGATCGTGTCGACCGCGATGGGCCTCTGGCTGACCGCTCCCGAGCGGCTCGGCAACGACACCGGCCAGCTCGTCTACTCGATCGCGGTCGCCGTCAGCGTCGGGCTGAACGCCCTCGTCTCGCCTGTCCTCGGCGCGCTCAGCGACCGGGCCGGTCGGCGCCTGCCCTTCCTCCTCTTCTTCACGATCCTGACGATCGTGCCCACGGCGCTCATCGGCCCGAGCCCGGCGCTCGTCGGGGCGCTCCTGTTCGCGGTCGCGAACTTCGGCTATCAGGCCGCCCTGATCTACTACGACGCGACCCTCTCGGCGGTCTCGTTCCCCTCGACCCGTGGCACGCTGTCCGGGATCGGGGTCGGGGTGGGCTACCTGGGCACGATCTTCGTCGCCCTGATCCTCATCCTGCTTGGCACCGAGCAGTCGGAGCCGATCTTCCTGATCAGCGCTGTCCTGTTCGCGATCTTCGCCGCCCCGATCTTCCTGATCGTCCGCGAGACACCCCGGCCGGGGGCGGCGCCGATCACCTGGCGGGAGGTCACCTCCTCGCTCGGGCAGCTGCTCGTCACGATCGACGATGCGCGGCGGATCCCCGGGCTCCTCCGGTTCCTCGTCGGGCGCTTCTTCTACAGCGACGCGGTGAATACGCTGATCGTCGTGATGAGCGTCATCGCGGTCCGGGCGATGGGCTTCAGCCAGACCCAGTTCCTGATGATCCTGCTGATGCTGACGATCGTGGCGATCGGGATGAGCTTCGCCTGGGGGGCGCTCGTCGACCGCTTCGGACCGAAGCAGACGCTGATGGCGGTCCTCGCCTCGTGGGTCGTGGGGCTCGTCCTGGGCGTCGTCTCGCTGGGCATGGCCGGCACGCTCGTCGGGAACGTCCTGTTCCTCGTCGCCGGCGCGATCCTCGGCAGCGGGCTCGGTGGCGTCCAGGTCGCCGACCGGGTGTTCATGATCCGGCTCTCGCCGCGGGCGCAGCTGGGCGAGTTCTTCGGCCTCTACGGGCTCGTCGGCAAGGGCTCCCAGGTCGTCGGCCAGATCCTGTACGGGCTGATCGTGTTCCTGTTCTTCTCGTCCCTGGGCAACGGGGCCTACCAGCTCGCGGTCGCCTCGCTCGTGGTGACGATGCTGATCGGAGTCTGGCTGATCTGGCCGGTCGGCGACGGCTGGCGGGGTCGGGCGGTCGAGCGGGCGGCGACCGACGACGCGGTCGGCGAGGTGGTCGCGGTCCAGTCGGTGTAGCCAGGCCGGCTCAGGCCGCGTAGCCGTCCGGGTGCGCCTGTCGCCAGGACCAGGCCGAACCGATCATCTGCTCGAGGTTCGACCGGCGAGGCTGCCAGCCGAGGACCTCTGCCGCCCGAACCGCCGAGGCGACGAGGACCGGCGGGTCGCCCGCCCGGCGCGGCCCCACGGTGTACGGGATCCGGCGCCCCACGACCCGCTCCGCGGCCCGGAGGACCTCGAGGACCGAGAAGCCACTGCCGGTGCCGAGGTTGAGCACGAGGGCGTTCCCCGCGCCGGGCGCACCGCCCGTGCGGGGGTCGTCGGGGGCGGTTGCCTCGAGGGCGAGCAGGTGGGCGTCGGCGAGGTCGGCGACGTGGATGTAGTCGCGGATGCAGGTCCCGTCGGGGGTCGGGTAGTCGGTGCCGTACATCGTGAGGGTCGTCGCGCCCTCGGCCGCCCGCAGGACGTTCGGGATCAGGTGCGTCTCGGGTTCGTGGACCTCGCCGTTGCGCTCGCTCGCGCCGGCCACGTTGAAGTAGCGCAGCGAGACGCTGCGCAGGCCGTAGGCCGCGGCGTACCAGCGCAGGGCGCCCTCGACGGTCCGCTTCGTCTCGCCGTACGGGTTGATCGGCCGGAGCGGCGCCTCCTCGGTGATCGGGGTCGTGTCCGGGATGCCGTAGACCGCCGCGGTCGAGCTGAAGACGAACCGACGGACGCCGGCCTGGCGGGCGGCCTCGAGGAGGGCGACGCCCCCGACGACGTTGTCGCGGTAGTAGCGTGCCGGGTCGGCGATCGACTCGCCGACGAGCGAGCGGGCGGCGCAGTGCAGGATCGCCTCGATCCGCTCGCGCTCGAGGAGCGTCGCGGTCGCCGCCTCGTCGCCGTAGCTGCCCGCGACGAGGCGGACCTCGGGCGGCACGGCGGCGCGATGGCCGGTCGAGAGGTCGTCGAGGACGACGACGTCGTGGCCGGCCTCGAGCAGTCGCTCGACCGACACGGAACCGACATAGCCCGCTCCGCCGGTGACGAGGATGCGCATCGGGTTCTGTCCTCCGATCCTGATTCCGACAGATGGACCATTCTCGCCGTTCGCGGTGCGGCCGGTTGGGCGCGGGGCAAAGCAGCGCGCAACCTGCGCCTTGCGTCAATGTTACGGGTGGCGTAACATTGCCGCATGTCGTACGCCGATCTTCTTCATCTGGCCGGTGAGCAGCATGGCTATTTCACCACGCGCCAAGCCGCGGCCCACGGCCTCAGCCGTCGGGCCCTGCTTCACCGTGCCCGGATCGGGGAGTTGCGGCATGCGGCCCATGGCCTCTGGCGACTGTCCATGTGGCCAGCCGGGCCGAACGATGAACTCCATGCGCTTCAGGTCATCGCGCCCTTCGGCACCTTCAGTCACGAGACCGCGCTGGCACTGCTCGGGCTCGGTGATTTCATTCCATCCGAGATCCACATGACGATCCCGGAGTCGTCCCGAATGGCCCCTCGCCCTGGCCTGCGATTGCATCGTTCCCGGCACGGTGCCGAGCGGGAGCGGATCCTCCGGGATGATCTGTGGATCAGTCCCCCGGCCCGGGCCCTGATCGACGCGGCTCGGGCTGGAGCGGACCCTGACCAGCTCCGGGAGGCGGCCCGGGAGGCGCGGCAGCGTGGGCTCCTCGGTTCGGCCGACCTGACGGCGCTGCGCGCCGATCCGCTCTTCGCATCGGTTCTGTGATTGCCCCGTATCTGCGGGAAGGGAACAGCTTCCAGCGCCTGCTCGTGCGGATGAGCCGGGAGGCGAAAGCGGCTGCAGTACCCGTCCGCCGGATCCACCTCGTCGTTGCCATGGATCGGCTGTTGGCACGACTGCTCGTGTCGGCGCCGGCCCACTCCTGGGTAGTGAAGGGGGGCTTCGCAAACCAGCTCCGTCGGCCGGACGATGCGCGCTTCACCGAAGATCTCGACCTGCGGATCGGCTCGACGATCGAGGCAGCCCCTGATCTCCTCACCGATGCCTTTGGCACGGACCTCGACGATCTCTTCTCCTACGAGTTGTCGTCTCCGCCGGCGCCGCTCCATGGTCCGCCGGGAGGGGGTCTGCGCTTCGTGGCCATGGCTCGCGCAGCAGGCAGCCAACTCGTGCGGTTCAAGATCGATGTCAGCGCATCCGACGTGATCGTCGGTGAACTCGAGCGACACGTATCGGATCCGGTGCTCGCCGCGATCGGATATCCGCGATCCGAGTTCCCCGTCTACCCGGTTGCGCAGAGCGTGGCGGAGAAGGTCCACGCGCTGACGTTGCCGCGCCAGCATGAGAACAGCCGGGTGCGCGACCTCGTCGACCTGGTGTGGTTCACAGAGCGCTTCAGCCTGCGTTCGACCGACGTGATCGAAGCCGGGAAGGCGACCTTCGCGGTTCGCGCCGATCACCCGTGGCCGCCCGCTCTGCCGACCACCCCCCAATCGTGGGTGAGGCCCTACGCCCGCTTCCGCCGCGAGATCGGCCTCGTGCCTGCGACCCCGAGAGACGCCATCACCGCCCTGGACACCTTCTTCGAGCCGGTGTTCGCGGGCACCCGCGACCTGGTCTGGCAGCCCCTCAAGTCACTCTGGGTCCCGGGTGACCGGGGAGATGTTCTGCGGGAGGTGTCGTACTGAGGCAGCGGCCATGACGATGTCGTCGCGTGCGCGCGGGAACGTGATCACCGGCGGCGCAGCAGGCGGTCGATCAGCCCTCGTCGAGCCGGCGTCGCCGAGGTTGCGGCCGGAGGCTGGATCGGGGCCTGGGTCGCGGCCAGGGTCTGCGCCGGCGACCGCGCCGCGTCCGGCGGCGCCTCTCCTCGCCAGGC
>Ga0272446_1007551_pt1 | contig 10763 bp, 9 predicted proteins | sample YNPCB0061_FD_194587 | JGI IMG/M metagenome (GOLD analysis project Ga0272446, IMG submission 194587) | Hot spring microbial mat communities from Yellowstone National Park, WY, United States - YNP-CB-006-1 | ecosystem: Environmental > Aquatic > Thermal springs > Hot (42-90C) > Sediment | place...
AGTTCGACATTGCGCCCGATGCCCGGTCCGCCGTATGGGTCAAATCGCAGATGGACAAAGAGAAGGGGACCCTGGTGGGTAACCTCTTCCTGAGCGGCTTGACGGGTCACCGTGTGGGCTTTCAGAGGCAGCTGTTTTCTGATAAGAGTCTCTATGAGTACCTCGGTTGTTTCGCCTCGTTGTGTTTTGGTGAACAACATCGAAGGATAGAAACAATCCGAGGTGTTCTTCAACTCCCTGCCAATCCGCATCCCCATGCAATCAAAGGGCTTCAACCGCCGTTACACTTTTGGGAGACGAACCTATAATAGCAACCGCCAACACGAGCATCTCGCGCGGGCGCGGAAGGCCAGACAGGAAAATGCCAAGACGGTCGCTATCAACGCGAAGGGGCCGCAGAGTAAGATGCGAATGCTGAAGGCGCCGACGCCAAAGGGAATGATCGAATTTGAGGACCAGAGCGAGGAGAACCAGCGACAATACCGGTACCGAACAGGTCTTCGCACTTGCGGAAGCCCTGTCAACTCATTTAACGATGTAACCCAAGACGGTCTCGGTTGGGTCAAGTAAAAATGTAACCCGAGGGCGCGATAACCACCCGGACAACCTGTACAGTTCTGGCCCGACCAGCGGGAGGCCCACGACACTTTCAAGCGCCCCCTTTATGGAAGCGCTTTCCCGGGTCGCAGGGGCGGAGCCCCCGCGAGGTACGGGGCAGAGCCCCGTGGCGGGGCGCAGCCCCGCCTGTTCTCCTCGCAGCCTCATGCGGTGGCCGCCACGGGGTTGCGCCGCTTACTGATGCGGATGTCTGGACCGCGGTACGCCGACTTGCCCAACCCCTCAGACTTGCCGGCACTCCGCTCTTCCAACTGTTCGCGTAGCTCTGTCAGACGCCGATACAGCGCGCCCGGATTCAAGCTGTCATAGACCTTTCGCAACTCTCGCTTCGTCTTGCCGTCGATCTGGCTCGACACCAGCAATCGTTGGTAGGGCGTGCAGGGCGTGTCACAGACCCGTTTGATCCGGCCCTCCACCCGGATCTTGCTCTTCAGCCGGATGCTCGGCAGACAGAAGTTTTTGTATAGCCGCAGTACCGCGTAGATCTCGTTCAGCAGCCGCAACTCCCCCGTCCTGTCGAAACGCCGGTAACCCACCACCTTGCGCACGTGGGTCCAATTCTTCTGCTCCACCCAGGCGTTGTCGTTTTTCTTGTAAGGGCGGGATCGTGACAGCCGAATCTTCTCCTCTTGCGTCCAGTCCCACAGTAGATCGTTGATCAGCGCCGAATCATTGTCCGGATGCAGTTCGCGAAGGCGAAAGGGAAACCTCGGCCGCATCTGGCTCAGCCCCTCCTGGGTGGCCTGTTGAGAGCGCCCTGCGATCGCCTGGCCTTCCCACCAGTTAGTCGCTATGTCCACCGCCGAGATCGTATGGATGTAGTCGCCCCCGGTGGAGCGCCCGCAGTGCGCCACGAAATCCACCTGCACGTTGCCGACCTCGCTGGTATCCCACTCGGCCGCCACTTTCACCGGCACCTTTTGATATATCAACCGCTGCACGTTCGGATTGCGGTTGCGCCGCAAATGCCGCACCCGCTTCTCCCGCCCCAACAGACGATCGATCGTCCTCGCCGAGATCTTCTGCAACTGGCCGGCTGCCCCATCACTACAGCGCAGTTCCCCGAGCTTCCGCAGCCGGTCCAGTTCGCTTCCCAATACCGCCACCATCCGCTGCCCGCAGGGCTGTTCGAAAATGTCCCACACTTCCACCAGCGCGGTCACCACCCCCGCCCCGTATTCGGCTCGCCGCTTTCGTCGCTTCCGCGGCCCTGGCCGCTGCGGATGGTTCAACACCCGGATCAGGTATTTCCGGTTCAGCCCGGTCCGTTTCTCCGCCTCATCCAGCAGCCGGCTCCGGCCCCCTTCATCGGCTCCGCTGTACTCCTTGCCGAGTTCCTCCAAGTACTGCTTGCGCGCGTTCATGTCCACCTTCCATGGGTGTCATGTTTCGCGCCCTCTTGGGTTACATTTTCATTTGACCCAACTTGAGTCCGTCCTGGTGATATTTTAGATGACCCAATTCGGAAGCCGCGTCGCGAATGCCCAGATGCTGTATAATGCGGCAGATCAGACAACCATGTCTGTGTCTGAAATCCACCAGGCGCTGACCTGGCGATCCTAGGAGATGCGTGTGGACATAAACGATTTGCTGACCTTTCGGAAAATGATCACGCCGGTCATAGTCCAGGCAGTTTTCTGGATCGGCGCTGGCATCGCTGTGATCGCGGGACTGATTGGCATTGGCTCTGGCTTATCCTCCTCCTACGGTGGTGGAACCCAGGTCCTTTTGGGCCTTCTGATTTTGGTCCTGGGGCCGGTTGTTGTGCGGATCTACTGCGAACTGCTCATCCTGCTCTTCAAGATGTACGAGGCGCTGAACGAGGTTCGTACGTCACTGATGGAACTTCGTACGCAGAATCGTCAAGCGACAGGCGTCGGGAGCGGGCAGTAGTTCCCAATATTCAATCGCAGGAGGCCGGCAAGGGCCGATCAGCGAGGGTGGCGTTGTGATCGGCAAGACCTTCGGTGCTTTGACCCGCCAGAGTCTGGCGCGTGTGCGGATTAAGGTACTAGGCGTACCAGGCCCCTGCGACGTGCCGGTCTTGCAACGACGCCCCCAACATCCGAAATTTATCTCCGCCGCTCCAGCCCCCGATCTCTGTCGTTCTCGCCGTCCCGGCGATGCCATGTCAAGGATGTCAAGGCAATGCCATCAATGCCATTGTCTCCGTTGTCAAGAAGGAGCATAATTGTACAAAAGGAGAACAACCTGATGTTGCCCACCTTCCGATTTCTTTCCCGCGTGCTCCCTGTCATCCTGGCGCTGGTCTGTTTTAATTTCGCATTAGCCCAAGAGCCCTTGACAAACGACTCCGTGATCAAGATGGTCAAAGCAGGCCTTTCCGAGGACGTCATTGTTAGCATGGTGAAGACCCAGCCAGCGAAGTACACTTTGAAGCCGGACGAACTCATCAGGCTCAAGTCTGCGGGCGTCCCCGACAAGGTTGTGGCTGCTATGGTCGAAAAGAACACAGGAGCGGCAAGCGGACCGATAGTTGCGCCCCAAGGGCAGGCGAGCGGCGCGACACCTGCCGTAGGAACCGTTTCTACTGGTAATCCAAACGATCCGATGTCCCCTCATGATTCTGGGATCTATCTCTACGCCAAGGATCGGAACGGTGAATATAAGCTGACCGTGCTGGAGCAGGCTGCTTACCAGGGATCGAAGACCGGTGGCCTCTTCACTTCGGCCATGACCGCCGGCCTCAAGAAAGCAAAAATAAAGGCCGTGCTACCAGGCCAACACGCAAGCATTCGGACGCCTGATTCGCAACCTGTTTTCTATTTCTATTTCGAAGACAAAGCGGCAGGTCTTGGCAAGGGCGGTTTCGGCGCTGGCGCGGTCTCCAACCCGAATCAGTTTGCCCTTGTAAAACTGGACGTCAAGAAGTCCACGCGGGAAACGATAATCGAAGAGTTCGGTGCCTTGGGTGCCTCCTCCGGTACTCATGAAAAGTCCATCGTAACGTTCAAGTCCGAAAGATTGCGGTCTGGCCTGTACAAGGTTGTTCCAAACGGGCCAATGGATGCTGGCGAGTACTGCTTCCTCGTTTCCCAAATGAGCATGGGAACATTCGGAGCGGGTGCATCAGGAGCCGCCCAGATTTTTGATTTCGGAGTCACTCCGAGCCAGTAGGCTCGGAACTAGCCAGATTCTCCAGTCGATGTACGGGTTAGAGTGCCCTTGCTTGGAGGTGCCAATGCCACACTGGCGCGTGGTTGCATTGATAGTGCTGTACGCCTTGGTTTACCCGGCTGCCGCGGCCGACGCCGGATCAGGGAACTTTAAGTTGATCGCCCTCAGCGGGAACGCCGACACCGACTGCAACGGGCCTGATTGCGTGGCGGTACTGTTGATCCACGGGCTCTACGGGACGGAGACGAATGATGCACCTGAGAGGCGCTGTGATCTGAACGCTCCCGCAGCAGATGACTGCTCTTGGGGGCCGCTGATCAGCCACCTCCGCAAACAGCAGCCACTTTGGAAGAAGATACGGATCTACATCTTTCGCTACATGTCTAGCAACGGCTATTCGACCATGGGAATTGGCAGGGCATTGCGCGAAAAGGTCGAGTCGCCGCCGGACAACTGCAGCGATTGCTGTGTCGATTGCCCAGCACTCGCACGCGCCAGATTTATTATCGTGGCGCACAGCTTGGGGGGCATAGTGGCACGGCAGTTCATGAATTCCCGCACCGATACGGACCCGAAGCGAGGCGCCGACCTCATTTCTGGCGTGATCACCCTGGCGACCCCGCACCATGGCACGCCGTTGGCGAACCGCTTGCTTCGCGACTCCAGGGTGCGTCGAAAGGCGGGCACTAGCCCGGTTCCAAAATGGGAATGTGCGGAGTCCTCCCTTCTGAAACTGAAGTATCCCCAGATTTTGACGCTACCTCTGCTAGACCCATGGGACCCCGCCTGCACCTTCGACCTAGCGGACTGGGGGTATTGGAGTTGGATGAATAGCAGCCCGGACCTCGAACGCAGCGCAGAACAGCCAAACCGCTCAGATTTACTATGGGACGAGCATGACGACTTCTTCGCAGTGGATCGCCAACGTGTACCGTCCCCGCAGGAAGTCAACGCGGACCTCCTCCACCTAACGGCAGACGCCAGGCAGTGGCCGGACGATTCGCGTAAGCTTATTGTCTATGGTAGTTCCGTAGCCACAGAAGATGCGCCGGGAATCTATGATGCACTTCAGAGCGGCCTCAGCAAACACTATTGGTTGAAAGCATTCGCGGCTTTGTCGGCTAATGGGCTACATTTGTATCTTAGCGATGGCTTGGTTCCTCTCGCAAGCGCGATGAAGGAAGGCGACAGTTCAGTAAACTTGCGCAGAGAAGATCTGTATGACTACGATCATCTGGACATGAGAGGTAATCCCAAAAACGACGAGCACGTATCGAAGAACCTGCCGTTGTTCAATCGCGTCACGGCGGATATCGACGCGCTGGTCCGGTTCGGGACGATCCCGCCGCAACTCCTGCGGTTGGATACTTCGGCGGCCAGCGCGGCCGCGGGCACCTCGGCGACTCTGACGTACCGCATCCGGAACGGCAACCGTGAGGCCACGCCCGTGACGCTGAAGGCGGTAGCAATAAGCTCGGGGGACAAGACAGCGTGCCAATTCTGGAAGGCAACCGCTTTACCACCCGACAAGGAACACCCTTCGGGCGATTTTCCCGTCACTAAAGTGATGCAGCTTCCAGCGGATTTCCCACCGGGAAACGTGCAGATCGTTGGGGAAGTTTTGCCGGCCGACGAAGGACAACCATGCGAGGCTTCCCTACTGCCGTCAGGCAGTTTGCCACTTGGCAACTCCACCTCCCTCTCATTGTTTGTGCCGCCCGCCTTCACAACCAATCCGACGATCAGCATCGCCCTGGCCAAGCCGGACAAGCAGGATTATCGGATTGGCGAAACCGTGCAACTTAAGATGACGACCACGGCCGGCAAATCACCATTCCAAACGGGAGGTGAAACCACTTCGGCTACCCTGCTGCAGCCGCCCTCGGTTTCGGTTTTCCTGTGGGTTACACGTCCGGATGGTAGCATTCGGTACTACTATCTCGATAGCGCGAACAGTCTTCGGGAGTCAACGCTACCGACGCCCATCACCACGCCAGCGCCTGTCATCGATTACACATGGGAGCTGTTGACCCTGACGGTTGATCCATCGACAATGGCAGGCGCGTATACATGGAACGCGGCGATTTCCCGAAGCGACGTGTCTGCCGTTGGTGATCAGCTCGCCTCTGCAAAACCTCTGAGCTATCGCGTGCTGCATGAACGTGCGCCCGATCCATCCGTAGTGGCAATTAACACGCCGATTCTTGTCTATGAACCCGGCGACCAGATGGTGATCAATTACAGTACGCGATCTGGCGCTACATCCGCAAAGTACGATCTCATGCTGCGCCTCACGTCTCGCGGCAGGGGAAGCAACTACTATTTCTACGACAACGCCAACGATACTAATCGATGGATACATACGTCAGCACGCCCGATGCAGACGATTGTTCCTCAAGACGGTGATGGGCAGATCCCAACCGCCGGTATGGATGCTATTCAAATCGCGGATGACACGCCTTCGGGCACCTTCGACATGAAGGCGTACTTCTCCCTCCCAGGCAAGAACACGCAGGTCGGCGAAAGCGCCTCATGCACATTTGTGCTTGACACGCCAGCAGCGCCGAACCAGTGCTTCATCGCAACCGCGGCATTCGGCTCGCCGCTCAACGGATCAGTGGTCATGTTGAGAAACTTCCGCGACCGCATACTACTGGCCGGTTGGTTAGGTAGCAGTCTGGTGCATTTGTACTACAGGTATTCGCCACCGCTGGCCGCAGCGATCAGGGTCCATCCGTTCGCTCGCAAAATCGTTCGAACAATGCTGTGGCCGGTCGTGATGGTTTCCAGTCTCTGGTTAGCCGCCGGGTTTCCCGTCGCCCTTGCGACGTGCATCGCAGTCTTCGGAATGATCGTGTGGCTACTGCGACGATTTCGCCGGCCCACACTCATCGCGCTCGCGTTGGCCATCGGTGCAGGGGTATTAAGTGCCGCTGAAATCAGAGGCAGCATCGTTCGGTCGCAACCGTTTCCGGCGCCAGTGGTCGGCGCGACCGTCACGATTGCAAACACTCCTCTACAGACCGCATCGGGTACCGATGGCACCTTCCGATTTCAGAACTTGCAGACCGGCACGTACGAGTTGCAAGTAGTGGTGCCTGGTTACCAGAACGCGACAGCGCAAGCCATATTGAATTCCGCAAGCAGCGTCCAGAACTTTGTGCTCGCGGTCACACCAACAGGCGCTAGAACATACGAGTATTACCTACCGCACACAGCCGAGGGAGCGGGGTGGTGGACGTTCTTCGCTGTGACCAATGCTGGTTACACGGGAGCGGATGTTATGTTTGCGGCATTCGACGCTGGCGGCCAGTACCTCGGGACGAGCACAAAACTGGTTCGGATCGGTATAAACCAGCAATTTGCTGGGTCGCCATCGTCGTTTTTTGCATCCGGAATGGATGCGAAGGCAGCGTGGTACAAGATCACAAGTACTGCCCCTTTGTCGGGGATCGAGATGTTCGGCTCGACGGGCGGTACTCTCGCGGCATTCCCTCTGACGACAGCTTCAAGCCAGTCGTTGTTCTTGCCGCACGTGGCGGTGGACAGCGAGTGGTGGACGGGGATCAGCTTTGTATCCGGGTGGGTACGAGCGGCGAATGTCTCGATGGAGGCACGAGACGGCGTCGGCACCATATTGGCTTCGGCGAGTCGCCTAGGCGTCTTGAAGCCTGGCGAGAAGACCGTCGATCAACTGCAAAACTACTTCGGGTGGGATTACCCGCGCGGATCGCAATGGGTGGGCATTCGCTCCGATGGGCCGATCACGGGCTTCGAATTATTTGGCACCCAGGACTTTCAGATGATGGCCGCCGTCCCGGCGGCTGGCAGGGGTGCGCGGCGCCTCTTCTTTCCGCATGTCGGAACAAGCTCCGGCTGGTGGACTGGAGTTGCGATGCTGAACGTTGGCTCGACAGCCGCGAATGTGAAACTCACGGCGTACGGGATGGATGGGTCGAAGCTTGCAGCAGGAAGCCCGCTATCCCTTTCGCCCGGTCAACGCACTGTGAACCAGCTTCAAAATTATTTCGATCAGTGGCCTTCTAATGTGAAGTATGTCGACTTGAGTTCCGACAGCGATCTGATTGCGTTCGAATTGGTCGGCAACTGGGAACTCCGCTCAATGAGCGGCATGACCGCTTTCACCACTACCGGTACTGAGTTGTCTTTCCCATTCATTGAATCGGATGCCGACTGGGAAACAACTCTTCAGGTTGCAAATGTCTCATCGGGGAGCGCGCAGATCACGCTGGACGCATATGACGGGAGCGGCGCAAGGCTTGGCGAGGTTTCCGTGGGTATTCCAGCGCACGCGGCACGCGAGGGGACGGTAAAGACGCTATTTGGACAGACCTTGCCGAACACGCGATCGGTTCGGGTTCGTTCAAACGGGGGCGGTTTGGCTGGCTACTCTTCCTTGGCCCGCGTCAAGGGTTCCGGTTTTGCTGATTTTCCGGCGCAAGTGATGTTGCAAGACTCCAGCGTTGGGACTTCAACTTCCGCAGCTTCCGTCGTTGCGAACATGAGCCGAGTCATTGATGCGCTCCGGTTCGATCCCGACCCGGCAGGCGGCGTTCGTGTGATGTGGTCGAGCGATGTCAGCGCGGAGGTTCGTCGTTTGGCCGGAGATCAGGTCCGATCAGGCGATGTCATCATCTCAGTGGACGGGATCGCGGTGAACTCGTTGCATGACCTCCGCATTGCGTACCGGCTGAACCGCGCCCGGGCAATCGCCCCGGTGCAGGTCCGCCGCAACTCTGGGCGGAAGGTGACGATACAGGTCCGCAACCCGGCTCGGGCCCCCGACGCCAGAGTGCGATAGAACAGTCACGTGTTCCTGATCTTCGGATCGCAGTGCGGCAACTGTCACAAGTGTCTCTGTGCGTCTATTTGTCTGTGTCGATCTTCCAATCGTTCTGTTCCGTAATCAGTCTTGTCTTATCGTTGGTCTTGCTACCATCCTTGAACTCAACGATGGGAAACACTCTGCCCACGTCGCCCGTCACCTGCTCGGATTCAGTCGTAACTCTGGCGATTCCAGATCTCGACCGCATTTGTTTTCCCTGCTCTTCGAGGCCCGCCTTCAACTTGCCGTCCCCCAGCATCTGCCGGATTCGGGGCGAAACCATCTGATCGACCTCCGGACGGCGTACCGGCAGAACCGCACACAGGCAAGTCGCTTCAGTGCAGGTTCGCCGCAACGCTGGTCAGAAGGCTTTGATACAAATCCGCAACCTGGCGCCCGCTCCAGCCGCCGGAGTACGATAGGGACTGTTACCAGTTCTTCTCGATCACGCTGCGATAATCTCCTCGTCTATTTGTCGGCGTCGATCTTCCAGTCGTTCTGTTCCTTGATCAATTTTGTGTTCTCATTCGTCTTGCTACCATTCTTAAACTCCACAATCGATGAGACCTTGGCCACGTCGCCCGTTACCTGTTCAGATTGAGTGGTAATTCGAGCGATTCCACCTCTTGCTCGAATTTGCTTCCCCTGTTCCTCGAGGCCCGCCTTTAGTTTGCCGTCCCCCAGCATCTGCCGGATTCGGGTCGAAACCAGTTCGACTGCCTTCTGGAGTTCGGAGCGTTCCACACTCTCCATGAATCTCCGCACTACCTGCGATGGGCCGGGCTTCAAAAGCCCACAACCGGAAAGCCATAACACACCGGCTACCACAACCATGGACACCATCACCAACCTCGTCGTTCGTGTGGTCATACGGACACCTCAGTTCCTTTCGCTTGTCTGCCAGATCAGTCGGAGCTTGGCGCTATTCTGCAAAGTCGACGGGAGTATCGCCCGTCGGCGTTTCAAACAGAAAGAGATTGTAGGAAGTTCGCCAGATACTAACTCAATGCCCGCGCCTCGGTAAGCGCGCCAGATGAGCTCGGTGCAGTAAACCGCGTCGGCAGTACCCAGATCGAAGTCGCGATCAAATGGAACGTGCCGGGATGCGTAGCCTGCCGCAATACGCGATGCTAGTTCAGTCCTCTCATTGTATTCCGGGATCTCACCGCGAAGACGGTAAACCGCCACAGCGGCCGCACGATCGGGAGATAGAAAGTCTGGGATGCTATCGGCTCTGACGCTCCCGGCAGTATCGGGTGCTTCATCTACCACCGCGTGGACCACCGAGAGCCGTCCCGCTGTCTCAACAACGATGCCGACGTGTGAATACAGCGACCGGGGGTCAAGAACCATAACCGCCGCGCTCAATACGCTCTCTCCCCGGCGAAAAACAAGATCACCTGGGTGAAGAAAGCTCAGTTCCCGCGCCCAGGACCCAGAAGGCTTTGTGGCGGCAGTTGCTCTCGTTACAGCACCACCGAAATGGCCTGTCGAGAGTGCGGCACTCAGAGCCAGCGTTCCAGCAACCAGGACAACCACGATGGCTGTCGGCCACTTTTGCTGGAGTGCCCTCTGTGCCACCACCATCCTCCCTGTCACCGTCGCCGAGTTGGAGATCCGGTTGACTTAAAGTGTTGATCCTATCACACGTTAAGTCGGTGTGCGCCACGGCGCGCAACGCCTGATCCCAGGAAACTGGCCACTCTCGCCGTGGCCTGGCGTCATGCACCAGGATCTCCGGCCTTCCAAAAGCGTATGCGTTATCCGGGTACGAGACCTTGGGACAAATCTCAAGGCTCACTTTCCCAACTAGCTGATCTGAAAAGTCTTACGCTATGGCGTCGCGCGGTCTTGTTCGCAATCACGTGGCGGTAAACGTCCGTTCCCGCCGGAAAATCCCGGCGATCCGTGCCTAGAATCAGTCTGTCAATAGACGCTATGCCGATCTGTTCGGAGCCTGCCCAGTTAAAACGGAGTCCTGTGAAAATGTTGAGCGACTTCGGTGGGCGGCACCGGACAACGCGCGACCGGTTCGCGGCGACGGATCGGAGCTGGAATGGATGGGGCCGATGAACGAGATCCCCATCAAACTCGGCTGAGGGTGAGAATTTCCTCCCGGAGGAAACACTACTCTCCAGTGATACTCCCGCTACTGCTTTGC
>Ga0272446_1007552_pt1 | contig 10760 bp, 11 predicted proteins | sample YNPCB0061_FD_194587 | JGI IMG/M metagenome (GOLD analysis project Ga0272446, IMG submission 194587) | Hot spring microbial mat communities from Yellowstone National Park, WY, United States - YNP-CB-006-1 | ecosystem: Environmental > Aquatic > Thermal springs > Hot (42-90C) > Sediment | place...
ACTCTCTCTTCTGTCTGTAAAAAAGCCAATATCTTCTGCCATTTGTTTTCATCTAAAAAAACCAACTTTATCCTCTTTCCTCTATAAATTATTCTCTCTATCCTAACATAAGATCAACACGACCTAGAAGAAGGACAACTGCGGGTGTGTTACCAGCCGATGGTGAACCTGGCCACGGGCGACTGGCAAGTTGTAGAGGCCTTGCTCTATTGGGAACATCCGGAGCGAGGTTGGCTGAGCGGGCGGGAATTTCTCGGGGTGGCGGAAGAGGCCGAACTGGCCATACCCCTGGGGGACTGGCTCCTCAAGACCGCCCTACAAGAATGGCAGCAGTGGCGCAGCCAATTCCCCTGGATGGCCCATTTGCCTCTGCACCTCAACTTGCTCCCCCAGCAATTTACCCAACCTGATTTGGCCCAACGCCTACATCGCTATTTACAAGAGGTTCAGATCCCCGGATCCCTGCTGCACTTGGGTCTAACAGGAACCGTGCTGATGGAGGCCAGTTCCCTGGTTGAGCAGCAACTGGATCAACTGCAACTGTTGGGGGTTGCTCTGGTATTGGAGCGCTTCGGCAGTGGCTATGTCTGTTTGCAACGCCTGAGCACCCTACCCTTACAGGGAATTCGCTTGGATGCATCTTTGGTACAGAGGATTGGCCCGCAGCAATTGGAACCGGACAAAACCCTACTGGCAGCCCTGCGCTTGGCAGAGATCCTGAATTTGTCCGTTACGGCTCCCGGCATTGAAACCTCTGAACAAGCCCTCTACCTGCAGCGTATGGGCTGTGTGGCGGGTCAGGGAGCCCACTTTTATCCTCCCTTGGCCCCCCGTGAGTTGGGATCCCTGTTGGGGAAAGAATCGTTGGCGGCTTGATGGCCTTGCTTGGGATCCCTTCGGGATGGCTTCGTAGCCGGGGGCGAGGGCAATCTGGCAGGATCCATACTGGAGTCATCGCGTGGATCCCAGCCTGGGAATAAAGAGCCATGCCCAAGACCGACCTAGAAAGCCAATCCTTCATTGAAAAACTGATCAACTTAACCCATCGAACCGTTGCGCGCGCCCAAGGCAACTCGGCACAACCTTGGGATTGGGCTAGCCACCTATTCAAAGAGAGCCTTTTGGAAGCGGAGGCAGAAATGGGCCACTGCTGTGTATGCACGCAGCCGCGCAGGGGCGCCCTGGATCGACGTGATGCGTCCCTCGGGTCGGGACTTCCCGCTCCAGCCGCACTTCGGGGTGAACCGCATCGCCAACTGGTCGCCCTCGACCGGCACGACGATCACCACCGAAGGTCTGCCGATCACCTCAGTCGGCACGGTATCGCACCCGACGCTCGCCGCAACGAACCTTGCTGCCAGCATGCGCCGCTGGCGGCTGACCTCGGCGGCCGTCGCGGACTCGGTGGCCGACCAGCGCTCCGCAGGCTGGGCCTGCTGGCGCGGTAATGCGGCAGGCCTCGGCGGGTGGACCTTGATGGCGTTCTTCGGGCTTTACGGATCGACCGCCGCGCTGGCCACCACGCTGGCGCTGGCCGCCGCTATCAACTGCATCGGCATCGGCTTCCAGCGCGGTACCCACACCCGCTGGCAACTGGTCGCAAACGACGGCACCGGCGCGCCCACGCTGACCGACATGGGGACGAGTTTCGCCATCGCCACGGGTGGCGTGCTGACACTGTTCATCGCGGCACCACCGAATGGCAGCTCGGTCTGGGTCAGGGTGGTCGACGAGGTCTCGGGTGCTCTGTTCGAGCAGGAGATCACGGCAGACCTGCCAGCCAACACACAGTTCCTGTCGCCCCGGCTCTTCATGAACAACGGGGCAACTGCTGCGGCAGTCGCTTACGACTGCTCGGGGGTGTATGTGGAGACGGATTTCTGACGGGTCAATCTACCGTGTTGCCGTGGTGCGGGCGCGCAGCAGGCTGACGGCGATCAGTCCGAGAACGGCGACATAGACGAGGATCGCGGCCACGGCCGAGGCGGTGCGGAAATCCTCGCGCAGGCTCTGGAACAACAGCACCGGCAGGGTGCGGAAGCCGAAGCCTCCGACCATCTTGGCGATCTCGAACTCGCCGAAGGAGAGCGCAAAGACGATCAGCCCGCCCGAGATCACCGAGCCCGCGAGATTGGGCACCAGCACCCTGAACCACACCGTCCACCACGGCGCCCCGCAGACACGGGCCGCCTCGGTCAGCCGGTCGAGCGCCAGAGTTTCCATGTCGGCCAGCACGGCGCGGAACATGAAGGGAAAGCCGAGTGCGGCATGGCCCGCCACGATGATCCAGACCGTCCCCGAGAAATCAAAGGGCGGGCGGTTGAAGGTGAGAAGATAGCCCACCGCCAGGATCAGCGGCCCCGCCACCATCGGAAAGATCAGAAGTGCCTGCCGCATCACCGCCGCAAGCGGCGAGCGCGCGCGATAGACGCCCCAGGCCGCCGGCACCGCCAGCACCGCCACCAGAAGCAGCGCCGACAGCGCCACCTGGAACGAGAGCGCGATCGCAGGCACATACTGCGCTCCCGCCAGCACCTTGCGGTAGCTGTCCAGTGTCAGGCCCTCCGGCAGGATCCCCTGCCAGACGCTCGAGAAGGAATAGATTACCGGCAGGGCGATCGGCACCATCATGTAGGCGATGAAGGCTGCGGCGATCAGGCCGCCCAGGGCACGCAGCAGGGTCTGTGTCATGTCCGCCTCCGCCCGATCAGGCCGATGACCAGCAGCACCGCCACCGTCGTCGCCATCAGCACGACCGCCAGCGCCGAAGCCAGCGGCAGGTTGTAGCCGGAGTCTGAGCTTTGAGCATAAATCTGCAACGAAAGCAGGTTCTTCGAAAACCCGGTGATGGCCAGCGTCGTGCCGAAGGCGTTCATCATCGCGGCAAAGACCAGGCTGCCGGCCGCCACAAGCCCCGGCCGCAGCGCGGGGATCAGCACCAGCGCCCAGGTCGCCACTCGGCCCGCCCCGCAGACCGCTGCCGCCTCAGACAGGTCACGGCCGAGCTTTTCCACGAGCGGCGTCAGGATCAGCGCCGCAAGCGGCACGTTGTAGAAGGGAAAGACGGCCAGAAGCCCGCCCCAGCTGCGCAGGTTCACGAAGGGTCCGCCCTCGAACATCAGCCCGAGGATCTGGTTCACCAGCCCGTTGCGCCCGGTCAGCACGACGAAACCGAAGGCCACCACCAGCCCCGACATCGTATAGGGCAGCGCATAGACCGCCAGGAGCGCCGCCCGCAGCCGTGTGCGCCGCGCCGCAGTCCAGACCGCCAGCAGCAGACCGCCGACGAGCGCGATCGCCGTCGAGGCCGCGGCAAAGAGGACCGAGTTGATCCAGGCCGCTGTGAAGGCGGGCGTGGCCAGGATCGTCCGGAACTGGTCGAGCGATAGCCCGCCGCCCTCGCCCGAAAAGCTGCGCGCGACAAGGTTGACCAGCGGCAGCACATAGAAGAGCGCGATGAAGGCAAGCGCCGGGAGAAGCCAGAGCTCCTCCCGGCCACGTCTTCCGAACGACCGGAGGGCCGCCATCACTGGATCGTCGCGCCGTAAAGCGTCTTGACCTCTTCCGACACCGCCGCTTCGCGGTCGTAGTCCACGAACTGCGCCTTGGCATAGGCCTCGGCGGCGGGATACTTGGCCGCGATCTTGGCGGGCAGCGTCACGTCGGGCCGGATCGGCGAGACGAAAGAGGCCGCCAGCAACGACTGGCCCGTCTGCGACAGCATCAGTTCAAGGAACAGCCGCGCCAGATTCGGGTGCGGGGCGTTCTTCGCCACGATGATGCCGCCGCCCGAAGACAGCGTGCCATCGGCCGGGATCACCACCTGCGTGCCGAAGGTATAGCGGTTGGCCCAGTTCAGCAGGTTGTAGTCGAAGTTGATCAGCACACCGACCTCGCCGCGCTCGAAATCGGCGGTGGTGACGGTGGGATCGACCTTGGCGATGTTGCCCGCGTCATGCAGCGACTTCAGGAAATCGACGCCGGCCTTGACATTGTAGGCATCGCCCGAGGTCGCCAGTGCCGCGGAAAGCACGGTGGTCACGCCGGTTCCGGTCGAGCGCGGGTCCAGATAGGACACCAGGCCCTTGAGCGCGGGGTTCTTCAGATCGGCCCAGGACTTCGGCACCTCCTTGACCACGGTGGTGTTGACGATGAAGCCCAGCGTGCCCTTGTAGCCCGCCTGCCACACCGCGCCGTCCTTGCCGGTGCCGCGCTGGTCGGCCGGGATCTTCTCCCAGTCGATCACCTTGTAATCGGCGGTCAGGCCAGCCTCGGCCAGTCGTCGCGCGAACGAGGGCTTGAGGTCAGCCAGGTCGTTCTTGGCCGCATTCTCCTCGGTCATGCGCTGCAGCACCACGGCCGAGCCCATGTCGATATCGGACCGCTTGGCGCCCGACATCTTGGCCAGTTCGGCCGCCATGCCACCGTAGTTCGCCCAGTCGTCGGGCATGCCATAGGTGAAGACTTCGGTCTCGCCGGCGGCCTTGGCGGCGTCGATCAGGCCGCGGATTGTGGCGTTGTCGAGATCGGCGGGAAGGCTCTCGGCCCAGGCCGCGCGGCCCATGGCCGGGGCGGCGAGAAGGCCGAGCATCAGCTTGCCGCTGGTGCGGCGGGTGATCAGGGTGGGGTCGATCATAGGGTCATCTCCTGGTTGGGGGTGGCAGCATCCGCGCGCCGGACGAAGTCGAGCGCGAGGTAGTCTTCGGGGCCGCCGCGGATCAGCTCGATCAGGGCGGTGCCTTCAAAATCTGCCGGGGCGGGGTCGCGGGGCGGCAGGTGAAGATCGTAAATTCCATCGTTGCGGTGCAGGTGCAGATGCGCGATGCGCGCGCCCAGCGGCCCGAGGAAATCGGCCGGCGCAAAGCCCGCCATCTGCGCATGCCCGGTATCCAGACAGAAATCGCAGCCGGTCGGCAGGAACAGCGCCATTTCTTCGGGCGTACGTGGGGCCTCGTTCGGCTGCGGCAGGTTCTCCAGCGCCAGGCGGATGCCTTCGGCGCGCGCGGCCTTGGCCAGTTCGGCGATCGAATCCACGGGGCGGGCCAGGAAGGCGCGCCGCATCTCGGCTTCTTCACGGCGCAGGTCGGCATGTTCGGCTGAAAGCGCCGGATCGGGATAGTCCGTCCAGGGCAGTTGCCCGGCATGAACCACCATCAGCCGCGCGCCTGCCGCCGCCGAAGCGGCGAGATCGCGGCGCAACTGCGCGACCGAAAGGCCGCGGATCTCGGCATCGGCAGCCCCCAGCGTCAGGTCGTGAAACCGCGCATGGGTGGTGACGAAGAGCCCCGCCGCATGACAGAGCCGCGCATCCTCGGCCAGATGCGGCGAGGGTGCCCAAAGCTCGGCAAAGTCATAGCGCCCCGAAAGCGCGGAGATGTAGTCCGGCAGGCGCCGACGGTCGGCTGGGGCGCGGAATCCATAGGTCATGCGTTGTTTTCCTTTATGAAGGGGGCATCGGGGTCGATGGCGAGGCGCAGGCGGCTGCCCGGGGCGAGGTCGGTCTCGATCGGCAGGCGCAGGCCCCATTGCGCCCGCCTCTGCCCCAATTCCACCGACAGTTCCGCCTCGACGGCACTGCCCAGAAAGGCGGTGGTGATGACCTCGGCCGCAATCGGCCCGGCTGGGTTGGGGCGCAGCATCTCGGGCCGGATCGCCAGCATCCCGCGCCCGCGCCAGCGGCCGAGCGGCGGCAGCTGCCCGCCCGCCGCCAGTCGCACGCCGTCGGTGCGGAACTCGCCTTCGATCACGTTCGACCGGCCGATGAATCCCGCAACGAAGGGCGTGGCAGGGCGCAGATAGAGCGTGCGCGGATCGGCCATCTGCTCGATCCGGCCACGGTTCATCACCGCGATCCGGTCCGACAGCGCCAGCGCCTCTTCCTGATCGTGGGTGACATAAAGCAGCGTGAGCCCGGTTTCCCGTTGCAGCCGCTTCAACTCGACCCGGAGTTCGGCCCGCACCTTGGCATCCAGCGCCGACAGCGGTTCGTCCAGCAGCAGAAGCTGCGGATTGCCCGCCAGCGCCCGGGCAAAGGCCACACGCTGCTGCTGGCCGCCCGAAAGCTGGTGGGGATAGCGGGCCTCGAACCCGTCCAGCCGCACGACCGAGATCAGCCGCGCCACCTCGGCCCGGTCGATCCCGCCGCGAAATCGTAGTGGGAAGGCGATGTTCTCGGCCACCGTCATGTTGGGAAAGAGGGCGTAGTTCTGGAACACCATGCCGAGTTGCCGCGCCGCCGCGCCAAGGCCATCGACCGACCGACCCCGGATCGCGACCTCGCCTGTGTCCTGCCTGTCCAGCCCCGCGACGATCCGCAAGAGCGTGGTCTTGCCGCAGCCCGAGGGGCCGAGCAGCGACACGAATTCGCCCTCTGCCACCGAGATGTCGATGGAGGACAGCACCCGAACCGGCCCGAAGCTCTTGCCGACGCCCCGCACCGCCAGCGCCGGCGCAAGTGCGGTTCGATCGGGCGTCTGGTCCGGAAATTGTGTCATATGTGCCATGAGGTTCATTCTGAAAGCCTCACTATGATTGTAACATTATTATTTTTGCGTAAACTCAATTGGTTTCTCGCATGTTGTGCGCCGATTGTTCCGAATGGCGCTAGAAACAACGAATTGAGTCAAGAAATAGCTGCGAAAAATGATAGATATGGGAGGAAACCAGCACAAAACGTTATGATAATAACATTTTTGATGATCACTCGCCATGAACCCGCGAAGACCGGATCCGCCTCAGGCGACGATCTCGTCCAGCGCGCGAATCGCGTGGTCCGCGAGCGGCAGGGGCTCGCTGCCGGAGAGAATGGCGATGCTGCGCAGACCCGCAGCGCGAGCCGAGGCCAGACCCGCCGCACTGTCCTCCACCGCCCAGATGCGGTGCGGCGGCAGGCCCAGTCGCCGCGCCGCCTGCGCATAGGGCTCGGGGTCGGGCTTGCCGCAGGCCACGTCGTCGAGGCTGATCGAGAAGGCCAGGCAGTCGGCAATTCCCAGCGCCGCGAGATTGGCGTCAACCACGGCGCGCGACGAATTCGACACCGCGACCTGCGCGAGGCCCTGCGCCGCCAGCGTCCGGATCACCCGCGCCGCCCCCGGCAGCGGGACGAGGGCCGGCGCCCCGGCGACATAGGCCGCCTCGATCGCGGTAAGCCAGGTGTCACGGTCCAGCCCATCGGGCAGGCGCGGACGCAGCGTCTGCCAGACATGCCCCATGTGGATGCCACGAAAGGCCATGTCCGGCAGGTCCGAAAGGTCCACGCCAAAACCCCGGCTTGCCGCGACCAGGGCGTGGTGATGCAGGGGTTCGCTGTCGATCAGCGTGCCGTCGATGTCCCAGGCGACGGCGGCGGCATCTGGGGGCAGCAGGCTCATCGCGGGTAGATCTGGCGGTAAAGCGCGCGGAAGCGGGCATAGCCCGCGTCGTAGGTCGCGCGCGTCGCCGGATCGGGGCGGTATTCCGGCCCGGGCGTCACGAAACGGTCCACACCCGACCACTCAAGGCCCAGCCCCGCGCCCATCGCCGCCGTCCAGGCCGCGCCCAGGCAGGTGCCGGGGTGGCCGGCCAGCGCCCGCAGCGGCTGGCCCAGCACATCGGCCACGATCTGCATCCACACCGCGCTGGCCGACCCGCCGTCCGAGACGAGGAAACGGCGGGGCGCATGGCCAAGTTCCTCCATCACCTCGACATGGTGGCGAATGGCATAGGCATAGGCCTCCAAGAGCGCGCGCCACAGATGGCCGAGGCCGTGGCTCAGCGTCAGCCCCTCGAAGACACCGCGCGCGGCGGGGTCTTCTCGCCGAGGAAATAGGGCAGCACCGTCAGCCCCTCGGCCCCGGCGGGCACGGCGGCGGCCAGCCGGTCCAGCGCCTGATGCCGGCTGCCGCCCGCCGTCTCGATCCCGCCGGCAAAGGTGGCGGCAAACCAGTTGAGCGCCGAGCCCCCCGTGGCCATGCAGCCGTTGGGCACATAGACACCGGGGATCAGGTGATAGTCGAGGAACAGCCGCGCATCGGGCCGGGCCGTGGCGCTGGCGGTCAGCACATCGACCGAGCCGCCGAACTTCAGCAGCACGTCGCCGGGCCGGGTGACGCCCGCCACCAGCGCCGAGGCGATGAAATCGGCCGCCCCGCCCACGACCGGCGTGCCGGGGGCAAGGCCGGTGGCGCGGGCGGCCTCGGGCGTGACGGGGCCGAGGATCTCGGTCGAGCCCACCCGGCGCGGCACGGCCGTGCGCGGCAGGCCGGTCAACGCCACCAGATCGTCGGCGATGGCGTGACGGGCAAGGTCGGTCAGCCCCGCTTCCAGCGCCCAGTTCTGCTCGACCGCGCGTTCGCCGGTCAGACGGAAGTTGATGTAATCGTAAGACCCCAGCACCGTGGCGATGCGGGCGGCGACGGCAGGCTCGTGCCGGGCGATCCAGCGCAGGCGGGGTGCGGCAAGCTGCTGGTTGATGCCGTTGCCGGTGCGGGCGAGAAAGGCGGCGGTGTCCAGTTCGGCCGCCATCTCCGCGACTTCGGCGCCGCAGCGACCGTCGCTTTGCTGGATCGAGGGGCGCAGCACCTGCCCGGCCCCGTCGAGCAGCACGATCGCGGGCAGCATGCCGCCCACGCCGATGGCCGTAATCTCCTCGGGCCTTGCCCCGGCGCGGGCCAGAAGCTCGGGCACCAGCGCGCAGACATTGGCCCACCATTCGGCGGGGTCTTCCTCGGCCCAGCCGGGATGGGGCGAGGCAAGCCGCACGGGCCGGCTGGCCATCGCCCGCACCGCGCCTTCGGTCTCGATCACGATCCCGATGGTCGAGGTCGTGCCGATGTCGAGCCCGAGAACCAGCGCCATCAGCGCAGCCCCTCGACCACCTCCATGAACCGCTTGACGCGGTCGCCATCGACCGGCTTCCAGGTGTCGCCATCCACCTTGAAATGCGTGCCCACGATCACCCCGTCGGCGACCGCGAGGATCTGCTTCACCGTGTCGATCCGCACGCCGGTATTGGCAAAGACCGGCACCTGACCGCCCACGGCCTCGGCCACGGCGGCGAGGTCAGACTGATCGGCGGCCTGACCCGTCAGCGCGCCCGAAACCAGGATCGCATTGGCCATCGAAGAGAATACCGCGCTGCGGGCCCGCAGGGCGACAGGGCGCTGGTCCAGCGAATGTGCGAATTCGGCGTTGATGTTGAAGAACATCTTCATGTCCTGCCGCCCGAGATTGCGACGCAGACGAGCCGCGCCTGCGCAGTCGGGCTCCCAGATCCCCATGTCCGAGGCAAAGACCCCGGTGAAGATCTCGCGCACGAAGGACGCCCCCGTGACCGCGCCGATCGCGACCGAGGCCAGCGGATCCCACAGGTAGTTGACGCCGAAGGGCACCTTGAGCGCGGGCTTGCAGGCCTGCACGATGGCAGCCATTGCGGCCAGCCCTTCGGGCGCGGCCTTGAAGACATAGGGGCGGTCGTTCTCGTTGCCGAACATGATCGCATCGACCCCGCCGGCCTGAAGCTTCTCGATGTCTGCAAGCGCATCGTCGATCAGCTTCGCCAGCCCCCCCGTCGCATCATGCAGCGGCGCTCCGGGCAGCGCGCCGATATGGCACATGCCGACGACGGCTTTCTTGCGGGTTCCGAAAAAATTGAATGGCATGATGCGATGTCCTTTGAGTTGGGGGGAGGGGATTGGGCGGCCGGGTCAGTCCGACGCGCCGGCGACATGCAGGCGCACGCCGGCCTCTGCCAGCGCGCGGGCCAGCGGCTCTGGCGGGGGCGCATCGGTCACAAGGTCGGTGGCCTCGTTCAGCCGGCCGACCGCGACCAGCGACTTGCGGTTGAACTTCGTGGCATCGGCCAGCACGATCCGCAGTGTCGCGCGGGTGAAATAGATGCGCTTCATCTCGGCATCCTCGAAGGAATAGTCGAAGAACCCGTCCGCCGAGACGCCCGAAACCCCGATCACCGCTGCATCGAACCACAGCGCGCCGAACTGGGCCGTGGCCGAAGGTCCGCCCACCGCCTGCTCGATGGGCCGCACCCTGCCCCCGGCCAGATAGACCTCGGGCGCGGCATCGGCGAGCGCCTGAGCGATGCGCAGGTTGTTGGTGAAGACCTTGGCGTGGCGCAGACCGGTCAGCCGACGGGCGAGGCACAGTGTGGTCGTGCCGACATCGAGCGCAAGCGTCCGTGTCCCCTCCAGCAACCGGGCGGCGCAACCGGCAATCGCCTCCTTGGCGTCAAGCGCACGGTCCATCCGGCGCTGGAATTCGGGCTCTTCGGTATCGACGATGATCGGGGCAGAGGCAGGAGGCCGCACCGCGCCGCCGCGGATCCGCGACAGCTGACCCTCGCGCTCCAGATCCTCGAGATCCCGCCGCAGTGTCATCGGGGAGACGCCCAGCGCAGCCGCCATCGGCGACAGCTGGACGACGCCGCGCGTGTCCAATTCGCGCAGGATCGCTTCGCGTCGCGTCTCGGCGCCGGCGATACGGCCCGAGGCGATCGCCTCGCTTGATGGTCTTCCCGCCATGCTCTCCTCCATCCGCCTGCCCGGCCGACGCCATGCGGCCGGCGTCCATGTTATTGTTATGAATAGAACGCAAAAATCCGATTTACAACATAAAAAATGTCATATAGCGTCGAAGAATACTAGGTCGTGTTGATCTTATGTTAGGATAGAGAGAATAATTTATAGAGGAAAGAGGATAAAGTTGGTTTTTTTAGATGAAAACAAATGGCAGAAGATATTGGCTTTTTTACAGACAGAAGAGAGAGT
>Ga0272446_1007555_pt1 | contig 10758 bp, 10 predicted proteins | sample YNPCB0061_FD_194587 | JGI IMG/M metagenome (GOLD analysis project Ga0272446, IMG submission 194587) | Hot spring microbial mat communities from Yellowstone National Park, WY, United States - YNP-CB-006-1 | ecosystem: Environmental > Aquatic > Thermal springs > Hot (42-90C) > Sediment | place...
GACCGTAGGCCGCGTACGAGAGGACCCCCGCGGCGATCGCCCGTGCGGGCCCGTCGGGCCGGCCCGGATCGGTGTGGTCGGCCGGATCGGGGTCGCCGTACGGATCCGTGCCCCCAGTCGGTGGCAGGACCGACGTCCCGGCCAACGCTGAGGCCGCCGCAGGTCCTGCCGTCCGGCGCCGTCGGCCGGCCACGACCCGCTCGGCGAGGACCGTCCAGACCGCCATCGACGGCCAGACCAGCGCCCCGTACGCCCACGGGTCGGCGAGCCGAACGGCGACCCGATCGAGAGCCGTGTACCCAGCGATGGCGACCCCGGTCGCCACGGCCAGGATCGCCGGATCGCGCCGCCAATCGCCGGCGAGCGCAGCCCGCCGGCGAGCCACGATCTGCCACGGCCGAACGAGGCCGACGAGGCCGCCCAGGAGCAGCAGGACCCCGGCGGCGCCGAGCAGGGCGAGGCGCTCGCCGAGAACCACCACGCCGACGGCGGCAGCCAAGACCGGCGCCGTCCCCCGGGCCGTCGGATAGACGATCGAGAGGTCGCCCCGCCGGTAGGCAGCCGAGAGGAGGACGAGGTAGAGGGCCTCGATGGCACCCGAGACGACGGCGAGGCCGAGCACGACGACCGGGATCGGCAGCGAGGCTTCGAGCGGCCCGAGGCGGACCGGCCCGAGGGGGACCGGCACGGGGCCGGCGAGCATCGGAGCGCCCGGAGCGGCCCCCGTGGCCGGCCCGACCAGGAGGGCAGCGGCACCGATCGGGACCGAGACGACGCCGGCGGCGATCATCGCCCCGGCCGCCGTTCGCAGGGGGTCGCCTGCTTGCTTCAGGCGGACGTTCCAGGCGACGTGGAGGACGGCTGCCCCGAGGACGAGCCCGACGATGGCCGGCGGCATCGAGGCTAGCGGGCGGCCACCCGGGGCGCCTGTCGACGGGTCGCCCTGCGGCGCCTCTGCCCGACGCAAGAGCGGGCGTCGGGCGCCCGTCGATCCAACCCCATCCGGGGCGCGGCGTGGCTCGTCGGCGGCACGGGTCTGGCTCCCTCCAGGCGGTGCTCGGGTAGATCGGTGTCGGACTCCAGCGTAGCGCCCGGCCCTCTCGCCGACGCGTCGACCGCGGCGATTTGTCGACCGGCTCCGTTTCTGCGACACTGCGGGCCACAGGACGCGCCGCCGCCGTCGGGCGGTCGCGTCAGAAGCTCGTGGTTCGTGCGCCGCCCCGCCACCGGTACCAGGAGCTGAGCGGCCGCACGACGAAGCAGGAGGCCAGGAGGAGGCCATGTCGCGGACCTTGCGCATCATCAGCGCCATCGCCCTCGCCGTCCCCATCGCCCTCGCCGGATGCACCGGCGGCGGCAACCCGCAGGACCTGCTGGCGATCGTCAAGTCGAAGGGCAAGATCGTCATGTCGACCGATCCCCAGTACCCGCCCCAGTCGGAACTCACCGCCGACGGGACGTACCAGGGCTTCGACATCGACGTCGGCACCGAGATCGCCAAGCGCCTCGGCGTCAAGATCGAGTTCACGACCCCATCCTGGGACACCATCACCGCCGGCGGCTGGGGCGGACGCTGGGACTTCAGCGTCGGCTCGATGACGATCACCTCCGCTCGCCAGAAGGTCCTCACCTTCAGCACGCCCTACTACTACACGCCCGCCCAGATGGCCGTCGTCGCCGACTCCGGGATCACCTCCCTCGACGGCCTGGCCGGCAAGACGATCTGCGTCGGGGCGGCGACGACCTACCTCGACTGGCTGAACGGGACCCTCGACTTCGGGACCGAGACGCCCCAGACGAAGCCGCCCGCCGGAGCCAAGGCGACGACCCTCGACACCGACCGGCTCTGCGCCGAGGCCTGGCAGGCCGGCCGGCGCGACTTCGAGGGCTGGTTGAGCTCGAGCACGACGGTCGAGCAGGCGATCAAGGATGGCCTGCCCGTCGTCAAGGTCGGCGACCCCGTCTTCTACGAGCCCCTCGCCGTCGCCGTCGACAAGAGCGGACCGCCCCACGCCGAGTTCATCGCCGAGGTGAACAAGATCCTCGACGCGATGCGGGCGGACGGAACGCTCAAGGCCTTCTCCGAGAAGTGGTTCGGGGTCGACCTGACGGTGAAGCAGGGCGGCTGACGACGCAGCGGACGGTAACCGGGGCATGGCGAGCGTCGGTCCCGCGATCGCATCGCTCGGGACCGGCGACTCCGCCCTGCCCCATCGCTGACCTCCGATGACCGCTCGGAGCGCTTCGGCCTCGACCGTCGACGGGTTCGGCGGCCAGCCGACCCCGCCCATCGTCCTCCAGATCGAGCGGAGCCAGGCCGCCGCCCGGTTCCGGTTTCGGCTCGTCTTCGCCGCCACCTGGGCCGTCGTCGTCGGTGGCCTCGTCGCCAGCCTCGCCCTGGCCGGCAAGATCGACCCCGAGTTCCTCGCCCTCTGGGCGCCCTACATCCTGGCGGGCGTGCCGGTCACGATCTTCGTCTCGGTCGTGTCCATCGGCCTGGCCACCATCCTCGCCCTGGCCGGCGCCCTGGGCCGGATCTCCCGGTCGGCCCCGATCTTCGCCCTCGCCTCCCTCTACGTCTCCCTCGTCCGGGGGACGCCGCTCATCGTCCAGATCCTCTTCGTCTACCTCGCCCTCCCCCAGGTCGTTCCCGAGACGGCCCGGATCCCCGCCATCTGGCTCGGCATCGCCGCCCTCGCCTTCAACTACGGGGCGTACATGACCGAGATCTTCCGGGCCGGGATCGAGGCGATCCCCCGGGGCCAGATCGAGGCCGCCCGCGCCCTCGGCATGACGGAGAGCCAGGTCATGCGACGCGTCGTCCTGCCGCAGGCGATCCGGATCGTCATCCCGGCCGTCGGCAACGAGTTCATCGCCATGATCAAGGATTCGGCCCTCGTCTCGGTCATCACCGTCCAGGAGCTCCTCTGGCGGGCCCAGCGGGTCGGCCAGTCGAACTTTCGGAGCATGGAGACCCTCCTCCTCGCCGCCCTCGTCTACTGGATCCTCACCATCGCCCTCTCCGTCGGCCAGGCCCGCCTCGAGCGGCGACTGGCGGAGAGCCAGGTCCGGGTCCGATGACGTCGCCGCCCGAGGCCGTCGACCGGCCGAGCCCGCCCGACGTCGGCCCGGCCGCGATCGAGATCCGCGATCCCTTCGCCCGCCCCGGTCGGCTCACCCCGGCCGGGGCCGCGCCGATCGTGCGCGTCCTCGGGGTCGAGAAGTACTTCGGCCACAACCACGTCCTCCGCGGCTGCACCCTCGAGGTCTACCCGGCCGAGACGATCTGCATCATCGGCCGCTCCGGATCCGGCAAGAGCACGCTCCTGCGCTGCATCAACTTCCTCGAGGAGCCGACGGCGGGCAGCATCGAGGTCGACGGCTACCGGGTCGAGGCCGATCCGCTCCGGGCCCGGAGCCGCCACCACCGCGAGCAGATCCGCCAGATCCGGCTGCGGGCCCAGATGGTCTTCCAGGAGTTCAACCTCTTCCCCCACATGCGGGTCATCGACAACGTCACGGAGGGCCCGATCCGGGTCAAGGGCCTCGGGCGGGACGAGGCCATCGCCGTGGCCGAGCGCTACCTCGACAAGGTCGGCCTCTCCGACAAGCGGAACGAGTACCCGGACCGGCTCTCGGGCGGCCAGCGCCAGCGGGTCGCCATCGCCCGCGCCCTGGCCATGGAGCCGAAGGTCCTCCTCTTCGACGAGCCGACGAGCGCCCTCGATCCCGAACTCGTCGGCGAGGTCATCCGGGTCATGGCTGAGCTCGCCCACGAGGGGCGGACGATGATCGTCGTGACCCATGAGATGGCCTTCGCCCGGGAGGCCGCCGACCGGGTCTACTTCATCGAAGAGGGTCGCTTCGTCGAGGTGGGTCCACCCGAGGAGATCCTCGACCACCCGCAGGACGAGCGGACCCGTCGCTTCCTCGCCCGCTTCCTCGATCCCTGAACCGGCGGCGCCCCGGGACCCCGCGGCGGCCCGCCGTGACGCCCGATCGGCGCGCCGGCCGATCGGGCCCCGCCGCGAGCGGACGTATGGTATCGTGGGTGGCATGGAGAAGACGACCGTCTACTTGACCGCAGCCCAGAAGCGCGCCCTGGCGCGTGCCGCCAGGAGCGAGGGGCGGAGCGAGGCGGAGCTCATCCGCGAGGGGATCGATCTCGTGACGGGTCGCCACCGAGCGGCGGAGCCGACCCTCCCGCTCTTCGAGAGCGGCCAGGCCGACCTGGCCGAGCGGGCCGACGAGCTCCTGGAGGGCTTCGGCGAGGGGTGATCCTCCTCGACACGAGCGGACTCCTCGCCGCCCTCGATGGCTCGGATCGCCATCACCGCCCCGCCGCCGACGCCCTTCGCCGGAGCGGCGTCCCGCGCCTCTTGTCGCCCTTCGTCCTCGCCGAGCTCGATTACCTGCTCACGACCCGGGTTAGCCCGGCCGCCGCCCGCGCCCTCCTGGTCGAGGTCGGGCGAGGAGCGTACCAGCTCGAGCCCTTCGGGAACGAGGACGTCGAGGCGGCCCTCGCCGTCATCGACCGCTACCCGGACCTCGCCATCGGCCTCGCCGACGCCTCCCTCGTCGTCCTCGCCGACCGCCACGGGGTTCGCGACATCCTGACCCTCGACGCCCGCCACTTCCGATCGCTCGCCGGTCCTCGCGGCCGCCCGTTTCGCCTCCTCCCCCTCGACGCCTGAGCTGACCACGGGCGCCGAGGGTCGAACCCCCGGAGGCCGAACCCTCAGACCCCGAAGGGGTGCCAGACCGTCTTCATCTCCAGGAAGGCGGCGATCCACTCCGGGCGCTCGGTCGCTCCATCGTCCAGCCAGTCGAAGCGGTCCTCGCGCTGCCGAAGCGGCCGCCGGGCGAGGCGCTTGACGTTCTCCGCCGCCAGGCGCTCGGCCTCCGTCCGCAGTTGGTCCGGGGCGCCCCAGAGGTCGAGCCCGTCGACGTCGAGGTGGGCGGCCAAGACCGGCAGGAGTTCCTGGCGGTACCCCGTCAGGACGTTGACGACGCCGCCCGGCAGATCGGACGTGGCGAGGACCTCGGTCAGGGTGACCGCCGGCAGCGGCCGCCGCTCCGAGGCGAGGACGACGGTCGTGTTGCCGCCCACGAGGACCGGGGCGAGCCGGCTGACCAGGCCGAGGAGCGAGCTCGTCTCGGGGGCGACGATCCCCACGACCCCGCTCGGCTCGGGGATCGTGAAGTTGAAGTAGGGTGCCGCCACCGGGTTCGCGGCACCGAGGACCTGGCTGATCTTGTCGGCCCAGCCGGCGTACCAGACCCAGCGATCGATGGCTCGGGCGACGAGGTGTCGCGCTCGGCCTTCGCTCACCCCCTCGGCTGCCGCGACCTCGGCCGCGAACTGATCGCGGCGGCCCTCCATGAGCTCGGCGATCCGGTAGAGGATCTGGCCGCGGTTCATCGCCGTCCGTCCGGCCCAGCCCGGGAAGGCCGCCCTGGCCGCCCGGACCGCGTCCCGGAGGTCCTTCCGGGAGGCCCGGACGGCGTTGGCGAGGGGCGTCCCGTCGGCGGCGGAGACGACGTAGCTCCGGCCCGACTCGGAGCGCGGGAACTGCCCGCCGATGTAGAGCTTGTAGGTCTTGCGGACCTCGATCCGGCCGTCGGATGGCTCGGACGGACCGGACGCGCCCGCCTCGCCCGTCGCCGGAGCGGCCTGCGTCACGGCCCGTGCCGCCGCCGCGGCGCGCAGCGCAGCCGCACCCTCGGCTCGGGCGCCCCGCCGGCGCGCCGCCCTCGACCGCCGGTCGCCCTCGACCACCTCAGCGGTCCTCGAGCCGGACGTAGCCGAGGAGACCGTGGAGGCCCCCCTCCCGACCGAAGCCCGACTCCTTGTAGCCGCCGAAGGGGCTCGTCGGATCGAACTTGTTGTACGTGTTCGCCCAGACGACGCCGGCCCGGAGGCGCCGGGCCATCTCCAGGATCCGACTCCCCTTCTCCGTCCAGATCCCGGCCGAGAGCCCGTACTCGGTGTTGTTCGCCTTCTCGATCGCCTCGTCCGGCGTCCGGAAGGTGAGGACCGAGAGGACCGGCCCGAAGATCTCCTCCCGGGCGATCCGGTGGCTCTGGGCCACGTTCGTGAAGAGGGTCGGCCGGAAGAAGTAGCCCCGCTCGGGGAGCTGGCAGGCCGGCTGGTAGATCTCGGCCCCTTCGGCGACGCCCGACGCGACGAGCTCCTCGATCTTCTCGAGCTGGGCCCGGCTGTTGATCGCCCCGACGTCGGTGTTCTTGTCGAGCGGGTCGCCGACCCGGAGGGTGGCGAGTCGGTCCTTCAGCTTCTCGATGACGACGTCGACGACCGACTCCTGGACGAGGAGTCGCGAGCCGGCGCAGCAGACCTCGCCCTGGTTGAAGTAGATCCCGTTGACGATCCCCTCGACGGCCTGGTCGAGGGCGGCGTCCTCGAAGATGATGTTCGCCGCCTTGCCGCCGAGTTCGAGGGTCAGGGCCTTGTCGGTCCCGGCGACGAGCTGGCCGATCTGCCGCCCGACCGCCGTCGAGCCGGTGAAGGCGACCTTGTCGACGCCCGGGTGGGCGGCGAGGTAGCTCCCGATCTCGCCCGGTCCGGGCACGATGTTCACGACCCCGGGCGGCAGGTCCGCCTCGCGACAGATCTCGGCGAAGCGGAGGGCGGAAAGGGGCGTCGTGCTCGCCGGCTTGAGGACGACCGTGTTGCCGGCGGCGAGGGCGGGGGCGATCTTCCAGGCCAGCATGAGGAGCGGGAAGTTCCAGGGGATGATCTGGCCCGCCACGCCGAGGGGACGGGCGACCCGACCCGGAAAGGCGTACTCGAGCTTGTCCGCCCAGCCGGCGTAGTACCAGAAGTGGGCCGCGACGAGGGGGATGTCGACGTCCCGGCTCTCCTTGATCGGCTTGCCGGTATCGAGGGTCTCGAGGACGGCGAGCTCGCGGCTCCGCTCCTGGAGGATCCGGGCGATCCGGAAGAGGTACTTCGCCCGCTCCCGGCCGGGCAGGTTCCCCCAGCGGCGCCGCTGGGCCCGCCGAGCCGCCCGAACGGCCCGATCGACGTCGGCCTTCGTGGCGCGGGCGACGACGGCGAGCGGCTCTTCGGTCGCCGGGTCGAGGTCGACGAAGGTGCCGCCGTCGGCGGCCGGAACCTCGCGACCGTCGATGACGAGGCCGTACCGCTCCCGGATCGCGACGATGTCGCGGGCCTCCCGAGAGGGGGCGTACTCCCAGGGGATCGCCTGTCCCTCACCGAGACCCCACGATGCGCCGACCGCGCCCCCGGCTCGGGTCAGGGCGCGGGGTTCGGTGCTGCTGCTCACCCGGGCATTATCGCACCGTCGGCGGGCCCGGACGGACGGAGCCGGCGGGGATCGGTGCCGCCCGCTCGACGGCGGTCTCCCTGGCCCGCTGCGAACGCCGTCGGGCCCAAACCGCGGCGGCGAGGGCGACGGCGATCCCGAGGGCGCCGCCCGCGAAGGTCGCCGCTCGGATCCCGGCGACCGAGGCGAGGGAGCCGACGAAGAGCCCACCGAGCGGTGTCGAGCCGGCGAAGACCGTCGTGTAGACGCTCATGACCCGGCCCCGCAGCCCGTCGGGGACGGCGAGCTGAATCGTCGTGTTCGCCGTCGCCGCCATGGCGATCCCGCCCGCTCCGGCCAGGAAGAGAAGGAAGGCGGCCACGGGATAGCTCGTCGTCACGGCGAGGGCGACCTGGGCCGCCCCGAGGACGAGGGCGCCACCGAGGAGGACGGACGGCCGGGGCCGGCCGACGGCGAGCCCGAGGGCGGCGATCACGGAGCCGAGACCGCTCGCCGCCATGAGGAAGCCGAAGCCGTCGGCACCGACCCCGAGGGCGTCGCGGGCGAAGGCCGGCACGACGACCTGGAAGTTCATCGCCACCGTCGCCACGAGGCCCACGACGACGGTGGCCAAGAGGACCGGCGGGGTCCGGCCGACGTATCGCAGCCCCTCGCCGAGGGCGGCCCGGACCTCCGCCAGCGTCCGCGGCCGCTCGGCGAGGCGGACGGCGAGGAGCTCGTCGTCGCGCATGAGGAGGAGCCCGGCGATGACGGCGAGGAAGCTCAGCCCGTTGACGAGGAAGGCCGGCGCGATCCCGGCCACGCCGATGACGAGCCCGGCGACGGCCGGCCCCACGACCCGGGCGCCGTTGAACATCGCCGAGTTCAGGGCGACGGCGTTGGCGACGTCCTCTCGGCCGACCATCTCGACGACGAAGGACTGCCGGACCGGCATATCGACGGCGTTCGCGACGCCGAGGAGGAAGGCGAGGACGAGGACGGCGCCGACGGTGACGGCGCCGGTCGCCGTGAGGAGCCAGAGGACGAGGGCGAGGATCATCATCGCCAGCTGGACCCCGAGGAGGGCACGCCGCTTCGGGAGGGCGTCGGCGACGAGGCCGCCGACGAGCCCGAAGGCGACGACCGGGCTGAACTGGACGGCCCCGACGACCCCGAGCCAGAACGGATCGTTCGTCAGGGTCAGGACGAGCCAGGCTTGGGCGACGGCCTGCATCCAGGTCCCGACGAGGGAGACCGCCTGGCCCGCATAGAAGAGCCGGTAGTTCCGGTGGCGGAAGGCCCGGAGGCCGGCCGGGATCGGGCTGCCCATCACGGCTCCGACCCTCCTCGCCCCGCCTGCTCGGGATCCTCGGCGCCGCCTTCCCCACCGCCGGCTGCCGCAGCGCTCGCCTCCTCGTCGCGGGCCCGCAGCTCGCGCTCGAGTTCGGCCAGGTGCTCGAGGAGGTGGGCGCGCCTCGCTTCGGCCGTCCCGATCATCTCAGCGAGCCGGTTCGCCTTCCGGCGGAGGAGCTCGATCTGGCGATCGGCCCGGGCGAGGGCGTCGGCGACGATCGCCCGCCGTTCGACGGGGTCGCGGGTCGCCCGGAAGCGGGCCCGGTTCCGCTCGCGGGCCGCTTCGTCTTCGAGGAGCTGGGCGATCTCGGCGAGCGAAAAGCCGGCGTCGTCGCGGAGGCCCTTGATGAAGCGGAGGCGCTCGAGGTCGTCGTCGTCGTAGAGGCGGTAGGCGCCGTGGGAGCGGGCGGCTGGGCGGAGGAGGCCAAGCTCCTCGTAGTAGCGGATCGCCCGCGCGGTGAGGCCGGTCTCGGCCGCCGCTTCATGGATCCGCCGAAGGGAGCCCGCGGGGCTCGGCCCCGCTGGGTGGGCATCGGCGGCCACCTGGTCAGCGGGTCTCCCGGTCCGCCGTCGGCGGGAGGACGGCCGGCTCGAGGTCGGATGTTCGCTTCGGTCGCTCGTGGGGGTCGTCACTGCCTGTTGCCACTACCCCGGCGGGGCCCGGTCCCTCATTCGGCACTCGAGAAAGAGCCGGACGTGGACACGTGCGGAGACAGGCTCCAGGCTAGCACAACATTGACGTATCCGTGAATGTTAGCGGCGCGTCGGTCCGCACCCCAACGTCGGTCGGGTCCGCGACGGACCGGCTCGACCGCGACCGCCGTCCCGACGGCGAGGAGCGCCACCCACCGTTCGAGGGGACCGCCACGATGAGCAAGCCCTCGGCCGGCCAGACCATACAGCCGGTCGGCGTGCATCACTGCGGCCAGAGCGCGACGCCTGATGTGGAAACGACCGCTTCGAGCCCGCTGGCGCCGACCCCGAGGCTTAGCGCCAGCTCGCCACCTGGAGAACGTCGCCAGTCAGGGCGTCGACCACGACGTTGAGTTCAGACGCCAGCGGCTCATCCGGACCGCATGGGAGACCCAGGCACGGCACCGGCGTCCCGGTGGTTCGGACGAGCCAGACGAGCCGGTGGTCGATCGTCGGGTGGAACACGCCGGCTGCATCGAACGAGCCGTAGTGCTCGTCGGTGAGGATTACGAGCTGGGCTGAGAGGAGCTTGGTCCCGTCGCCGAGATCGCCGCTCGCGGTCGCTGCCGCGATCGCGTCCGCCTCGCTGAGCTTGGCGAGGGCAGCCTGCTCGCCGGGCGGCTCGATGCGCCAGCCGGGGTCGGCGAGGAACGTCGGCGCGGGATAGACGGGAAGACGTGACTCGCCGGCCGTCCCCGCCCAGAGACCGCCGACGGCAAGAGTACCGAGCACGAGGATAACGAGCGCAGCTCGGCGACGGCCATGGGGCCTTCGTTCTACGTTCATTTCTGTACGCTCCGCTCCCTACCGTGCGTCCCTCCGATGGACTATGGCGCCGCCGTCCACGCATCGAACGCCGTCTGATTCACTTGTTGCGTCGCGTACTTCGCCCCGCAATCGCGGCCGAACTGGGCTCCGATGGGAGCCTGCCACGGACCTCCGGGAGCGTGCTGCTGTCGGACGACCGTGTAGTGGACACGGGAGCCCGGGCACATCGGTCTGACAGTGGCCGGTCTCCTCCGACCACTGACTCGACCACGGCTGGGACCACACGGCCGTTGGATCGAAGTTGGTCGTGTCTAATCGCTGGTCCTCGTAATATAGGTCGATCCGGCGCGACATCGGGTTGTACCGAGCGGTATATGATCGGACAGCATCGTTCGGCGGCCCCGGCGAGAAAAACTTTGTAATTGGCTGGAAGCCGACGGCGCGCCTGTACTGACTAAAAACGTAGAGTTTGCGGCTGTCGAGATTCCACAGCTGTGTGCGAATGTAGCCCGCCTGAGCCCAACCACCGAGGTCCGGGTCAGCAATCATGACCCACGCCGTGCTGAAGCTCGCCTGGCCCGAGCAGAGACTTGGCCACTCGGTAGAGATGTTCGCTGTGGAGCCCCATGTATTGACGGTGAAGGTAAACCACGCATTG
>Ga0272446_1007556_pt1 | contig 10756 bp, 9 predicted proteins | sample YNPCB0061_FD_194587 | JGI IMG/M metagenome (GOLD analysis project Ga0272446, IMG submission 194587) | Hot spring microbial mat communities from Yellowstone National Park, WY, United States - YNP-CB-006-1 | ecosystem: Environmental > Aquatic > Thermal springs > Hot (42-90C) > Sediment | place...
AAGGTCGCGAGACGGCCTCTCTTTTTGTCGGCAAACCTTTTCGGGTGGTGACGACGATTGAGTTTTATGATCATGTCGAGAATATTGCGATTGGTATTATGTTTCGTAACGCGCAGGGGCAGAACCTTATGGGGATGCACTCCTATATAGAGCACCGTGTTAATTTTGGTCCACACGACGCCGGTGAGCGTCTTGAGATCGGTTGTGAACAGATCATGCTCCTCAATCCCGGAGACTATCTTCTTCATATCAGTATTGCTGATTGCCGCAGCGATTATGACTTTACCAGCCTTGACTATCGCAATAACCTGATGAAGGTGACAGTGGCTGGCAAGCCGCTCGGATACGGGTTGATCCATACACGTCCGCTATTCTGGAGTGGTGGCAGAACGCCAGTTCAATCCTGGCAGAGTATGGCGTAGAAGTCGTGGGAGGAGTGGACGCTGGAGCGTTGTGAAAAATATGCGCCCGATGCGCGTCGTATTCTGGAGATCGGTGGCCAGGGCGCGGAACTGGCGCGGTTTCTTGCTCAACGGGATCGTCAGTTGACGACGCTGAATTTTCCAACCGGCGATATTTGCCGTCCGACGCCTTATGTCGATAGCGCATTCGATCTGATTGTATGCAAAATGACCTTCGAGCATCTGTACGATCCGTTCGCAGCCGCCGCCGAAATAACCCGATTGCTGGCGCCGGGCAGTATCTTGTTACTCTCAACAGTATGGTCCTGGCGGTATTACACTGCGTCGGGCTTTGATGATTACTGGCGCTTTTCGACTGCGGGGCTTATGCAACTCTTTCCGCGCCTTACAATTGTTGAAGCAGGATATGATCTGGACGATCGGCGCAAAGATTGTCGTCTCGATGGAGTGCCGATAGATGAACTTGGCGGGTGGCGTGAGCACTGGTACGTGTACCTTGTTGCAAAAAAGCCGGACATTTCAGAATCCTTGTCAGATCAGGTTATACCATACCGTTTTCCGCGTCACGTTCTCAATTACACCCTCAATGACATCAAAACGATATACGAATCGATTCTCGCAGATCCTGTTATCCAACCTGTTATCGACGAGATTATGAGTCATACGAATGAATCAGTGCGAGAAAGGGGTATTGCGAGTGGTGCAACTGAAGAGCGCGCTTTGCCCGGCGATCCACAATTCGTATCGACAGGCTATTATCGAATGATGCTCGGTCGGTATGCGTTCGCGGGTGCAATGTTTTGTCGTGGCGCCGAAGTTCTTGACGCAGGAAGCGGGTTGGGATGGGGCGCATTTCTGGTGTCGCATTTCGCGCGAAGGGTAACTGCTTTTGATAGAGAGCCGGAACTTGTTGCTTTTTGCCGGGAAATCTGGCGTGCGCAAAACATTCTCTGGTCTGTCGGTGATATGTGTGACCTCTCGTTTTTGACCGACATGCGCTATGATGTTGTGCTTGGTATGGAAGTTATTGAGCACCTTTCCCGTGATGATGGCGAGCGGTATATTGCTGAAGCGGCGCGCGTGGTGCGTCCTGGAGGTGTTTTTATCGGCACTTCATATTTTCCTGTGAGTCGTGATGAGGCGCTGGCTGCGCAGGCTAACAATCCTGCGCATCTGCATATTTTTACGTCTGATGAGATGCTGATGCTTCTTCGCCGGTACTTCAGTAATGCGGTCATTATCGGTTCCTGGATGTTTATTGCAGTGAGGTGATGGCGTGGCTGAGCGCGCTCATCCCGACGATCCAGCCTTTCGTGGAACGATCTACGAAGCGTGTCTTCGTGAGCGTTATGCCTTTTGCTTGCCGTTTGTCCATGGTCGAGATGTGCTTGATGTTCCTTGCGGGACAGGATGGGGCAGTTCACTGCTGTCCGGCTATGCTTCTCTCACCGGTCTTGATATTGATCGTGACGCTATTGACTACGCGAGAACGCATTATGCTGGTATTCGTTTTATTGAAGGTTCGATGTGTCAGTTGCCTTTTGAGGATGCCAGTTTTGATACGGTTGTGTGCCTTGAGGGGTTAGAGCATGTCTATTTGAGTGATGCACAACGCTTCTTGCATGAAGCGCACCGGGTTCTACGCGAGCATGGCATACTGGTAGTAACGGCGCCATTGCTCAACGATGGCAGGCATTCATCGAATCCTTACCATTTGTACGAATTTGTCGCCGCTGAGCTGAAATCGTTGCTTTCGCGTTATTTCATCCCCATCCACTGGGAGATTATTCAGGGAGGCGATGGACCGGAAGCGCGTTTTGTCGGTCAGCGTAAGGCGGTTATCGATGCCGGAGCATTCAGGATGGCTTCATCGTTGATGTTCGATCGCGTCTACGACTGGGTGCTATCGCTCACCGGAGAGCGTGGAGTGCGTTTCACCGCTGGTGGTGAGGAGAGTATTATTGCGACCAGTTGCGCAGTGCTGATACTTGAAGGAATAGATCGCTTGCAGGATGTGTCGCCCTCCCTGCGCAACCAGTGGATCGCCTATCTCCAGAGTTGTCAGCGCCCCACCGATGGTTTATTCGTTGATCCGTTGCTGGAACGTTTCCCGATCGAGAGCGCAATCCACGATCAAGCGTATGTGCTCGATCAGACAACCTATTTTGCTTTGCAGGCGCTCGATGCGTTGGGTAGCGTCCCGGTTCATCCGATATCGGTTCAAGAGCGCTGGCCCAATCCACAGGCATTTGTCGCCTGGATGGAACGTCTGGACTGGTCGAATGCCTGGTTGCAGAGCAATCGGGTGATGTTTGCGCTGGCGTTCCTGGTGCATGCCGTTGAACAGTGCAATCAACGGGAAGCAGCGTCAATCTATCATGCCGCACTTGACTGGCTTGATGCAACGCAGGACCACGAAACCGGCGTGTGGGGAACACGTCACGGCGCATCATTGCTCAACGGAATGGCAGCCGCCTACCATTTTCTGCCATTTTACGAGTATGTGTGTCGTCCAATTCAGTGTATCAATCAGTTGATTGATACAACACTTGCGTTGCAGCAATCGGATGGCTTGTTTGGTTCAGGACTGGGGGGTGGAGCATGTGAAGACCTCGATGCCATCGGAGTGCTTGCGGTTGCAGCACGTTATAGCCGCTACCGGGCTGAGGAGGTGAAGCGAGCAGTCATACGCGCTTTCTGGTCGTTGTGGAATGCGCAAAACGAAGATGGAGGATTCGGGTACGCAATTCGTAGCGATGATCAGGTCTATCGCTTCAGCAACTGGGGCGCAACAGAGAGCCGTATACGTTCGAGCGATGTCTGGTCGTCCTGGGCGCGGCTCGTTGCCCTGGGTACGATCCGGCACTGGTTTTCCGATGATACGCCTTCTTTGCCTTTGTGGCGTTTTCGGCGTTGGCCGGCTTTGGGATATCATCGATCAACCGATAGACTGGATGATCGTGAGCGGGCACGCTTGAAGATATGGATGCGTCCGCTCCCTGCACCTGAACGCCATACCGGGACTGAACCAGGGGTAAGTGTTGTTATTCCCTGCTACAATCTGGGGCGCTATCTCTACGAGGCGATAGCTTCGGCTTTGCAACAAACACTGCAACCGCTGGAAGTTATCGTCGTCGATGATGGCTCGACCGACGACTACACCCGTCTGGTTCTTGACACGATCGACCATCCGCAGGTGCGCGTCATCCGCCAGGAAAACCGTGGGCTGCCCGCTGCGCGTAATGTGGGTATTCGCATAGCGCGCAGTCCATTCATTTGCTGTCTTGACGCCGATGATCGCTTGCTTCCGACGTATTTTGAGCGAGTATTGCCATTACTGAAGTCCGACCCGCAGATAGGGTTTGTCACCAGTCACTACCGTGAATTCGACGGGCAATCAGGAGTGGTGGCGCCCTCAGCCTGCGCGTTACCCAATATGCTGGTCGTCAATCGAGCGATAGTTCCATCACTGTTCCGTCGGGAAGCATGGGAGCGTGCTGGCGGATACTGTGAAGAATTGAGCGGAATGCACGACTGGGATCTCTGGATCGGCATCCTCGAAGCAGGATACCGTGCAGAGGTCGTGCCTGAGATACTGTTCGAGTATCGGGTACGCCCTGGTTCTATGTATGCCACGACCAGCCAACCAGAGAACTATGCCCGCCTTGTCGGGCGAATCGTTGAGCGTCATGCGTCTCTCTACCAGCATTGGTGGCGTGATGTGGTCGTTCTGTACGCTTATGAACATGCTTTTCTTGCGGCGTGGATCGGGCAGTTGAATCGGTTAGCAGAGAATCGTGCGGTGTGGATCGCGCAGTTGGAGGAAGCGCGCGACTACCATAAGTGGCTGGCGGAAGAGCGCGCGGCGTGGATCGGGCAGTTGGAGGAAGCGCGTGACTACCACGCGCAGCAGGCGGAGAACTGGAAGCGCCTGGCGGAAGAGCGCGCGGCGTGGATCGGGCAGTTGGAGGAAGCGCGCGACTACCATAAGCGGCAGGCGGAGGAGTGGAAGCGGTTAGCGGAGGAGCGCGCAGCGTGGATCGGGCAGTTGGAGGAAGCGCGCGACTACCATAAGCGGCTGGCGGAAGAGCGCGCAGCGTGGATCGGGCAGTTGGAAGAAGCGCGCGATTATCACGCGCAGCAGGCGGAGCATTGGAAGCGGCTGGCGGAAGAGCGCGCGGCGTGGATTGATCAAATTCGCGGGTTGCCCTGGTATAGGATTATGACGAGTCTGGGTATAGTGCCCCGATAGTTTATTAAGGGGTCGTCTTGCTGTCAAGTTTTGTGTGATGAGGAGTATTGTCATGGATGATCCTCGCGATTATTTCATCTCTCTGGTAGTTCAGGGAAAAAGTTTTCTTGAAGTAGGCGGTCTTTGGGGGATTGTTAATGAAAAAGTCTCTGTAGCGCACAGGTTTGGTGCGAGAAGTCTGACCATCATTGATGTCACACCACCAGATAGCTCTCTATGGTCATCCTTCAGGTCGCGTATGCTTGAAAAAGGAATCTCCGACTGCGTGACTATAAGTGGGGATATTTGTGGGACAAGTTTCAACGAGACCTTCGATATTGTTCATTGCTCGGGTGTACTTTATCATTTCCCTAATCCTCTGCGCATGCTCGATGTACTTCGTAAAGTGACACAGGAGTATCTGATACTCACATCCGCGATCACGCAGGAAGTCATCGAGAATGAGGCTGGTGTTTACCGATTGCCGCCGTCAGGTGTTATTTTTGTGCCTGGTCTTGATGATAGTGAGCGAGGGATATTGAAGGCTTACTGGGAAAAAGCTGGCGCTGTCGCATATGGTTTAACAGAGAAAGTGACATATGTGATGCATGATTTTGATCCGTGGTGGTGGCTGCCGATTGTGCCGTCGCTTGTTGCTATGTGTAAAGCGGCTGGTTTTGAAGTTGTTGAGCAGGATCTGATGTGGAATAATAACGCACTCACCCTTTTGTTGAAGTGACATTGTGGATTTATGAGGGGAATTATGGTAGAACCGGTAGATTTCCAAAATCCACCCGGATCGGAGCATCGGCCCCATTATGATTACCAGGCTCTGGATAAGAACGCGAGACCAGTGGTGAGTATCATTACACCGTTTTTTAACACACGAGATGTTTTTCACGAAACTGCAAGGTCTGTCTTAGGTCAGTCGCTGCAGCAATGGGAGTGGATCATTGTTAATGATGGTTCCACTGATGAAGAGTCGCTAAAGGTTCTTAATTCGTACCGCACCATAGATCCGCGAATTAAGGTGATCGACTTACCTGAAAATCGTGGTGTGAGCGCTGCACGAAACATAGCGATAAGAAGTGCCTGTTCTGATTTTATTTTCAATATCGACTCGGATGATCTTATAGAGCCGACTGCTATTGAGAAACATCTGTGGTTTCTTCTATCGTATCCTCAGTTTTCCTTCGCCAACTCATTTATTGTTGGTTTTGGTCATCAGCATTATCTCTGGAACTCTGGTTTTCATGACGCGGAGAGGTATCTGAGCGAGAACCAAAGCAATCCTAACGGTATTTTTCGTCGTTCTTTGTTTTTTGAGGTTGGATTCTTCGAAGAAAGTACCAGATTGGGTCTTGAGGATTGGGAGTTCTGGGTAAAATGTGCAAATAATGGATTATGGGGTGGAACAATCCCCGAATATCTAATCTGGTATCGTAGGTGTCCCGATCATTCAAAAAAATGGCCAAACTGGGATAAAGGAAAGAATCAGCAGATTTTTCGAGAATACTTACGAAAAACGTATTCCAAGTTGTGGATAGACGGTATGATTCGGGTTTATAAGCATAACCAATCTCCTTATGATGTCGTTTCTAATGATATTCCCCTGGAAAATCTGTTGGAGGGTTCTCGGAAACGTGTTTTGATGGTTGTTCCGTGGCTGGAGTTGGGAGGTGCTGATAAGTTCAATCTAGATTTGCTTCGTGAATTGGTGCTTCATCATAACTTCGAGGTTTCAATCATCACTACGCTTCCTTCTACATATAGATGGTTCCATGAATTTTCCAGATATACCCCTGATATTTTTATTCTCGATCATTTTCTCCATACCAGCGATTACCCCAGATTTATCAGGTATTTAATCAGATCTCGCAAGATAGATACGGTTATGATTGCTAATAGCGATCTTGGTTATCTCTTGCTTCCTTATCTCCGTGCATATTTCCCGGATGTATCTTTCGTTGACTACCTTCACATGGAGGAGGAGCACTGGAAAAACGGTGGTTATCCGCGGCTTTCTTTGAACAATCAATCACAACTCGATCTTACAGTTGTCTCCTCCTGTCATTTGAAGAAGTGGATGTGTGATCGTGGTGCAAGCAGTGATCACATATTCGTTTGCACCACTAACATTGACCCGGAGGAGTGGAATCCGCAACGTTACAATCGATTGCTGCGTCACGAACTTGGTATTGGCAGGGATAAAACGGTTATTTTATATGCTGGACGTTTGACCGATCAGAAGCAACCGTTGCTCGCTGCGCAGATTCTCCTTGAACTCAAGCGCCGGGGACTGTCATTTGTGTGCCTGATTGCAGGTGACGGTCCGCTGTTTGACAAATTGTCCAGGTTTATTCAGAAGGAAGGATTGACCGAGGTGCGCATGCTGGGCGCCGTCGGTAATGAACGTATACGTGAGTTGATGGCGGCCAGCGACATCTTTTTTCTGCCTTCTGCCTATGAGGGGATTTCTCTGGCGATATACGAGGCGATGGCGATGGGACTGGCGATCGTGGGGGCGGATGTCGGCGGGCAGGCGGAGTTAGTAACGCCAGAGTGCGGCATTCTGGTGAAGCGCGACTCATCAGAGTTCACGAATTATGTTCAAGCGCTGCAGTCATTGATTACCAGTCCGCAGAAGCGTCAGGAAATGGGTCGCTGCGCGCGTGAGCGAATATGCGCGCACTACCGTCTCGATCAGATGGGATCGCGCATGGTTGAACTGTTCGAACTGGCGCATCGGCGGCGTGAGATGCGCAGTGTTGCGTCAGTTGACCCGGCTCTGGCGCATGAGATAGCCATTCGTGCGGTTGAGATGGTGCGACTGCAAAATCTGGCCGACTATTTATGGGCTGAACGTGATCGTTTACTTGCGAATAATGGTTCAGGAAGTGAAAATCTCGGGCAGACTCTGCGTTCATTGTCGCAGCGTTATATGATGCCGAGGCTTTACAGGGTATATAGTCGCATCAAGCGATTTAACCCAACTCTTGCGAAAATAATGCGCTTTTTGTTCTTTAGACTTAAGGGTGCGATCAAAAAGTATGTTCTGTCGCAAGTGTAAGGAGTGGTGTGCGCATGGAACTATAACTTTTCCTTGGTGAAGGTGGGCAGCTATTGTCCAGATATCCTGGCTCGTCAACTCGCTTATACCCACTGGCTCGAAGAGCAATGTCGCGCCTAGGAGTGGGTGGCACAGGAGCGGTTGGAAATGATCGCGCGATATGACAGGAGCCTGGCTGTTCGGGAGCAGCGTCGCCAATGGTGGAGATACCAGATCTGGCGAGTGGAGCGGGTCGTGGCGCAACATCCCGATCCTATAAGTCGGATGCAAGCGCTGACAAAAGGAGGTCTGCGAGTTCTGCGGCGAAAACTGTCGCCATACCTGCGGCGCATATCATTGAGAAGGGTGCTCTAGGGACAGGTGTGTGTTGGTGATAATGACAAGGTATCGTTATGGTTCTGATCACAAGAAACGGTATGGATAGTAGTCGTTTGACTCAAAACGCAGAACACTTTGATGCCATTGCTGGCAGTATTTATGACGAAAGCATCCCGGAGCACATCATGCGGCATTTGACCAGGCGTCGTGTCAATCTTGTGCGACGGGTGTTGCCTGCTGGTCGTGTATTGGATGTTGGTTGTGGCACGGGACGCTTTTTGAGCGCTCTCCCCTCAGATGTGTATCAGCGATTTGGTATAGACGTGTCTTCTGGCATGATCCGGGCTGCGTATCATAGAGATGCTTCGTTACAGTGCTGTGTCGCCAGTGGTACTGATCTTCCTTATGCAGATGAGAGTTTTGACGTTGTGTTCTGTGCAGCAGTACTGCATCATATTGCTGATCCTGTGGCAGTGAAGCAGACGATTATGGAGATTATACGAGTTCTTCGAAGAGGCGGCTTTGCTGTTATTTGGGATCACAATCCGTTGAACCCATACTGGCCCCTACTTATGCGTCGTGTACCGCAGGATACTGGTGATGAACGCCTTATACCGCGGCGTGAAATAGCAGCAGCACTCAGTGATATCAGTAGAATGTATCCTCTCAACGTCCGATGGCGTTGCATGACCTTCATGCCCGATTTTGCTCCAGAGTGGGGTTTGCCAGTGTGGAGGTGGATGGAGCGGACTCTCGAACAGATACCTCTCATACGCAATCTAGCGGCTCATAATGTCGCTTTGGTATATCGATTACCGACGTAGCGAAAGGAAGAGTCTATGTGGGAAGGTAAGACAGTCTCAGTTATCTTGCCGACGTACAACGAAAAGGAATCAATTCGTAAGTGTGTTGAGGATTTTTTTGCTACAGGTTTCGTTGATGAGGTGGTTGTTGTGAACAATAATGCCGCTCCGGGAACAGCGGAAGAAGTAATGAATACCAAAGCACGGCAGGTATTCGAGAAACGGCAAGGATATGGTTATGCCATTCGACGCGGTCTTGAAGAGGCAAGAGGGGATATACTAGTCATCTGTGAACCTGATGGTACGTTTCGGCCTAAAGATATTCTTCGCTTCTTATCATACGCCGATGAATTTGATGTTGTTTTTGGCACCAGAACGACGCGAGAGCTTATCGGTGAACGCGCTAATATGGGCTTTTTCTTACGATGGGGAAATTGGGCAGTTGCAAAAATGATTATGATCCTCTTTAATACTACGAGTCTGAGTGATGTTGGATGCACGTTTCGACTGCTTCATCGCCATGTTTACCAGCAAATACGACCATATTTTTCAGTAGGGACATCCCACTTTGGAGTGGAGATGATGCTTATCATTTTTATGCAGCAATTTCGCACTATCGAAATCAGCGTTAACTATTTAGAGCGAGTGGGTACTTCATCTGTTACCGGGGACATTAAAAAAGCAATAGTGCTGGGTGTGATAATGATAGCTTTTACGCTTCGTTTTTACCTGTTGCATGTAATATTACGTCGAGAAATTCCTAAGCGCGTGGAATTTGATACAAGTCATGATCTATATATCGGTTCTTAAGAGGGAGAGAGGAGACGTTGTGAAATGGAGTACATGGATAGTGTTTTCGAAGAAATTATGTCAAGCAGCACTCTTATACGTGATTTGTGTCTTTTTTCTCTTTTTTCCGGCATCGATGCTCATCTCTTAGAGCCTATCCGAAAAACTGGTATACCGGTGATATGAGTCCTGAACCAACATTCAAGCGCACGCGTGCGCCCACACCAAACAACATGACCATGACCGGCGTTCGCATCTCGACGAACGGCGGGCCGTGCTGGAACCGCCCCTGCTCTCGTGCTCTATGAACGTCCATCGGTTTGGCGGTGGTCGCCCGCGCGTCTCTGATCGCCGCTGCGCCGATGCCATCTTGTATGTCCTCCGTACCGGTGGTCCGTGGGCGGCGTTGAACGCGACGGACCTGTGTGCCACATCCACGGCGGACGATCGATGTCGGGAATGGGTCGCCGCTGGCGTGTTCCTGAAACCGTGGCAGGTCGGTGTCGAACGGTTTGATGAACTGAAGAGCATCGACTGGGACTGGTTGAGGATGGACGGGTCGATGACCAGGGTGCCGCTGGGGGGAAACCGGCCCCCCATCCGAACCGACCGCGGGAAAGCGGGCATCACACGGTCACACGGTCGGTGCTGACCGAGGGGCATGGCGTGCCCATGGGCGCGGCGAATCGTCAGGCGACAAGCCGCGATATGCAACTGGTGCGCGCAACGATCGAGGGCATCGTCGTGGCCTGACCGGCGCCGACGGAGGAGCGACCGCAGGGGATGTGCCTGGACAAGGGGTATGATGATGAGGACATGCGCGCGACTGTGCGCGCATTTGGCTTCACCGCGCACGGTCGCCGTCGCGGTGCGGATGCCAGGGAGATCGCACGCGAAGCGGGCAAGCGCACACGGCGCTGGGTGGTTGAGCGCAGTTACCGTTGGTGCAATCGGTTTCGCCGCTTGCTGCTACGCTGGGAGAAAAAGCCCGAACAGTAGACATCATCAAGATTTAGTGATATACTATTTTTGTACAATCTGAAAATGGAGAAAAACAATGTGCAAGTATCGATCCATTATCGAAAATCCGGAGAAATTACGCTCTATGACCGGACTGACCGCT
>Ga0272446_1007557_pt1 | contig 10755 bp, 9 predicted proteins | sample YNPCB0061_FD_194587 | JGI IMG/M metagenome (GOLD analysis project Ga0272446, IMG submission 194587) | Hot spring microbial mat communities from Yellowstone National Park, WY, United States - YNP-CB-006-1 | ecosystem: Environmental > Aquatic > Thermal springs > Hot (42-90C) > Sediment | place...
GGGCGCACTCACCCTCGCGCCGCCGCCGCCGTCCCGCGACCGCGCGCTGACGGACGAGGAATTGTGCCTTCTCTGGCAGGCGACAGAGGCCGAAGCGCCCAAGCCGCGCGCCTTCGTCCGGCTGCTGATCCTGACGGCTGCGCGCGAGGCCGAGGTTGCAGGCATTCGCGCGGGGGAGGTGGACCTCGCCGCCGGCCGCTGGCACCTGCCCGCCATCCGCACCAAGAACGGTAGGGCGCTGACGATCCCGCTCGGCGACCTTGCGCAAGCCGAGCTACGCGCCGTCTGGCCGATAGACGACCCGCCCGAGACGCATTGCCTGCTTGGCCGCTTCCCGTCCTCGCCGCTGTCGGGCTTTTCCAAACTGAAGGCGCGGCTTGATGCGCGCATGGCAGCGCTCGCCGAGCGGGCCGGCCTGCCCCCGCCCGCGCCCTGGCGTTTCCACGACCTCCGCCGCACTGCGCGAACGGGGATGGCGCGTCTTGGCGTGCCGAATGACGCCGCCGAAGCGGCACTCAACCATGTCTCCGGCCGCGCGGCGCTGGCCCGCGTCTATGACCGGCACGACTACGCGCGCGAGGCGCTCTCGGCGCTGACGACCTGGCAGGCTTTCGTGGCGGGGCTGGTCGGCGATGGCGCCGAGGTTCTGCCGATGCGGCGGGTGGGCGGGTCATGAGCAAGAAAAGCCTTGGCGATCCGCCCGCCGAGCTTCCGCCCAGTTACCATGGGCAGTGGCATTGCCTCGTGGATCATCTCGAGTCGTTGCACTTCCCCAGGCCGACAATCGAATGGACAATCGAGCTGTTCGGCGCGGTGGCGGAGCGGCTGCTTGATATCCTCCGGGAGCCCGGCCGCGTGATGGAGCGTGCGCCATGGATCGCCGAAGACACGGCGAAGGCATGGGAATGCTTCGAAGCCGGCGCGCCCGCCGCGATATTTGACGTTCTCGCCGTCTTTGATGCAGTAGGCCTCGCGCCGCCGCCGGAGATTGCGATTGAGCGCGACGTTCTGATTTTTGACGCGCTGCGGGGTGGTGGCGAAACGCGCGGGAAGGGGGCGCGAGCGCCCCTCGCCGCGCATGATGCCGCGCTGCGGCAACGGTTGCGCGCGGATGTTGTCGAAGAGCTTTTGTCCATCGCCGAGATTCAGCAGCGATTCCCGCCACCCCCGCCGTTGGAGGGCGCCGGCGCGGAGGATGGGGAAAGTTGCCGCGACTGGCCGGAGTGGCCGCCGCCGGAGGCGAAGGCCTGTTGCGAGCGCGCGCGAGAAATGCTCGGCGAGACGATGGTTGGGTGGCGCGCTTTGTATGACGACTTTCGCGAAATGCGTGCGCTGTACCGCGAGCTTGGCGACGCATGGCCCGGCCCGTTCTATCTGCCAAGCAAAGCCGTTTGCGAGCGCCTCGGCCTCGAGCATGGCCTCAAGCTGATCCGCGACGGCTGGGACGGGCCGGACGCGCCCCAGTGGTGGGAGTTAACTGGCTAAATCACACGCGGGGGTGTTTCGGAAACCTCGCCGACCTTTTCGAAATGCGCGCAAGGTTTGCTTTGTGAAGATTACTGGCACCTTCGAAAAGCGAGGTGCCCATGTCGTCTTCCGCTGACATTTTCCTTACCGCCGCCGAGGCCGCCGACCTGCTGCGCGTCTCGCGGCCGGCCTTCTGGAATGCCGTGGCGCGCGGCGAGCTGCCTAGCCCGTTCTATGTTCGCCCGCGCGCCCCGCGATGGAGTAGGCGAGAATTACTCGACGCCGTGTCGGCCCGCCGCGCCCTGCCGCGCGAGGCGATGGCCCGCCGCCGCGCAGCCCGGGCCGCTGCCGCCGAGTGAAAATGCCGCCCGGCCGAGGGGGCGGCGCGGGCGGCGGAGTGGAAGTCGGATGCCGACCCTCGGATATCCGAACCTCGCGCCGCGCGCAACATCCAGGCCGGGCTTCCCCGCAAATCGAGGATGCCCAAGATGCAAAACGACCTTGAAACGATCCGCGCCGCCCTTCGCGCCCGCGCCGCCGAGGTGGCCGAGGCGCTCCTCGGCCCGCCTTCCGCGCGCGGCCGCCACGAACTTCGCTGGGGCCGGAAGGGAAGTTTGAGCCTCGCCGTCGCCGGGCCGCGAGCCGGCCTTTGGCACGATTACGAATGCGGCGAGGGCGGAGACCTGATCGCGCTAATCCAGCGCGAGCGCGGCGGAAACTTCTCCGAGGCCCTCGCCTGGGCGCGAGCCGTCCTCGGCGAGCCGAGCCGCGAGCATCGGCCCGCGCCGCCGCCTGCGCCGGATGACGCCGAGCGCGAGGCCGCCGCGCTCCGCCTGTGGCATGAGGCGCGAGAGACCATCGCTGGCACGCCGGCGGAGACCTACTTGCGCGGCCGTGGCATCGATCCCGCCCGCCTCCCGCCGCATGCGGGGCTTGTCGGCTGGCCGCCGACCTTGCGCTGGCACGAGCCGAGCGGCGCGCTGGTCGTGGCGGTGAATGACGCCACAACCGGCCTGGTCCGCGCGTGCCAGCGCTTATTCCTCGAACCCGACGGCAGCCCGAGGCGCAGGCCGGATGGCTCGAAACTAAAACTCTCGCTCGGCCCGCTCGCTGGCCGCGCGGCGCGCTTCGCCTGGCAGCCTGATCACGCGGGGCGATGGGGGCTCGCCGAGGGCGCAGAAACGGCGCTCGCCGCTGCGATGCTGTTCGGCTTCCCGGTCTGGGCTTCGCTCGGCGCAAGCAACCTCCCCCGCGTCACGCCGCCGACTTGGGCGCGCGAGGCGACCATTGTCGCCGACCATGACGAAGCCGGCCTCCGCGCCGCGCAAGAGGCCGCGCGCAAACTGCGGGAGCGCGGGCTGGGGGGGCGGATCGTCACGCCGGAGGCCGCCAAGGCCGACGCCGCCGACCTCGCGCGGGAGGCTGCGTGATGCCGGATACCGGGCTTCCTCCTGGCTTCATTGAAGTCCCCGCCGCGGACGCGCCCGAGGCCGAAGCCCGCCTCCGCGAACTCGCGGCGCTCGACAGCGTTGCTTACGAACGAATCCGCCGCGATGAGGCGAAGCGCCTCGGAATCCGGACGGCTGCCCTCGACAAGGCCGTTGCGGCAGCGCGCGAGGACCAAAGGCGCGCGTCTGATCACCTGGACGAGCTTTTCCCCGCCGTTGAACCTTGGGCGACGCCAGTAGACGGCGCAGCGCTCCTGGAATCGCTGGAAGCCGCGATCACGCGCCACGTCGCCCTTGCGCCCGCCGCCGCCACCGCCGTCGCGACATGGGTTGTGCACACATATGTGTTTGACGCCTTCACCCACACACCGCGATTGCTCATCACGTCGCCGGCCCCGCGTTGCGGGAAGAGCACACTACTCGAACTCCTCCGCGCCACCTGCCGCCGCCCGCTCCTGGCCGCGAACACAAGCGCCGCTGCCGTCTTTCGCATAGTCGAGGCCGCAGCGCCCTCACTGCTTATCGACGAGGCGGATAGCTTCCTGTCCGCGAGCGAGGAACTGCGCGGGATTCTGAACGCCGGCTTTGAGGCGAATGGCCGCGTCCTGCGCGTTGAAGAGGCGCAGGGCGAACTCCGCCCCCGCGTCTTCAGATGCTTTGCGCCCGTTGCTCTTGCGGGCATCGGACGCATGCCGGGGACTCTGGAGGATCGATCGATCCCGATCGCCCTTCAGCGCGCCGAGGCGGAATCGCGCATCCGCCTCACAAAACTCCGCGCGCCCGGCGCGCGTGAGGCGCTGGCGGCGCTGGCGCGCCAATGTGTGCGATGGGCTCTCGACCATCGCGATCGCCTGCCTCTCGCCCCCGAAGTGCCTTCCGCGTTGAATGATAGACAAGCGGATATCGCGGTCCCGCTGCTCTCCATCGCTGACCTGGCCGGGGGTGGCTGGTGCGATCGCATCCGCCGCGCGCTCCTGACCTTGTTCGGAAGTGAGCGCGACAGGGCTGCAATCGATCTTGGGAGCCTGCTGCTCGCCGACTGCTACGCTGTATTCGCGGAGACGGGGTCGCTGCGGATCACCTCGGGCGAACTCGCATCGCGCCTCGCGGATATCGAAACGTCACCCTGGGGCGAGATTGCAGTCGGAAGGCCGATCACCCCCCACCGCCTCGCGAAGATGCTTTCCCCCTTTGGCATCCGGCCGGCGACCATCCGGTTCGGGCACGAGGTCAGCAAGGGGTATCTCCGCGCCGACTTTGAGGCCCCGTGGCGTCGCTATCTCCCCTCTCTCGCGGGGGAAGGGGGTTTGGAACCGTTACATCGTTACACGCCTAGAGAAAGCTGGGTTTCCGGCGAAAACGCAACCGTTACACCCCCTTCCGGTGTTACGGTTCGGATCGGGCCGAAACCCGCAGAAAACCTAGGATGTAACGATGTTACGGTTTCCCACCCCCCCCTTGGCGATGAAGAGGGGGCGAAGGGGTGGAGTGCAACCCTATGAGCGCCCCCCCGCGCATTCTTGCCCGCCTCCGGGCAGGGGGCTGGCGCATCGGCCTCGGCATCAAAATCGAGGGTGACGCCCCGCCCCCGCCTGACCTGCTGGCCGAGCTGCAAGGCGAACGCGAGGCAGTCCTAGGGGCGCTGGTGGAAGAGACCCTGGCCGCTCGCCTGCTGCGGCAGGCCGAGGCTGCTGCTGCCGCGCTGGCCGCGCCGGACCCGGACCGCGAAGCCGAGCGCGCGGCGATGGCCCAGCACTACGCCGCTGCGCCGAGCGCCCGGCCCTATCTGCCGGGCGACCCGGACCCGTTACGCGATGGGCTGCTGGCCGCAGCGCGGCAGGCCGAAGCCCAAGCCGCCGAGCGGGAGACCTGGCCCGCCCTCGCGCGCCGGGTGGCGGCCCTCCTGGCCGCCGGGGCCGAGGTGCGCCGGGCCGACGGCGCGTTTGCCCTGACGGCGGCGGACGGTTGCGCAATGCACCTGACGCCGACCGGCCTGCGCTCCCTCCCGCCCGCGCTGGGCGAGCGCCTGGCGAGCGCGGCCGCCGAGGGAGTGCGGACGTGACGGACAAGCAAGCGCCCCTCGCGCGGGCCGCTTGGCTGGTGGCTGGCCTGCGCCCGGACTGGCGCGACGCGGAGGCGTTCTACCTGCGCCGGGCCGAGGCGCTGGCCTGCCTCCGCGCCGCCGCCGCGCCCTGCGCCCAATGCCCGGCCGCCGCCCTGCGCGACCACCTGCGCCGTGCCCATGCCCTGCTACGCCACGCCGCTGCCGAGGTGGCACGCCATCGGCGCTTGCTCGCCTCCGCCTCGCGCCCGCCGCGCCGCCGCCGCGCCGGGCCGGGACCTGATCGTGTGGGCCGGCTGGCTCGCCGCGCTGGCGCTGACGCTGGCCTGCTTCGAGTTCATCTCCGGCCGCACCATCTGGGCCTTCGTGTGGGATGCGCCGACTCAGGGTGCCGACCTGATCGAACGCATGTTCCCGCCTGCCTGGGGCTATGCCCATGTGCTGTGGAAGCCGATGTGGGACACCATCAACATGGCGACGCTGGGCACCGGCATCGCCATCGTGATTGGCTTCCCGCTGGCCTTCCTGGCGGCGCACAACACCACGCCATCGGTGCTGTTCGTGCGGCCCATGGTGCTGTTCATCATCGTGGCGTCGCGCTCGATCAATTCGCTGATCTGGGCGCTGATCCAGGTCATCGTGCTGGGGCCGGGCCTGTTGGCGGGCATCCTGTCGATCGCCCTGCGTTCGATCGGCTTCATCGCCAAGCTGCTCTATGAGGCGATCGAGGAGATCGACCGCTCCCAGGTCGAGGCCGTGACCGCGACGGGCGCCTCCGGCCCGCAGGTGCTCGCCTGGTCCATCGTGCCGCAGGTGATGACCGCCTTCGCCGGCATCTCCGTGTTCCGCTGGGACATCAACATCCGCGAGGCCACGGTGCTCGGCCTGGTCGGCCCGGGCGGAATCGGGATGCAGTTGCAGGCGTCGATCAACACGCTGGCCTGGCCGCAGGTGGCGATGATCTTCGTGCTAATCCTGGGCACGGTCGCGGTCAGCGAATGGCTCTCCGCGCGGGTACGGCACGCGGTGATCTGAGACCAACGGCCGCGTTCTCCGACTGGCGGCATCCGCTATTCCCCGCCTTCAAACGCCGGGCGCAAGCCTCCGATTTGCTTGGCTTCGCCGGACGATCGGCGGGCCGCATTCGCGGCCTCGGCTCGAGTCCTAGCCTCGTGCCGTCGGTATCATACCAGCGGCCCTCGATCTTGACCGGGGGGAACGAGAGGGGCTTTGCCCCTCTTGAACTCTCCCCACCAAAGGCCTAAGGGCCTTTGGAAACCTGGACTTGGGGCCGTGCACTGCGGGCAGAATGAGTGCCGAATTCCACTCCTGCGCACGAAGCGCGCTGGGCGGGCGTAGCGTGCCTTCTACGCCACCCAACCAGAAATTAGCATTCCAACGTGCCCTGCACTTTGGCGGGGTGGTTTGGAGGGCGGCGCCCCTCCATTTTCCTCGACGACAGGTCATCAAATTGGCCCATCGGTATCAGGCCGGCCCTCAGCCGACGACGCCCACCGCCCACAGCGCGATCAACGACACCAGCGCCGCGAGGCCCTGGCAAACCGCCGCCCCGGTCAGGCGCGCGACAACGGCTTTCTCGGGTGCGCCTTCCAGCGCATCACGCCGCACCAGCCAGTAGTAGTTGTCGTTCGGCAGGATCGCCACGAACCCGCCCGCGCAGATCGCATAGACGGCCAGCGCCGGCGGCAGCCCCAGATGCGCCACCACCGGTGCCACCAGCGGCCCGAGCGCGGCGAAGGTCGCCATGCTCGACCCTTGCAACATCTTCAACGTCGATGCAGCGGCAAACAGCGCGAGCACGCCAGCCAGCTGCCCGCCCTCGCCCTGCGGCAGCAACTGCGCCACCGGCACGACGAAGGTGGCCATGCCGCCGAAGGCGCCCGCCGCGCCAACCAGCAGCATCAGCCCGGTGGTCCGCCGCACGGCGCTGTCCACGCATTCGCGCCGCAGCGGCGCCGGCGTGCCGATCCAGGCCGCCACGCCGGCCATCAGCAAGGCGCCCTTCGGCTGCACCAGGAAGCCCAGCACCGGCACGTCATGCAGCGGCAGCAGCCAGCCCGCCACCAGCAGCGCGGCCAACACGCCGAAGGGGATGAAGCCCGCCCAGTCGCCGCCCGCCTCGCGCCGTTCCGGCGGCGCGACAGGCTCAGGGAACAGGCGCAGCCAGGCCTCGCCCGCCAGCATCACCGGCACCAGCAGCACCAGGCCCAGCAGGTAGATGGACGGATCGTCGATGCCGAGCGACGCGCCGACGATCAGCGGCCCGGCCGGCACCAGCAGCATGAAGCCGGCAAAGGCCGCCATCGCCATCGATATCCGGTGCGCGCCGGCCAGCGGCGCCAGTGCCGCATAGGCGGTGATGTGGCAGATCATGCCGGCCGAGGCGAAGGGCGCCACAAAGCGCACCGCCCCGCCCATCGACGGCAGCGCACGGTGCGACAGGCTCGCCGCGATCAGGAAGGAGGGCAGCAGGATCAGCGCGAAATCGCCGAGCGAGCGCCCGAAGCCCTGGCCGAAACGGCGCACCACCTCCTCCGGCGGCAACCCCGCGCCGATGCCGAGCGCGAGCGCCCCCAGCACCAGCAGCACGGGCAGCGGCAGGGAGATGCCCCAGCCCGCCCCGGCCTGCCCGATTCCCCGTGTATCGACGCTGGCGCTGGCCATGGTGGCGATGGTCCTTCCCGACGCGCCGAGGTTAGCCGGGTGGCAAGCGCCGCCTTAGCGCGTTTGCGCTTGCAGCCTGATGAGAAAAACTCATCAATTGCGTCATGGAGAACCTCCCGCCCCTCAACGCGCTCCGGGTCTTCGAGGCCGCGGCGCGGCTCGGCACCTTCAGCGCCGCGGCCGTCGAACTCGCCGTCACCCAGGGTGCCGTCAGCCGGCAGATCCGCCTGCTGGAAGACCGCCTCGGCCTGGCGCTGTTCCGGCGTGCCGGGCGGCGCGTGCACCTCACGCAGGAAGGGCGCGACTATCAGGCGACGGTGCGCGCGGCGCTGGAGGCGATCGCCGCCAAGACGGCCCAGCTCTCGCGGCGCCGGCGGCGCGGCCGGCTGGTGGTCAGCACCGTGCCGTCCTTCGCGGCGAAGTGGCTGGCGCCGCGGCTGTCCGCCTGGCGCGCGGTGAGCCCGGATGTGGAATTGCAGGTGATCGGCGCCTATGAGCCCGCGGCCTTCGGGCGCGACGGGGTGGATGTCGCCATCCGCTTCGGCCGCGGCCCCTGGCCCGGCCTGCATGTGGAGCGCCTGGCGGAGGAAGCGTTGTTCCCGGTGTGCAGCGCCGCCTTCGCCGAACGGGAAGGGATCCGCTCGGCCTCGGATCTGTTGCGCGTGCCGTTGTTCGACCGTGAGATGACAGAGGGCTGGACGGAATGGTTCGCCGCGATGGGCCTGAAGGGCGCGCAGCCCTCGGCGCTGATGCGCTTGCGCGACGCCTCCGCGGCGATCGAGGCGGCGCTCGGCGGGCAGGGCGTGGCGCTGGCCAATACCAGCCTGGCGGCGGGCGATATCGCGGCCGGGCGGCTGGTGCGGCCGGTGGATGGCGCGATCCGTTCCGCCTTCGCCTATCACGTCGTCTGCCCGGAAGGCGCGCTCGCCCGCGCGCCGGTTGCCGCCTTCCGGGACTGGATCGTGGCCGCCATGGCGGCGCCCGCGCCGTTCAGCGGTCCGGCACGGCCCGCAGCGCCAGCAGCGCGACGCAGGCCGCGAGCGACAACCCCGCCGTGAGCGTGAGCGCCGCGCCCACGCCCGCGCCTTCCAGCAGCAAGCCGAACAGGAAGGGCGCCGTGGCCTGCAGCACGCGGGCCGGCGCGCCGAGCCAGCCCTGCCGCGCGCCGTAGCCGGCCGGGCCGAACACCGCCAAGGGCAGGGTGCCCTTGGCGATGGTCAGCACGCCATTGCCCATGCCGTGCAGCACCACGAAGCCCATCGCCGCCGGCGCCCCGAACACCGCCAGCGCGGCCGCGCCCAACGGGTGGCCCAGGGCGGCGAGGCGTGCCGAGACCAGAGGATGACAGCGCCGCAGCAGGCCGAACTCGGCAACGCGCGCCGCCACCTGCGCCGGCCCGAGCAGCGCCGCCGCGGCGATCGCGACCGCCGTGCTGGCCCCCGCCGCTTGCAGCAATGTCGGCAAATGCGCCGCCATCGCGCCGGTGACGAACCAGGTGGCGGCAAAGACGAAGGCGAGCAGCGGCATGGCGAAGCGCGGCGGCAGCGGGCCCTCCGGCTCGGCCGTCGCGCCCTCGCGCATCGGCGGCGGCGCCGGCGGCACCAGCAGGCGGTTCAGCGGCAGGCCGAGCACGAGGTGCAGCCCGGCCCAGGCAAGGCAGGCGCCACGCCAGCCCCAGGCGTCCTCGAACAGGGCGGAAAGCGGCCAGCCGATGGTGCTGGCGAAGCCGGCGATCAGGGTGATGCCGGTGATCGGCCCGCGCGCCGCGCGCCCATACAGCCCCGCCAGCGTCGCGAAGGCGGCGTCATAGGTGCCGAGCGCCATGCCCGCGCCCAGTACAAGCCAGGCCACCGCCATCACGACCGGCCCCGGTGCCGCGGCCAGCAGCACGAGGCCGGCCGCCAGCACCAGGTTCGACAGGGCCAGCACATCGCGCCCGCCGCGCTGGTCGATGGCGCGGCCGACCACGGGACCCAGCATCGCCGAAAAGACCAGCGCCGCGGAGAAGGCACCGAACACACAGGCGCTGGAGACGCCGAGGTCGCGGGCCATCGGCGCCGCCAGGATCGCCGGGATGTAGTAGGAGGACGCCCAGGCCAGCGTCTGCGCCGTGCCGAGCGCGATCACGACCCGTGCGGTGCCCTGTGCGGGCGCCGCCGCTGTGGTGCTCACGCTGCGGCTAGCCGCAGCAGCCGGTTCCAGCCGACGCCGGCTGCCGTGGCGTGTCCGCTGCCGTCGGACCGCAGCACGGGGCGTCGGCAGCCTTTTCGGGCTTGGGCGGGCAGCAGGCCCCTTGGGGCGTTGTTGGCGTGCAGCAGACGGGCTGCACTTCCGCCGGCGCGCAGCATGACGCAGCGCCCGGCCCGGCGCGTTCGGTCGAACAGACCCCCGTCTCCGGCAGGTCCAACTGCACCTCGCGCGCGGCCGCCCAGTCACCGGCCAGCGCGGCGGCGATGCTGCGCACCTGTTCATGCCCGGTCGCCAGCAGGAAGGTCGGCGCGCGGCCGTAGGACTTCATGCCGGCGATGTAGAACCCCGCCTCGGGATGGCGCAGCTCCGCCTCGCCATGGGGGCGGACGGTGCCGCAGGAATGCAGGTTCGGGTCGATCAGCGGCGCCAAGGCCGGCGTGGCCTCGGTGGCGGGATCGAGTCCGAGCCGGACCTCGCGCAGGAAGGAGAGGTCGGGCCGGAAGCCGGTCGCGACCACCATGCGGTCGGCACGGATGGTGGTGCCGGTCGCGCCCTGGCGCCCCGTGACCGCGAGGCCAGCCGCGTCGCGCGTGATGCGTTCGATCAGGAATGGCGCGAGGGCTGTCACCGCGCCGCTTTCCACCAGCGCCTGCGCGCGAGCCCCGAGGTCGCCGCGTGCGGCCAGGCCATCCCGCGCGCCGCCGCCGAAATTCACCCCCTCGAGCGGCCGGCGGAAGGCCCAGAGGATCCGCGTGCCTGGCGCCTGCCGCGCCAGCGTGGCGAGATCGAGCACGACGTTCATCGCCGAATGCCCGGCACCGACCACGAGCGTCGTCACCCCGGCATGGGCGGCGCGGTCGGCGCCGAGCACGTCCGGAATGCCGGCGGCGATGCGGTCGGCCG
>Ga0272446_1007558_pt1 | contig 10753 bp, 7 predicted proteins | sample YNPCB0061_FD_194587 | JGI IMG/M metagenome (GOLD analysis project Ga0272446, IMG submission 194587) | Hot spring microbial mat communities from Yellowstone National Park, WY, United States - YNP-CB-006-1 | ecosystem: Environmental > Aquatic > Thermal springs > Hot (42-90C) > Sediment | place...
GTGCTCGACCCGGACGACCTCAAGATTACCCACGACGGTGCGGAAGGGTCGCTGCGGAGCAGCGGGGCACCCACCGGCCTACCCCTTGCGGGTGGTGCGGAAGGGTCGCTGCGGAGCAGCGGGGCGCCCACCGGCCTACCCCTTGCGGGTGGTGCGGGGCCTGCTCCGCAGGCCGCAGCACCGACAGGCATTGCGCCTCAGGCAATCGAGGCGAAACAGCCAGATGAAGATCCAGGTTACGGATTGTTTGAGCCTGAGAAGACGGTCATTGCCAGCCAGCCGCCCGCTGCCGAAGCCAAGAACTTGGGCCGGCGCGCCACCGACAAGGAAGGCTCGGGCCAGGAATCTTCCTCGATTCGCGTCGGCGTCGAGAAAGTCGATCAACTAATCAATCTGGTTGGCGAGTTGGTTATCACCCAGGCCATGATCGAGCAGCGCATCGGCGCGCTAGACCCTATCCAGCATGAACGTCTGCTCAACAGCGCCAGCCAGCTCGCGCGCAACACTCGCGACCTGCAGGAAGCGGTGATGTCGATCCGCATGATGCCGATGGATTATGTGTTCTCGCGCTTCCCGCGCATGGTGCGCGATCTTGCCGGCAAGCTCGGCAAGAAAGTCGAGTTCATCACGCGCGGCGCCGCCACCGAGCTCGACAAGGGATTGATCGAACGTATCGTCGATCCGCTCACCCACCTGGTGCGCAACGCCGTCGATCACGGCATCGAAACACCCGACAAGCGCCTTGCTGAGGGCAAGAGCGAAGCCGGCAAACTGACCCTGTCGGCCGCGCACCAGGGCGGCAATATCGTGATCGAAGTAAGCGACGATGGCAGCGGCCTGAATCGCGACCGGATTCTCGACAAAGCCAGGCAGCAAGGCCTGCCGGTGTCGGACAGCATGTCGGATAGCGATGTCTGGCAACTTATTTTTGCCCCCGGTTTCTCCACCGCGGAAGTGGTGACCGACGTGTCCGGTCGCGGGGTGGGCATGGACGTGGTCAAGCGCAACATCACGGCGATGGGGGGCACGGTTGAAATCCGCTCGTTCCCCGGTGCCGGTACCACCATCTCCATTTCGTTGCCGCTGACGCTGGCGATTCTCGACGGCATGTCGGTCAAGGTCGGCGACGAGGTGTACATCCTGCCGTTGGCTTACGTCATCGAATCGCTGCAACCCGCGGCCACGGACGTCAAGGAGATTGCCGGTCAGTGCAAGGTGGTCAAGGTGCGCGAAGAGTATCTGCCGCTGATCCCGCTGTACCAGATTTTTGCCATTGAGCCGAGTTTCACCGAGCCGTCGCTGGGTATCGTCGTCATTATCGAAGCCGATGGGAAAAAGGCCGCCTTGCTGGTTGATGCGCTGGTCGGACAGCAGCAGGTCGTGGTTAAAAATCTCGAGTCGAATTATCGCAAGGTGGCCGGAATTTCCGGCGCCACCATTCTGGGAGATGGCGGCGTTTCCCTGATTCTCGACGTTGCCGCGCTCATGCGCTCCAGCCGCCAACTTAACACTGAACCCACGTTTTCCTGAGGAGGACACACATGCAACAGACGACAGTACAGCACGCTGCAACGCCCGGCACTGATCTGGTCAGTGACACCGCCGGAAGAGAATTTCTCGCCTTCACCTTAGGCAAGGAAGAGTATGGCATCGACATCCTGCGGGTACAGGAAATCCGTGGCTACGATACCGTCACCCGCATCGCCAACGCGCCCGACTTCATCAAGGGCGTGGTCAATCTGCGCGGCATCATCGTGCCGATCGTGGACATGCGGATCAAGTTCAATCTGGGCACGCCGACCTACGATGCGTTAACCGTGGTCATCATCCTCAACGTCGCCGGGCGCGTCGTCGGGATGGTGGTGGACAGCGTCTCGGATGTGATCATGCTCTCGCCCGACAAGATCAAGCCCGCGCCGGATTTTTCGGCGCAGTTCGACATCGGCTACTGGATCGGTTTAGGCACCGTGGATGAGCGCATGCTGATTCTGGTGGACATCGAAAAACTGATGACTGGAAAAGACATGGGTTTGATGGACGTTCCGACCGTTCACTGAATCCGGTAACAAACTAAATTTCATTCGCTTCAACTCAATCAACTTGAAAGGATTATCCATGCAAGCCACCAAGAAAGCCTCCGCATCCCGCGCCAATGCCAAAGTGACAAAACCACGCGCCAATGGCAACGCGACCAAGGTATCCGTCGCGCCCAGCAAGCCCAATGATCTGCTGCTTGATCTGCAAGGCCAGGTTGCTGCCATCAGCAAGGCGCAGGCGGTAATCGAATTCAATCTCGACGGCACGGTCATCACGGCCAACGAGAACTTCCTGAATAGGCTGGGCTACAGGCTCGACGAGATTAAGGGCAAGCACCACAGCATGTTTGTCGGGCCGTTGCAAAGCGCCAGCCCGGAGTACCGCTACTTCTGGGACAAGCTCAACCGTGGCGAGTATGACGCCGGCCAGTACAAGCTCATCGGCAAGGATGGCAAGGATATATGGTTTCAGGCCACCTACACGCCGGTGCTCGGAGCCGATGGACGGCCCAGCAAGATCATCGGGCTGGCGACCGACGTGACCGCGCTCATGGCCGATCTCGACGAAGCCCGCACCGAGCTCAAGGTCCGCACGGACATCATGAACGTGACCAGTATTGTGTCGGAGGCCGACCTTAAGGGCGACATCGTCGCGATCAACGACAAGTTCGTTGAGATATCCAAGTACTCGAAAGAAGAACTGCTCGGCAAGCCGCACAACATCACGCGCCATCCGGACATGCCCAAGGAAACTTTCAAGGCCCTGTGGTCCACGATCGGACGGGGCGATATCTTCCGCGGCGTCATCAAGAACCGCGCCAAGGACGGTACGCCCTACTACGTGGACGCGGTCATCGCGCCGATACTTGGCAAGAACGGCAAGCCCCGTAAATACCTGGGCGTGCGCTACGACATCACGCAGGCTGAGATAGACCGCCAGAATATGCAGGGGCAGCTTGCTGGCATCAGCAAGGCGATGGCGGTGATCGAGTTCAAACTCGACGGCACGGTCATCACGGCCAACGAGAACTTCCTGAAAACGATGGGCTACACGCTCGACGAGATCAAGGGCAAGCACCACAGCATGTTCGTCGAGCCGTCGCAAAGCGCCAGCCCGGAGTACCGCTACTTCTGGGACAAGCTCAACCGTGGCGAGTATGACGCCGGCCAGTACAAGCGCATCGGCAAGGGTGGCAAGGAAGTCTGGCTACAGGCTTCCTACAATCCGATCGTGGACGAGATGGGAAGGCCATTCAAGGTCGTCAAGTACGCCGCCGACGTCACCGAGCAGGTAATGGGTATCAACGATATGGCGCGAGTGCTGGGTGCGCTGGCCAAGGGCGACCTGACCGAGACTGTGACCAATGATTATGTTGGCAGCTTCAAACAGGTGAAGCTCGCCAACGCCGCAGTCGATCAGATGAACCAGACCATGGCGCAGATCCAGGAAGCGACCGAGTCGATCAGGACGGCTTCGAAGGAGATCGCACAGGGCAACACCGATCTGTCCCAGCGAACCGAAGAACAGGCTTCCAGTCTTGAGGAAATCGCATCGAGCATGGAGGAGCTGACCTCAACGGTGAAGCAGAACACGGAGAACGCGAAACAGGCGAACCAGCTGGCGATCAGCGCCTCGGATGTGGCGGTGAAGGGCGGCTCGGTCGTGAGCCAGGTGGTCACCACCATGAGCTCGATCAACGAATCGAGCAAGAAAATTGTCGACATCATCAGCGTAATCGACGGCATCGCATTCCAGACCAACATCCTGGCGCTGAACGCGGCGGTGGAGGCGGCACGGGCCGGAGAGCAAGGCCGGGGCTTTGCGGTGGTGGCGACCGAGGTGAGGAACCTGGCGCAGCGCAGCGCGGCGGCGGCGAAGGAAATCAAGACACTGATCGGCGACTCGGTTGAAAAAGTCCGCGTAGGCAGCAAACTTGTAGACGAGGCCGGCAAGACAATGGAAGAGATCGTGGGTTCGGTGAAGCGGGTGACCGACATCATGAGCGAGATCACGCAGGCGAGCCAGGAGCAGAGCGCCGGTATCGAGCAGGTGAATCAGGCGATTACCCAATTGGATGAGGTGACGCAACAGAATGCCGCGCTGGTGGAACAGGTGGCGGCGGCGGCCGGAAGCCTGGAAGAACAGGCGCAGAGCCTGTCCGACTTGGTGGCGATGTTCAAACTGGCCGAGGACTCGCACTACAGCGGGCAGCGTGAAACCCAGCGTGCGGCCAATCTGTCGCGTCTACCTCAAGCCAATGCACCGGCAAAAAAGCCAGGCGCGAAACCAGTTGCCAAGCCAGCTACGGCGACCAGACGCGCGGCAGCGACCGGAACCGACAGCAGCGGCGGGGAATGGGAAGAGTTCTAAGTTGATGCCGATGGGCAACGCCGTTGCCCATCGGCATACGGAACGAATATCGCGTTTGCACTGCGACAAATTATTTGCCCAAGTCTTTCCGGTCAAAAGACAAGTCAACCATGTCCTGCGACCGTTTTATTGCCTTGGCACAGCCGCTTGCCTGGGACGCTGGCGAGTGAGTCACGGAGTTTGATTAGCACCCGAGGTTTTTCGCGGAAACGCGCTATTGATTAAGCGTACATAGGCAATCTCGACATGAAACCAGCGCTTAAGAACCAGGTGGACTCCACCAAGGATTTTTCATTCACATCGCACGATTTTTCCAGAGTGCGTGCGCTGATTTACCGGAAAGCCGGTATCTCTCTGTCCGAAAGCAAGGAGCAGATGGTCTATAGCCGACTGGCGCGACGTCTGCGCGCCAAGGGCATGAGTTCATTCGCGGCCTATCTCGATGGTCTGGAAAGCGGGCGTGACAGTGGGGAGTGGGAGGCATTCACCAATGCCCTGACCACCAATCTGACCGCATTTTTCCGCGAAGAGCACCATTTCCCGATTCTGGCCGAGCACGCGCGGAAGCTGAAAACGCCGCTGTCGGTGTGGTGCTCGGCCAGTTCGACCGGCGAAGAGCCCTACTCGATTGCGATGACCCTGTGCGAGGCATTTGATACGCTTAGGCCGCCGGTCAGCATCGTCGCCACCGACATTGACACCAATGTGCTTGATACAGCGGCAAACGGGATTTACACGATCGAGCGGCTGGACAAAATGCCAAAGGAGCGTGTCCGGCGCTTCTTCCTGAAAGGCAAGGGGGATAACGCCGGGATGGTGCGGGTACGTCCCGAGTTGCGCCAACTGATCAGTTTCAAGCCGCTCAACCTGCTGGCCAGTGACTGGCCGATCTGTGGGCCGTTCGATGCGATCTTCTGCCGCAATGTGATGATCTACTTCGACAAACCAACGCAGAGCAAGATTTTGTCGCGTTTTGCACCCTTGATGAAACCGGATGGCCTGCTGTTCGCGGGACATTCCGAAAACTTTACCTACGCATCCGACGCGTTCAAGCTGCGCGGCAAGACGGTGTATGAACTGGATCACCATCATGGCGGTGTCAGGAAGCATGGATGAACACCGCGATTGAAGAGCAGCTTGCGACCAACTTCTATTACGACCGCGCATTCGACAGCGAAGCCGTCAAGATATTGCCTGGCGAGTATTACTACACCGGCAAACCGATGCTCATCGTTACGGTGCTGGGTTCCTGTGTGGCGGCATGTCTACGCGACCGGGTTTCCGGGATTGGCGGCATGAATCACTTCATGCTGCCGGACGGCGGTGATGCCGACAGTCCGACCTCGGTCTCGATGCGTTATGGCGCCTATGCCATGGAGATGCTGATCAACCAGATTCTCAAGGCCGGCGCCCGACGCGAGAATCTGGAGGCCAAGGTGTTCGGCGGTGGCAGTGTGCTTCGCAGCTTTACCAGTACGAATGTGGGCGAGCGCAACGCCCAGTTCGTACGCGATTTTCTGCGGACCGAAAACATTCGCATCGTGGCCGAGGATTTGAACGATGTGCATCCGCGCAAGGTGTATTTCTTTCCGGCCACCGGCAAGGTGCTGGTCAAGAAACTCAAGCAACTGAATAACTACACCCTGGTGAAGCGCGAGCAGGATTATGCAAGCCGACTCAAGACCCATTCGGTGGGCGGCGATATCGATTTGTTCTGATTACGGCCAATGACAGTGCTCGGAATATGCGACCTATGAAAATAAAAGTTCTGATTGTGGATGACTCGGCGCTGATTCGCGGCGTGATGAAGGAGATCATCAACAGCCAGCCGGACATGGAAGTGGTCGGCGTGGCGCCCGATCCGCTGGTAGCGCGCGATCTCATCAAGCAGACTAACCCCGACGTCCTCACGCTGGATGTGGAAATGCCGAAAATGGATGGACTGGAGTTTTTGGAGAAGCTGATGCGCTTGCGCCCGATGCCGGTGGTCATGGTGTCGTCGCTGACTGAGCGCGGATCGGAAATCACCATGCACGCGCTGGAGCTGGGCGCGGTGGACTTTGTCACCAAGCCCAAGATGTCGATCCAGAGCGGCATGCTGGAATACACCGATCTGATCGCGGAGAAAATTCGCATCGCCGCGCGCGCCAAGCTCAAGCTGCGCGCATCGCCTTCCGTACAGGGTCAGACCGCAGGCGGCACGCTGGCACCGCTTCGCAACCCGCTTACCAGTAGCGAAAAACTGATCATCATCGGCGCCTCCACCGGCGGAACCGAAGCGATCAAGGATTTTCTGGTGCAACTGCCGTCGGATTGCCCAGGCATTCTGATTACCCAGCACATGCCGGAAGGCTTCACGCGTTCGTTCGCCAACCGGCTCGACAAGCTGTGCAAGATTTCCGTCAAGGAGTCCGAGGGCGGGGAACGGGTGCTGCCCGGCCATGCCTATCTCGCGCCAGGGCATTCCCATCTGCGGCTGGTGCGCAGCGGCGCCAACTACATGACTCTGCTCGACCAGGGGCCGCCGGTGAACCGCCATCGTCCCTCTGTCGATGTGCTGTTCCAGTCCGCTGCCGTCAACGCCGGCAAGAACGCGGTCGGCGTCATCCTCACCGGCATGGGCAAGGATGGCGCGGCCGGGATGCTGGAAATGAAAAAGGCGGGCGCCTACAACCTGGCGCAGGACGAAGCCTCGTGCGTGGTGTTCGGCATGCCCAAAGAGGCGATCGCCATCGGCGCCACCCATGAGGTCGGTCCCCTGCATGAATTGCCGAGGCGGGTGCTGGAATTCTTCACGGCGCATGGCAACCGCGCGATGCGGGTTTGAGTGGCACTCCGTAAAGCCACATGCCCAACATTATCGATACGTAATTCAATATTGGCGGCACTCCGATGTCGAGCCCTGACTGCGCGCCGCTGATCTACCTGATCGGCGACGACCCGGCGCAGGCCGGGTACCTGAGCCAGGCCCTGCGGAATGACGGCTATCGGGTGCGGGTGTTCGCCGAGTCGGCCGAGTTCCGCGCCGCGTGCGTTGCCGTGGATGCGGAACGCCCCGCGGCGGTGGTGATGGACATGGTTTTACCCGAGGACGCCACTGCGGGCGCCGAACTGCTGGCGGAACTCAAGGCCGGTCAGGTGCGTTGCCCACCCGTGGTCTTTATTTCGGTGCGCGACGATCTGCCGGCGCGGCTGGCCGCCTTTCGCGCCGGGGCCTGCCGCTACCTGGTGAAGCCGGTGAATCCCGGACGCCTGATCGACCTGCTGGACGCGCTCGCCGGCCGCCAGCCGCCCCAGCCCTACCGCGTGCTGCTGGTGGATGACGATCCGGTGCTGCTCGAGGTGCATTCCGCCGTGCTGTGCTCGGCCGGCATGGAGGTGCGCGCGCTGTCGCAGCCGCTGCAGGCCCTGGACGCGGTGGACGACTTCACCCCCGACGTAGTGGTGCTGGACGTACACATGCCCGAGGCCAGCGGCCCCGAGCTGGCGGCGGTGCTGCGCGAGCGCGACGAAAACCTGCATCTGCCCATCCTGTTCCCCTCCTCCGAAACCGACATGACCCAGCAACTGCTTGCGCTCAATCTCGGCGGCGACGACTTCCTGGTGAAGCCCGTGCAGCCCGAGCACCTGGTGGCGGTGGTCACCGCGCGGGCGCGGCGGTCAAGGCAGAACAGCACCAACCGCCAACGTCTCGAAACCACCCTCTACGAGCGCGAGCGCGAACACTTGGCGCTGGATCAGCACGCTATCGTCAGCATCGCCGACGCGGCGGGCAACATCACCTACGTTAACGACAAGTTCTGCGAGGCTAGCGGCTACAGCCGCAAGGAACTGCTGGGGGAGAACCATCGCATCGTCAAATCGGGCGAGCACCCGCCCGGGTTTTATCAAAACCTGTGGCGCACCATCGCCCGCGGCGAGGTCTGGCAGGGCGAGATATGCAACTCCCGCAAGGACGGCAGGCTGTACTGGGTGGAATCCACCATCACCCCCTTCCTGGATGGAGAGGGCAAACCTTATCAATATGTGTCGATACGCACCGACATCACCCGCGTCAAGGCGGCCGAGGCGGCGCGACGGCAGAGCGAAGATCGCCTGCGCTGCGGCCAGAATTTCGCCAATATTGGTACCTGGGATTGGAACATCCAGACCGGCGAGTTGTTCTGGACCGAACGTATCGCGCCGCTGTTCGGCTACCCCGTGGGTGAGCTGGAAACCTCCTACGATAACTTCCTCGGCGCCGTCCATCCGGACGACCGCCAGACGGTGATGGATGCCATCAATGCCTGCGTCGAGCGCGACGTGCCCTACGCAATCGAGCATCGCGTGGTGTGGCCAGACGGCACCGTGCGCTGGCTGCTGGAGCGCGGTGCCACGGTGCGCGACGCCAACGGCACGCCCTTGAAGATGCTGGGCGTGGTGCAGGACATCGATGATCGCAAACGCGCCGAACTGGCGCTGGCCGAGCGCGAGCGGCAACTGCGCGAAGCGCAGTCCCTGGCGCGCATCGGCAACTGGGCGGCTGATCTGGTCAGCGGTGAACTCACCTGGTCGGACGAGATCTACCGCATCTTCGGCCATGAACCGGGCAGCTTCGCACCGAGCCTCGAGGCTTTCCATGCGGCGGTGCACCCGGATGACCGGGCGCTGGTGCGCAAAAGCGAGAAACGCGCCGGGCAAACCGGACGCCACGATGTGGTACATCGCATCGTGCGGCCCGACGGCACGGTGCGCCATGTCCATGAACTGGCCCAGGCCGAAACCGATGCGGCGGGGAATCTGGTCCGGCTAACCGGAACCGTGCAGGACATCACCGAGCGAGTGGAAACCGAGCAGGCCCTGATCGCCGCCAGCGAAGAGGCCGACCGTGCCAACCAGGCCAAGTCCGAGTTCCTCTCCAGCATGAGCCATGAGCTGCGCACGCCGATGAACGCCATCCTCGGCTTCGGACAGCTCATGGAATACGACGCTGCCCTGCCCGACGAGCACCAGGACAACGTACGGGAAATTCTCAAGGCCGGCCACCATCTGCTGGAGCTCATCAACGAGGTGCTGGATCTGGCCAAGGTCGAATCCGGCCGCATCGTCCTGTCTCTGGAGCCGGTGGAGGTATGCCCGATCATCGAGGAGTGTCTGAGTCTGGTCGGCACGCTGGCCGACAAACGTGCTATCCAGCTCAGCCACAAAGGGCTGAAAGGCGTGGCGGTGCGGGCTGACCGTACGAGGCTCAAGCAGGCGCTGCTCAACCTGCTTTCCAACGCCGTCAAATACAACCGCGCGGGCGGCAGCGTACATATCGAAGCGCGTCCCCAAGGCGCAGACCGGCTGCGTATCCGGGTCACGGACAGCGGTCCGGGTATTCCCGCCAAGCATCTGGCGGAACTGTTTCAGCCCTTCAATCGCCTCGATGCCGAGCACAGCAATATCGAAGGCACCGGCATCGGCCTGACCATCACCCGGCGCATCGTCGAGATGATGGGCGGCACGGTCGATGTCGAGAGCGAGGTGGGCGTGGGCAGCACCTTCTGGATCGAGCTGCCACTCGAGTCCGCGCCCGGGTCCCCTCAAGGCCACGATGACGAGGGGGCGGCAGCCGATAGCGCCCCGCCGGCAGGGCGCATTGACGAAGCGCTGCATACCGTGCTCTACATCGAGGATAACCCGGTCAACATCAAACTGGTCGCGCAAATACTCGGCCGACACCAACACATCCACCTGCTCACTGCCCACACGTCGGAACTGGGCATCGAACTGGCGCTGGCGCGCCATCCCGAATTGATTCTTCTCGACATCAACCTGCTGGGCATGGACGGCTACCAGGTGCTGGAGGTTTTCAAGGCCGAGGAGAGCCTGAAGACCATCCCGGTCGTGGCGATCACCGCCAACGCCATGCCCCGCGACATCGAGCGCGGCAAGGCGGCGGGGTTCAGCGAATACCTGACCAAGCCGCTGAACGTAGCGCAATTTCATGCGACTATCGACCGGCTGCTCTACCGCACGGAGAACCCGGTATGGGCACGGAATCACTGAACACTGAACGCATCCTCATCGTCGACGACGAGCCGGCCAATCTCAGGCTGCTGGACAAGATGCTGCGCGGTCAGGGTTATCAAGGCTTGGTGCTGGCGGACGACTCGCGCGAGGTCATCGACCTCTATCTGGCGGCGCGGCCCGATCTCATTCTGCTCGACATCAACATGCCGCACCTGGATGGCTATCAGGTGATGGAACAACTGAAGGCGCTGAACGATCCGCTGTTGCCGCCCATCGTCATCCTCACCGCCCAGCATGGCTAGGACTACTTGCTGCGGGCGCTGGCCGCCGGGGCGCGCGATTTCATCCCCAA
>Ga0272446_1007559_pt1 | contig 10753 bp, 7 predicted proteins | sample YNPCB0061_FD_194587 | JGI IMG/M metagenome (GOLD analysis project Ga0272446, IMG submission 194587) | Hot spring microbial mat communities from Yellowstone National Park, WY, United States - YNP-CB-006-1 | ecosystem: Environmental > Aquatic > Thermal springs > Hot (42-90C) > Sediment | place...
GCCGTGCGCGACGCGCTCCTCCGCCTGTCGCGCCTCGCCGCGGACGATGTCCGGTTGCTGGAGATCGGGGCACAAGCGCTGCTTGCGCAGGCGCGCGTGCGGAGCCGTACGGGCGAGGTGGCGCTCAGGGTCGAACCGCTTCTGGACGCGCCCGTCGGGCTCGCACGGCGCGCCCTTCGGGGCGCCATTGCCGAGGTCCGGGGCGGCGTCCGCGACGTGGAGTTCTGCGCCATCGAGCGCGCCCTGGAAGCCATCCGAGCGCCTCTGGCTCGACGCTGGTCGGAGACCCTTCCCGGCGCGGGCGTCCGGCTTGAGGTCTCCGAGGGGGTCCTCGTCATCCGGCCCGCCAGCCGCCCGGGGAGCGCACGACCCTTCGCGCACGTCTTGCCTCTGCCCGGTGAGCTCGTCGTCCCGGAGGCGGGCATCGTAGTGAGAGCATGCTTACGGTGTCCGGACGGCAGCCCGTTCGCGTCCGGCGAGAACGAAGCGGACCTCGACGCGGACGCGCTTCGGGGAGACCTGCTGGTACGCAGCCGGCGGCCAGGCGACCGTTACCGGCCGCTCGGCGCGCCGGGCGAGCGCAAGCTGCAGGACATGCTGGTAGACCGTCGTATTCCGGCCGCCGACCGGGGCCGCTTGGCGGTGGTTTGCGACGAGCAGGGCATCGTCTGGGTGCAGGGGTGCCTGCCTGCGGACCGGGCGCGCGTAACGCTCTCGACCGCGCGCATCGCGCGGTTGCGCGTCGAGCTGGTCGACCTTCCGCCTGTGCCATAATGGCAGGTGGTCGCCTTACGTCTGGTGTTCCCGGTGCACAGCCGCTGAGCGATGAACCGGAGGCGCACGCCGAACGTACTGTGTGTGTAAGGGCGTCTGTTCGTCGGCTCGCGGGACCGCCGCGCCTCCGATCGATCGGCCCTTGAACCGGGGAGGACGGTTTGAACAACCGTGGGCTCAAACTGCTCATCACGGCCGCGCTGGTCGTGCTGGTGGTGCTGGCGCTTCAGAAGCAGACGCCGTCGCTGTTCGGCGATTCCGTGGATCGCGTCTCCTATACCGCCTTCTACAGCCTGATCAACGAGGGCAACGTCAAGCGCGGCGAGTGGCACAAGGACCAGTTCATTGGCTGGTACCTTTCCAAGCCGCCGTCGGCCAAGGGTGAGCGCTTCATCGTCGATCTCCCCACCTCCTCGGAGTCGCTTCAGCAACTCGAGACGACCCTGCGCGCCAAGCAGGTGCCCTTTCGCTACGTGAAGCCCATCCTCTCCGAGGGGATGCAGGGGCTGCTCATCTCCATCGCGCTGCCGATCGGCGCGCTGCTCTTGCTCTATCTCTTCTTTGTGCGGCAGGCGCAGTCGGGCGGCAACCAGGCGCTCAACTTCGGGCGCGCGCGCGCGAAACGGCTGACCGACAACGTCCCCAAAGTGACCTTCGAGGACGTCGCCGGCGTCGAGGAAGCGAAGACGGAACTCCAAGAGATCGTGGAGTTCCTCAAGAACAGCAAGAAGTTCCAGGCGCTCGGGGCGAAGATACCCAAAGGTGTGCTGCTCCTGGGGCCGCCCGGCTGCGGGAAAACCATGCTGGCGCGCGCAGTGGCGGGCGAGGCCGGCGTGCCCTTCTTCCACATCTCCGGATCCGACTTCGTGGAGATGTTCGTGGGCGTTGGCGCCAGCCGGGTCCGGGATCTGTTCGACACCGCGAAGGCGAGCCGGCCGTCGCTCATCTTCATCGACGAGATCGACGCGGTGGGCCGCCAGCGGGGCGCCGGTCTCGGCGGAGGCCACGACGAGCGCGAGCAGACGCTGAACCAGCTCCTCGTGGAGATGGATGGGTTCGACCCCAACTCCGGCGTCATCCTGATCGCGGCGACGAACCGCCCCGACGTGCTCGACCCCGCGCTCCTGAGACCAGGCCGCTTCGACAGAAGGGTCGTCGTGGACGCGCCGGACCTGCGCGGACGGAAGGAGATCTTCCGCGTCCACCTGCGCGGAAAGCCGCTCGAGTTCGACATGAACGATGCGGAGCGGGAGCGCGTCATCGATCAGCTCGCGAAGCTCACGCCCGGGTTCACCGGCGCGGACATCGCCAACCTCGTGAACGAGGCGGCGCTCCTTGCCGCACGCCGCGACAAGACGCGCATCTCGATCACCGAGTTCGAGGAGTCGATCGATCGAGTCCGCATGGGGCCCGAGCGCAAGAGCCGCGTGATGACCGAGACCGTGCGGCGCCGAACAGCCTACCACGAGGCGGGCCATGCCATCGTCGGTGAGCTGCTTCCCAAGGCGGACCCCGTGCACAAGGTCAGCATCCTTCCGCGCGGTCTGGCGCTGGGAGTGACGGTCAGCCTGCCCACCGAGGACCGCTACAACATGACGAAGTCCGAGATGGAGGACATCATCGCGATGAGCCTCGGCGGCAGGGTCGCGGAGGAGCTCGTCTACGGCGACATGGACACCGGGGCCGCGAGCGACCTCGATCATGCGACCGACATGGCGCGCGCGATGGTTTGCGAGTACGGCATGAGCGAGCGCCTCGGTCCACTGCGACTCGGGCGGCGCCACGGCAACCCGTTCCTCGGGCGGGACCTGATGGAAGACCGTGACTACTCGGAGGAGGTCGCCAAGGCGATCGACGAAGAGCTGCGGGCGATCATCGACCGCAACTACCAGCGTGCCAAGCAGGTACTGATACCTCGGCGCGCAAAGATGGACAAAGTCGTCGAGCTGCTCATGCAGAAGGAGACCCTCGACCGCGAGGAGTTCCTTCAGGTCATGGACGGCGAGACCGCACACCCCGCGCGCGAGGCCGTGACGCTCCCGCCGCCGCCCCCTCCCTCTGGCGGAGCCGCGCAGATCGTCGAAGAGGAGCCGCAGAAGGCGCCCATTCGGCTGAACCCGAACCCGGAGCCAGGGCCGGCGTAGGTCTGCCGGCGCCAGGCCACGCGATCGAGAGGACCCGCAGCGTCGTCGGCGCTGCGGGTCCCGCCGTTTCCGAGGCCGCGCTCACGATCCGCCGGCGGTCCGGTGACCAGTCGAAGTCGTCCGAGGGCAACCTCGCCACGACTCGCGCCGGAGTCCGACGGTCCGCGTCCAGCCATACGACCTCGCAGGGGCCGGCAACGCGCACCCGAACGACGCCAATCCCGCGCCTCCCCAGCCACACAGGCTCGCAGTAGGTCGCGTCCGTGCGTGGCGGCGCGACGCAGACGGGCGGTCTGGCCCCCTGCGCATCGAGCAGCCACACGCCCGCGTCTGTCGCGCCGCCGGGCGTCGTCGTGACCGTCGCGGCGAGACGCGAACCGTCCGGCGACCATGCGAGCCCCGTCACCTTCGGCGCAACGCGTTCATCGCCGGGCAATCCGACAAGCGCCCGGTACCGCGCCGTCGTGAGCGTGAGGATTCTCCGAGCGTGACCTCGGCCGGGCTCAATGACCCGCACCGTCTCCACTGGGTCAGCGGCCGGCGAGCGAAGGATGCCCTGCCGAAAGGCGAGGCGCCGGCCATCCGGCGACCACGCCGGTACGCTCGCATCCTGACCGCGGTCGTACCGAGGCAAGGGTACCGTCGGGCCAGGGCTAATGAGGTTGCGCACATACACTACCGTCTCGCCAGCGACACCCTCCGCCACGAACGCGAACCGCCGTCCGTCGGGCGACCACGCCGGCGATCGAAAGTGCACGAGCTCGCCCCGGTAGTCGGGGGGATGCACAGCGAGAGGCCGATCGCCGCGGCCCAGCTCGTCCGTTGCGTACAGGGCGAGGCCGGGAAGGCGGCCCTGCCGAGCGTCGTCGAACCACGCCAGCCGCTGAACGGCGATCGTCTTGCCGTCGGCTGACCAGGAAGGACCGTCCAGTGGCAGCCCGCTCGATCTCGACCGCCGGATGGGGCGATCAGGCGACAGAAGCTCTGGCGGCCGAACGGCGAGCAGCCGCTTGCCGTCGCCCGAGGCCACGCAGAGGGACGCGCGACGGTCGGCATAGACGCGAAGGAACGCGATCCGCCGGCCGTCCGGCGACCACCGCGGGCAGACGTCGCGCGTGGTACCCGGAGTGCCCGTCACGCCCGGTGGCAGGTCCGGCACGCGGTCAGCCCTGCGCCCGCACGACCAGAGCGAGAGCAGCGCGATGGCCACAGCGAGGGGGCGCCGCCGCGAGATCATGTGAGCGACGTCACAGGAGGCATCGAGGCCAGCACGGCGGCAACGTCCTGCGGCCGGCAGAGCTGGGTGCCGTCGGCCATCACGGCAGCGGCGCCGCAGGCGAGACCAAAGCGAACCGCCTCCTCCGCGCTCGCGCCGTCGGCAAGCCGGGCGACGATGCCGGCGACGGTGCTATCGCCCGCTCCCACCTTGCTCACCGCACGTACCGGCGGAATGGCCGCGAGGCCCGCCGCATCCGGTGTCACGAAAACCGCGCCCTGCTCCGCAAGCGTCACCACCACCAACGCCGCCCCTGAACGCTCCCTCAGGGACCGGGCGGCCCGAACCACGTCCGACGTCTCACGAAGCTGGCGCCCAGCCCACTCGCCCAGCTCGCGCCGGTTGGGCTTCAGAAACCAGACACCCGCCGCCACCGCCGCCGCCATCGCTGCGCCGGAGGTGTCCAGCGCCATGCGGATGCCATCAGCGGCCGCGCGACGGGCGAGACGAGCGAACGCATCCTCGGGCGCGCCAGGGGGCAGGCTTCCGCTGGCCACGAGACAGCCCGAGCCACGCGCTGCGAGCAGCGCCGCCTCTACGCATGCCTCCAGCTCGTCGGGAGACAGAGCCGAACCTGGCATGTTGAAGCGGTACTGAGCGCCGGTCGCGGTCTCGTCCACATGGAGGTTCACGCGGGTGTCGCCCGCGACCGGCACCACCTGGTTGGGAACCCCCTCCGCGTCGAGCAGCCGATCCAACAGGCCGCCGGTCACCCCGCCCGCGGGAAAGACCGCGAGCGTCGCCCGTCCCATTCGCGCCAGGACGCGCGCGACGTTGACGCCGCCACCGCCCGGATCGTACCGCTGCGGAGCGCAGCGAAGCTTGGCTTCGGGAACCACCCGCTCGACGGAGGTGCTCTCATCGACCGACGGGTTGAGCGTGAGAGTAACGATCGGTTCCGCCACCGCGTTTCGCTCCGGTGCCAGCGCTTCAGGTAGAGGCGAGCTCGCCGAGTCGCTCCAGGGAGGCGGCCTCTACGTCGGCGTGGAGACTTCCGCCGTGCGCGTCCATGGTGACGACGGCCATGAAGTCCCGCACCTGCAGGTGCCACATCGCCTCCGGCACGCCGAACTCCTCCAGGAAGTCGACCCCGGTCACGGCCTCCACGTTCTCCGCATAGACCTGGGCGGCGCCGCCGATCGCGTTGAGATAGACCGCCCCCACCTCCTTCAGCGCCTCGGACGTCCACTTGCCCATGCCGCCCTTGCCGATGACGGCACGGACACCGAACCGGCGAAGGATGTCCGCCTGATAGGGCTCCTCGCGCATCGAGGTGGTAGGCCCTGCCGCGTTCACACGCCACTTCCCCTCCGGGTCCTTGACCATCACCGGCCCGCAGTGGTAGATCGCGGCGCCGCGGAGGTCGACCGGCGCCTCGTTCGTGACCAGGTGCTTGTGCAGGGCGTCTCGGCCGGTGTACATCGGGCCGCTGAGCAAGACCACGTCCCCCACGCGAAGTGATCGTGCTTCCTCTTCGGACAGAGGCGTCGTGAGCCGCCGCTCCTTGCCAGAGGGCGTGAAACCGGCCGATCGCGCCAGGGCCTGGGGGTCCGCCGCCTGGAAGAGCCATCGGGTGATGGCGCCCGTGGCCGGGTCGAGGCGAATGCCCAGGCGACGGAACGCCCAGCAGTCGTAGGCCACGCTCACGAAGAAGCTGGCGGGCAGGCGGTTGAGGGCGCCGATCTTGCAGCCCAGCAGTGTGACGGCACCGCCGAAACCCATGGTGCCGATGCCGAGCCGGTCGGCATTCGCCATCACGCGCGCCTCGAGAGACGCGAGCTCCGGGACCGGGTTCACGTCGCCGAGATCGCGAAAGAGCTGCTCTTTGGCGTGTGCGTAGCCCGTTGCGCGATCGCCGCCGACGCATACCCCGAGGAAGCCCTGGCTGCATCCCTGGCCCTGCGCCTGCCAGACGGCGTGCAGAATGCACTTGTAGACGCCCTCCAGGTTGCGATCGGCCCGCCCGAGGTTCGGCAGCTCGCAGGGCAGGGAGTACTGGGCATTCTTGTTCTCACATCCCCCGCCCTTCAAGATCAGCATCACCTCGATGTCCGGCTCTTCCCATTCCTCGAAATGGATCACGGGCGTGCCAGGCCCCAGGTTGTTGCCGGAGTTGCGTCCGGTGATGCTGTCCACCGAGTTCGGGCGGAGCTTGCCCTGTGCGGTCGCGTCGGCGATCGCCGCCCTTGCCGCGGCGATGAACCCCTTCTGGCTGAGCCCCGCTGGCGCCCGAACCCGGAAGGTGGGCATGCCGGTGTCCTGGCAGATCGGGAGCGTGGCGGACCGGGCCATATCGATGTTGCGGCAGATGACCTCGAGTGCCTGCGCCGACTGCGTCCCCTGCGTCTCGCGCTCGGCCGCGCGCGCGATGGCGACACGCACATCGGCAGGCAGGTTGCTCGAGGTCTCGGTGATGAGATGCAGCAGGCTATCCTGAAGGCGTTCCATGGCGCTCTCCTCCGGCGCGCGGCGCGCGCCCGCACCTCCCAGCATACCTGACACGGCGATGGGCTCGTGCCCGCCTTCCGCACCGCCCAGGGCCGCGCTGTCCTCGCTTTTTGCGGGTGGCGGGCGGAGGAATCCTGAGGTAGACTGCCGAAGGGATGGGTGAATGAACAGGCGTGCACCGTCGCCTCTCTTGCCCTGCTCCAGCGCCAGCACAAGGACGGCCTGCCCCATGCCCGTTGGCAACGCGAACCCGGAGAGGCCTGCTCCCGCCAGCTCGCAGCGCGGCAGTCGCGCCTTGCGAAAGGCGGATCGGCTAGCTCGGCTCGGTCAGGTGGACGAGGCGATCCACGTCGTGGAGGAGGCCATGCGCGCCGGGGCGGACCGCTATACGTGCTTTCTCCGTCTGGCGCGGCTCTACCGAACCCAGCAGCATCTGGCACAGGCCCTCTTGGCAGCCGAGACGGCGATCGCGGAGTGCCCGGACCGCGTCTCGGCACGCGAGGCGCTCATCGCGCTCCACCTCGAGGCGCGGGACTACGCCAGAGCAGCTCAAGCCAGCCAGGAGCTCTTGCGTTTGGCCCCGCGCCATCTCGCGGCTCGCGACGCTCTCGGCGCCGCCTACATCGGCATGGGCGATGTTCAGGCGGCGGTTCGTGTGGCCAACGACCTCATTCGTCTCGACCCTCAGGACCCTGCGCACCGCTTCAAGAAAGCCCTGCTCTGCCAGCATCAGGGCGCCGTTCGGCTTGCCGTCATCGAGTTCCAGCGCGTGCTCGAAATGGCGCCAGAGGAGGAGATGGCGGCCGGAGCGCGCGAGCACCTCGAAGCGCTGGACAGCTTCCAGATCGGGCAGATCATCGCGCTCTCCGAGGTGGACGCCGGCTTCCGGCTGCGGCTCCTCCAGGATCTTGACCAGGCGGTGGAGGAGCGGGGCTACTTTCTCAGCGACGCCGGGCGCCGCGCGCTCGGCGAGTGGTGCTCGCAGACCCTTGAGCGCACACAACCCCTCGCCCACCTGCACATCTACCATTAGGCCGCTGCCGCCGCCTGCAGGGCGTCCTCCGGTCGTTCGTCACGCCGCGCGGGGAGGCCATTGACGGCCGCGTCGCAGATCGACACGCTGCTGGGCGCCGCCCGGCGGGGCGAGCGCACTCTCCTCATGGGTGTGCTCAACGTGACGCCCGACTCCTTCTACGATGGCGGGCGCTACCTGCGAGAGGAGGATGCGCTCCGGCATGCCGAGCGTCTGCTGGAGGAAGGCGCCGACATCCTCGACGTCGGCGGCGAGAGCAGCAGGCCCGGCGCGGAGTCGGTTTCCGTCGAAGAGGAGGCCGCGCGGACCGTCGGCGTCGTGCGATGCATCGTCGCTGCGACCCAGGCGCCCGTCTCCATCGACACCACGAAGGCGGAGGTCGCGATGCGCGCCATCGAGGCGGGCGCCACGATGGTGAACGACATCACGGCACTGACCGGCGACGAAGCGATGGCGCGCGTCGCAGCACAGACCGGCGTGGCGGTGTGCATCATGCACATGCAGGGCCGTCCTCGCACCATGCAGTGCAACCCCACCTATCGGGACGTCGTGTCCGAGGTGCGCGACTACCTCGCAGAGCGGGCGGAAACAGCGATGCAGGCAGGTATCCAGCGCGATCGGATCGTCCTCGATCCCGGTTTCGGGTTCGGCAAGCGGGCCGTCCACAACCTGGAGATCGTGCGGCGCCTGCACCGTTTCGTCGAACTCGGGTTTCCTGTCTTGTTGGGCCCATCGCGCAAGAGCACCATCGGGGAGGTGCTCGGGGGATTGCCCCCTGAAGAGAGACTGGAGGGTACCGCGGCCATCGCTGCCCTCGCCATCTCGCAAGGCGTGGCGATCCTCCGCGTGCATGATGTCCGCGCCATGGCGCGTGTCGCCCGGGTCGCCGACGCTGTGGTGCGCGGCTGGCCGCCCGCCGTTCAGCCCGGTGCAAGCCCCATCGTGTCCAGTGGAGGTTGACGATGCGCGTCGTGTTGCTCACGTGCGTTGCCGCACTGTCCCTCACCAGCGCCGTCTTGGTCGGACCGGCGCAGTCCGATCCCCATCTCAGACTGACCGTCTCCGCTCCCAACCGCGCCTACCGGGAGACGCCGGTCATCGCGTCGATCAAGGCGCCTCGGGGCGCCCGCAGCCTGACCCTGACGCTTGACGGCAGACCCGTGCCAGCCCAGGGCCGCAGAGTGTCTCCGGACGCGGACGACGTTCAGGTGGCCTTCGTCGTGCGCGGTCTGCGGAAAGGGGAGAGCCGCGAGTACCTGCTGACGTGGGACCGCCGAGCGCCAAAGCCCGAGACGGGCGGCGTTCGTGCCACCAGAACTGGCGGCAACGTGGCGATCACGGTGGACGGCGCGCCGTTCACCGTCTACGACACCACCACCGGCCCGACGAAGCCGTACTTCCACCCCTTGCTGGCTCCCGGCGGACAGCGGCTCACGCGCCAGTGGCCGATGGCGGAAGTACCCGGCGAAGAGAGAGACCACGTGCACCATCGCGGTCTCTGGTTCACCCACGGGGACGTCAACGGGGTGGACTTCTGGACCGAGACGGGCAAGTGCGGCAAGACGGTGCACACGCGCTACGACGAGGTCATCAGCGGACCCGTGTTCGGAGGGTTTCGCTCCGCGACGGACTGGGTGGGTCCGGACGGGAAGCGGCTCGCGACGGACACACGCGAGGTGACCGTCTTCCGAACCGCCGAAGGTCGGCTGATGGACGTGACCATCGTTCTCAGGGCGAGCGAGGGAGCCCTTCGGCTCGGCGACACGAAGGAAGGCACCTTCGCCCTGCGCGTGGCCGAGACAATGCGCGTCCGCGGTGGAGAAGGCAAGGGGCACATCGAGACGTCGACCGGCCTCAAGGATGGCGCCGCCTGGGGCAAGCGGGCGGAGTGGGTGGACTACTACGGACCGGTCGGCGGCCAGACGGTCGGTATAGCGATCTTCGACCACCCGCAGAACCTCCGCCATCCAACCTACTGGCACGTTCGGGACTACGGCCTCTTCGCGGCCAACCCGTTCGGTTTGCATGACTTCGACCGCGGACAGCCGGTCCACGCGGGTGACGTGAGCCTGCCGCCTACGGGTGTCATGACTTTTCGCTATCGCCTCTACCTCCACGAAGGAACCACTGCGGAGGCCGACGTTGCAGGCGCTTGGAGCGCCTATGTCGATCCGCCGACGGTCTCGGTAACGCCCTACCGCCGTTAGCCTGGCCGACGCCGCACAGACCGCGTTCAGGGAGCCATGCGCATGGCAGGAGAGGAGTCAGCTGTCCAGCCGGCGTTGCGGTGGTATCAGGGCGTGCCGCGCTACGCGTGGCTTGTGCTCGTCATCGCCGCCCTTGGCTGGCTGTTCGACACATTCGATCAGCACCTGTTCAGCCTCACGCGCGCCGTCTCGGTGAAGGAGATCCTCGGAGGATCGGTGCCGCCTGACCAGCTGGATGCGGTGGCCCGCGAGGTCGGCGGGCAACTGACAGCCATCTTCCTCATCGGATGGGCGGCAGGCGGGTTCCTCTTCGGGGTTCTGGGTGACCGGCTGGGCCGCACCCGCACCATGATGATCACCATCCTCATCTATGCGCTGTTCACCGGACTGAACGGCCTGGTGCAGACCCCGCTGCAGTATGCGCTCTGCCGGTTCATGGTCGCACTGGGGGTGGGAGGCGAGTTCGCTGCCGGCGCTTCTCTGGTGGCGGAGGTCTGGCCCGACCGCTCCCGCCCCATGGCGCTGGGCTTCCTTCAGTCGCTTTCGGCAGTGGGCAACATTTGCGCAGCGCTGGTTGCGCTGGCGCTTAGCGGGACGAGCTGGAGATGGGTGTTCGCCGTGGGCGCACTGCCCGCGCTGCTGGTCGTCTGGATCCGGCGGTCGGTCAAGGAGCCCGAGAAGTGGCAGCAGGCCCGCGATCGCGCCCTGCACGACGGGGGTGAGCGCGAGCTCGGTCGCATGTCGGACCTCTTCCGCGAGCCCCTGCTCCGCCGAAACACCATCGCGGGGGTGCTGCTCGCCACAGCCGGGGTGGCAGGCGCCTGGGGGATCGGGTTCTTCTCCCCAGACCTCGTGACGGATGCCTTCAAGC
>Ga0272446_1007560_pt1 | contig 10752 bp, 9 predicted proteins | sample YNPCB0061_FD_194587 | JGI IMG/M metagenome (GOLD analysis project Ga0272446, IMG submission 194587) | Hot spring microbial mat communities from Yellowstone National Park, WY, United States - YNP-CB-006-1 | ecosystem: Environmental > Aquatic > Thermal springs > Hot (42-90C) > Sediment | place...
CCCTGACAGACGTTCAGCTGGAGAGCGTGATCCCGGGGCCGGCCCGAGCGCGGGGCGCATCGAGGTCGCGGGCGTTCACGACGTGAACGTTGCCGCACCAATTGCGGCCAACGCGTCACGAGGTGAACGCCCGAGGCGGGGTCGCGGCCTCCCTGCCGGTCCGGCCCGGCCGATTCCTGGCCACCTGCGCGGCTGGTGACGCAGCTGGCCAGGGCCCGACCCTCGGCACCGGCCTGCGCCCCGGACCCCGAGCGGGACGACGGCTTCGCGACGACAATGGGTGCCCCGAGGCGCGGCGACCGTTCACCTCCTGACGCATCTGACACGGCCGCTCCGACGTCCGCGCGGCAGCTGCGGCGTCGGCAACCTCGGGTTGCGGTCGTCGGCGCAGCAGCTGCGAGCGTCAGGTCCGCCGCGGTCCGGAGCTGACGCATCCGACACGGCCGCTCGGTCGTCCGCGACCCCGCCCCGGCATGGTGGCGGGACCGCGTGCCGTCCAGTCACATCTTGGCCGGTGACGGCGGCGACTCGCTCGATGGCGCGCCGGAAGTGTGACCGGGAGGAACGCCAGGCGCATGGGACGGCTCTGGGAGGGTCTGGACACCGGCAATGTGACTCCGTGGAACGCCCGGCGGGCGCTGCGAGCCCCTCCCCTGCCGGAACGTGCGCCCCAGGAACGCGACCGTCGGAAATGTGACCCCGGGGAACGTGAGGTGCCGCCGGCGCTGCCGGCCGCAGCCGACGCACCATTGCGCACCGCCGTCACCGCCACCACAACCGCCGCGAAGTGGTGTACATTTCCGGCTTCACAATCTTGGGGTGGATCGCGGGCGGCCCGTGCCCGGCTTCGAACCACCGGGCCGGTCGAGCAGCCGTCCGGGGCCCCGATCGAGGAGGCATCGATGGCGCGGATCGTCCGAGGCGCACTGCTCCAGGCCAGCTGGACCGGCGACAAGGAGTCGATGATCCAGAAGCACGAGCGCTACGCCCACGAGGCGGCCAAGCAGGGCGCCCAGGTCATGCTCTTCCAGGAGCTCTTCTACGGGCCGTACTTCTGTCAGGTCCAGGACCCGAAGTACTTCGCCTACACCGAGCACATCCCGAACGGGCCGACGACGAAGCGGATGCAGGCCCTGGCCAAGGAGCTCGGGATGGTCCTCGTCGTCCCGATGTACGAGGAGGACGAGAAGACGCCCGGCGTCTACTACAACACCGCCGCCGTCATCGACGCCGACGGGCGCTACCTCGGCAAGTACCGGAAGACCCACATCCCCCACGTCAAGGGCTTCTGGGAGAAGTTCTACTTCCGGCCCGGCAACCTCGGCTACCCGGTCTTCGAAACCGCCGTCGGCAAGATCGGCGTCTACATCTGCTACGACCGCCACTTCCCCGAGGGCGCCCGAGCCCTCGGCCTCAATGGCGCCGAGATCGTCTTCATCCCGGCGGCGACCTCTCGGGGTCTCTCGGAGTACCTCTGGCGGATCGAGCAGGTCAGCCACGCCGTGGCCAACGGCTACTTCGTCGGGACCATCAACCGGGTCGGCATCGAGGCCGAGATCGGCGACGACGACTTCTACGGCCAGAGCTACTTCTGCGACCCGCGCGGGCAGTTCATCGGCGCCGTCGGCAGCCCCTACGACGAGGAGCTCATCGTCCGCGACCTGAACCTCGACCTCGTGACCGAGGTCCGCCAACTCTGGCAGTTCTACCGCGACCGGCGCCCCGACGCCTATGGGGACCTGGTCGCGCCCTAGCCCGAACGCTCCGCCGCGGGCCGGCCGTGTCGGAGGAGGACGGCCGGCCCGCCCCCCGACGTCGGCCGACTGAGCCGGTTCCGCCACCTCCTCCTCGGTCCGACACTCCCCGGGAGGCGTCCATGGACTTCGGATTCACGCTCAAGCCCGAGCACTCCGTCGAGCGGACCATCGCCCTGACGAAGCAGGCCGAGGCCGTCGGGTTCGGCTACGCCTGGCTCTTCGACTCCCACGTCCTGTGGCGAGAGCCGTACCCGCTCCTGACCCTCATGGCCGTCAACACCGAGCGGATCCACCTCGGTCTCTGCGTGACGAACCCGGGGACGCGGGAGCCGACGGTGACCGCCTCTGCGCACGCCGTCCTGAACGAGATCAGCGGCGGCCGGATGGAGCTCGGCATCGGGCGAGGCGATTCGGCCCGCCGGGTCCTCGGCAAGCCGCCGATCACCATCGCCCACACCGAAGAGGCGATCCGGGTCATTCGGGAGCTGGCCGAGGGCCGAAGCGTCGTCTACGAGGGCACGGAGCTCTCCCTCCCCTGGGCGAGCGGACACCGCCTCCCGGTCTGGGTCGCCGGCTACGGGCCGATGGCCCTGGCCATGGCCGGCCGCGTCGCCGACGGGATCATCATCCAGCTCGCCGACCCCGACCTCATCCGCTGGATGGCGGGCATGGCCCGCGAGGCGGCCGCCGCGGCCGGGCGCGACCCGAACGCCCTCAAGATCCAGGCGGCGGCGCCGGCCCACGTCGGGCCGCGCGAGCTGGGGCGGGAGCGGACCCGCTGGTTCCCGGCCCTCGTCAGCAACCACGTCGTCGACCTGGTCAACCGCTACCCGCGCGAGCAGCTGCCCGAGTCGCTGACCGGCTACATCCGCGATCGCTCCGGCTACGACTACCACCACCACGCCGAGGTCGGCTCCGCGAACGCGGCCTTCGTCGGCGACGAGGTGACGGATCGGTTCTGCGTCCTCGGGGAGGTCGAGGAGCACGTCGCCAAGCTCCGCGAGCTCGCCGCCGCCGGGGTCGACCAGTTCAACATCTACCTCATGAACGGCGACGAGGAGGAGCAGCTGGCCATCTACGGCCGCGAGATCATCCCCCGGGTCCGGGACCTCGTGGCGGCCCGTCCGGCCTGAGCGACCCGACTATCATTGGCCTCCCGAGCACCTCGCCAGCGGAGCAGTTGCGCCGGAGCCCGAGCCGATCCGGCGCCCGAATGAGGAGGAGAGCGATGCGCACCCTCATCGCCAACGGCACCATCGTCACCGCCGAAGGCTCCTACGAGGCAGACGTCCTCGTCGACGGCGAGACCATCGCCCAGATCGGTCGGAACCTGGCGGCTGCGGGCGTCACCGCCGACGAGACCATCGACGCCAGCGGCAAGTACGTCATCCCGGGCGCCATCGACGTCCACACCCACATGGAGCTCCCCTTCGGCGGCACCTTCGCCAAGGACACCTTCGAGACCGGGACCCGGGCGGCGGCCTTCGGCGGGACGACCTGCATCGTCGACTTCGCGGTCCAGCCGCGGGGCGGCTCGCTGCGCGAAGGCCTCGACACCTGGCACGCCAAGGCCGAAGGGAACGCCGTCGTCGACTACGGCTTCCACATGATCATGTCGGACGTCAACGACGCGACCCTGGCCGAGATGGACCAGCTCGTCGCCGAGGGCGTCCCCGATTTCAAGCTCTTCACCGCCTACCCCGGCGTCTTCTACTCCGACGACGGAGCGATCTTCCGGGCGATGCAGCAGACGGCGAAGAACGGCGGCCTCATCATGATGCACGCCGAGAACGGGCTCGCCATCGACGTCGTCGCCGCCCAGTACGCCGCGAGCGGCAAGACCGATCCCTACTACCACGGGGTCGTCCGCTACCCGATCTTCGAGGGCGAGGCGACGAACCGGGTCATCCGGCTCGCGGAGGCGGCGGGCGTCCCCGTCTACATCGTCCACCTCTCGGCCCGCGACGCCCTCGACCAGGTGCGAGCCGCCCGCGACCGGGGCGCCATGGCCTTCGCCGAGACCTGCCCGCAGTACCTCTTCCTCTCCCTCGACGACCTCGGCAACGGCTTCGAGGGGGCGAAGTTCGTCTGCAGCCCGCCGCTCCGACCGAAGGACCACCAGGAGGACCTCTGGACGGGGCTCCTCAAGGACGACCTCCAGGTCGTCTCGACCGACCACTGTCCCTTCGACTTCCACGGCCAGAAGGAGCTCGGTCGGGGCGACTTCCGGAAGATCCCGAACGGTCTGCCGGGCGTCGAGGAGCGGGTCGACCTCATGCACGACGGTGGGGTCGTGGCCGGGCGGATCAGCCGGGAGCGCTGGGTGGAGCTCGTCTCGACGGCGCCGGCGAAGCTCTTCGGGATGTACCCGCGCAAGGGAACGATCGCCGTCGGCTCGGACGCCGATATCGTCATCTACGACCCGAACGCGAAGCACGTCCTGAGCGCCGCCACCCACCACATGGCCGTCGACTACAGCTGCTACGAGGGTCGCGAGGTTCAGGGCATCGCCGAGACGGTCCTCTCCCGGGGAACGGTCCTCGTCCGCAACCGGGAGTGGGTCGGGCCGAAGGGCCACGGCCGGTTCGTGAAGCGGAGGACCGCCGACTTCGCGCGTCGCGCCTGACGCGGCGCGCCGCGTCGGGGTCGCGGCGGGGTTGCGGTGGGCGGCGACCTCAGCGCCCACGCGCCCGAAGGCCGACGCACCCGACCCAAGGCGAGCACGCACCCACCCGGGTTCGCTCGCCGCCCTACCAAGCATTCACGCCGTGAATGAGGATCATTCACGGGTGGGCGGTCGTCTGAGCGGCCGGCGCGCCGGGCCCGTATCATCGGGCCGATGCGGAACGTGAGGGTAGGACCGCCGCTCTCGATCGAGCCGACGGCCATCGGCGGGTTCGTCGCCCTCGCCGCCGTCCTCCTCCTCGGCGCGGCGGCCGTGGTCGGCCTCACCGCGCCGCCCGCCCCCGAGCCGGTCGCCGCCGGCACCGTCCGGGCCATCGACGCCGCGGGCCTCTACGCCGCCAGCTGCGCCTCCTGCCACGGCCCCGTCGGCGAGGGCACGGCGAACGGCCCGAGCCTCCGCGGCGTCGGGGCGGCGTCGGTCGACTTCATGCTCCGGACCGGCCGGATGCCGCTCCCGGCGCCCGGCGTCCCGATGACCCGCGGCCGACCCGCCTTCAGCGAGGCCGAGATCAGCGCCCTCGTCGCCTACGTCGCCGCCTTCGGCGGCGGAGGTGGGCCGCCGATCCCGGACGTCCAGGTGAGCCGCGGTGACGTGGCCCGCGGCCGCGAGCTCTTCATCACGAATTGCGCCGCCTGCCACGGCGCCGGCGCCTCGGGCGACTCGGTCGGCGGCGGCTTCGTCGCGCCACCCCTCCTCGGAGTCGACCCGACCATCCTCGGCGAGGCGATCCGGACCGGTCCCGGCGTCATGCCCGTCTTCGACGAGGGGCAGCTCAGCCCCCAGGACGTCGACGCCATCGCCGCCTACCTCGCCTACCTCCGGAGCCGCGAGGCGGCGCCGGGAGGCTTCCCCCTCGCCGGGGTCGGACCGGTCGCCGAGGGCTACGTCGCCTGGCTCGTCGGCGCGGGGCTCCTCGTCCTGGCCGCCCGCTGGACCGAACGGAGGCGGCGCCGATGACCGGTCGGGCCAGCGACCCGGGACCGGTGACCGAGCGCCGGATCGAGCGCCTCGTCGCGGCCCTTTTTGCGCTCACCGCGCTAACGGGCCTCGCCCTCCTCGGCCTCTACATCGCCGGCGGCCAACCACAACTCGAATGCCTCCTCCTCGCCCTCTGCCTCGGCAGCCTCGGCATCGGGATCATCCTCTGGTCCCAGGAGCTCATGCCGGAGCGCCAGGTCGAGGAGCCCCGGCACCGGCTCGCCTCGGATCCAGGTGCCCGGGCCGCCCTCGCCGAGGCCATCGAGGAGGAGGCCGGCTTCACCCGCCGCCGCTTCCTCATCCGGATGCTCCTGACCGCCGTCGGGGGCCTCGCCGCCGCCCTCGCCATCCCCGTCTTCTCCCTCGGTCCGGCGCCCGGTCGCGAGCTCTTCACGACGAGCTGGCGGCGCGGCAGCCGCCTCGTCGGCCTCGACGGGCAGCCGATCCGGGCCGCCGATCTCGCCGTCGACGCCGTCACCACCGTCTTCCCCGAAGGCCACGCCGGCGACGCCCAGGCTCAGACCCTCCTCATCCGCGTCCCGGCCGACCTCCTCCGGCTCCCGCCGGACCGAGCGGTCTGGGCGCCCGAGGGCTACGTCGCCTACTCGAAGGTCTGCACCCACGCCGGCTGTCCGGTCGGCCTCTACCGAGCCGCCGAACGACGACTCATCTGCCCCTGCCACCAATCGACCTTCGACGTCCTCGACGGAGCTCGGCCGGTCTTCGGCCCGGCCGCTCGGCCGCTCCCCCAACTCCCGATCCAGCTCCAGCCCGACGGGACCTTCGTCGCCCTCGGCGACTTCGACGAGCCGATCGGCCCGAGCTTCTGGAACATGACGGAGGGCGAATCGTGAGGGACGAGGCTCGGATCCCACCGACGGCCACCGCCCCCGAGCCGACCGCCCTCGACCGCCTCGTCGCCTGGCTCGACGAGCGGACCGGGGCGGCCGACTTCGTCCGGTCCGCCCTCCGCAAGGTCTTTCCCGACCACTGGTCGTTCCTCCTCGGTGAGGTCGCCCTCTTCTGCTTCGTCGTCCTCGTCGCGACCGGGGTCTTTCTGACCTTCTTCTTCGCCGCCGACAGCGGGCCGGTCGTCTACGACGGACCGTACGCGCCGCTCCGGGGCGCCGAGGTCTCGGCCGCCTTTGACTCGGTCGTCCGCCTCTCCTTTGAGGTCCGGGCCGGCCTGCTCATGCGCCAGATCCACCACTGGGCGGCGGTCGTCTTCATCGCCGCCATCGTCCTCCACGTCGCCCGGGTCTTCTTCACCGGCGCCTTCCGGCGGCCGCGGGAGATCAACTGGCTCGTCGGCTTCGGGCTCCTCGTCCTCGGCATGGCGGCGGGCTTCACCGGCTACTCGCTCCCCGACGACCTCCTCTCGGGGACCGGCCTTCGGATCGCCTACTCGGTCGCCCTCTCGATCCCCTTCCTCGGGCCCTGGCTCGCCTATCTCATCTTCGGCGGCGAGTTTCCGACCCGCGAGCTCATCGGCCGCCTCTACGTCTTCCACATCATGCTCATCCCGGCCCTCATGATCGGCGCCGTCGGCCTCCACCTCGCCATCCTCTGGTTCCAGAAGCACACCCAGTACCCCGGCCCCGGCCGGACCGAGGCAAACGTCGTCGGGCGCCACTTCTGGCCGGGCCAGGTCTTCCGGTCGCTCGGCCTCTTCTTCCTCACGGCGGCCGTCCTCGCGCTCCTGGGCGGCTTCGTCCAGATCAACCCGGTCTGGGTCTACGGCCCCTTCGTCCCGTCGGCCGTCAGCTCGCCGGCCCAGCCGGACTGGTACATCGGCTGGCTCGAGGGCGCCCTTCGCCTGGGGCCGAACTGGGAGCCGACGATCTTCGGTGTGACGATTCCCTCCCCGTTCGTCCCCGGGGTCGTCCTGCCGGGTCTCCTCTTCACCGCCTTCGCCCTCTGGCCCTTCATCGAGGCGCGCCTGACCAGCGACCACCGAGAGCACCACCTCTTGGACGACCCCTGGCAGGCACCCCTCCGCCTCGCCCTCGGCTCGGCGGCCCTGACGATCTTCGTCGTCCTCACCGTCGCCGGGGCGAACGACATCCTGGCCGTCTTTCTGAACGTCGAGGTCGAGGCCCTCACCCAGGTCCTCCGGGTCGTCCTCGTCGTCGCCCCGATCGTCGTCGGCGTCGTCGCCTACCGGCTCGCCGTCGAGCGCGCGCGGCGCCCGCCCGAGGCGGCTGCTCCCAGCGCCGGCATCCGCCTCCGCCGAACCGCCGACGGCGGCTTCGAGGAGGCCGAGGAGGGAGCCTCGTGAGCGGGCCTCGGGCCCGGGGCCGGGGCCGAGGCCGGCACCGGCCGGCGGTCGGGCTGCTCGGCCTCGCCCTCCTCGTCGGGGGCTGCCTCCCGACGCCGGCGAGCACCCAGGGCCGGGCCATCGCCGAGCTGTGGACGATCTTCCTCGTCCCCGCCCTCGTCGTCGCCGCGCTCGTCTGGGGCCTCACCACCGTCGCCATCGTCCGGTTCCGCCGCCGTCGTCCGGACGACGGCCTGCCGCCGCAGATCGAGGGCCACACCGGGCTCGAGCTCGTCTGGACGAGCCTGCCGATCCTGACCGTCCTCGTCCTCTTCGGCTTCACGATGCTGACGCTGGGCCGGATCGAGGGCCGCGCCCCCGACGCCATCGACGTCACCGTCACCGCCTACCGGTGGCAGTGGCGGATCGACTACCCGAGCGCCGGCGTCCGGGTCGAGGGGACATCCGACCGCCCGGCCGAGATGGTCGTCCCCGTCGGCCGGCCGGTCCACGTCAGCCTCGTCTCGACCGACGTCGCGCACGCCTTCTACGTCCCCGCCTTTCTCTTCAAGCGGGACGCCATCCCCGGCCGGACGACGAGCTTCGACCTCACCGTCGAGGAGGCAGGCACCTACCGCGGCCAGTGCGCCGAGTTCTGCGGCGTCTTCCACGACCAGATGCTCTTCACCGTCCGGGCCGTTCCGCCGGCCGAGTTCGAGCAGTGGCTGGCGGCGACCGCCCAGGCGAACGAGGTGCGCCGATGACCGAACCCACCCACGACGGCCTCGGGGCCTGGCTGACGACGACCGACCACAAGCGGATCGGCCTCCTCTACATCACGACCTCCTTCGCCTTCTTCCTCGTCGGCGGTCTGCTCGCCCTCCTCATGCGGGCGGAGCTCGCCCAACCGGGGCTCCAGCTCGCCGGCCAGCAGACCTACAACGAGTGGTTCACGATGCACGGCACGATCATGCTCCTCCTCTTCGGGACGCCGATGGTGGCCGGCTTCGCGAACTACATCGTCCCCCTCCAGATCGGGGCCGCCGACATGGCCTTCCCACGGCTCAACGCCCTCTCCTATTGGCTCTTCCTCTTCGGTGGCCTCATCGTCCTCTCCGGTTTCCTGACGACGGGCGGGGCGGCCGCGGCCGGCTGGACCGGCTACGCGCCGCTCTCGAACGACATCTACTCGGCGGGGGCGGGCCTCGACCTCTGGATCGTCGGCCTCGCCCTCGTCGGCTTCTCGAGCATCCTCGGGGCGGTCAACTACCTGGTCACGATCTACGGACGGCGCGCGCCGGGCTTGGGGATGTTCCGCCTGCCAATCTTCACCTGGAACATCCTCGTCACCTCGGCCCTCATCCTCTTCGCCTTCCCGCCGCTGACGGCCGCCTTCGCCATGCTCCTCATCGACCGCCGCCTCGGCGGTTCCTTCTTCGAGCCCGCCCTCGGCGGCGATGCCGTCCTCTGGCAGCACATCTTCTGGTTCTTCGGCCACCCGGAGGTCTATATCCTCATCCTGCCCTTCTTCGGGATCGTGACCGAGATCATCCCGGTCTTTTCGCGCAAGCCGGTCTTCGGCTATCGGGCCTTCGTCGGGGCGACCATCGCCATCGCCAGCCTGTCGATGGCGGTCTGGGCCCACCACATGTTCACGACGGGCGCGGTGAGCCTCCCCTTCTTCTCGATCATGTCCTTCGCCATCGCCGTCCCGACGGGGATCAAGTTCTTCAACTGGATCGCGACCATGTGGGGCGGGCGGCTGTCCTTTGCGACGCCGATGCTCTGGGCGATCGGCTTTCTCTACCTCTTCCTCCTCGGCGGCATCAGCGGGATCATGCTCGCCTCGCCGCCCCTCGACTTCCAGTTCCAGGACACGTACTTCGTCGTCGCCCACTTCCACAACACGCTCATCGGGGGGACGGTCTTTGCCATCTTCGCCGGGATCTACTACTGGTTCCCGAAGATGACGGGCCGGTTCCTCTCCGAGCGCCTCGGCCGACTCCACCTCGCTGCCTGGGTCGTCGGCTTCACCCTCACCTTCCTGCCCCAGTACCAGCTCGGGCTCGAGGGGATGCCGCGGCGGCTCGCGGACTACCCGGCGGTGCCCGGCTGGGCCGAGCTCAACCTCCTCTCGACCCTCGGATCGCTCGTCCTGGGCCTCGGGACCCTGCCCTTCCTCGTCGCCGTCTGGCGGGCGCTCCGGCAGCCGGCGACGGCCCCCGACGACCCGTGGGGCGGCTACACCCTGGAGTGGGCGACGACCTCGCCCCCACCCCACCACAACTTCCGCTGGCTGCCGCCGATCCGTTCGGCTCGACCGGTCTTCGACTGGCGGCTCGCCCAGGCGCGGCCCGTCCGCGGCGAGGCGGGCGGTGGAGGCGCCCGGTGAGGATCGTTGAGATCGCCCGGACGATCTTGCTCACTGGCCCCGAGGAGGTCCGCTTCTTCGGCCGGATCGCCGTCTACGCCATCGGCGTCGGGCTCGTCTACTGGTTCCTCACCTACGAGACGGCCGGGACGGTCCTCCTCATCGGCTTCGGCATCTGCGCCCTCTTCGCGAGCCTCGTCCTCGGGCACGGGACGCGGACGGTGACCCGGGCGGGGCCCGGGCCCGGCCGACCGGGGGCGGGCATCGATCCGGAGCGCCCCCTCGTCGACGAGTCCGGCCGCCTCCCCGCCCCCGGGCTCTCACCCCTCGGGATGGGCGTCGGGCTGGCCATGGCGGCCCTCGGGATCGCCTTCGGGCCGTGGCTCATCCTGGCTGGCCTCGTCCTCGTCGGCTGGGCCGGCTGGGGCTGGCTGGAAGCGGCGATGGCGGAGCACGCCGCACTCGCCGCCGAGGACGCCGGCCCGATGGAACCCGTGGCGGGGGCGGCGGGAACCGAGGGCGCTGCGACGACGTCCGATGGCCATGCGACCCAGGACCGTCGATGACCGACGCGGCCGTCTTCGGCCGATTCCCCTCGCCCTCGCCGTCGGGCTCGCCCTCGCGCTCGGCGGTTGCGCGGGCACGCACGCACCGAGCCTCCCCGTCGACGCCTCGGGCGGGGTCCTCCCGCCGGCTACCGGGC
>Ga0272446_1007561_pt1 | contig 10752 bp, 12 predicted proteins | sample YNPCB0061_FD_194587 | JGI IMG/M metagenome (GOLD analysis project Ga0272446, IMG submission 194587) | Hot spring microbial mat communities from Yellowstone National Park, WY, United States - YNP-CB-006-1 | ecosystem: Environmental > Aquatic > Thermal springs > Hot (42-90C) > Sediment | place...
AGTCAGAACGTCGCGCCAGATGCTGCATGAAATCGGCCACGAGCCGACGCCGGAAGAACTTGCCGAAAAGCTCGCGATGCCGCTCGAGAAAGTGCGCAAGGTCCTCAAGATCGCCAAGGAGCCGATCTCGCTTGAAACGCCCATTGGCGACGAGGAAGACAGCCACCTCGGCGACTTCATCGAGGACAGGAACGCCGTGCTGCCGATTGAGGCCGCGATCCAGTCGAACCTCAGGGATACGACGACACGCGTTCTCGCCTCGTTGACCCCGCGCGAAGAGCGCGTGCTGCGCATGCGCTTCGGCATCGGCATGAACACCGATCATACGCTCGAAGAGGTTGGCCAGCAGTTCTCGGTGACGCGCGAACGTATCCGCCAGATCGAGGCGAAGGCTTTGCGCAAGCTGAAGCACCCGAGCCGCTCGCGCAAGCTTCGGAGCTTTCTCGATAACTGAGATTGACGAATCGCGGTTTGAGACGACGCCATGCGTTCGGCTGACCCATAGCGCAAGGCCCGCCCCGCATCTGGGACGGCGTGATCGAGAGGACCTTGTGACGATGGAAGACACAGAAGCCAATAAGGCTTTGGTGCGCGCCCATTACGACGCCGTGACCAACTCTCACGACCCTGATACGATCAGGCGCCAAGTGGCAGCCGACTTCTATGACCACTCCACCGGCAAGCACATGTCCGCCGATGATGTGATTGCTCATTCACGCATGCTGCACACGACGTTCGGCGAGTTCGGAGTCACCATCGACGACCTGATTGCCGAAGGTGACCGCGTGGCCGCCCGGGTGGTCTGGCACGGCATTCATATAGGACCTTGGCGCGGCATTCCGCCAACCGGCAAACGAATTTCCTTCGGCGGTATGACATGGTGGCGGATTGCCGATGGCCGCATTGCCGAGCGCTGGGCGGAAGTCGACACGGCATCGCTCGAGGCCCAGATCAAAGCGTAATGATCACGAGATCGCAACGATTTCGGCCGACATCGCACCGGCCTTGACGGCATCGCCCACACTCTTGCCGAGGAGCGCCTGCGCGAGTGGCGAGACATAGGAAATCGATCCCTTCGCCGGATCGGCCTCGTCCTCGCCGACGATTCTGAATTTCTGAACGCGACCATCGTCCCTTTCGAGCGTAACCGTCGCACCGAACGAAACGACGGAGAAGTCCGTGGGCTCCGGCTGAACCTCGGCGCTGCCCAAGCGCTGATTCCAATACCTGAGATCGCGATTGACGCGCGCGATGGCCTCGCGGTCGCCTCCTTCATGCGCCGCGGCAAGCTGCTCATGCAGCCGCACCACTTCCGCTTCGATCTGGGCGAACCCCTCGCGCGTAACGAGGTTGCGATGTGCCGAAACGAGCCTGTCGGGAAGCTCCTCGACCGTCTCGGTTTCTTTGACGAATGCTCTACTCATGGCACTAAGATAGGAGCTTCAAGAGGCAGGTTCCAGCATGCGCCAAGTCCAAAAGACGCTCGTCGTCGCCACCGAAGGTCCGGGCCTCACTGAAATTACACGCGAAACGGCCCAATTTGTTGCCGCGTCCGAGATCGCGACAGGGCTTGCCCACCTCTTTTGCCGTCACACCTCCGCTTCGCTCCTGATCCAGGAAAACGCCGATCCGGACGTGCAACGCGACCTTGTCGCCTTCTTCAGGAAGATTGTCCCGGAGGGTGATCCTCTGTTCATTCATCGCGTTGAAGGACCCGATGACATGCCCGCGCACGTCAAGAGTGCCCTGACCGCGACCGCTCTCACAATTCCGTTCGCCAATGGAAAGTTGCTGCTTGGCATGTGGCAGGGGATTTACCTTTTCGAGCACCGCGCCCGGCCGCACCGGCGCAGTGTCGTCGTTCACCTCGTTGGCGAATGATTGGAGCCCCACGAATAGTTGAAACTGACGGAGACGCGCTCCCGCTTTGCATGGTTGACGGGCACTTCGTGACGCAGCCAGCTCTCCCAGAGAAGCAACGTCCCGGGAACGGGGGCGAACGAAACGAAGGTGCGGTTTTCTTCCCGAGCCGATGCCTTGCGCAGCGGCGCTGCCATTAGCATCGCAAGACGCGGGTCTTCGAATTTGATGGCGCTCGCATCCTTCGGTACCACGAGGTAGAGCGTGCCGCTGACGACGGAATGAGGATGAATGTGCGCCGCGTGATGGCCGCCCGGCGCCAGGATGTTGATCCAGAGACTATCGAGGCAGAGCGCCCTGCCATCGAGATCGAGCTCGAGCAATTTCGCAAACCGGGCCACGTGTCGGTCGAGCACCCGAACGAGATCGCCGAACGCGGGATGTCGCTCTGGCAGATCGTTGAGGGAGGCATAAGATGTATATCCCGGATAGTCGTTTTCCCGCGACCAGATATGCCCGGCGCGATCCTCGGCCGCGATTTCGTTTGCGGCCATCGCCACCTCTGAAACGAGCCTTGAACCTTCGCCGCGCTGGAGCTCCTCGCGGTAGATGTGACTAACAAAAAGCTTATGAACGCGCCCCATCGTCTCTCCACCATTGCGCAATCGAAGGTATAAATGTCGCGTTTACCGCAGCGCTGTTGCGCATGGAAGGCGTCGGCGCGACCTGCTAAGACCGCGCGCAATATTAAAGGTCGATAAACTTTCGGGAGATCACGATGTCCGATACGACGCCAGAATCACAGGCCCGGGCCGCCACCGCCGCCCTGATCCGCGACTATTATGCAGCCTTCAACCGCGGCGACAGCGAGGGCATGATTGCGCTTCTGACGGATGATGTCATCCACGATGTCAATCAGGGCGAGCGGCGGATCGGCAAGGAGAAATTTCGCGCTTTCAATGCCCGCATGGCGCACAACTACAAGGAAGAGCTGAAGGACATTGTGGTGATGGTGTCGAAGGATGCAACCCGCGCCGCCGCCGAGTTCAACGTCCACGGCATCTACAAACATACCGAGGAAGGGCTCCCGGAGGCCATGGGCCAGAAATACGTCCTCCCGGCCGGCACATTTTTCGCCCTTCGCGATGGAAAGATCGCGCGCGTCACCACCTATTACAACCTGACGGATTGGATTGCCCAGGTCGCGGGTTAGTCCACGCCCGAGAAGGAGAAGCCTTCCATGACAGCAGAATCGCGCGAGAAGAAAAAGGTCGACGTCCGATCGGTCACGGGCGACGAGATCTATTCGATCCTGCCCGATCTCGCGCGGCTGCGCATCATCGTCTTCCGCGACTGGCCCTATCTCTACGACGGCACCCTCGAATACGAGGAAAAGTATCTGAAGAAGTTTGCCGCCGCCAAGGGCGCCATCGTCGTCACCGCCTATGACGGCTCCGAAATGGTCGGCGCCTCGACCGGCGCCCCGATGATCGAGCACGCCGACGAGTTCGGCGAACCCTTCAGAAAAGCCGGGTACGATATTTCAAAGATCTTCTACTGCGGCGAGAGTGTGCTGCTGAAGAGCCATCGCGGACTTGGCCTCGGTCACGCATTCTTCGATGGACGCGAGGCCCATGCGAGGCGGCTTGGCGGTTTCGAATATTCGGCCTTCTGCCGAGTCGTCCGTCCCGACGACCACCCGTTGAAACCGAAAGACTATGCCCCGCTCGATCCGTTCTGGAGAAAACGCGGCTATGCCCCGGTCGAAGGCATCATCGCCACCTACGACTGGAAAGACATCGACCAGCCCACCGAGACGCGCCACGAAATGCAATTCTGGATGAAAAAGCTCTGATGAGCCACCGCACGACCCTGAAAGTCGCGAGCTCCCAATACCCCATCGGCCAACCTAGGACGTTGGCCGAATGGCAGGAGAAGATCGCCCTCTGGGTCAAAAATGGCGCCGCGACCGGCGCCGACCTGCTGGTTTTTCCCGAGTACGCTGCAATCGAGCAGGCGGCCTGTTTCGGCCCCGAGGTCTATGGCGACCTCAAAGCGACGCTCGCCAAGGTCGCCGACCTTGCCGATGAACGGGTTGCCTTCCACGCTGAACTTGCCGCCGAGCATGGCGTCCATATTCTCGTCGGATCAGGTCCAATTCGGAAACCCGACGGCCGTTTCGTCAATGCCGCGCAGCTCGTCACCCCCGCTGGCGCCGTCGGCGAGCAGGAGAAACTTGTGATGACCCCGTTCGAGCGCGAATGGGGCGTCACTGCGGGCGGTCCCGTCCGCGTCTTTAAGACAAAGCTTGCAATCTTCGGCGTGGCGATCTGCTATGACAGCGAATTCCCGCTGCTCGTCCGCGCTATGGCCGAGGCAGGCGCCGAGGTTGTGCTCGTCCCGTCGTGCACGGAGCGCGTCTCGGGATACCATCGCGTCCGCATTGGCTCGCTTGCGCGGGCCCTCGAAAACACCATCGCCACCGTGCAGAGCCCGACCGTTGGCGATGCGCCCTGGTCCCCCGCCGTCGACTTCAACTCCGGCGCGGCCGGCATCTATGTCCCGTCCGAGCACGACATCTCCGACACCGGGATCCTCGCCGAGGGTACCCTCAACGCCGCACAATGGGTCACCGCCACGATCGATCTCGCCCGCCTGAAGCGTCTGCGTCAGACCGGCGAGATGCACAATTACCGCGATTGGGCGCTGCAGCCCGGCGCCCCGATGGCGCCCGTCGACGTCGAGATCGTTTCGCTGCCCTGAATTATTTGAGAACCCACGTGGCCGTGACGCGCGCCTCGAGCGTGCTGGTCCCGCGCTCGATCGGCACGGACATCTCGGCCTTGGCAAAACGTGGCGCGGCAGCAGGCATGGGAGCATTGGAACTATACTCTTCCGAGATTTGGATCACCGGCCCGATCTCGGCACCCGCCGCGGCCGCGAGGAGCTTGGCCCGGCGCAAGGCATTGCCGATGGCCTCTTTTCGCGCATCATCTTTGAGCGTCTCGGCCTTCGAAACCTCGAAGACCAAACCCTGAATCTGGTTGGCACCCGCGCTCACAATGTTGTCGAGCACCTCACCGAGCTTGTTCAAATCGCGAACCAGCACCACCACCTGGTTGCTGACGCGATAACCCCGGATCGACGGCTGGCCTCCCTCCTTGGGATACTCATAGACCGGCTCAACGTTGAACGAAGCGGTCTGAATGTCCCTCGCATCGACGCCTTTCGATTTCAGCTCCGAAATCACTCTGCTCATGTCGGCGCTGTTGCGGGTGAGCGCCTCCCGCGCGCTCGTCGCCTCCGTGCTCACGCCTGAGGTAATGCGCGCCTGGTCCGGCTCGGCTTCAGCCGTCCCGGTTGCAGAGACGGTGATCGTCCGTTCCATGGCTTTTTCCTCGGCTCCCGCGGGTGAAATGCAAACGGCGGAGATGAGCCCAGCCGCGAAAAAAGATCGCATCAGAGCCTTGAGCCCTGCCACCCACGATCTGCTCGTCATTGCGCGCTCCCTTTAACTCGAAGTGAACTCGCTATTAGTCCTTCGCGGAAAAATGAGGGCGGAATGCTGTCACATTTCTAAACATCTGATATGAGAGGCCCCGGCGTGGGCCCGTAGCTCAATGGTCAGAGCTGACGGCTCATAACCGTCTGGTTCCAGGTTCGAGTCCTGGCGGGCCCACCAAGAGACCCAAAGCCACTTTGGAACGTCAGCGCGGATCTTACGCGCCTGCCACGATGCCGCTGGAGATCATAGCGCGGGCGAGCAAAACAATTCCGAGAGATGAGAACGCAACGGCCCCGGCGGATCAAATCGCCGGGGCCGGTCAATGTATGCCTACGACGGCGGCAGTTGGAAGTAGTAGTGCGATGCGATGACCACGGCCGCAGCTCCCAACAGGGTGATGTAAGGGAGTAGCCCTGCCCGTCGCTCCCCGAGGTCCTGGCCTTTCAAGTCAAGATCGACCAGCATGTGATCCGGGAAACGCCCCTTGTCCTGCACATAATGCCGGAAAAGGAAGACTGGGATAATGAGACCTGCGAAGGCGAGGCCGTACCAAAGGGCATTGGGATTTCCCCAGGCTTTGGCGCCGGCGCCCATCAGCACAAGGTTGACGAACCCGAGCACGGCGTTGAAGGCCACAAGCCAATTCGGGGCCCGGTAGGGGCGCGGAATGTCGGGACTGTCGATCCGATGAATCCACGTCGCCTGCAGATTGAGAAAGATGAAGATCATGTATCCGACATTGGAAATGGCCAATATCAGATAATAGGCCGTCGCATCAGAGGCGGCGAACGTAAGAAGACCCAGGTTGAATACGAGATCGGTCCACATGGCGCGCGTCGGCGCACCGTGCCCGTTGGCGTGACCTAAGTACCTCAGAAGCCAGCCATCGATCCCGCCCTGATAAAGCGTCTGCGAAGAGCCCGCCATCGCCATCATGATCGCGAGAATGAGGGCGAGGATCATCATCATCTCCAGGAGATGAACGACAATGGGATTGCCGGCGCCAACCATGTCGCCCATCGCGGCGGCGACACCTGTGCCATCGAGGATGCCAGGTGAAGCCATCCCCTCAAGGCCGAGATGGCCTTGGAAAGTCGCGGAGACGAGCGAATACAGAATGACGCAAACAACGCCGGCCCAGGCGATCGCCTTCAAGGTATCGGTCGCCGGATTTTTGAACTCCCGCGTATAGCAGACCGCGGTTTCGAACGCATAGGTTGACCACCCGGCAATAAATAACGCGGCGAGAAAGAGTGTCCACCCGGCATTATCCCAGGTACCGTTGGGCGGCACCAGCGGCGTATAGTTTGCATAGTCGACGCTGCCGTTGAAGAACGGAACGATACCGACGATCGTCATCGGTACGAGAACGAGCAGCCCGATCCACATCTGTATGCGGGCCGTCCCGAGAATGCCCCGGTGTTGAATGGCGAAGGCCAACAGCATCAGCGCGGCGCCTATGAAGAACGTTGCGCCGACTTCGATGTTCGCCAATCCGAAGAAGGAAAATTCAAGGAGTTTGAAACTCCGCAGTGCCGGCACCGAAGCATCGCTAACCGCCGCGATTGCAAGCTTGCTGGCTTCCTCCGCACCCTTTCCGGCGATGGCAGCGGCGTTGTGTGCATCCTGCAGCCAGGCAATCACTTGAGGAGAATCGGCTGTAAATTGCGGCAGAGGCGCAATGGCATTCAGGATATACCCTGCGGCGATTGCACATCCGAGCGACAGGACGGGCGACCAGGCGAACCAATTGCACCAGACGGAAAGCGGCGCGATGAGCTTGCTGTAGCGCAACCAAGCTGCCGCGCCGTAGACAGCGGCTCCACCGGATTTGTTGGCGAACAATCCCGCTATCTCGGCATAGCTGAACGCCTGCGAAAATCCCATCAGGACGGAAATAAGCCAGGCCAGAAAGGCCAGTTTACCCGCGATCGCCCCCATGCCGCCGATTGAAATAAGCACGAGCGCAGGAACGCCGCTCGCAATCCAAAAGGCACCCTTCCATGTCAGTGTGCGATGTAGACCGCCCACTTCCTTATGGACACGGACGTGCCCAATCTCTCCTGCCTCCGAAAGCAGCGTCATGCCATGATCCTCCATCCCATCCCAGGCCAACCCTGATCTGGAGCATCATTCATAAACTTGCATAGAAAGCAATATTATTGCACTGCGTGCATTCTCGGCATTCTGTATTATGTGCAATGCAATAAACCCTGGTGCAATTCTTAAAGAGAGACCGTGCGTGGACGGGCAGAGCAAAAATTGATCGCTCCGGCAAACACACTTAGACTTTCACGATGCATCAACATACGAGGGCAGTGGCATGACTGCGAAGAAGATAGCCGGCAAGCGCGCGCGGCCGGCATCGGAGCCAGAAAAGCAGCAAGACCATCGCGACATCGCCAATCTGCCGCTTGAGCAGCGCATTGGTCATGTCATCAAGCGCCGCCGTTTGGAGGCGAACCTGACGCTCTCGGACTTGAGCGCCGGAGCTGGCCTGTCGAGCGCCATGCTCAGCCGGATAGAAAATGGCCAGGCGACAGCGAGCCTTGATGCCCTTGAGCGCATATGCGCGGCCATTGGAATTGGAATGTCCGATCTCTTCAAAGAGACCGAGACGCAGCAAGGGACCGCCCAGCTCTTGAAACGCCCCGAACAGATGGAAGTCGTCCGGGTCGGCACAAAATACGGCCACACCTACCGTCTGCTTTCGTATGACCGGGGGCCGCGCAAGATATTTGAACCGTTCTTTATCGAGATGGACAAGAAAAGTGAGTCCTACCCTCGCTTTTCCCACCCTGGCACCGAATTTATCTACATGTTGCAAGGCCGCATGGAATACCGCTTCGGCGACCGGACCTACCTGATCGAGCCAGGCGACGCGTTCACGTTTTCGGGCAATGTCGTTCACGGCCCTGAAAAACTGCTCGATGAACGAATCCGGTTCCTTTCAATTATCATCTATGCCGAATGACGCAGACGGACTCGGCGTAAGAAAAGGGCCGGAAGCCCGAAGACCTCCGGCCAGTCATGGGGACGCCAAGACACGCGGCTAGAGTCCCCCCGCGCCAGGGATCCATGATGTACCGGCCAATGGCACTCTGGCCATTGCAGAGGCCTCGATGGTCAAGGCCACGAGATCTTCAGGTTCAAGATTGTGGAGATGGCTCTTGCCGCAGGCACGCGCCAGCGTCTGGGCTTCAAGAGTCATCACTTTGAGGTAATTGGCGAGGCGGCGTCCCGCAACCACAGGATCCAGTCGCGACACAAGCTGCGGAGTTTGCGTGGTGATGCCCGCCGGATCCTTGCCCTCATGCCAGTCATCGTAGCAGCCCGCCGTCGTCCCAAGCTTCCTGTAATCCTCCTCCCATTTCCTGTCGTTGTCGCCCAATGCAACGAGCGCCGCCGTGCCGATCGCCACGGCGTCGGCGCCAAGCGCCAACGCCTTCGCGACATCGGCGCCGTTGCGGATCCCGCCGGAAACGATGAGCTGCACCTTGCGGTGCATGCCGAGGTCCTGGAGCGCTTGCACCGCCGGGCGAATGGCAGAAAGCAGCGGAATGCCGACGTGCTCGATGAACACCTCCTGCGTCGCCGCCGTGCCGCCCTGCATGCCATCGAGAACAACCACGTCAGCGCCCGCTTTCACCGCTAGCGCCACGTCGAAGTACGGCCGGCTGGCACCAACCTTCAGATATATCGGTTTTTCCCAGTCGGTGATCTCGCGCAATTCGTTGATCTTGATTTCAAGATCATCAGCGCCCGTCCAGTCTGGATGCCTGCATGCAGAACGCTGATCGATCCCTTTTGGCAGCTGGCGCATCTCCGCCACGCGATCCGAAATTTTCTGCCCGAGCAACATGCCGCCGCCACCCGGCTTCGCACCCTGCCCGATGACGATTTCGATCGCGTCAGCGCGGCGCAGATCATCGGGATTCATTCCGTAGCGCGACGGAAGATACTGATAGACGAGAAATTTGGACTGACCGCGCTCTTCCGGCGTCATGCCACCGTCACCGGTCGTCGTTGACGTGCCGGCGAGCGACGCACCGCGGCCGAGAGCTTCCTTGGCATTTGCCGAAAGAGATCCAAAGCTCATGCCGGCAATCGTGATGGGAATCGAAAGCCTCAAGGGCTTCTTCGCGTACCGGGTGCCGAGCACGACATCCGTGCCGCACTTCTCACGATATCCCTCGAGCGGATAGCGCGACATCGACGCGCCGAGCAGCACAAGATCGTCGAATGTCGGCAATCGCCGTTTTGTACCGCCGCCGCGAATATCATAAATGCCCGTTGCAGCGGCCCGCCGGATCTCGGAGAGCGTATAATCATCAAACGTCGCGGACATGCGCGGTGTCGTGACTGGCCACGTTCTTTCATGAGAGGTCATCAGTACGCTCCGGCGTTATCGATGTTGAAATTATAAAGTTTGCGTGCCGAGCCGTAGCGCTGGAACTCGGCGACATCGACTTTGTGCGCTTCGCCTACCGATTTCAGAAGCTCGTAGAGCTCCGCCTTATGTTCGTCGCGCATCTCTTTCCTGATGCAATCCGCGCCAAGGCTCGCAACCCGGCCGCGCACATAGATGCGCGCTTCATAGAGGGAGTCCCCAAGCGCCTCACCGGCTTCGCCAAAGGCAACCAGGCGTCCATTCTGCCCCATGAACGCCGACAAATGGCCGACGTCGCCTTTGACGACGATATCGATCCCCTTCATCGAGATTCCGCAACGCGCCGAGGCGTTACCTTCAACAATCAATTGGCCCCCGCGACCGGTTGCACCGGCGCTTTGGCTCGCATCGCCTTTGACGTGAATGAGGCCGGACATCATGTTCTCGCCGACGCCCTGTCCGGCGCTGCCTTCAATGATGATGCTCGCCTGCTTGTTCATTCCGCCGCAGTAGTAGCCGGCATTCCCCTGAATATTGATCGTAACTGGAGCATCAACACCAACCGCGATCGAATGCTCACCGCCCGGATTCGTAATGGTCCAGAGCGTTTCGTTGGTTTCGGAGGTCAGCTTGTGAAGAGCCGAATTGAGCTCCCGGACGGAGGTCTTCGCCAAGTCGATGATCGGCATCAATGTTGCTCCCAGAAATAAACGGTGGCGGGTTTCGGTTCCCAAACCTTTGCCCCATTGATTCCCGGCAGCGAGGCCAGGCTTTTGTATTCGGAGGCAAACGCGACGTATTGATTTGTCTCGGCCATCACGGCGGGTTTGCAGGCAATCGGATCGCGCAGGACCCCAAACCCGGACTCTGTCCCGACAACAAACGTGAAGAAGCCATCGAGGGCATCGAGACTGGCCTTTAACGCCTCGCCCAGCGTCCGCCCGTTGTTCATCTCTCTGGTAAGATAGCCAGCCGCGACTTCGCTATCGTTCTCGGT
>Ga0272446_1007562_pt1 | contig 10751 bp, 11 predicted proteins | sample YNPCB0061_FD_194587 | JGI IMG/M metagenome (GOLD analysis project Ga0272446, IMG submission 194587) | Hot spring microbial mat communities from Yellowstone National Park, WY, United States - YNP-CB-006-1 | ecosystem: Environmental > Aquatic > Thermal springs > Hot (42-90C) > Sediment | place...
CAGGGGGACGTGTTCTGGAAGCCGAACACGATGGCGGTGCGGCCGCTCTCGGCCGCGGCGCGGATCTCGTCGCCTGATGTCGACTGTGCAACGATGTCGGCGTTGGCCTCGATGAAGCGCCGCCAGCGGCCGAGCGCGCCGATCGTCTCCCGCGCATCCTCCCATACCGCGACGGTCACGTTGATGCAGGAGACGTTCCCCTGCCGCCAGCGCTCGACGAACCTCCGCTCGGGCACCGGGATGCACAGCGCGTCGATGGTCATTCCGTCTCTACCAGGGCCCATGGGTCTCTCCGCGGGTTCGCAAGGCCGGGCGGTTGGGTCAGGCGCCTCATGGCGTCGCTGCGGAGCGGCGCGACCGTCCCGACAGGAGCGAGCCCAGCGCGAAAAGTGCCAACCCCGTGACGGCGATGACGGTGGAGGCAGCCATCACGGAGGGATCGCTGCTCAAGGCGAGGGCGTCGAGCATCATCTTCGGAACGGTTCCGGCGGACGAGCTGGAAAGGAAGATCGGTGCCGTCACATCGTCGAAGGAGGTCATGCATGCGAGCACCGCTCCGACCGCAATGCCCGGAGCCAGGAGCGGAAGGACGACCAGGCGAAAGGCCGCGAACGGCCCGGCACCGAGCGTCCGCGCCGCCCAGGCGAGCCGCAGGTCACGGCGCCGGATGACGGCCATGACGGCGAGCACGACCAGAGGAAGCGAGTAGAGCGCCTGCGCCAGCGCGACACCGAGATGGGTGCCGATGAGACCGAGCCGCGCGAACACGGGGTAGAGCGCCATTGCGAGCGACATGTGCGGCACGGCGAGCGGCAGGATGAACAGGACGACAAGCATCCGGCGAAGCCGCGGGCCGGCGGTCGACGCGATGCCATAGGCCGTGAGCGTACCGAGGATCGTCGCGATGAGGGTGCAGAGGCCTGCGATGATGACGCTGTTGATGAAGGCGACGCGCCAGCGCGGATCGGTCAGGAGGGCTTCGTACCACCGCATGGAGAAGCCCTCGGGCGGGAACTCGAGGAAATCGCCGCCCGTCACCGAAACGCTCGCGCCGACGAAGATCGGTGCGATGGCGTAGACGACGACCATGGCGAGGAACATGGCCGTCACGACTGCGGAGGCGATCCTGCCGGGCGACATCAGTGCTCCTCAATCTCGCCAAGACGCGTCAACGACACGTAGATCGCCGCGCCGAGCACACAGATCACGATCACGGTGATGGAGAGGGCGGAGCCGATCGCCCACCTGCCGAGGCCGAGCGTCAGGTCACGGAGGATCATCACGACCGTGGTCTGCCCCGCGCCGCCCAGCACGGCGGGAACGACGAAGAAGCCGAGCGAGTAGACGAAGGTCATCATCATGCCGGCGAGTACGCCTGGCATCGTCATCGGCAGGAACACCAGGGCGAAGGCCCTGAACGGGCCTGCACCCAGCGTGCGCGCTGCCGGCACCAGCCGGTCGGGCACGCGCGCCATGGCCCCGAGAAGCGTGAGCACCACGAAGGGAAGCATGACGTGCGTCATGCCGATGAGGACGCCGCTCTGATTGTAGAGCATGTGGATCGGCTCGCTGAGGTCGAAGGCCGTCATCAGAGCCTGGTTCACCAGGCCGCGGTCGCCGAGCAGCACGATCCAGGAGAAGGCGCGCGGCATCGTTCCGACCGCGTAGGAGAACAGCACCGCGGAAAGCACGATCAGACGCCATGGCGAACGCAGCACATGGATGGCATAGGCGGTCGGGTAGCCGATCAGCAGGCAGAGGACCGTCGTACCGACCGCCGAGACGGCCGTGTTCGAGATGACCCGCAGATAGATCGGCTCGGAAAGAACGACGACATAAGGGCTGACCGTGCCCGGGACCACGTTCAGGCTGACGATCGCGATCTGCACGATCGGCCATACGAAGAGCACCGCCACGGCAACGAGGCCTGGGGCAAGCCATACGAGGCTGGCGTTGCCGACGAGCAGGTCTGAGGGCCGCCATGGGCCGCGCGTCGGCATCATGGCCGGGCTTCCGCCGCAGCGTTTCCGTCCGGCATGGCCCACCTCCGACCGCTGATGCGCCTGCATGCACGCAGTGCAGCGCCGCGGTGGCGACTGTAGGCCCCGTCACCCCGGTCGGCCTGGACAACACGTATCCCGATCCGGCAATTCCAACGCTCCGGCTGATCACGCGCTCGTGACATGAGCCGGCCCGCCAGGCTGTAACCTTCCTGGCGCGCGAAATCTCGTTGGCGCCTGGGCAGGCTTCCATGCGGCAAGGGGGAAGGGTTGTGGCTGCGTTCGAGAAGGTGGCGTCCGCACAAGCGCTGACGCGCCGCTTCGACAAGGCCGGTGACTTCGGCTCCGCCCTGCTGGGCGGCGAGTTCGAGTGTCTGCCGGCGCGGGGCGAGGCCTTCGCGGCGACGCTGCGCGTGCTGAGCGTCGGAGACATGGTGGTGCAGCAGGGCACCACCTCGGCGCACAGGACGCGCGGCGGCATCTTCCCGGGGATCGCGGTGCTCATTGTGAACCTGCAGGCTGCGGAGCGCCCTGCCCGGGTTAATGGCGCGGAACTTGGCACCGCGGAGGCGGTCCTGCTCGGCGGTGGCACCGAACTGACCGTGTACAACCCTCGGTACCTGGACTGGGCGGCCCTCGCGCTGCCCCTGCCGTTGCTCGAGGAACTCGTCGAAGTTGTCCCTCTCGCGCTGCGTGTGCGGGGGGCGAGCAGCCTCTTGGCGCTGCGGCCAGACCGGGCGGCTCGGCTGGCCAGCGCGCTCTCGGCAGCGGGACGGTTGGCGGAGGACCTGCCGGCGATGGTGAACACACCGTGCTGCGCGTCCAACCTCGCCATGGCGCTGCGCGAGGAGGTTGCCGCCGCGCTGACCGCCGAGGCCGAGATCAGGCCGCGTCCACGTGCCGTCGGGCAGGCGCTGCGCATCGTCGCGGCAGCCGAGGCCTTCATGGAGGCCGACCTGACCCGGCCGGTCTACACCGAGCAACTCTGCGCGGCGCTCGGCGTCTCTGCCCGGTGCCTGCACGACGCGTTCCACGCCGCGCTGGGGATCAGCCCGCACGCCTACCTCAAGTCGCGCCGACTCATGCTGGTCCGCCGCGCGCTGCTGAGCCGACAGGACGGGCCGGACCTGGTGAAGTCCGTCGCCCTTGGGCATGGCTTCTGGAACCTCGGGCACTTCGCGCGCGACTACCGGGCCTTGTTCGGCGAGTTGCCCTCGGAAACGCTCGCCCCGCGCGGGGCGAAGGGGTCGGCACATGGCTGCCCGCGCAAAGCGGGCGTTGGTGCAGCCTGACCCGGGCGCGTCCTCCGTTCCATCGGTCGCGGGCTGCCGATTCTGGATAGTGCCCGGCGGAGACAACCGGGCACGCCGGGCGCATACAGTCATCGCCGGGAAACGCAGACCATGCGTCCATGCTGGCGTGCCTGCAGGCATTTTTCGGTGAAAGCGACGAAGATTCTCGGAGCGCTCGCAACCAGGGTCGCGGTGACCGTCCTGTCCTTCGGGCTCATGACGTCGCCTGCCTCGGCGCAGCAGTTGCGCGGGACGGCAGGCGCGCCGGCTGCTGAGGGTGCGCCGCGGATGGATGCGGACGCGCTCGCCCGGGCTGCGCAGAACCCCGTCGCCGCCATGATCAGCGTGCCGTTCCAGAACAACACGAACCTCAACTACGGCCCGCGGAACGACACCCAGAACATCCTGAACATCCAGCCGGTGATCCCCTTGGGGCTCAACGACGACTGGAACGTCATCACCCGGACGATCGTGCCGGTGATTTCGCAGCCGGGGTTCGCACCGGGCGAGGGCACGACCTTCGGCCTCGGCGCGGTTCAGTTCTCGAGCTTCCTTTCGCCTGCGCGGACAGGGCGGATCATTTGGGGGGGCAGGCACGGTCGTTCAGGTGCCGACGACCAGCGACAAGGCCCTCGGCAGCAATGCCTGGGGCGGAGGTCCCACCTTCGTAGCGTTGGCGATGTCGGGACCTTGGGTATTCGGGGGTTTGGTCAACAACATCTGGTCCATGGGCGGCGAAGGCCGCAACAAGTACAACAACTTCACCTTCCAACCCTTCATCAACTACAACTTCCCGCAGTCGCCCGGCACCTACCCGTCCTTCTCGCCCCTGATCACCGCGAATTGGGAAGCGCGCAGCGGTGACCAATGGACCGTCCCGCTCGGCGTGGCGGCAGGCCAGATCTTCCGGATCGGGAGCCAGCCGGTGAATGTGCAACTCGGAGGGTACTACAATGTCGTTCGCCCGGACATCGGACCGGAATGGCAAGTCCGCGCGCAGTTGCAGTTCCTCTTTCCGCGATAGACGCGCGAAGTCAGCGGGCATGAGCGCGCAGTCGTCAACGCTGCCGGAGAGGGCGGCACCGGCCGGGATGGTCGCGATTCCCGGTGGCACCTTCGTGATGGGATCCGACAACCACTACCCGGAGGAACGCCCGGCGCATCAGGTGACGGTGAGCGCCTTCCTGATGGACGCCACTACCGTGACGAATTCGCAATATGCGGCCTTCGTCGCCGCGACCGGCTACGTGACGGTCGCCGAGCGCCCGCTCGACCCCGCGCTCTATCCCGGCGCGAAGCCGGGCATGCTGGCGCCTGGCGCGCTGGTCTTCCGCATGACGGAGGGCCCGGTGGACACCCGCGAGATTGCCAATTGGTGGCACTGGACACCCGGCGCGCAGTGGCGCCACCCGGAAGGCCCGGGCAGCGACCTCGATGGCCGCGAGGACCATCCCGTCGTCCATGTCGCCTACGAGGACGCCGAGGCCTATGCGCGCTGGGCCGGTAAGGAACTGCCGACCGAGGCGGAGTGGGAATTCGCTGCGCGCGGCGGCCTCGATGGCCGGGAGTTCGTCTGGGGCGACGAACTCGCGCCGGGCGGCGTGCACCTCGCCAACACCTGGCAGGGCCCCTTTCCCTGGCGGAACTTCGCCGCCGACGGATTCGAGCGCACTGCGCCGGTCGCGAGCGATCCACCCAACGGCTACGGCCTCTACGACATGGCAGGCAATGTCTGGCAGTGGACGACGGACTGGTTCGCCGCGCGCCATGCCGCCGATCCCGCCAAGCCCTGCTGCGCGCCGACCGATCCGCGCGGCCCGGCGATGGAGGGCAGCTACGACCCCGCGCAGCCACGCATCCGCATTCCGCGGAAGGTGGTGAAGGGCGGCAGCTTTCTCTGCGCGCCGTCCTACTGCCGGCGCTACCGACCGGCCGCGCGCCACGCGCAGATGGTGGACACCGGCATGAGCCACATCGGCTTCCGCTGCATCCGCCGCCAGACCACGCAACACACAGACGAGGACAGGACATGAGCCAGATCGGAAACGGCCAATCGCGCCGCGGCATGCTGCTCGGGGGCGCCGCCGGGCTCGCCGCCGGCACGCTGCCGGGGGGTGCCACGCTCGCGCAGACGACGCGCCCCGCCGCGCCAGCCGCCACCGCGCCCGGTGGAACGGCGCGCCGGCCGAACATCCTGGTGATCTTCGGCGACGATATCGGCTGGGCCAACATCTCCGCCTACAACATGGGGATGATGGGCTACCGTACGCCCAACATCGACCGCATCGCCCGCGAAGGCGCGATGTTCACCGACAACTACGCCGAGAATTCCTGCACCGCCGGCCGCTCCGCCTTCATCACCGGGCAGAGCCCGTTCCGCACCGGCCTGTCCAAGGTCGGGCTGCCGGGTGCGCCCGAGGGCATGCGCGCCGAGGACCCGACAATCGCAGCGCTGCTCAAGCCTCTCGGCTACGCGACCGGCCAGTTCGGCAAGAACCACCTGGGCGATCGCGACGAGCACCTGCTGACCATGCACGGCTTCGACGAGTTTTTCGGCAGCCTCTACCACCTGAACGCCGAGGACGAGCCGGAGAATCCCGACTACCCGCGCGATCCGGAATTCCGCCGCCAGTTCGGGCCGCGCGGCGTGCTGAAGACCTGGGCGAATCCAGACGGCACGCAGCGCATCGAGAACACCGGCCCGCTGACCATGAAGCGCATGGAGACGGTGGACGAGGAGTTCCTCGCCGGCGCGCTCGACTTCATCGACCGCGCGCATCGCGCGAACCGGCCCTTCTTCACCTGGTTCAACTCGACCCGCATGCACGTCTGGACAAGGCTGAAGGAGTCAAGCCGGGGCGTAACCGGGCTCGGCGTCTATGCGGACGGTATGGTCGAGCATGACGGTCATGTCGGACAGTTGCTGAAGAAGCTCGACGACCTCGGCATCACGGAGAACACCATCGTCCTCTACACCACCGACAACGGCGCCGAGGTGATGACCTAGCCCGATGGCGGCAGCACGCCCTTCCGCGGCGAGAAGGCGACCGCCTGGGAAGGTGGCTTCCGCGCGCCGGCCGCCATCCGCTGGCCCGGCCGCATCCCCGCCGGCCAGGTGATCAACGACATCGTGTCGCTGCAGGACTGGCTGCCGACGCTGATGGCCGCGGCGGGAGAGCCGGAGATCAAGCAGAAGCTGCTGACGGGCCACCAGGCCGGCGCGCGCACCTACAGGGTGCATCTCGATGGCTACAACCAGCTGCCGCTGCTGACCGGCGCGGGACCCGGCGCGCGGCAGGAGATATTCTACTTCACCGACGACGGCGACCTGGCCGCGCTGCGCTACGGCAACTGGAAGATCCACTTCATGATCCAGCAGAACAGCGGCCTGCGCGTCTGGGAACGCGCCTTCACGCCCTTGCGCCTGCCGATGCTGTTCAACCTGCGATCGGACCCCTACGAGCGCGCGGAGGAGAGCGTCGACTTCGGCCGCTGGCGGTTGGAGCGCGCCTTCGCCTTCGTGCCCGCGCAGCAATATGTCGGGCGCTTCCTGGCCACCTTCCGCGACTTCCCGCCGCGGCAACCACCGGGCAGCTTCAGCCTGGGCGATGTGATGGCGCGGCTGCGGCACGGCGCCTCCGGGCGCTGAAGGGCCGACCATGGCCGCCCAGCGCCAGGCGGGGCGGCCATGGGATGTTGCGCGATCCACACATGACCGAGGGGCCGCGCCGCTGCCGGCAACCGCCCCTCCGTCACGAAGGAGACCGATGACGATGTCCAGGTCGGAAACTCCGCCGCTCGCGGGTGGTGCTGCGGTTGCGCTCACCTGCCTCCCGGCGGGCGATGCCGTGCCGGACTTCCCGTTCGGCGGGCCATTTCCCGCGGTCAGCGTCACCTTCTGAATCCGCGTGAGATGCGCGAGGCCCCCAGATGACGAAGGCGTCGCAGCGAACAGGCCCGGACGTCCTGCGTCCGCTCCGGACGGGGCGAAGCTGCAGCAGCCCGGCGCCCTCGACGCGGTTCCCTCCGTCGTCCAGGCCTGCCCTGCCGCCGCCCGGCAGGGCGCAGCCAGGACGATTCCGTTATTGCAATCGGCGTGGAGAACGAAGCCCATGACACCGCTCGCGACACGTCGCGCCGCCCTCGGCCTTCTGCTGGCAGGCCTCGGCACACCCTCGCTGCGCGCCCAGCCTGGCCGGGATCCGCTGCCGTCCTGGCGCGACGGCCCGCGCAGAAGGGCGCTGCTGGACGTCGTGGCGGCGGTCACGCGCGAGGGCTCTTCGGAATTCGTGGCGCCCGCGCAGCGCATCGCCGTGTTCGACAATGACGGCGCGCTCTGGGTGGAGCAGCCGGTCTACACGCAGCTCCTTTTCATCCTCGACCGCATCCGCACGCTCGCCCCGCAGCATCCAGAGTGGCAGCAAGATCCGCTCTTCCGCGCCGCGATCGCGGGCGACCTGCGTGGCGCCGCGGCGGGCGGCGTGGATGGGCTCTTGAAGCTTGCAGCCGCGGCCCAGGTCGGGAACTCGCCCGAGGCGTTCCAGCGCATGGCCGCGGAATGGCTCGCCAGCGCGCGCGACACGAGATGGCGCCGGCCATACACGCAACTCGTCTACCAGCCGATGCTGGAGGTCCTGGCCTTCCTGCGCGCCAACGGCTTCACAACGTTCATCGTCTCCGGTGGTGGAGTCGAATTCGTTCGCGCCTTCTCGCAGGAGGTCTACGGCATCCCGCCGCATCAGGTCATCGGGTCGTCCGTCGCCCTGACAACCGGCGAGCAGGACGGGCGCATCACGCTGACGCGCGAGCCGCGCGTGGACTTCGTGGATGACGGGCCAGGCAAGCCGGTCGGCATCGCTCGACATGTCGGCCAGCGACCGATTGCCGCCTTTGGCAATTCAGACGGTGACTGGCACATGCTGCGCTACACGACGGAGGGGCCTGGGCGGCGGCTTGGCATGATCATCCGTCACGACGACGCGGAGCGCGAATATGCCTATGACCGGGAGGGCCATGTCGGACGGCTCTCTCGCGCGCTTGATGAGGCAGCAGGGCGCGGGTGGCACGTCGTTTCGATGCGCGAGGACTGGACGCGGATCTTCGAGTGGGACTGAAGCGCGCGTCAGCCCAGGCTATGCTTCTGCCGCTGCGTCACCTGCACCGTCAGCGGCGCCGCGGCGAGGTCCACCGTCGAGGCGCTGACGTTCCGCGCCGTAACCCACACGCTGTTGTTGGACCATAAGTGGCAGTTTAATATGAGGGCGATGCTGCTGGTGTCGTGCGAGGCGTCGGCGAAGTCGCACTGCCGTGCCCCGGGCACCGTGAGGTCGACATTGGCCGTCGCACCGGCGACTCTCGTGCGGCGAGGTCATGCACCACAGGGCGTGACCAACGGGGCGCGCATCCCCTATCGTCCACGACGACGGGGACCCGGACCCGAAAGCGCGGGGACCGCCGGAGACGCTGTACGAGGGGCAGATCGAGGGCGGTGGTGGGGATGGCGACGTTCGGGTCAGGACCACCACAGCCTGCTCGATGGTCAGCGCTGGCGATCCATGATTTCGAGCGAAACCAGTCGAGCCAGCAGGACTGCCGTGAAGATCTGGCCGCAGACCGCCTGCAGCGTTACCACCGACCGCGCGAAGTCATGGACAGGCGCCACGTCGCCGAACCCCGTGCTCGTCTGCGTGACGAGGCTGAAATAGAGGAACCGCCGGTCGAGAGTTTGCACTGGTCCGTTCCCGGGTCCGAGCGTGAAGGCGCCGGCGCTGGCCATCTCGAGCACTCCGTAGACGAGCGCGAAGACGAGAGCCGCGAGGAGATAGAGCGCAATCGCACCCTCGATGCGAGCGACCGTGACCCGGCCGTCGGCGAGGACCTGCCGCAGCAAAGCCGCGGCGAGTAGCGCGAGGGCGAGCGCGGTGAGGAGTCCGCCCGGGATGCGCCAGAACGGGGGCGAGTCGATATCGGTCAGGGCCAGCGCCAGAAGGACCAGCGGCCCGAGTAGGAGGATCGGCCAGGTGAGCCGGGTCGGCGACTTCAGCCCCAGCAGGCCGACCACCAGGATGGCGGCCAACAGCAGCGCCTGCGGCCAGCCGCCGATGAGCCCGATGCTGCGGAGCGGCTCCCCCACGAAAACCAGTAGGCCGACCGCGCCCAGCAGCCAGTGCAGCGCCGGATCGCCATGGGGCAGCCGGAGCAACCGGCCCGGAACTTTTGGCCCGAGCATGCTGCGACCGCCCTATCGGACGCCGCCGGAGGATCGGGCTGGTACCGGAGCCCCAGGGTCCGCTTGGCGCAGCGACGGATGGCTGCTCTCCCAGGCGCGGCCTTCGAGCATGCGCGTGCGGCCATATTCGTACAACGCACGCATGTAGGCCGGGTCGAAGGCCGACCTCCGAGGCGTGCCGAAATCGCCCCGGATATAGGCGAGGTTGAAGCGTGTACTATCCCGTCGCGTCAGGTTCTGCAAGCGGATGATGTCGTTCTGGCCGCTGTACTGGATCATCGAGGAAATGGCTCGGCCTGCGATGCTCAGCAGGTTGCGTTTAGCATCGGTACCGTCACCGCGCAGCCGGGAGTTCCGGATCACATATGCGTTGCGCTCGCGCGACCCGACGCGCCTCAGCTCCTCGGTCCGCATACCGGTTGGATAGAGGAACGTCTGAGCCACAACGCCGCCATCGACGTGCATCTCCTGCCAGGACCGGCCACCCGCCTCAACATCGAACATGACGGGAGAGACGGCCCCTGGGACCGAGGCGGAGGCGCGCAGGACGTCGCGCACGAGACCGAGCGCGCCAGGGTGGCCGCTCGCCGCGATCGCGCCGATGTTCCAGATCACCGGTCGCTGCGCGTCGAGATTGGTCGTGCCGATCAGCAGCAGCCTCCCCTTGGCATACTCCGCCGCTATCGCCGCGAGCATCGCCGCGTCGACATAGCGCGCGATCATCCGCGCGAGCGGCGCGCTGTCGGCAATGCCATCGCTGAAAGGGATCGCCACCCAGTCCCGTTGACGGAAAATGTCGTTCGGGCCGATGCCGGTGTAGGCCTCTTGCAGGCTCGCGTCATACGCGGATCCAAGGAAGGCGAGCGGCGCACTGAGCGAGCCGGTGCTCACGCCGGTGACCAGCTTGAAGCTCGGCCTGTCGCCCTTTTCGGTCCAGCCGTTCAGCAGGCCAGCGCCGAATGCGCCATCGTCGCCGCCGCCGGAGATGGCAAGAAGATGAGACGGCGGCAGGCGATCACGGCCGAGGCGAAGCCCGAGATGCCGCATCTCGCGCTCCTCAGCTGCCAGGGCTTCGTCGCGTAGCCGGTCGAGGTCCTCGTCGCCCCAGAAGCGGGCGTTCGGAATACCGAGGACAGTGACGCCTGACTGAAGGGCAGGCGGCACGCCGCTGCCGCGGTCCAAATTTGGTGCAAGCCGGCAACGCCAAGCTGCCGCCGATGAAAAGTCGCC
>Ga0272446_1007563_pt1 | contig 10751 bp, 6 predicted proteins | sample YNPCB0061_FD_194587 | JGI IMG/M metagenome (GOLD analysis project Ga0272446, IMG submission 194587) | Hot spring microbial mat communities from Yellowstone National Park, WY, United States - YNP-CB-006-1 | ecosystem: Environmental > Aquatic > Thermal springs > Hot (42-90C) > Sediment | place...
CCGCTGGATCGGTGAAATCGAAGGCAGCAGCTGGTTTGCCGCCTATGCTCCCATCGGCGTCAACGAGATCAACGCCATCACGCCAAACGCCAGTCATTTCCTCCAGTGGGGCGACGCGGAAATCAACGGCATCGCCGAAGGTCTGGCAAAAACGCTGGCGCTCTATCACGAACTGCAGTTTTCGACCTTCAACCTCTCCTGCTTCAGCGCTCCACTCGATGTTCAGCGCGATGACTTCCGCTGCCTGCTGCGCCTGATCAACCGCCAGAACGTCACTCCCCACTATCGGGCCGACGACTACTATTTTCAGAAGCTGCTCGGCAACGAGATCATCATCCACACCCCGGAGGAACTGGCGGAGAGGATGCGGCAGAGGATTTGAGGGGGCAGGAGCCGGCAGCAGGCGAACCAAAGCCGGCGAGCGGCAGCTGAAATCTGGGGACAGTCCCTGGGGACCGGGTATGGCGCTGCGGCATTGGAATGGACAGAGCGCGAGTTCGGGGAGACCCCTGAATTTGCGGGGAAAGACCGGCTGCCGCAACGCAACAGCAACGGCTGCGGCACTCCCCTTGCTCGCCCAGGTGCAGCGCTGGCAGCGGGTGGTCCCTGCGGCGCTTCGTGGTCCTCGTTAGCGGCTGCAGATGTAGTTTTCGTCCATGATGCCGGGGACCATCGGCAGTGTTTCCGGGTCCGGCGGGCTGAAACCGAACACCAACTCCAGAAATTGCATGACGATCCGGTAGGTGGCGCCCCACAGGATTTCGGTGTGGTCCTGGCAGCGGTGCAAAAAGCAGGGCATGTCCTGCACCGTTCGGTTGAGCTTTTTTTCCACGGCCGGCGGCACATAGATGCGGTAGTTGGCGTAATGGATCGGATTCAGCAGAGACCGCAACGGGATCGCCACGATCTTTTCCACCTCCCAACTGGGCACAAAGCGGTGCTGGTTCCGGATCCATCCCGCCATGGGATAGATGACGCGCTGAAAAAGAATCAGCCGCTGCAAGGGCAACGGTCCCAAAAAGTCGATGCCAAAAGGATTGAGCCGCATTTCTTCCCAGCCTTCGCGCAGCGCCGTCGCCACCAGGAGCGCCAGCAGGGGAATCGACTGTGGCCGGTCGTGGTGCAGCTTTTTCCAAAGAGGCCAGCGTTTCAAGGGAGAAAAGGGCAGCAGCAGCAATTTTGCGAGATGCCGATCGAGCCGCGTTTCGACGGTCCCCCCGGGGCAGCAGAGATCACCCGATTGGCGAACACTTTGGGACCGTTTGTTGAGGACAATGCAAATCTGCGCAGCGGCGCCTCGGTTCGGCGCCAGGCGACCGAGCAGAAACATCACCCCGGAGGCGGTCGCACGGTCAAACGACCCGAGCGCATAAGTCGGTTCAGCCAGCAACCTTTCCTGGACCACCTGCAGGATGCGCTGTCGCAGCACCGAGGGGTCCTCCAGCAGTTCATCGCTCAGCGAATATTCGATTTTCCCCGCCGCTTCGCCCACTCGTGATATTTCTCCTCGATCCGTTTTCCCGACACCCGCACTCGCGTCTTCACTTCAGGAGCAAAAAGGCTCACCTTGAATTCCTCCAGCAGCCACTGCAGCTCCGCCGCCAAAGCCGCGGTGTCCTCGCCGCCCGCATCGGCGGCCGCTGCCTGGACCTCCTCGAGGTATTCCTGATAGGGCGCCAGCTGCAAGGCCTTGGCCTGGTCTTTTTCGGGCGCCGCGTATGCCCTTTCCGCCCTCATTTGCAGAGCCTTCAGGTAACGCGGCAGCTGCTGAACTTGAAAGCGAGTATAATGCATCGGAAAATCCGCTGGCACAAGTTTATTCAAATCCTCCATCAAGATTTGCAGCCGCCGTAAAACGCTGCTCTCTCCTCCCGCCATCTGCTGAAAGCGCTGCAGAACAACCCTCGCTTTGTCGCGCTCACGGACCACCTGCAGCACTTCGGCGAGCAACTCCTGACTCAGCCCGGGCAATCTTCCCTTGAGCCGCTCCAACGTCTCCCGGTATTGACTCTGGTCCGGCCAGCCGTAGCAAAACGGGAATGCCTTTATCTGAAAAAGCTCCTCGACCAGGTAGGCTTGCAGCCGCTGGTTGGCGTCCCTGCGATTGCCCATGAAGGCGATCTGCAAACTCATCTCTTCCGGATAAACCCATAGCTTCCTGAGTTGCCGCAACTCTGCCTGAAACGATAGTTCAAAGAGAGTCCTCAAGGCCTGGCAGGAGGATTGGCGCGCCTCCACCGGGTCCTTGAACAGACGAACGGCGACGCTGCCTTCCTCCGCAGCCAACCCCGGATAGGCGGTGCGCTCCATCCCCAAGGCATCTCTTCCCAGTTCGATCTTCGGCTCAGTTCGGCAAAATCGCCACTCGGTGAACCCCGCTTCCTCGTGAAGGCCTTTGGCCTTTTCCCAAAAATCATCTTCAGCGCGGCCCGGAGTCAGCTGTTTCAATTCTTCGAGGTTGCGTCCCGCGCCCAGCACCTTGCCGCCCTCGGCGAAAACCTCGAAGCGCATCACCAGATGCTGCGGCAGGCCGCTCTCATCCCAGTCGCCCGGGGAAATATCGACCCCTTTGAGGCCCTTCGCGCAGCGGCTCAACTGCTCATGGAAACTGCCCCGGCCGAAGTCGAGACACTCCAGCAGTCGCTGAGCGCTCTCGCCCACAGGCACAAATTGTCGGCGCAAAGCTTTTGGCAGAGATTTTAAAAGGATGGTGATTTTTTCCAGGAGCATCCCCGGCACCAGCCAGGCAAACGGCTCCCGGGAGAGGGACGGCAGGGCGTAGACCGGAATGCATGCAGTGACGCCGTCCTCGTCAGCCCCAGGATTGAAAGCATAACGAAGCTTTACGCGCACATTCTCCATTTGCAGTTCCGACGGATACGCCTCCAGCGCGGTGAAATCGAGCTCCGATCGAAGCAGATCGGCTTCGCTCATGCGCAAAAAGTGGTCGCCTCCCCGGCTTTTGAGCAGTTTGTCAAACGTGCGGAGGTCGGCGACAACGGGCTGGCGGCGACCGCCGGCATCCGCTTCCGAGGGCTCGGGAATGCGTGCGTCGTAGAAGTTGAAAACGGTCTCATCATCCACCAGCAGGTCGCGGCGGCGCGTTTTGCTCTCCATTTCTTCGATGGTGGCAAAAAGTTTTTGATTGTGCTCAAAAAACGCGTACCGCCGGGGCAGCTCGCCTTCGACCAGGGCGGAGCGGATGAAAATTTCCCGCGCTTCTCGCGGATTGACGGCGGCATAGTTGACCGGGCGCCGTTCAACAATGGGCAGCCCATAGATCGTCACCCGCTCGAACGCCACCACCTGCCCGCGCTTCTTTTCCCAATGCGGTTCGGAATAGGAATAGCGACACAGATGCCTGCCCAGCTCCTCCAGCCATTCCGGTTGAATGTTGGCCACCGTGCGCGCAAAAAGCCTCGAGGTCTGCACCAGCTCCGCGGCCACGATCCAGGCGCCGCCCTTGTTGAACAGACCCGAGCCGGGGAAGATCATGACCTGGCGGTTCTTGGCGGCAAGATAAATGTTCTTCTCCTTGCGCAGCCCGATGTGGCTGAGATATCCGCTCACGACCGCGCGGTGTATGCTTTCGTAGGTTGCGCTGCCGGCGTCGCCCTGGCGTACTTCCAGGTCTTCCAGGACCTCCCGAATTTCTTCATGAATATCGAGCCATTCCCGCATCCTGCGATAGGACAGAAAATGGTCCCGGCAAAATTTGCGCAGCTGGCCCTGGCTGCAATCGGCAGCCAGCTTCAGCTGGTAGGTCTGCCAAATTTTCAGCAGGGTGAGGAAATCAGAGCGTGGATCGCGAAACTGAGCATGCATCTGGTCCGCCTGCGCTTCCTTTTCCAGCGGCCGCTCGCGCGGGTCCTGGATGCTCAGCACGGCAGCCAGGACCACCACTTCATCCAGTGCCCCTTCCTCAGCGCCCTGCAGCAATATCCTCGCCAGCCTCGGGTCCAGCGGCAGCCGCGCCATGGTGCCTCCCAACCGGGTCAATCGGCGGTGATCGTCGACTGCGCCCAGTTCCTGCAACACCGCGAAGCCGTCCTTGACAGCTGCTGGGGCCGGCGGGTCGATAAAGGGAAAATCCTGAATACTCCCCAGCTTTAAATAGAGCATGCGCAAAATGACTTCCGCCAGATTGGAGCGCTGAATTTCGGGAGGAGTAAAAGCCGGGCGCGAGCGAAAATCTTCCTCGGCATAGAGACGAATGCAGATGCCTGCAGCCACTCGCCCGCAGCGCCCTTTACGCTGTTCGGCGCTGGCCTGCGAGATGGGAACGACGGGCAGGCCCTGGGTGCGGGAGCGGGCGTTGTATTGAGAAATGCGCGCCAGGCCGGTATCAATGACATAGCGGATGCCCGGAATGGTGATGGATGTCTCGGCCACGTTGGTGGCCACAATGATTTTGTCTTCGCTGGTGGAATGGAAGATGCGCTGCTGATCGACCGCGGCCAGCCGACCGAAAAGGGGCAGCACCAGGGTGTTGAAATAGCGCTTGTCCTGCAGCCGCGTAACGGTTTCGCGAATATCGCTCTCGGTGGGCATGAAGATGAGGACGTCGCCCCGGTTATGCGCCCCTGTTCTTTGCTTGAGCAGATCAACCGCGGCCACCGCCTGGTCGATGTAGCCGGCGTCGCCTTCATCCTCGGGAGCGGCTGCGGGCGGCCGATGCCAGACCTCGACGGGATACGACCGTCCGGACACTTCAATGATCGGCGCGCCGCCGAACGCATCGGAAAACTTTTCCGGGTCGATGGTGGCCGAAGTGATGATCACCTTTAAATCGGGGCGGCGCCCCAGGACCTTTTTGAGCAAACCGAGCAGAAAATCAATGTTGAGCGTCCGCTCATGGGCCTCATCGATGATCAACGTATCGTAGCCGCGAAACAGCCGGTCGCTCTGCGCTTCCGCCAGCAGGATTCCGTCCGTCATGAACTTGATTCTGGTGGTGCGGCTGGTGCGGTCCTGAAAGCGGATCTTGTAACCCACCCAGCGGGGACCGTGGCTTCCCAACTCCTCGGCCACCCGGTTGGCCAGGGTGATGGCGGCAATGCGCCGAGGCTGCGTGCAGCCGATCTTGCGGTGCAGCCCGCGGCCGGCTTCCAGGCACATCTTCGGTATCTGCGTGCTCTTACCGGAGCCGGTTTCGCCGGTGATCACCAGCACCTGATGCGCGCCAATGGCGCGCACGATCTCCTCCCGCTTGTCACTGATCGGCAGCTGCGCCGGGTAGTGCGGAGTAAATGGCATGTCATGGCCCGCGCGTGGTTCGGCGGAAGAGTTTTGCTGGTGGTTCGATTTCATAGAGGGTTCAGGGGTGGGCAACCTTCGATGGCTTCAGGGGTGGCGCCGCGGCGGGCTGGCAGTCAAGCCTGCTGAGCCGGACGGGAGGCAAGCTGGTGAATGATTTTGTGCTGGGGAGCATCAGGTTATCTCCAAATCGACTTCAAGGTCCGATGCACACAGATCAACTTTCAGGAAAGACTGGCAATCTTGGCATGAATATTCAGCAGCAAGTGATCTTTACAAATCCTGCAGGTTATGTCAATTGTCTGGGGCACGATGAGAGGCGGCATGGTGGTGGAAGCATTCAATCGCCAACGATTTTCCGACCGTTGATCAAGAGGTGTCGATGGAAGAGTTTCGCAAGCAAGTGGAAGAGGCAGTAACGACCGGAGATCGGCCTGATCCTGGGCACCGGCCTGGGCGATACGGTCCAGGTGCTGCAGCAAGTCGGCGCCATTGCCTATAAAGATATCCCCCACTACCCGGTTTCGACGGTGCAGAGTCATGCCGGCCGGCTCATCAGCGGGCGGATGGCGGGAAAACCGGTGCTTGCCATGCAGGGGAGGATTCACCTGTACGAAGGCTACAAACCTCTGCAAATCTCGTTTCCCCTGCGAGTGATGGCGGGACTCGGCATTCGCACTCTGATCATCTCCAATGCGGCCGGCGGCTTGAACCCGCATTTCAAGGCCGGCGAACTGATGCTCATCACCGATCACATCAATCTCACCGGACAAAATCCGTTGGTCGGCCCCAATGTCGATGACTGGGGGGTGAGATTTCCGGATATGGCCGAGCCTTACGATCGAAAATTGCAACAGTTTGCACTGGAGACCGCCATTGCTGAAAAAATCCCGCTGCATCGCGGCGTGTACGTCGGCGTGCTCGGGCCAAGCCTCGAAACCGCCGCCGAGACCCGCTTTCTGCGTGCTATTGGCGCCGATGCGGTGGGCATGTCGACCATCATGGAAGTGATCACCGCGGTGCACATGGGGATTAAAGTACTCGGCATTTCCGCCATCACCAACGTCAATCTGCCGGACGCCTACCAGCCGGCGTCCATCGAGCAGATCGTCGCCAACGCCGGCCTGGCTGGCCTCAAGCTGATGCAACTGGTGAGCAAAATCGTCGCAAAACTGTAGCCGTGTAGCAGACAAATCGGAGAGAGGCATTGACCCAGTCGCTGCAAGACCCTGTTGACCTGCTCTTGATCAATGGCAAGGTCCTCACCCTCAATGCAGACGATCAGCGCATCGAGCACGGTGCCGTAGCCGTAAAGGGCGAAACCATCGTTGCCATTGGCCCCGCGGATGAACTCCGCACGCGCGTGACCGCCACAAAGACCCTGGACGTCGCTGGTTGCGTCGTCATGCCGGGCCTCATCAACAGCCACACTCACGCCGCCATGACCCTTTTCCGCGGCCTCGCCGACGACCTGCCGCTGATGGTCTGGCTGCACCAATACATCTTTCCGGCCGAAAAAAAGCTCACAGCCGAGATGGTCTACTGGGGATCGCTGCTTGCCTGCGCCGAGATGATTCTGTCCGGCACCACCACCTTTTGCGACATGTATCTATTCGAGCACAAAGTGGCGGAAGCGGCCCATCGGGCCGGCATCCGGGCGCTGGTAGGGGAGGTCTTGTACGATTTTCCATCGCCGCACTATGGGCCCATCGAGAATGGCTTGAAATTCACCGAATCCCTGATTGAACACTGGAAAGGGGACCCTCTCGTGCAAATTGCCGTTGAACCGCATGCCCCTTACACCTGTTCACCACAGCTGCTGCAAGACTGCCGGGCATTGGCCGAACGCCATCAGGTGCCGCTGATCATCCATTTGTCCGAAAACCAGAGCGAAGTCGATGAAGTCTTCAAGCGCTACGGCCGCCGCCCGGTCGCCCACCTGGACCATCTGGGCGTGCTCGGTCCGAGGCTCATCGCGGACCACTGCGTGGCGCTGAACGAGAACGACATCGACCTGCTGGCGCAAAATGGCGTGCAGGTGGTGCACAACCCCGAGAGCAACATGAAGCTTGTGGCCGGCATCGCGCCCGTCGATCGCATGCTGCAAAAGGGCGTCAATGTCGCCCTGGGGACCGACGGCTGCGCTAGCAATAACGATCTGGACCTGTTTGGAGAGATGGATTCGTGCGCCAAGCTGCACAAGGTCGCCAGCCTGGACCCGACGGTCCTGCCCGCCCGAACCGTGCTGCAGATGGCGGTGAAAAACGGCGCCAAAGCGCTCGGCCTGGAAGGGAAAGTGGGTGAGCTGGCCGCCGGCCAATTAGCCGACCTGATCGTCGTCGACTTTCAAAAACCCCATCTCACCCCCTCTTATGATCCACTCAGCCAGCTGGTCTACGCCGCTCGCGGCGCCGATGTCCGCCACAGCATCATCCACGGGCGACTGGTCATGGAGGACCGTCGTTTGCTCACCCTGGATGTGGACGAGATCATTTCCCATGCCAGAAAATTCAGCCGCATCATCCGCCCCAGCTGATGCCAATGGCCGCCAGGAAGTGGATTGGCTGCTGACCGACATTGACTGGATCGTGACCTGCAACGATGCCATGCAGTGCATCGAGGATGGCGCCATTGCCATCCAGGCCGGCCGGCTGACGGCCATCGGACCAACGCGTGAGCTCGCCGGCAAATTCCACGCCCGCCGGCATTTGCGCTTGCAAGGCCATCTGGCGGCGCCCGGGCTGATCAACGCTCACACTCACGCCGCCATGAGCTGCCTGCGCGGTTTGGCGGATGATTTGCCGCTGCAGCGCTGGCTCTATGAAGTCATTTTTCCCACCGAAGCCCGGCACGTCAACCCCGACTTTGTGTACTGGGGCACTTTGCTGGCCGCCGCCGAGATGCTGCAAAACGGAGTGACCACCTTCTGCGACGGCTACTTTTTTGAACACTCCGCGGTCGAAGCTGCCAGGGCCATTGGCTCGAGGGCCGTGCTGGCGCAGGGCATCCTCGATTTTCCCACTCCGGACCAGCCTGATCCCAGCCAGGCCCGCGCGTGCGCAGAAGACTTTCTGAGGCATTTCAACAACAGTGAGGACCGCCTGCGGCCCTCGCTGTTTTGCCATGCGCCCTACACCTGTAAGGCGGAAACGCTGCAGTGGGTCAAGCAACTCTGCCGTCAGCAGGGGATTCTGTTTCAGATCCATCTCTCCGAAACCGCTGAGGAGGCAGCGCAGTTGACCAAAAAATACGGGGCCCGTCCGGTTTCCTACCTGGATCGCCTGGGTGTGCTCGATGAGCTGACCCTCTGTGCCCACAGCATCTGGCTGCAGAAAGATGAAATCGAGCTTTTGGCCAAAAGAAAAAGTGGGGTCTCGCATAATGTCGAAAGCAACATGAAGCTGGCCGCGGGTGTGGCCCCCGTGCCGACCATGCTCAGGGCCGGCGTGTGCGTCGCGCTCGGCACCGACAGCTGTGCCAGCAACAACGATCTGGACCTGTTTTCCGAGATGGACAAGGTCGCCAAGCTGCACAAAGTCATCCAGCACGATCCGCTGGTCTGCTCCGCGCCCAAAGTGCTGCAAATGGCGACGGTAAAAGGCGCAGCGGCGCTCGGCTGGAAGGAACAGATCGGCAGCCTCGAGGTCGGCAAGCAGGCGGACATCATTGCGATTGATCTCGCACAGCCTCACCTGACGCCGTTGTATGAGCCGGTCTCGCAACTCGTTTATGCCGCCAGGGGAAGCGATGTTCGGCACGTGTGGGTAGGCGGCGAAAGGGTGGTTGCCGATGGGCGGGTTCAAACCCTCGATTTGGCCGAGGTGCTGCGGGAAGTGCGAAAAATCGCAGGTGCAATCAAAAGTGAGAGTCAATATAGATTCGAATGATTGCCGCCCAGATAAGCTTTCCGGAATGACGCTATCGGTTGTGGGCCGGGCTCCTTCGACATCAGCCACAGAGTTTACTCTCACTTTTAACTGCACCCAATAATCTCAGAGAGAATGAAGGCCTCGTAATCTCACCAACACGGTATAGTCACATGCGGCAAACTCCAAAAATACTCATCGTCGATGACGAAGCGCCCTTTCGCTCCGCCATGAAGCGGCTGCTGGAGAAAACCTACAGCGTCCAGGAAGCGGAAACCGGCGGCGAAGCCCTGCAGATGGCCAAAACCGAAGAGCCGGACCTGATCCTGCTCGATATCGCCCTGCCGGATGCCAACGGGCTCGAGCTGCTGCCGCGCTTGAAAGAGCTTCGCCCGTCGCCGACCGTGGTGATGATCACCGCCTTCGAGCAGATCAAGGACGTGGTCATGGCCATCAAGGGTGGGGCCTTCGACTACCTGGTGAAGCCGGTCGACATCGACGAATTCGAGCTGACCGTGCAAACCGCTCTCGAACACGCCAGTTTGAAAAACGAAGTGAACCGGCTGCGGCAGGAAGTCCAGCGGCTGCAAAAGGTCGACCGGCTGGTAGGGAAAAATCCCCAGTTCCTGGAAGCCCAGGTGCTTGCCGTCAAAAGCGCTCAGAGCCGCGACGCAGGCGTTTTGATTCAAGGTGAGAGCGGGGTGGGTAAAGAGCTGTTCGCCCGCCTCATCCACACCGAAAGTCCGCGCAGCGCCTACCCCTTTGTGGCCCTCAACTGCGCCGCCTTCAGCGCGGAAATCATCGAAAGCGAGCTGTTCGGTTATGAGAAGGGAGCGTTCACCGGCGCCCGCGCCGAAGGCAAGCAGGGACTGTTGGAAGCGGCCGACGGCGGCACTCTGTTTTTGGATGAGGTGATCGACTTGCATCCGGAGATCCAGGCCAAGCTGCTGCGAGTCCTGGAAGAAAAAGAATTCTACCCGCTTGGCGGCACGCGCAAACGACGCGTCGATATCCGCGTGGTGTCAGCGTGCAACCAGGATTTGTGGAAGGCCGCCGAAGCGGGAAGGTTCCGCAAAGACCTCTTTTTTCGCCTGGCCACCATCCGCATCGACCTGCCTTCTTTGCGGCAAAGACGCGAGGACATCCTGCCGCTTGCCATGTTTTTCCTGGAGCAGTTCAATGACAAATACAACCGACATTTTCGTAATTTCAGCGCAGAGGCGGAACAGGTGCTCCTCACTCATCCCTGGCCGGGGAACGTAAGGGAATTGCGTAATACTCTGGAAAGGGTCGTCTTGTTGGAAAATGACGCTACCGTTTTGGGGCGGCATCTGCACTTTCTGGAACACCCGCGGCAGGGTTCGGCCGGCGCTGCCGCCGCTGAGGTGAGCTTCGCTCTGCCCGATGAGGGCGTTTCCCTGGAAGAATTTGAAAAGAAACTGATTCAAGCCGCCTACCAAAAATGTGGTCAAAACAAGTCCAGAACCGCCCGCTACCTCAAGCTGCCGCGGCACGTGCTGATCTACCGGCTGAAAAAACACGGCATTGCGAGCTGAAGAATAGTATCCATTGCCAAAGAACCTGTAGAATATTCTCCAGACAATTTTAATGACTTGGATTCAATGGTTT
>Ga0272446_1007564_pt1 | contig 10750 bp, 9 predicted proteins | sample YNPCB0061_FD_194587 | JGI IMG/M metagenome (GOLD analysis project Ga0272446, IMG submission 194587) | Hot spring microbial mat communities from Yellowstone National Park, WY, United States - YNP-CB-006-1 | ecosystem: Environmental > Aquatic > Thermal springs > Hot (42-90C) > Sediment | place...
CAATCGGGATGCACAGCCGATATATAGTTGCGAAGGTGCTACGCCGTGTGTATGGAAAGGGAATACGGAGCGTGGGGTCGTAGAGGAAGGGGTCTATGTATATCGCTTGAAGGTACGCAAATGGGACGGTAGAGAAGTAGAAAGAATAGGAACCGTTACAGTACTGCGGTGATGAAAAAATTGCCAGGGATGTGGAAATGTTTTCGTGGAAAATTCGTGGTGTAATAAAAAAATGCGATGTTTTGCTATTTTCAATAAATAACTAATCATGCAAATACTACTTCATAAATTACTTTTTATTGAGACATGCTATGCTATTTTACGAAAACTTCGTTGGGAACAAAGCGTATTTTATCCTCATTGTCAAGGTCGTCAAATTTTGAAAAGCGGTAAAAAAGCTGTCCAAAATTGGACAGCTTTTTTATATGCTAAAATTCTTTAATTTATTTATTCAGCCGTAGCACCACAACCGGGGCAGGTTTTATGAGCCATTTTATCAAAACTTTGACCACAGTATTTGCATTTAACCATTACAACCTTGGGAGTATTATCTACATTTGAATTTCCACCTTGGTTTTGATTATTCAAGCTATCATTTTTATTTTGAGCTTGTTTGGAATTATTTAAACTACTTTGAATTCTTTGGAGATTATCATATTGCATATTAATCTCTTGTAAAGATTGGTTAATAATAGCCAAAGCAGAACTTAAGTCTGTTGGTTTGGAACTTATTAATCGTGTATTGGAATTATTGATACTATTTTGAGCATTATTGATAGCTATATCTACTCTAAGACCTTGCCTTTCGTTGGCATCAATAGATTTTTCTCCAATATTACGAATAGAATTTTGAAGATCAATTACTTTATTTTCATATCTGCTCAATCCGCCAGAGACACCGTTATAAAACACATTATTTGCTTCTGCCATTTTATCAATCTTTGCTTTTTCGTCACTAATTGATGATGCGGATTCAAAAATTTGCTTGGCTCGCGACAACTCCTGCTGCATAACTTCAGCAAAGTTCGGATACTTTGCTGACATTTGGTTTAAAGTTTGAACATTTCTATCAAAGGAATTTTTTTCACCTTCAACAGTTTTTTTACATGCCGAGAATACCATAATACTCAGCAAAAGAATTAGTAAATTCAATCGATTTTTCATGGCAATATGTGATTTATGTTAATTTTTTGACAAATATTTTTGAGGTTCTTTCATAAATTCTTCTTTACATACTTCCGCACAAAAGTAATAAGTTTTACCTTCATACTCTGCTTTGTAGGTACTATCTGTTACGTTCATATCACAGACATAATCTTTTCCTAAAATTTTTTTAGAATCGTCCGTTTTATGGGAATGTTCATGCTGCTGATTTCCTTGGCAGGCAACTAACCAAGCGATATTCAATATTAGGATTACTAACAACTTCATTTGAATTATTTTTCCCACAAATTTATAAAAATATTTTTTTGCTTTAAATTTTTTTTAAAAAATCTTTTGATTATTCTTTCAATTCATGAATAAGAGCCTCTAAGATTTCAATAGCTGCTTTTGGAATTATAGTACCGGGACCGAAAACTGCTAAGCAGCCTGCTTTTTTTAAGGCTTCATAATCTTGTGGTGGAATTACACCACCTACAATCACTTTTATATCCTCTCGACCTAAATTTTTTAGTTCCTGAATCAACTGAGGGACTAAGGTTAAATGACCCGCAGCTAATGAAGAAATTCCTACTAAATGCACATCATTTTCAACTGCTTGCTTAGCGGCTTCGTAAGGTGTTTGAAATAATGCTCCTATGTCTACATCAAAACCCAAATCTGCAAAAGCAGTTGCGACTACTTTTGCTCCTCTGTCGTGCCCATCTTGCCCCAATTTTGCTACCAATATTCTAGGTCTTCTTCCCTCTAATTCTTCAAAAATATCGGAAAGTTCTCTTGCTTTATGAATGTAATCTTTATTAGAAAATTCAGAAGAATATACACCTTTCACTGATTGAATATGAGCTTTGTGTCTTCCAAAAACTTTTTCCATAGCAAAAGATATTTCACCGAGAGTGGCTCTTTTTTGTGCTGCAAGGATGGCTAACTCCAATAAATTTCCGTTTCCCGTTTTGGCACATTCGGTAATATGATTTAAAGCCATTTCAACATCTTGTTGATTTCTAGAACTTTTGATTTGGTTTAATCTTTGAATTTGAGCATTACGTACAGCTTGATTATCCACCACTAACAAATCCGGGATTTTACCTTCCGCTTGAAAAGCATTAACACCCACAATAATATCTTGTTCTGAGTCAATACGTGCTTGGCGGCGAGTAGCAGCTTCTTCAATTCTTAATTTAGGTATTCCTTTTTCAATGGCTTTGGTCATACCCCCAAGTTGTTCAATTTCATCTATCAAAATTTTTGCTTTAAGGACTAATTCTTTGGTTAATGTTTCTAAGTAAACACTACCACCGAAAGCATCAATGATTTTTCCGATATAGTTTTCGTCTTGGAGGATAATTTGCGTATTTCGAGCAATAGCAGCGGAGAAATCTGTTGGTAATGCTAAGGCTTCATCGAGGGCATTGGTATGCAAAGATTGAGTACCGCCTAATGCAGCAGCCATTGCTTCTATACAAGTACGAGCCACGTTATTAAAAGGGTCTTGGGCTGTTAAAGACCAACCAGAAGTTTGGCAATGCGTTCTTAATGCTAAGGATTTATCCGACTGAGGATTAAAATTTTCTTTTACTAATTGAGCCCAAAGCAACCTCGCTGCTCTTAATTTGGCAATTTCCATAAAAAAATTCATTCCAATAGCAAAGAAAAAAGACAATCTCGGGGCAAAATCATCAATTTTTAAACCTGCATTTAAACCCGCTCGAATATATTCTATGCCATCAGCAAGCGTATAAGCTAATTCAATGTCTGCTGTTGCACCAGCTTCCTGCATGTGGTATCCACTAATACTGATGGAATTAAATTTAGGCATGTTTTTAGAAGTATACTTAAAAATATCCGTAATGATACGCATCGAAGGTTCCGGCGGGTAAATGTAAGTATTTCTTACCATGAACTCCTTCAAAATATCATTTTGAATAGTACCCGAAAGTTTATCCGGACTCACTCCTTGTTCTAAAGCAGTAACAATGTAAAAAGCCATGATAGGTATCACGGCTCCGTTCATAGTCATAGAAACCGAAACCTTATCCAAAGGAATATCCTGAAACAAAATTTTCATGTCTTCAACAGACGAAATGGCTACTCCTGCTTTTCCTACATCACCTACCACACGCTCGTGGTCAGAATCATAACCTCTATGAGTAGCTAAATCAAAGGCAACAGACAATCCTTTTTGTCCAGCAGCTAAATTTCTTTTATAAAAAGCATTACTTTCTTCAGCCGTTGAAAAACCAGCATATTGTCGTATAGTCCATGGCTTTACTACATACATGCTTGCATAAGGACCTCTTAAGTAAGGGGCTATCCCTGAGGTATAACCCACGTGTTCAATCTCATTTAATTCTTTATAAGAATATTCTGGCTTAATATCAATTCCCTCAGGAAATGTAAAATAGGTTTCCATTATTTTTTACAAAATCTTAAATAAGTAGAAAATCCTAATTGTAAAAAAATACTGCTTTTTAAATTGGTCATTTGTTGATTTTGGGTATATAGGTAACCCAAAGTAGCATCCAATTGGTAGCGATTTTTTATCACGTAAACTGCACCGATATGTGCATAATTATCCATTCCATTCAATTCAGAATTTTTATTTCCAAAACTTTCCAAAAATATAGTCAAATTATTCATTGGTACAAAACCCAATAAAAATGTATAAACGAATTGGTTATCATAATTATTGAAGTTCATTCCCAAATTGTACAAAATAAAGAATTTATCGGAAATTGTGTTTTGAAACATCAATCGAAAATAGGCTTGATTTCTATCCAGTGCAAGAGTTTTGCTTGCAATTTCTGCTAATTGTATACTACCCAGAAAAGTGGTCTGAGGGATGAAGCCTTTTTCCTCTTGTACATGTAATTTTAAACCTACTTGAACCGGGTTGAGACCCGATGTATTAAAAGAACCTATAGAAGATTTTAGCGTATTAAGATAATAATCTGTACCAAGTCTTAATTCAAAACGTTCATTCACACCATAACGAAACGTAAAGTTCGGTAAAGTTTGGTCTATTACCTTGATGGAATTATCAAAATTATTTGTTTGATTAAAATATCCAAATTCTCCTATTAAAATTCCCTTAGGAACAACTGATGAAGCAAAGCTTGCACTTGGTCTATCCGTAGAAATGGTATATTCTTCTGACGAAGCATTTTCTTGTGAATAACAAAACCTACCTAAAAATATTAGGTAAAAAGTTAAAAAAAAGATTATAAATTTCATTGATTTTTAGGGCAAAAATACAAATAACTTATTGAAACTTCAAACCCGTTCAATTTTAAAATGAATTTTTATAAGATTTTGAACTCTACTCTTCTATTTTTGGCTCTATTTTCTTCGGTAGTATTAGGAACAATCGGTTGAGATTTACCATATCCTTTGCATACTAATCTATCTTTTGATATTCCCTTAGAAATCAAATAATTCACAACAGAATGAGCACGATTTAGGCTTAAAGTTTTATTAACCTCATCAGAACCCACATTATCAGTATGTCCTGAAATTTCTAATTTAAAATTAGGATTTTTTTGTAATATTTCCACGATAGCATCTAACTCATAATAAGACTCAGGTTTTAAATCTGCTTTTCCAAAATCAAAAAATACATTATTGATAATAAAAGATTTACCGATTTTAATTTCTTTAAGATAAATATCCACTGAAATTTCTTTGTATTCTTCGCTTTTTTTTAGGTCAATATTTTGGCTTGTAGGGTAAAAATTAGGAGCTTCTGCTTTAAAACCATAAAAAACACCGGAGGGAAGAACAATTTTGTATTCACCGGTAACAGGGTTTACATCTACTTTGGTTTCTTTTTTAGAGTTTAAATCCACATAAACTAATTTTACTTTTTCAAAATCAACAGGTGCATCCGGAATAACTTTTCCGGAAACAATAGTAACAGCCGTTGGCAAAAATTCTTTTTTAAGTTTAGTTCTAACGATATCAGACTGCTCATCAAAAACTCTAACAAAATAAACATAATCGCCTTTTGCGGGAATAGTAAAAAATGCTTCGCTACTCTCACTGTTAATAGGAGCACCTAAGTTTTGAGGTTCTGTCCATTTCTCCCAACTGTCATCAAGCCTACGGGTAACGTACATATCATAACCACCTAAACCTCCGGGTCTATTGGAAGCAAAATAAAGTGTTTTATTATCAGGTGCCAAAAATGGAGTTCCTTCTCCAAATTCTGTGTTAATTGGGTAGGGTAATTTTTTAGGTCTCGTATAACCATTTCCATTTTTAAAACTTACGAATAAATCGTTAACATTATCAGAACCAATAGGATTAAAACTCATTACTAAAATTGTGCCGTCAGCAGAAAACGATTCGCTGATATAATCCCCTTTACACATATTTTCATAATCAAGGATTTCAATACCTTTGGGCACTGTCCAACCATCTTTTGTAAGGTAGGAAACACTATAACCTTTTTTTGTGTAATATCCATCTTCATAATAACCACCTACAAAAATTTGGTTACCGTCGGCAGTAGAAGCAACGACGGCATTGTATTTAGCTTGGTTGAAAGGTTTTTCCATATGTACAGCTGGCTTCCATTGCCCATTTTCTAAATCACTATACCAAATATCCTCTGCCCTCGGTGTTAAATCTATTTTGGTATTTTGAGGATGACCTCTTCTTACAAAATACAACCTTTTTCCATCAGGTGTAATGAATGGTGCTAATTCAAAATATTCTGAATTTACATTTTTTGACAATTTTTCAATTTCTTGACTTACTAAAAAATGATAAACAAAAATGAAAATCAAAAAAAATCCTTTTTTCATACCTCAAAATTAAAAATATTTAGCAGATAATTTGCATGATAAGTAAGAAAATTCTTTATTTGGGTAAAAAGTTATTCACTAATTTTAATGATTTCTAAAGCTTCATTAGCAATACGAATTCCTTCTAATAATCCTCTACCACCGACGCCATTCAAGAATATATATTGATTTTGTTTTATACAAAATGCTCTTCCAAGCAATGAATAGGGTTTTATACCACTCAAACTTTTGAGAATTTTGAATTCTAATTGAAAAGTATCAAAAAAGTTTTGTAATGATTCTTGGTCAGGTCCAATCCAATATTCCAAAGGATTATTGGTAGGTGTTACAAAAAATTGTTTCCAATATACAAAAGAAATTATGGGTTTTTCAACCTGTATTTTAAAAATCTTACCATCTTTGGGGTAAATGGGTAAATGAACGTGGTCTTTTAAGGCGTCAATACCACCGGCATGTACAAAAATGGGAATATTTTTTTCTTTGATTAGGTTCGGTGGGTCACAAATTCTTTGATAGTTTGAAAATTTTAAAAACTTGTTATTAAGAACATCCCAAGCCTTTTTTACTTCGAGCCAACCTGATTTTGGAAAAAAAACACCATTTTTTTTTATATTAATGAAATCTGGGAATCTTTCTGATAGTGCAGACCAATCATTCCATAAACCTTCGTTTTCGCATACATAAAATAATCCTTTTTGATGGAAGAAATTTTTGATGTCCCATGCCTCTAAAAACTGTAAGAAATCAAAGAAACTTTTATAACCAAATTTTTTCCATGTAGCAATTTTAAAATTAAAAGGGTGGACAATACCTGCAGAAGCCCATGAATGCGGAACTTTATAGGGGTCTATATAATGGGCTACCTTAAAACCGTTTTTTAATAACAAGCCTACCATAAAAGTGGCTGTCATTCCATTGCCAATAACACCAATTTTCATAATTTTAAAATTAAATGGTAATTTTTCTTTCCTTTTTGAACCAATATAAATTTATTAAGAATCCAATCCTCAGAAGAGAAAGTATAATCTAATTGGATTTTATTTTTATTAATTTTTACAGCGCCCGCTTGCAGAGCTTTCCTTGCTTCTGATTTGGAAGGGTAAATATTTAACTCTGAAAGTACACTTATAGCATCTTTGGGTTCATAAAAATATTCACTAGAAACTTGAGAAAAAGGCACACCTTCAAAAATTTCTTCTAATTCATTCCATTGAAACTTTAAAAAACTTTCTTTATTAGAATCTCCGAAAAGCAATTGTGAAGCCTCGATAGCTTTCTCTAAATCTACTTTTGAGTGTACTAAGGTAGTTACAAATTCCGCTAATTTTTTTTGAGCTATTCTTAAATGAGGCTCATTTTGATGTTGAGAAATTATAGAATCTATTTCCTCTTTACTCAAAAAAGTAAAAATTTTTAAAAGTTTTTCAACGTCATTATCCGGAGTATTGAGCCAAAATTGATAAAATTTATAAGGAGATGTTTTTTTAGGATCTAACCAAACATTACCGGATTCGGATTTTCCGAATTTAGTACCATCGGCTTTTGTCAATAAAGGAGCAGTAATCGCATCAGCTTCGCAGTTAATAACCCTTCGAATGAGTTCTATCCCCGTAGTAATATTTCCCCACTGGTCTGCCCCACCTAATTGAATTTTACAACCATGATTTTGATATAAATAAAGAAAATCGTATGCTTGAAGCAATTGATAACTAAATTCTGTATAGGAAATACCTGCTTCTAATCTTTTTTGAACGGATTCTTTGGCTATCATATAATTAATGGAGATATGTTTTCCAACAACTCTTAAAAAATCTAAAAAATTAAAATCCTTAAACCATTCATAATTATTCAAAATTTTTGCAGGATTAGAGATAGCATGAGAAAAATCTAAGAATTTTTCAAGTTGTAGTTGGATACATTTTTGATTATGCAAAAGGGTATCTAAATCTAAAAGATTTCTTTCTTTGGATTTACCGGAGGGGTCTCCAATCATACCAGTAGCACCACCAATTAACGCAATAGGTTGATGCCCATACTTTTGAAATATAGATAAAAAAATAATCTGCATAAGATTTCCTACATGCAAAGAATCTGAGGTAGGATCAAAGCCAATGTAAACCGTTTGTACACCCGAATTGAGTAAATTTTTAACATTCGGAGTATAATTTTGAACAAATCCACGCCATTGTATTTCATCAAATAAATTCATGTTCAAATAATTTTAAATTTTTTTTGTTTGGTATTGAATTATGTTGTATATTTGTTGCAAAGTTGGTGTATGGAAAGCTAATAAAGCAACTTTTTTTAAAAAAAATTTAAAAACAAGTTTTTTCTATGAAAAAATTCACTTTATTTGCAGTTCAAAACTGACTTTAAAAAGTAAGAAAAAATAGCAAAAATTAAATATAAACAATTTATGGAATATATTTGTAAACCAACATTAAAAAATAACTTAAACATGAATAAGATAATGAAAAAGGTCATTGCTCTTGTTATGCCATTCATGCTAATGATATCATTAGTCAATGCGCAAACAGGACCCGGTAAAAATGCTTATAAACAAGCAGAAGCTTACCGTAAAAATAAACAATTTATAGAAGCAGTACAAAAATATGATGAGGCTATTAAATTAGAGCCTAACAATGCACGTTATTACTACAAGAAGGGTACTTGTCAAATTAAGCAAAGTCCACCAAATGTAGACGGAGCAATAGAATCCTTCAACTCAGCAATAACGAATAAGAAAGATTATGCTGAAGCGTACGCCGCATTAGGTAGAGTTTTTTACAATGATAAGCTCGGTAAAAAAGACATCTCCCGTGCAATTCAAAACTTTAATTCTGCATTTCAGTATGAGCAGGATAACGGAAAAAAAGTAAACTACAAATTAATGGTAGTTAAAATTTTAATGAAAGAACAGAGATTTACCGAAGCTAGAGGTGAATTGCAACAAGCCAAAGCATTAGCACCCGATGATCCTCAAATATTACTTTATGAAGGTCAAATTGCCGGTGGTATGAATAATTGGAATGAAGCTTTGAATGTTTATAAAAAAGCTGTCGATAGAGTAAAAGGATTACCTGCAAATGAAACCGATAAATATTATTTTGCTTTAGGTGAAGCTCAATGGAAAACTGGTGATACCAAAGGTGCCGAAGAAACCTGGAAACAAGTTCAATCACCCAATTATGCTAATAAAATTAAAAAAGTTAAAAATAGCAACAATCCTGCGGGTCCTTTCCGTATAGCTATGGGTTATTTTAAAGTTGAAGAAATGGATGAAGCTATGACTTACCTCAAAAAATCATTAGAACTTTCTCAAAATTATCCTCCTGCTCACCAATTAATGGGAATGATTTATTACAAAAAGGGTCAAAATAGTTTAGCTATTCAAAGTTTAATGAAAGCTGTTGAAAATCAAACAGATGAAAATAAAAAAGCTAAATTATACAATACCATGGTAAAAATTCAAATGAACTCTGGTGACTATAGCGGTGCCCTTTCTACTGCCAATAAAATATTAGAAAAAACTAATAATAATACCATTCGTTTCCTAAAAGCTAAGGCAGAATACAAATTAGGTCAATATCCTCAAGCAATCTCTACCTTAGAAGCATTATTACCCAATGAACCCGATCCTAATAAAAAAGCTCCCTATAATTTTGTGATAGGTTTAGCAGCTAAAAAATCTGGTAATATGGACAAAGCTTCAAAAGCTTTTAAAGAAGCTCAATACGGTACTTTTAAAGCTGCTGCAAAAAAAGAGCTAGAAAATATTTCTAAAAAATAATTTTCTTAGTAATCATTTTAATCATTTCTTTCAAGAACCACCTAAATTAGGTGGTTCTTTTTTTTAAAATTATTTTTTTTTTTTTAAAATTATTTTTTTCATACTTTTGTAAAAAAAATATGAAAAAAATAATTTTTCTTACGATGATTTTTTTAGGGCTAAGTAAAACTTTTGCTCAAAACAAACGAGTAAACTTAGACCCTTTGTATGCTCCTTTTTATCATGGAGTTGCTTCGGGCGATCCTTTGCCTGATAGAGTAATTATATGGACAAGAGTTACTCCAGACTCAAATTTTACAGGTAGTATTACCGTTAATTGGAAAATGGCTACTGACACTTCTTTAAGTAATGTAGTAAAGTCCGGTACTTTCATTACCAATGAAGATAGAGACTATACCGTTAAAATTGATGTGGATGGATTACAACCCAACCAATGGTACTACTACGAATTTGAAACAAATGGAAGAAAATCCTTAATAGGTCGAACCCGAACTGCACCCTCTGGAAATATAGACTCCTTAAGATTTGCAATTGTTTCTTGTTCTGGTTGGGATTACGGGTACTTTAATTCCTATGGTAGAATCGATGAAAGAAATGATATAGACGCCGTGCTCCATCTCGGTGATTATATCTATGAGTATCCATTGAATACTAGTAGCGTTAGACAACATGAACCTTCCAATGAAATTGTAACTTTGTCTGATTACAGAATTAGGCATTCTCAATATAAACTTGACCCACAATTGAGAAAAGCTCATCAACAATATCCTTTTATTACCGTTTGGGATGACCACGAAACAGCAAATGACTCCTATAGAGACGGTGCGGAAAATCACCAGCCCGCAACAGAAGGAGATTGGTATATAAGAAAAAATAACGGTGTAAGAGCTTATAAAGAATGGATGCCTATTCGTGAACCTGATCCTAATGATACCATCAGAATTTGGAGACAATTTACCTGGGGCAATTTACTAAATTTAATGATGATTGACAC
>Ga0272446_1007565_pt1 | contig 10749 bp, 12 predicted proteins | sample YNPCB0061_FD_194587 | JGI IMG/M metagenome (GOLD analysis project Ga0272446, IMG submission 194587) | Hot spring microbial mat communities from Yellowstone National Park, WY, United States - YNP-CB-006-1 | ecosystem: Environmental > Aquatic > Thermal springs > Hot (42-90C) > Sediment | place...
ACGAACTCCTTTTACCCCCTGAGCCGGAGCTATGCTGATGCGATATCTACTCGATACTTGTGTTATTAGCGACTTCATCAAGGGTGAAGCTGGCACTAAAATCAGGCTCAAACAAACCCCACCTGTTGATATTGCTGTCTCGGCAATTACGGTTATGGAGTTACGCTACGGCTTGGCACTCAATCTTCAACGTGACCAGAAGGTTGAACCAGCGATCGCTAGCTTTCTGTCTTCTGTAACGATTCTCCCTTTCAGCATCTTAGCCTGGATTACTCACCAAGCGCTGAAACCTTGATGGCAGAAACACCTCAAAATACAGACTGTAATCTCAAGGGCAGCCAATTGGTACTTACGATGTCTTGATTGCAGCTACTGCGCTGCAACATAGCCTGCTCATAATCACAGCAAATCAAAGAGAATTTGATCGAGTTCTTGGTCTAGGGAAAATAACAAGGCGATCGCCAGCGCCCTTAGCATGACTGAAAATACGGTCAGGTTCTATGTCACCAATGTGATGATCAAACGAGGCGCTAGCGATCGCACCCGTGCCGTTGTCAATGCCCTGCGTCAAGGAATGATCAAGCTGCGATCGCTGACTAGTGCAGTGTCAACTCTAAGCTTTGTTTTAGGGTCTTGAAGGGGCTAGTAAAGATTCCCTCAAGAACTTGGGCGAATTGTTATATCTTCACTCGCTGTCGTCAGCGTTAAGAATTGTCTGCGGTTCAACCGTCGCATCTATCTTTCCCCTATGTATCTACCTTCTGGATTCCAGCAAGGAACCTAATAACTACGGAGCAATGACTGCAAATGGCATCAGGATTCACCATAGGATTCACTTACCACTTTGCCTCGAAATACGATGTAGTTGTAGATGTTGTAGAACAACATAATTGGAATTAAAAATCCAATGAAAATGATCATGAACACAAGGGCACTAGGGGCTGCTGCCGCTTGATAGATAGTGATGCTGGGTGGAATGATATAAGGAAATACAACTAACCCCAACCCTACAAACGTGAGGAGAAAGAGTAAAATTGTCCAGACTAGCGGAGATGCCTCGGCTTTTTGGTTCAAGCTTCTCAGCAGTAGCCCAATTAACACAACCCCCAGCACAGGAATCAGCGCAAAGATATAAATCTCTGGCGGATGAAACAGCTTGGCTCTAGCGTTTTCGTAGACGACAGGAGTCAGAACGGTGATCAAAACCGCACCTATCAAGGTGGTAATGGCCGCCAGTTTTGCTGTGCGATAGTGTGTGTTTTGAAGCTCTCCCTCTGTTTTGAGGATCAGATAAGTTGAGCCGATTAAGACATAGCCTTGAATCAGCGTGAGGGCAACCACTAGCGATCGCCAATCCAGCCAATCCCAAATGCTTCCCGCAAAGTGCCCTGCTTCATCAACCACAATACCTTCCAAAACGCTGCCTAAAGCAAAGCCTTGAAACAGAGCTGCCATGAAACTTCCCACGCCAAATGCCACATTCCAAAATGCTTTGTTGCTGGAATGTTCTCGGAACTCAAAAGCAACCGCTCGAAAGATCAAGCCGAAAATCATGCCAAAAATCGGAATATATAACGCATTGAGAATCGTGCCGTAAGCCAGGGGAAATGCACCAAACAATGCGCCTCCCATCAACACGAGCCAAGTTTCATTAGCATCCCATACGTTTCCTAAACTGGTCATGAGGATGCTCCGCCGCTCTTCGTTAGAACTGGTTAGCGACAGGATGCCCACGCCTAAATCAAAGCCATCTAGCATGACATAGAGGAACAGGAATAGTGCCAAAATGACAAACCAGACTTGCGTTAGAAAGTGTTCTAGGTTCTCCATACTTTTACCGGGTAGCGGGGTCTACATCGTGCTAGATTCTGCTGCCAAGTTTATTGCTGTGCTTCAACTGGGCGCTGATCGGGGATAAACTCAGCGGGTTCTATCTCCACCGCAGGCTGATTTTCAATGCCTGGAACTAGCAGATTCAGATTGGGCCCTTGACGGATAATGCGACTGCCAAAGAACATTGCACAAATGAACAGTGTGGTGTAAATGCCAGCGAATATCAGCAGAGATGTTAGAACCTCACCAGCAGGTAAATTAGACACTCCATCCGCCGTGCGGATTTGCCCATACACCACCCATGGTTGCCGCCCCACACAGCGCACAATCCAACCCGATTCGACGGCGACATAGCCCAATGGAGCCGCGAGTAACCAAGTGCGTAGTAGCCAGGTTTGGTTGGCGATCGCCACTGGTGACAACTGACCGCGCAGCCACTGAATTACGCTTATGCCCATCAAGCCCGCCAAGAAAAAGCCAATGCCACTCATGATGCGGAACGAATAGTAAACCAAGCCCACCATTTTGGGGCGATCGTTGGGCTGCCATTCTTTCAATCCTAAAACGGGTTCAGAGAGATTTTTCTTGAACTCCAAAATATAGCCCAATCCATTCGGGATGGAAATTTCCCACACGTTTTGTTCCAGCTTGTTATTGGGTAACGCCACTAGGCTCCAATCCGCTGGCTGCCCCGCTGGACTCGTTTCCCACTTGGCTTCCATCGCTGCCAGTTTGGTTGGTTGATAATGGGCAACTTGTTCAGCGCTGAGATGTCCAATGTAGATTTGCAAGGGAGTCACGGCGATCGCCACAGCTATGGCAATTTTGAGCGATCGGGCAAAAAACTCTGTGTGGCGTTTGTTGAGAATATACCAAGCACTAATGCCGCCAATTACAAACAGCGACGTTTCCAAAGTTGCGAAGAACATATGGGAAACGCTGATGAGCATAAACGGATTCAAAATTGCCTGGAAGTAATCATTCACAATGAACTTACCATTGACCATCTCTCCCCCTGCTGGAGCTTGCAGCCAGGAATTTGCCACCAAAATCCAAAAGGTGGACAGATTCGCCCCAAAGGCAACCATGATCGTAGACAAATAGTGAATCACCGGATGCACTCGTCCCCAGCCGAAGAGCATAATACCTAGGAACCCAGCTTCAAGCATGAATGCCATCGCCCCTTCAAACCCTAGAATGCTGCCAAAAAAGTCTCCAACTGCTTCCGAAAAGGGTGCCCAGTTTGTCCCAAACTGAAATTCCATTGGCAAGCCAGAAGCGACCCCAATGCCAAAATTCAAAACATATAACTTTGCCCAAAATCGTGCATGGTGATAATAGTCTGGATTGCGCGTTTTCAACCACAATCCTTCAACCACCACCAAATAGATGCCCATGCCAGTGGTCAGAACAGGCCACAGCATATGAAAAATCGCAGTTAGGGCAAACTGCATCCGCGACAATGCAACGGTATCAGACCAAATATTCATAGTTACTTCATTGATCATGATTTGAAGTAGTCTAACAAACATATCTATGATATTACGTAGTAGTTTTGCATTCTGTGTCGTAACTTACAGAGGCGAACCTAAACCTTATCGCTTGATCAGGACAAAAATAGCAACTGCTAAAACAAAGTAACCAAATCCTTTTTCTAATTGCTTTGCACTCACAAATTGATTCAGGTAAGAACCCAAAAGAATCCCCCCACTCGATGCGATCGTGAAAGACAAGAGCAGATCCCAATCAATTGGGACGTGACCAAAGTACCCTGCAAAGCCCGTCACTGACTTCAACGCCAAGATAATGAGAGAGGTTCCGACCGCTTCTTTCATCGGGGTTTTTCCTAGCAACACCAATGCCGGAATGACCAGAAAACCACCACCAATGCCAATGAATCCTGTGAGAGTTCCTACAGCAAAACCTTCTAGAGCGATCGCTAACCACTTTGGTATGCCTGAATGGTGATTAGGGTGATTCACGATATCGAGGGATTGTTCTGATTTTTTGGCTCCTTTGCGAATCATTGTGATCGAAGCAATCAACATCATGATTCCAAAAGTAACCAGTTGAATGGTAGGCGTAATGAACGGCAGTGACGCTAAGCGTGCGCCTAGATAAGCCCCCACCATTGATGCCGGCGCGAACAAAGCGACGATCCTTAAATTGACATTTCCTTGCTGCCAGTGCGGAATTGCACCAATCACGCTCGCAACCCCAACAATAACCAATGTCATCGCGAAGGCAGCTTTTGCTGGAACAGACATCACATAGATCAAAACGGGAGCTGCAAGAATTGAGCCACCTCCACCGATTAACCCCAAACTAATGCCAATACAAATTGCCAGCAGATGTCCAATAATAGTGATCAACATTGATTTATTTTCCTAGGTGTGTTTTCCTGGTCACTCCATGAGCGATCGCTGATTGCTTGGATGAGCATCATGATAAATCACAACTCAAAGAGGACGTTCTAATGAACGTTTTTAGACATTAAACCCGTTGATTCCAGGGCATTTTGGCAAGCAGCATGCCTAAAGCACAGGTATTGGTAATGCCAGCAAACACCAGTCCAGAACCCACAAAACCGCTGAGAAGCAAAAACCAGGGAGACACAAACGCGCCAAGTACAGTGCCGATTACCACCAAGGAACCCGCCACAATTTGTACCTGACACATCAGGCTAATGGGCGCATTCTTATTCACCTGAGTTGGATAGCCTGCCTGCACCCAAGCGGACATTCCCCCTTCCAAATGAGTCACTTCATCAATCCCGGCTGCAAATAATTTCTGGGCCGCTTGCGCTGATCGATTTCCCGTCCGGCAATACAGTACAGTGAGCTTGTCAGCATCAAACGGAACATGGTCTGGATCAAATTTGGATAGCGGTAGCAAAATTGAACCAGGAATCTTTTCCCCCGCATGTTCAGAGGGTTCGCGCACATCTACTAAATTGACTGCTTGCTGATCTAACAGTTTTCTCAAAGAGGCAGGATCAATTGTTTTTAAGCGATCGCGCACTGTCTGTTTTGAAGAAGTAGTGAGATAAGTCTCATTTATGTTTGCCATTGGGTTCTCCTAACTGTTCAAGATGTTGGGTAATGTAATCAACAAAAAATTTCTTCACGCTGGGGCGATCGTCAAAGTTCAACCCCATTGCCTCAGCTTGCTGAAAAAATGCTTCAACCGATATGCCGTGCCCAATTCCAGCCCGCAGCAAACCAATTCCAGCCGATCGCAGACCCAGCGAACAGTGCATCAAAATCGGCTTGGGCAAATGGTCGATCTGTTCAGAGACTTGAGCAATCAGTTCACCGCTTAAGGCAGAGGGGTTCACAGGGATATGGGCATAGTTCATCCCCAGTGATTCTACGATTTGTGGCTCATCGGATAGAAATCCTTTCTCCTTTGGCATCCTCAAATTAATCACCGATTTGAATCCCTGCTGAGATGCTTGCTGCAACTGCTCTGGGCTGAGTTCGCCTGCCACAGAAAGCTCATGATTAATAACATGAATTCCGATCATCTGCGTTGCCTTCATTCCCACGTTTTATGTCCGTGTTTAACCCCTTTATCTGCCCTACAAAACTGGCATGACTGCCCCTAGCTAGCCACAAGTACGTTGCCACACTGCTCGTTTGCCGGAACCGCTTCCATCATCTTTTTCGGATTAGGCAAATTCAGCCCATTCATAAACTCAATGAATTCATCGCGGGTACGCCCGACAAAGCGAGGATTCCATTGTTCTTCTTCGGCAATGGTGGAGACAGTGTGACCACGATAGTCATGACCAGGGTAAACGAGCGTGCCATCCGGTAAGGTAAACAGGTTCTCTTTCACAGAGTCATAGAGCGTCCCTGCATCACCACTCTGGAAATCAGTGCGTCCACAACCGCGAATAAACAACGCATCGCCTGTTAGAACTCGATCGCCATTGACTAGATACGCCATATGGCTGTCGGTATGTCCTGGAGTGGCGATCGCCTGAATTTCAATCTCGCCCACTTTCAAGATTTCCCCATGCTGGATGGGGCGATCGGCACAGGCAACCTGAGCCTTCTCCGGCACGATAGTTGCACAGCCCGTTAGCTCCCGTAATTTTCCTGCACCCGTAACATGGTCAGCATGGACATGGGTTTCTAAACAGTATTTCAGGGTCAAACCCAACTCATTGATCAGCTTATAATCGCGCTCAACCTGTTCAATCACAGAGTCAACCAAAACAGCTTCTTTGGTTTTAGGGTCAGCGATCAGATAGGTGTAAGTCCAGGTATCTTGATCAAACAATTGGCGAAATAGCATCATTCGTACCTCGTTAAATTGTGTTGTGCGGGTAGGGTTACGTCAACCTTATTGCCTAAGAGCGCCCTGTAGAAAGGCAAGTGCATCATCGCTCATGTGTCGCCCATGACAAACAGGATGGCAATCACGACTAAGACTGAGAAAAGTGTGAGATAACCAGTAATCATGAACACGATCTCCTTTAGCCGTAGAGCAACCATGCCTATCTATTAAATTACCATATAGTAATATGGTTTGCAAACTGTTTTTTGTCAAGCGGCTTAGACGGGTTTTAAAGAAATCTTTAGAAAGCACAACCATATTACCAGTTAGTAGTATGGTACACATAGTTAATATCTCACTTTAACTACTCAGTTTCTACACCCTTCGTTACCTTTGAGGAACTACCGTGTCACCGATCGCGCAGCAAACTCAATCGACGCAACCCGCCGAACAAATTAATCAAAATCTTTCGGCTTCTGAATTAAACAATCCCCCAGTCAGGCACCACCAAATTGTGATTGTGGGTGGCGGTGCCGCTGGCATTACCGTCGCGGCTCAACTGCTGAAACGCAACCGTGCTTTGGATATTGCTATCATCGAGCCGTCTGACAAGCATTATTACCAACCTGGTTGGACCTTGGTGGGCGGCGGTGTTGCCCCCATTGACAAATTCATTCGTGATGAAAAGGATGTGATTCCCCAAGGGGCAAGCTGGATTCAAGATCGGGTAGCGAAACTAGACCCTGATCACAACACCGTTGTTACCGAGGCAGGGCAAGCGATCGAATACGACTACTTGGTGTTGTGTCCCGGCATTCAAATTGACTGGCATCTGATCAAAGGCTTAAAAGAAGCGCTGGGCAAAGGCGGAGTCACCAGCAACTACTCGAAAGACTACGCCCCCTACACCTGGGAGACTATCCAAAACTTTAAAGGTGGCAATGCTCTCTTCACCTATCCCGCTACGCCCATCAAATGTGGTGGTGCGCCTCAGAAGGTGATGTACATGGCGGACGACACCTTCAAGCGTAAAAGTGGGGTAGGAGTCAACACCACCGTCATATTTTGCACGGCTGGGGCTTCCATGTTTGCCGTACCCGAATATTCTGCCGCATTGGATCAGGTAGTGGCGCGACGTGGGATTGTCACAAAATTCAAGCACAATCTCAAGGAAATTAAGGCAGACAGCCAGGAAGCAATTTTTGATGTCACTACAGATGACGGAGTAGAAGAGGTCAGCATTCACTACGACCTGATTCATGTGGCTCCCCCCATGAGTGCCCCCGATTTCATCAAGCAAAGCCCGCTGGCTGGGGCTGGCGGTTGGGTCGATGTCGATCGAGCAACATTGCAACATACTCGCTATGCCAACGTGTTTTCTCTCGGAGATGCGTCTTCCCTGCCCACCTCTAAAACGGCTGCGGCTGCCCGCAAAGAAGCGCCGATCGTTGTGCAAAACTTGCTCTCCCTGATTCAGTCCCAGCCGCTGGTAGCAGAATATGATGGCTACACCTGCTGTCCGCTGATCACGGGCTATAATTCAACAATCATGGCAGAATTTGCCTACGGGGGTAAGCTGGCTCCCTCCTTCCCACTCGATCCAACGAAGGAACGTTACTCGATGTACTTGGCGAAGGCTTACGTACTGCCCTGGCTTTATTGGAACCGGATGCTGAAGGGCGAAGGTTTTGAAGCAGATATCTTTAAGCCGATTAACAAGTTGCTCCGTCGCTAGAAGCAAAGGGGATGGTGGTATTTCCATCCCCCCAATGGCTCAAAGCCTGAAAGCACTTAGGACAAATGGAAGGAGCACAAGTCATGCCAGGGTTAAGCTACCATTATCCGTTAGAGTCGTGCAGCAAAGATAGTCCCTTGAGTTTCAGAGTCGGCGATCGCGTCTACTCCATTGGCTCTGATGCCAAAATACAGACCGATTATGGAAGTCAAGTACTAGAAATCATCGCCTTAGATATAAAAACGAAACGAGCCATCTGTCAAACAGTTCGTTTCGAGCAAGCTGTTGGTATTGCATTTGCAGATCTAAGTAAATTCTAATGGCTTTGTCTTAGCCGCGATAATTGTTGAAGCTGCTGGCTTTGTTGTTCAACCTGCATCGTTAACGCTGCACAAACCAAATCACACAGTTCAAACAAAAAGGGATTTGCAATCCGATAGTATACACACACTCCCCGCTGTTCACGGGCAACCACCCCAGCTTGAGTCAGCATTTTCAGATGCTTAGAAACGTTGGCTTGTCCCAATTTTGTTTCTTCAATAATCTCAGTGACATTCTTAGCTCCGGTTTTAAGGGAACAGACAATTTGGAGCCGACTCACTTCCGATAAGACTTTGAAAAAATCTGCCATCAGGCTCAAGGCTTCAGGGGTGAGTTTGGAAATGCCGCACTCATCCACTGCGTTTGGCACTCTGTCTTGAACAGCAACCGGTTTTTTAGATGACTTTGTAGGCATGAGCGGCATTCCACAAACTTAATGGATCTATTCTTATCATTATATTGCCACACGGTAGTAGAAAATGCCCAGTGGTAGAGAAAAAGGAAGGATATGGCATCGTTTAATGGACTAGCGAATTACTGGGAGGCAGGGTCGATAGAAATCTAACGCAACGGTTTGGCTGCTGTTGAGCGGTCAAATTGCAGGCATTTGCGGCGTGGTAAATGGGGCGCAGTTACCTTTGCCAAACGATGAAAGTTGCCGCTTCCACCCCATGCACCTCTGCTAACGCTGCCCTCAGAGTGCCTAAAGCGTTACCCCCTCGTCGAGCTTACTACCTCCACAGATTTTCTCTCTTCCGAATTTAACATCCGGGCAGGGATCGCTGAGGTGTTTAGGGTTTTCTCTAATTTCCCGACTTTGGCAATTATCTTGCTCTTACTAGTTGCTGAGAAGGAGTAGACTGTTTCCGAATCGACTTTCCTGTGAGCAGTTCAGCCACATCCATACCATTGCCAATCACACCGGGCACACTGGGGTAGCCTGCACTTGCCCCCACCAAGAAGAGATTGGACAGTTCTGTCGTGTAACCCAACCGATTTAAACCCACCTGGCTGGGAATCAGTTTGGCTCCGTAGATATTGCCTTTAGGTTGCCCCAGATAATATTCACTTGTGGTAGGGGTGCCATAGACCTTCATGCGAATATAGGTATCTACATCAGGAATCAAATCGCGCACACTCGTCATAATGTGCTGGTAAACCTCCCGCTTCTTGGCTTTGTAGGCTTTGAGATCGGTTTGGTGGAGTTGGGCAAACGCCTCGTAGGAGCAAACAGTGGCAATTTCCAGGACGTGATGCCCGGCAGGGGCCATCCCCGGTTCAGAAGATTTCATCGTCGGGCAGGAGACGAAAATCCAAGGGTGGGTGAGATCTCCTTGAAGTTGTCTCTGATAATCCTGATTTAAATCGCCTGTGGGATAGTACCAGATGTTCCAGTTGCCGATGCCATAGCGTTCTGGTTCAAAGCGGCTATCGAGTCCCAGGTAAATGTTAAAGGCACTGGCGGAGTATTCGTAGCTGGTCAACCGCTTATATTCGTCAGGTGTTAAGGCTTGTTCCGACATCAGACTGACCGTCAGTTTTGGGTCAAGGTCGCTAATATAGGCTTTTTTAGCGTGGTAGATGTCACCTTCGCTGGTGATGACATCTTGTACCATGCGATCGCACACCTCAATCTGTTCGACTGGGGTTGATAATTTCACTACTCCACCATAAGCGGTAATTGCTTCGACAAGTGTATCAACAAAGTGTTTGAAGTGATGTTTTGGATAGTAGGCTCCTTCAGAATAATCCCAAACCAGGGAGGTATGAGTAATCAGCGCAATTTCGTTAGGCGGCAAAGCATAGTCGCCACTCTGACCAGCCAGCAGGTTCTGCAATTTAGGTGAGAGGCCGACATGGTTATACAAATCTTGCAACGTCCAGTTGCGTTTAGAGAACAGGTTCCAATACTTGGGCAGTTTGAACCAATCCGACCACTTTTGGTCATACCAGCGCACTTCTTGTGTCAGGCTCCGGATGTCTTGATGTAGATGACGAATCTCGTCGCAGTAGCGATTGATCGCCAGATGCTCGTCAGGGAAGGTCGCTAGCAGACGGTTACGCAGGTTTTCCCAACCGAGGGGAATTTTGAAATCGACCTTAGGGGTAATCACCCGATCAATACAGTCGGGGTCAAGGGAGTTAAAGGAAACATCCCGCTCAATATAATTCAGCAGGCGATCAATGGTCTGACCTGGCCCACATTGAGAAATATAATGAACATCGGCACAGAAGCGATATTCCCCATAGTCAAAGGTGTGGCAGCATCCCCCAGGCAGATAATGCTTCTCTAAAACCACCACTTCATGGCCTTGGCGAGCCAGACACGCTGCCACAGAAAGCCCACCTAATCCGGCACCTAAAATGACATAATCAAAGCTTTTCATTTCTTCCTCCTGGCATGATTGTGGTTTCTTAATGGCGTAGGTGTTGTTGAATAGCCGTATCAATTGGAACGAAGGCTTCGACGTGAGCGCTTAGCCAAACGTTGCAATTGATGCACCCTCTCATTCATCGCTAGAATCAACAACGCTATAGTGCGTGTAGAGTGGGCGTCTATATGCCCGAGCGTTTTA
>Ga0272446_1007566_pt1 | contig 10746 bp, 6 predicted proteins | sample YNPCB0061_FD_194587 | JGI IMG/M metagenome (GOLD analysis project Ga0272446, IMG submission 194587) | Hot spring microbial mat communities from Yellowstone National Park, WY, United States - YNP-CB-006-1 | ecosystem: Environmental > Aquatic > Thermal springs > Hot (42-90C) > Sediment | place...
AGATGCGCTATGCTGGACATACGTCTGGCTCCTTCTACGATGGTGGCTAATACGTCAATCATAAGAGGAGTCAGACGTTTTGTCATCTGTCCCACTCGAATATTTGTGCTGTCCGCCCCTAAACCCAACCTGGGAGAGGGGGGAGGGGGGTGAGGGCAGGCAGCGCATCAGGACGCCATCCGCCAGAAACGCTACACCTGAGAGCAGTGGGTCTGGGGCTTGCCCCAGGGACGTTGCTCACGCCCTGGCCACGGCGCCTGCCGAAGGTGCGGTACAATACCACCTGCGCCGCACCGTCCCGATGAGCCAGAGCGATGTATCTCAAACGCCTCGAGATCCAGGGCTTCAAGACCTTCGCCACCCGCACCGTGCTGGAATTCCGCCCCGGCATCACCGCCATCGTGGGACCGAATGGCTCGGGTAAGAGTAATCTCGCCGACGCGGTGCGCTGGGTGCTGGGCGAGCAGAGTCTGGCGACGCTGCGCTGCAAGCGCTCCGAGGAGCTGATCTATGCCGGCGGCGGGCGCCGCGCCCCCGCCGGGCTGGCCGAGGTCTCGCTGACGATTGACAACAGCGACCGGCTGCTGCCGCTCGATTTCGACGAGGTGACGATCACCCGCCGCGCCACGCGCGCCGGCGAGAGCGAGTACTTCATCAACCGGGCGCGCGTGCGGCTCCGCGATCTGCTCGAGGCCACTGAGCCGCTCGGCGGCTCCTATACGATCATCAACCAGGGCCTGGTGGACGCCGCGCTCACCCTGCGCCCCGAGGAGCGCCGCCGCCTCTTTGAGGACGCCGCCGAGATCGGCGGTTTCGAGGCGCGCAAGGCCGAGGCCATGCGGCGCCTGCGTGAGACCGAGGCGAACCTCAGCCGCCTCGGCGATCTGCTTGCCGAGCTCGAGCCGCGCCTGCGCAGCCTGAAGCGCCAGGCCGTCCAGGCCCGCCAGCATCGTGAGCTCGCCGCCGAGCTGCACCAGCTCCAGGTCCGCTTCTACGCCCAGCAGTGGCAGGCCGCCGGCGCGCTCAGCGCCCGCACCAGCGCCGAGCTGGCCCGTAGCGAGCAGGAACTGGCCGGCGCCCGCGCCGCTCAGGCCGCTGTGGCCGCCGAGCTCCACGCGCTGCGCGCGGCCCTGCGTGCCAGCCGCGAGGCGCTGGGCGCGCTGCACCAGCAGAGCGGTGAGCTGCACCGGCGCGCCGAGGCCGCTCAGCGCGACCTGGCCGTCGGCGCCGAGCGGGTGGCCGCCCTGGCCCGCCGCGCGGAGGACCGCGAGCGCCAGCGCAATGACCTGGCCCTGCGCCGCCAGCAGGCCGCCAATCAGCAGGCCGAAGCCGCCGCCGAGCTGGCTCGTGCCGAGGCCGCACTGCGTGACCGCCTGCAGGCCCTCGCCGCCGCCGAGGCCGCGCTGGCCCGCGACGAGGCCGCCCGGCGCGACCTGGCCGCCGCCCTGCGCCAGGCCCAGGACGCTGCGCTCCAGGCGGCGCGCGCGGTGGCCGGCCAGCGTAGCCACGGCGAGCAACTCCAGGCCCAGGCCGGGCGCCTGGCCCGCGAGGCGGCCGAGCTCGAGGCGGCGCTCGCCCAGGCGACGGCCCGTCAGGCCGTCGCCCAGACCGAACTGGAGCAGGCCCGTGCCCAGCGCGAACAGGCGAGCGCCGGCCACCAGGCCGCCGCTGGCGCCGAGCAGGCCGCCCGCGCCGCGCTGGAAGAGCTGCGTAGCACCTACGCCCAGGCCGACGAGCAGCACGCCGCCGCCCGCCGCGCGCTCGCCGACCTCGAGGCCCGCCACGAGTCGCTTGAGCGTCTGGCCCGCTCCTACGCCGGCGTCTTTGCCGGGGTGCGCGCCGCCATGCAGTGGGCCGAACGCAGCGGCCGCCCCGGCTTCGCCCTGGTCCAGTCGCTCATCCGTCCCCCCGCCGAGCTCGAAACCGCGATCGAGGTCGCGCTTGGCGCGCGGCTGCAGCAGATCGTCGTCGAACGCTGGGAGGATGCCGAGCAGGCGATCGCCGAATTGAAGCGCTCGGGCGCCGGCCGGGCGACTTTTCTGCCGCTCGATACGCTGCGCGGCCGCGATCACGACCCCCCATCGTCCGGTGGGCCGGAAAACCCGGCGGTGCTTGGCGTCGCCGCCGAGCTGGTGGACTACGACCCGCGTTACGCGACCGTGGTGCGCCAGCTCCTCGGGCGGGTGCTGATCGTGCGTGATCTGGTCACCGCGCGCGCTGAACTGCGCCGGCTCGGCGGCGGCTGGAGCATCGTTACGCTCGGCGGTGAGCAGGTGAGCGGCGGCGGCGCGGTGACCGGCGGGGCCCAGACGAAGGAGCAGGGCACGCTGCGGCGCGAGCGTGAGCTGCGCGAGCTACCCGCCCGCGTAGCCGCCGCCCGGGACGAGTTGGCGCAGGCGGCAGCGCAGCGCAGCGCGCTCGAGGCCCAGATCCAGGCCCACGCCACCCGGCTGCGCGAACTGGAGGGTCAGACCCGCGCGGGCCAGCGCCAGCTGGAGGCTGCCCGGGCCGCGCTCGATGCCGCCGGGCGTCGGCTGGCCCAGGCCGAGCAGGAACAGCAGTGGGCCGCCCGGCGCCAGGCCGACCTCGCCGCCGCTGGCGCCAGCCTGGCCGCCCAGCGTGAGGAGGCCGCCACCAGCCTCGCCGCCGCCGAAGCGGCCGCCCACGCCGCCGAGCGCCAGCTGGCCGAGCTGCGCGCCCGCCAGGAGGCCGCGGCCCAGGCCGACCGCGCCGCCCAGGAGCAGCTCGCCGGCCTGCGCGCCGCCGTCGGCGCCGCTGAGGGCCAGCTCCGCGCCGCCCAGCAGCTGCAGGCGGCCCATGGCCAGAGCCTCGAACTGATCGCCCGCCAGCAGGCCGAGCTCGACCAGGCCGCCGCCAGCCTCGAAGCTGAGCGCGCGGAGCTCAGCGCCGAGCACGAGCGGCGCGCAGCCGACCACGCCGCCCTGCTCGCCGCGATCGACGCCCTGCGCGCACAGATCGACCCCGCTGAGGCCGGGCTGCGCGCGGAGGAAGCCCGCCTGAGTGCCCTGGAGCTGCGCGAGCGCGAGACCACCGCCGCCCTGCTGGAGTGCGAGGGCGCCCACGGGCGCGCCGCCCTCGAAGCCCAGCGCGCCGCCGATCGCCAGGAGGCGCTCATCGAGCGCGCCGCCGCCGATGGGGTCGCTGTGCTGACCGCCGGCGCCGAGCCGCCGGTGGATGGAGCGCCGGACGAGCCAGCCGCACTCAGCGCCGCAATCGACGCGCTCAAGACCAGAATGCTCCGCCTCGGCGCGGTCAATCCGCTGGCTCTCGAGGAGTACGACGAGACCGCCGAGCGCCAGCGCTTCCTGAGCAGCCAGCTCGAAGACCTGCGCGAGGCCGGGGCGACCCTGCTGGAGCTGATCGGCGAGCTCGACCAGGCTATGAACAGCCGCTTCACCGCCACCTTCAACGCGGTGGCCGTCGAGTTCGAGCGCAGCTTCAGCGCGCTCTTTGGCGGTGGCTCGGCAAAGCTCGTGCTCACCGGCGCGCCGGAGGGCAACGGCGAGGCGCCCGACGATGGCGAGCCCGCGCCGGCCGGCGCGCGTGCCCAGGGCATCGAGATCATCGTCCGTCCCCCCGGCAAGAAGCAGCAGAACATCTCGTTGCTCTCGGGCGGCGAGCGGGCGCTCACCGCCGCGGCGCTGCTCTTCGCCATCCTCAGCGTCAACCCCAGCCCCTTCTGCATCCTCGACGAAACCGACGCCGCCCTCGACGAGTCCAACGTCGGCCGCTTCGGCGACGCACTGCGCCGGCTCACCGCCCAGACCCAGTTCATCCTGATCACCCACAACCGCGGCACGATTGAGGTCGCCGACACGCTCTATGGCGTCAGCATGAGCGACGACGGCAGCTCGAAGACCATCTCGCTGCGGATCGAAAGCTACGTGAGCGCGCCCTCGTAGGGCCGAAGCACCGGTTCCGCCAGCGCTTCGGCCCTGCAAGGGCAACAACCGCAGCCGATGCACATTCCTGAGCTTCACGGTTGTCTTACTCAGGTACTTGACAACTCCCGCCCCGGTCTGCTATCATCAGGCCAGCACACGAACAACCAGACGCGCAGCTCATCCAGAGCGGTGGAGGGAACGGCCCTGTGAAACCGCGGCAACCGCTGGGAGCATCACGTGACAATGTCGTCGCTGTTCGATGCCCAGTACGGTGCCAATTCCGTCAGTAAAGATCTGGAAGATGAGCGGCACGCCCTGCCGATCCATAATCTGAATCGCTAGTGTCTGCCCTCATCGAGCACCGATGAGGGTTTTTTCGTTGCCCTGAGCCAGGTCCGGTGCGCGCCCGGCCGGCCGCAGAGCATCCCGAGTTGACCTGACAATCATAAGGAGCGCACCCCCTATGACCGACGCCCCGCAGTTTACTGGCTTCGAGACCCTGGCCCTCCACGGCGGGCAACGGCCCGACCCGACCACGGGCGCCCGCGCCGTGCCGATCTACCAGACCACCTCGTACCAGTTCCAGGACACCGACCACGCCGCGCGGCTGTTCGGGCTCCAGGAGTTCGGGAACATCTACACCCGGATCATGAACCCGACCACCGATGTCTTCGAGCAGCGCATCGCCGCGCTCGAGGGCGGCGTCGGCGCCCTGGCCCTCGCCTCGGGGCAGGCCGCCGAGACCCTGGCCATCCTCAACCTCGCCGGCGCCGGCGACAATATCGTTGCCTCGTCCGATCTCTACGGCGGCACCTACAACCTCTTCCGCCATACCCTGCCGAAGATCGGCATCACTACCCGCTTCGTCGACGGCCGCGATATCGAGGGCTTCCGCAACGCCATCGACGGCCGCACGAAGGCCTTCTTCCTCGAACTGGTCGGCAATCCTAAACTCGATGTGCTCGATCTGGAGCGCATCGCCGCCGTGGCCCACGAGCAGGGCGTCGCCGTGATTGTCGATGCAACCACCGTGACCCCCTACCTCTGGCAGCCGCTCAAGCACGGCGCCGATATCGTGATCCATTCTGCGACCAAGTATATCGGCGGCCACGGCACCAGCATCGGCGGCGTGATCGTCGACGGCGGCAGCTTCGACTGGACCAACGGCCGCTACCCGGAGTTCACCGAGCCCGACCCGAGCTACCACGGCCTGGTCTACACCCAGGCCCTGGGCAACCTGGCCTATATCATCAAGGTCCGCGTGCAGGGGCTGCGCGACATCGGCGCCGCGATCAGCCCCTTCAACTCGTTCCTGCTGCTCCAGGGCCTCGAGACGCTGCCGCTGCGCATGGAGCGCCACAGCCAGAACGCCCTCGCCGTCGCCCGCTATCTCAGCGAGCACCGCAAGGTCGCCTGGGTCAACTACCCCGGCCTGCCTAGCCACCCGAGCTACGCCCTGGCCCAGAAGTACCTGCCCCGGGGCCAGAGCGGCATCCTCGGCTTCGGCATCAAGGGCGGCCGCGCCGCCGGCAAGACGTTCATCGACAGCCTGAAGCTCTTCTCGCACCTCGCTAACATCGGCGACGCCAAGAGCCTGGCCATCCACCCCGCCACCACGACCCACAGCCAGCTCACCCCGGAAGAGCAGGCGCTCACCGGCGTGAGCGACGACTATGTGCGCCTCTCGATCGGCATCGAGACCATCGACGACATCATCGCCGACCTCGAGCAGGCACTGGCACGCGTGTGATTTGAGCTGCGGGCCGGGTGATCCTGCGCGTGGTCACCCGGCCCCCTGAAGGACCACGTCACGAGGGCAAGCCAATGACTGCACTCCAGACAGCATACGTCTCCGAGGGTGTCGGCCTCGTCCATCGCCAGTACCTGACCTGGACCGAGCCGCTGCCGCTCGAGAGCGGCGCCGCGCTGTCGCCAGTGACCCTGGCTTTCGAGACCTACGGCGAGCTCAACCAGGAGCGCAGCAACGCCATTCTGTTGCTGCACGCCCTCTCTGGTGACGCTCACGCCGCTGGCTTCCACAGCCCGGCCGACCGCAAGCCGGGCTGGTGGGACACTATGGTTGGCCCCGGGCGGCCCTTCGACACCGAGCGCTACTACATCATTTGCTCGAATGTCCTCGGCGGCTGCCAGGGCTCCACTGGCCCCGCCAGCCGTGACCCCCATAGCGGGCGGCCCTTCGCCGCCCGGTTTCCGGTGATCACCATCGGCGACATGGTGCGCGCCCAGACGCGGCTGATCGACGCCCTGGGTGTCGAGCGGCTGCTGGCCGTGGCCGGTGGCTCCATGGGCGGCTTCCAGGCGCTCGAGTGGGCCACCAGCTACCCCGCGCGGGTGGGCGGCGCCATCCTGCTCGCCACCAGCGCCCGCTCCAGTGCCCAGACCGTGGCCTGGAACAGCATCGGCCGCCGGGCAATCATGAGCGACCCGCGCTGGCGCGGCGGCAACTACTATGGCCACGAGCCGCCCACCGATGGCCTGGCCGTAGCACGCATGATCGGCCACGTCACCTACCTCAGCGAGCCCTCGCTCGAAGCCAAGTTCGGCCGCCGCTTGCAGGGCGCACAGGAGCCCGCCTTCAGCCTGGAGCGCGAGTTCGCCGTCGAGAGCTACCTCGACTACCAGGGCGAGAGCTTCAACGCCCGCTTCGACGCCAACTCCTACCTCTATATCACCAAGGCCATGGACTACTGGGACCTGCCTGCCCGCTACGGCTCACTCGACGCGGCCATGGCCCGGGTACAGGGCTCAACCCTGCTGCTCTCCTTCAGCAGCGACTGGCTCTACCCCACCGCCGAGTCGCAGGCGATCGCCGACGCCCTCACCCGCCAGGGGCGCCCCGTCGAGCACGTCGACATCCAGAGCAGCGCCGGCCACGACGCCTTCCTGATCGACGTGGAACCGCAACGGCCGATCATCAGCGACTTCCTGGATCAACTCGCCCGCCGCGCCTGAGGTGGAGAGAGCCGATAGCCGATAATACGACAGTTGTCGTTCGTATGCCAGCGTCGCGGTCATTCCGCGTACCTGATGGCCCGGCGACGGGCCATCGCCCCCCATGTCATTCCGAGCGGAGCGCAGCGGAGCGAGGAATCTGGCAGCGCGGTGCGCTGAAGCCCCCGCGCGGCACCGCCAGATTCCTCACTGCGCCTGCGGCTCCGTTCGGAATGACCCAACGATGGTGCTGCGGAGTACCTGATGGCCCGGCGACGGGCTATCGCCCCCCATGTCATTCCGAGCGGAGCGCAGCGGAGCGAGGAATCTGGCAGCGCGGTGCGCTGAAGCCCCCGCGCGGCACCGCCAGATTCCTCACTGCGCCTGCGGCGCCGTTCGGAATGACATGAACCATCTGGTTCTGAGGAGAAGCGTGTGGCCCGGCGGCGGGCCATCGCCCCCCATGTCATTCTGAGCGGAGCGCAGCGGAGCGAGGAATCTGGCAGCGCGGTGCGCTGAAGCCCCCGCGCGGCACCGCCAGATTCCTCACTGCGCCTGCGGCGCCGTTCGGAATGACCCAACGATGGTGCTGCGGAGCGCAGCGAGGAATCTTCCGTCCTCATCCCCCGACGATGCGTAACTCGCGCCCGAAGGTTGTAAGGCTCCGGGCGCCGTCCGCCGTGATCACCACGTCGTCCTCGATGCGCACACCGGTAACCCCGGGCAGGTAGATGCCCGGCTCCACCGTGAAGGTCGTGCCGGGACGCAGCGGCTCATCGTTGCCGGCGACGATGTTCGGCGGCTCGTGGGTCTCGAGGCCGAAGCCGTGGCCAGTGCGGTGAATGAAGTACGGGCCGTAGCCGCCCTGCGTGATCACCGCGCGCGCTGCTGCGTCGATCGCGGCGCCGCTGGCCCCCGGGCGGGCCGCCGCGCGCCCCGCCGTATTCGCGCGCAGCACCAGGTCGTAGATCTGCCGCGCCTCGGGGCCCGGCTCACCCACTGCGACGGTGCGCGTGATGTCGGAGATGTAGCCGCCGTAACGCGCGCCGCAGTCGATGATCACCAGGTCGCCCGGCTGCAGCGCACGCTCGCTATTGCTGTGGTGCGGATTGGCCGCGTTGGGGCCGGAGGCGACAATATTCTCAAAGCTCTCGCCCTCGCCCCCTGCGACGATGATCGCCTCGCTTACGATGCGCGAGAGCGCGCGCTCGGTCATGCCGACGCGGATCTGCGCGATGGTGTGCTGCAGCGCCGTTTCGACGATCTGCACCGCCCGCTCGATCGCGGCCAGTTCCTCGGCGTCTTTCACCATGCGCAGGGCGGCGAGCAGCGGGGTGGCGTCACGGGTCTGCAGGCCGGGGATGGCCGCCTCGAGGGCGCGCAGCTCCATCACGCGCATGGCGGTATGTTCGACGGCCAGGGTGCGGCCGCGCGCGTCGGGGCCGAGGGCGGCCGCGACTGCGGCGGCGAGGGCCGCCGTGGGGCCCTCGGCGTCGCCCCAGGCAAAGTAGCGCATGGGGATGCGCGCGGCCGCCTCGGCCCGCCCGTGCTCCAGGGCCGGGATGACACAGCAGGGCGGCCCGCCGGCGGCGGGGATGAGCACCAGGGTCAGGCGTTTGCCGGGGTGGAAGCTGAGCCCGCTCAGGTAGGCCAGGTTGGCGTCGGGCATCAGCGCCAGCCCGTCGAGCCGGTGGCTGCGCAGGGCCTGGATCACCCGCTCGAGTCGCTGCTGGTCCATTGATGTTCCTCGTGCTATCACTCGACAGCGCCACATCATCGATCTGTGGAGCTGTGGAGCTGTGGAGCTGTGGAGCTGTGGAGCTGTGTGGCGGCTTCGCTCGGTATGACAAACGACGTGCTAGATGCACTATTTACGCCCCCCGCGCGGCCAGTTCCTGGGGCAGCAGGGCGTGGTAGAGGAAGGCGTGGGTCGGCGTGGGCACGCCGGCGGCAGCGCCAAGGCGCACCACCGCGCCGTTCTGCGCCTCCAGTTCCGAGGGCCGGCCCTCCATGATGTCGCGCTGCATCGAGGCGGTCCCCTCGAAGGGCATGGTATCGAGGAAGCGCAGCGTCGCGTCGACCTGTGCCGGCTCGAGCGCCACGCCGCGGGCGTTGGCCACCGCCACCACCTCGTGCAGCGCCGCCTCGGCCATGGCCCGTGTACCGGGCAGCTGCAGCCAGACGCCGATCGGCGCGCGGGTGACCGCGCCAAGGCCGCTCCAGGTGGCGACAAGCATAAACTTCTCCCAGATCGCCACGTGGATGTCGGGCGGGACGATGGCGCCGACATGCGCGGCGCTGAAGGCGGACCGCAGGGCCTCGACTCGGGCGCTGCGCCGATTGTCAAGCTCGCCGAAGATGATCGTCGGCTCGGCCCCGACATGGCGAATGACCCCCGGGGCGGCAATGTAGGCGATGATGCGGCACAATCCGCCGAACACCCGGGCCGGCCCCAGGGCCGCCGCGAGGATGTCGTGGGCCTCAACGCCATTGAGCAGCGGCAACACCACGGTGGCGGGGCCGATCAGCGGGGCGAGGCTGGCCGCCGCCTCGGCCAGTTGCCAACTCTTCACGCCGACCAGCACCAGGTCGACCGGGCCGATGCTAGCCGGGTCGGCCGTGGCACTGGCGGGCCGGGCCTCAACGTCGCCCTCAGGGCTCACAACTCGCAGCCCGCCCGCGCGGATCGCCTCCAGGTGGGCGCCGCGGGCGATCAGGTGTACCTCGTGGCCGGCCTGGGCCAGCCTGGCCCCGAAGTAGCCGCCGACCCCGCCAACGCCCAGCACCGCGATTCTCATCGGCAGCACCTCACAGCTCGACCCGCAGGCGCAGGTTGGCGAGGCGCAACTCATCGCCCTGTTTGAGCGGTGCGGGCTGGCGCGGGCTCAGGCGGGCCGCGTTGAGGAACGTGCCGTTGGTGCTGTCGAGGTCTTCCACGAAGATCTGGCCGCCCTGCACGAAAAAGCGCGCGTGCCGTCGCCCGACGCCCAGGTCGAGGCCGCCGTGCTCGCTGAGATCGACATCGGGGAAGAAGTTGCTCACTGCGTCGGCCCGGCCCACCAGGGCCTGCGGCGTCGCCGGCAGCGCGATGGTGGCGCCCGAGGGCTGGACCACCAGGCGGGCCGGCGCGAGCGTCGTGCGGGCCGGTGGGAGCGGGGCAGGCGCCGGGGCAGGCTGCGGTGGCGTGACCAGGGGTGGCGTGACCAGCGGCGGCGGCGCGGGGGCCACCGGTTGCGGCGCCGGGTAACTGGGCTGCGGCGGGACGCCGCCGGAGGGCGGCGCGGGAGCGGCGGGCCGGGCCGGGCCGAGCAACGAGGCGCCACAGTTATCGCAGAAGGCCTCACCCGGGATGACCGCCGCACCGCAGGTCGGGCAACTGGTCGGCATCGGCGCGACCCGCCCCGCCACGGGTGCGGCGCCGGCAGGCGGCACCGGGATCGCCGGCGCGACGGGCCGGCCCTGCACCGGCACCGCGACCAGCACTGCCCCGCACTGGTCGCAGAAGCGGGCCGAGGCCGGATTCTCAACCCCACACTGAGGACAGAAGGGCATAGCTTCCCACTCCCAACTGAAACGATGCGCATGCGTGGCGCCGGACGCGCCCTACGGGTTTGACTGCGCGGGCCTGGCGCTTGTTGCAGCGTACTATAGCACCAGAGCTGTTGCAACGTCCAGCACTTCTGGCCCTCACCCCCCTTTCAGGGGCAGAGTTTCTGGCGGATGGCGTCCTGATACGCTGCTTGTCCTCACCCCCCTCCTCCTCTCTCCCAACCTGGGAGAGATTCTCTCATTCGTGTCAAGTGGCCAGTGCCGCTTTCGGTGATGCTTTGACCGGATCAAAGGGTTCCTGACGTTGAAACACTGCCCACGCCCAACACAATATCTTGCG
>Ga0272446_1007567_pt1 | contig 10746 bp, 8 predicted proteins | sample YNPCB0061_FD_194587 | JGI IMG/M metagenome (GOLD analysis project Ga0272446, IMG submission 194587) | Hot spring microbial mat communities from Yellowstone National Park, WY, United States - YNP-CB-006-1 | ecosystem: Environmental > Aquatic > Thermal springs > Hot (42-90C) > Sediment | place...
GGCCGGGTCGGCAAGCGTGAGCACCTGCGGGTCGCAGCCTAAGGAAACAGCATGCATGTGACACGCCTGTTCTGTCCGCCCCTAAACCCTCCCCCGCCGGGGGAGGGAGTCCGACTCCTCCCCCCAGCGGGGGGAGGTCGGGTGGGGGGCTGTGCGGTGCAGAACGCCTTATTTCAAAGGTATTGGCTGTAGACCTCAATGGCGTCGTTGATAGAGATCGTTGTATCTGGCGATCGGCAACGTACCCCGGGTCGGCCGGTTCCGGCAGGGGGGTGACACGACCTCGGCGAATGCGCAGATTGATCTGGCGACTCAAACGTATTGGATCGGGACGGCGCATACTGCCGGCGGCTACCGGTACGCTGCGAGATCGCGCTCCTCGATTGGCGGCATGAAGCGCGACATCTCAACCATCTTGAATACCTTCTGGTGATGCGGCGTCACATTCATGGCATACAGCGTATATCCCGACTTCTTCGCCGAGACGACAAATTTCAAGAGCGCGGAGATACCGGCGGAATTAATAAACGCCACATTCGCAAAATCGAGCACCGTAATCGGGCGCATGGCACTGGCCGTCGCCGTCGCCTCAATCGCGCTGGCCGACACGGCATCGACGCTATTGGTCAGAATATGCAGCACCGCAACGTCGCCAAATTCCTCGCGGTGGATCACTTCACTCGTCATGATCGTTATCCTTCCGATACAGCCGCAACGTCAACGTCGTGCCCGACTGTGACGAACTCACCTCACAGTCATCAACCAGCGCACTGATCAGATACATGCCAAAGCCACGATGCATTCCGGCATCCAGGTTATGATCCTCAACGATCCTGCGCGAGAAATCGACGTGATCAACGCCATCGCCCTCGTCCCTGATATGCACCTCAAGCTTATCGCTGTCGAGCGCAAAGACAACCTCGACCAGTTTGCCGGGCTGGCGCTGGTTGCCGTGATCAATGGCATTATTGACCGCTTCGCTGACCGCGAGTTTCAAATCTTCGATACGCTCCGCACTGAACCCGAGCGCCCGCCCGACCTCATCGGCGCTGGCGCGGATGACGCGCTCAAAGATTGGCACTGACGGGATGTTGACAAGCACACGCTGCATTGACCGTTTCTCCTCGGCAGGATGGCGTCTCAGCCCGGTACCCCAACGCTCCGCTGGCGTATGGCCCGGCGCATTGCGGGCGTGCTGGGGCGATCCTGGCTGGCCAGGTAATCGTAGCGCCGGAGGTATGCTTTTCCAAGCGATGTGTTGCCGATCTGCAGATACGAGGCGCCCAGATAGTACAACGCCTGCACATGCCGCGGATTGCGGCGCAACACCTTTTCAAACAGGGGGATGGCGCGCGCTGGCTCCATCAATTCCTTGTAGCACAGGCCAAGCATAAAGTTGGTTTCGATATCGTCGGGCCAGAACTGCAGCACGCGCGCAAACTCTTTCACCGCCAGGTCGTAGCGGTTGCGCCGCGCATACATATAGCCGAGATCATAGCGTAATGAATGGGCGTCCGGCGCAAGATCCACCGCTTTCCGCCAGGCCGCGAGCGCCCACCCTTCGCGCCCCATGATGTTGTACATGAAACCGAGCAGGTAGTGTGATTGCGGATCATTCGGCAGCAACTGCACCGCGCGCTCAAATGCTTTCACCGCACCGGCGTGTTTGTTCATATCGTAGAGCAACTTACCCATGTTGAGGAACAGCTGGCCGTTCGAAGGGTGCAGCCGGGCGCAGTCAAACAGGACATCATAGGCTTCGCGCATCTTGTTCTGCAATTTGAGGATGGTACTCAACCGGATGCGCGCATCAACATAGTACCGATCCTGCGGCGGAATCTGCTCGAAGGTTTCGAGCGCCTGATCGAGCCGCCGGCCGCGCGCCAGCAGGTTCCCCAGCAGGTAGCGCGCATAATGTTCTTCCGGGCGCCACTGCAGCAGCGCGCGATAGATACGCTCAGCTTCCTCTTCGTACCCCTGCTGCTTCAGATCGTGGCTGAGCCGGTAGTACCACTGTGCAACTTCCTCTTCCGAACGGTTGACCAGGACTTCGTCCTGCACTTCCGGCGAAACGAAGGTTGGTTCAACACGCAACGCCTCGGTAAAACAGCGCTGCGCCAGTTCATGTGCGCCGTGGCTCTGGTGCATGAGCCCCATATAGTAGCGCGGCTCGGCAGCCTGCGGGCGCGCCTGGCATGCCTGGTCATAGTGAATATAGGCGCGCCCGGCATCATCGAGGCGCTGATAACAGCGGCCAAGCGAGAAATGCGCCTCGTACAGGCGCTGGTTGTGCTCAAGCGCCTCCTTGAACGCAGCGATCGCTCGATCGAGCCGCCCTTGCGCCGCAAACGCCACGCCGAGGTTATAGTGCGCCTCGGCGAGCTGCGGGTCGGTCTGCACTGCTTCGAGGTACTCGCGCAGCGCACCCTCCCAATCCTCTTGAAACGCCAGCGCATTGCCGATATACAGGTAGATGATCGCCCGCTCACGGTCATAGATCTGCGCCCGCTCCTCGCCCTCGATATAGGCAGCGATCAGCGCCGCTTTGAAATGCTCGATCGCATTGCCATAGTCAGCGCGCAGGTAGGCACGAATGCCCTGGCCAAACGCTGCACCGAGGCGCGTTCCGGCCATAAATCGCTCGCTCCCGGTAAAGGTATCCAGGTCGAGCGGCATGAAATTGAGCGGTTCGGTCGAGCTCATCGACAGCCTGTGCCTTTTCACCGATCGGCGCGACCCGTCGTCGCACCCCGAAGCCCACCCTATTCTACTACGATTGTCCGCGTTATCGAGTACAGCTCGGTTGCATTTTGGTAGCGCCTTGGTCCCTATTTTTTACAAGACATTCAACGATACTCTTCGAGCGCCAGGCGGATCTGCGCATTCAATTCACGCGCCAGGCCACGGCCAAAGCGTTCCTGCGCCAGCCGGACCATGTCGGGCAAGATCTCGGCCCATGCCGCCGGCGACTCTTCATCGCCCGGGCAGGGCAGGGCCGCCCACAATTCGCCAGCGCGCGCCGCGCCCAGGACATCATCGGCGATCGTGCGCAACTCAGCCGCCAGCCGTTCGAGCCGGCGGCGCATGACCACCACGGTGATGTCATCATCCTGATTATTATCACTCCAGGCGCGCAGTTCGTGCAGTAATCGCGCCACCAGCGCACGCGGCTTCAATGTTGCGCCTTCGACCAGCATCTGTTCCAGGCGTTCATAGCCGAAATATTCCTCGGTTCGATTCGTTGCCTCAACGACCCCATCGGTATAGAGGATCACCGTATCGCCAGGCGCGATCTCAGTGCATATTTCTTCATAGTCGGTATCGCCGTCAACACCGAGTGGCAACCCGGACAACTCCAGTTCGCTGACGCGACCATTGAGCAGCACCGGATAGTGATGCCCGGCGTTGGCGACGCGCAGGATGCCGCTGCGTGTATCGAGCACCGCGTACAGCATGGTGATCATGCCCTGCGGTATATCGGCAATAATGCTCCGGTTGACTTCGGCCAGCGTGCAGGATGGCGCCGCGCCGCGCCGCGCCGCAAAACGGAACACGGTGCGCGCGACCGCCATGCGCAATGCCGCCGGCAACCCTTTGCCGGAGACATCGCCGATCATGATCCCCTGACAGCCGTTCTCAAATGGGAGAAAATCGTACAGATCACCACCCAGATCACGCGCCGGCAGCGAAATGGCGTGGATCTCCCAGCCTGGCAGGCGCGGCACCGCTTCGAGCAACAGGCCTTGCTGAATGTCGCGCGCCAGCAACAACTCGCGCTCGATTTCGGCCTGGCGGCGGAGTTCTTCAGGGCTGAGTTGCGGCTGAGCCGGCGCCGCCGCTGGGCGCGAACGCCGCCGCGGACGGCCCATCCCCAGGTGGCCGAGCAATGTCGCGTGCCGGGCAGGTTGTTTGCGACGATATCTCATACAATCCGCTTTACGTCCCGATCAATGCAAGTTGTCGCTCACACGCGGCATGCAACCAGCCGACCTCCACGCCGTCCAGCAATTCCTCCGGGCGGTGCGTTGCCAGTTTGCGCAATGCATTGCGGAACTCGCGTGTTGCAAGTTCCACCCGCCCGCCCTGCTGATAAGCGATCGCCAGGTGGTATGAGACAAGCGCAGCATTGGGATTCAAATAGCGCGCGCGCTCAAGTTCGCGAATGGCATCGGCCCACTGCCCTTGCCGGGCGTACACGGTGCCGGTCAGCAGATAGGCATCCTCGCGCAGCGGGTCGATTTCGAGCGCGCGTCGCGCTTCGGCGACCGCCAGGTCAAGTTCGCCACGGTCAGCATGCGCGCGCGCCACCAGCACCAGTGCTCGTGGCGCCAGCGGCGAGTTGGGCCGCACGCCACGCAATAACTCGACCGCCTGCTCGACGGCACCGGCATCCAGCAATTCCTGGGCCTGGCGCAGACGCAACGCATCGTCGTCAGCCGGTGCAGGCGGCAACGTTCCAGAGGGTGTTCGCCGGCGCGCTTCCGCCGTAGCGGCCGGGCGGATCGCCGGCGGGCGGCGCCGCAATGGCGGCGACGGCAGTTCAACTTTGTGATACACATAGGCGCCCGATACCTCGCGCGAGCGAAAGCCGTCAAACACGTTCCACAGCGTCTCTGAAAAGCCCAGAAACAACAGCCCATCCTCGGGCAGGCAGCGGTGGAAGCGCTCGATCAGCGTCCGGCGCGTCTCGGGCCGGAAGTAAATCGTCACATTCTGGCAGAAAATGGCATCAACGCCGTAGGCAGCCGGTGGAAACGCCTCCAGCAGATTCAGACGTTCAAAACGAACCAGCGCGCGCACCGCGTCCGAGACCACGAACCCATCGCCGCGGCTTACGAAATAGCGTTCGAGCAACAATGGCGTCACATTGTTCAACGACCGTCCACGATAAAAGCCGGCACGCGCCTTTTCAAGCGCCAGTTCGCTCAGATCGGTCGCCCAGATCTCGACCGGGCGAATCAGCGCTCGACCAAACGTTTCAAGGGCGACGATCGCCAGCGAATACGCTTCTTCACCGGTCGCGCAGCCGGCGCTCCAGATCCGGATCGGCGCGCCCGCCGGCTTACGGCGATGCTGTTCAAGCAGGATGGTCTCGCGCAAGGCGCGCAGATGCGGCGCGTTGCGGAAGAAGACCGTTTCGTGGTTCACGACCAGTTCGGACAGGCGCTGCAATTCATCGCGGCCTGCCGGCGACATGATCCGCCGCTCATACGCGTCGAGCGTATCACCGAGCAGCGCCATACGTTGCGCCAGGCCCGACTCAAGCACACGTTGCTGCGCCGCATCAAGATACACGCCGCTATACCCCGCCAGCACGTTGCGCAGGCGATCAAAGGCTTCGGATGGGAGCCGGAGCGCCGGAACGGCAGAGAGATCGTCTGACACGCTCATAGCAAACTCGCTGCCAGTTCAACCAGGCGCGGTGCCATTGCAGCCGGGGTCAGCACCTCCATGACGGCGCCAAGCTGCATCGCGGCGCGCGGCATGCCGGAGATCGCGCAACTCGCTTCGTCCTGCGCAATCGTATACCCGTGCCGGCGGCGTACCGCAAGCATGCCATACGCGCCGTCGCGCCCCATGCCGGTCAGCAGTACGCCGATCGTGCGCGGCCCGCAGACATCGGCGATCGCCTGCATGGTGATGTCGATCGATGGGCGCTGGATGAGCAATACTGAGTCACTTAGATGCACCGTACCCTCAGGGGTTACCAGCAGGTCGCGGCGGTCGGGCGCAACGATTGCCTCGCCCGGGCACAGCGGGCGTCCTTCGGTGGCAACATGCACCGGCAGCGAACCGGCGCTCGCAAGCCACTCGGCCATCCCTTCGCTGAAACCCTCGGCAATGTGCTGCACAATCACCACTGCGGCTGGAAACTGACGCGGTAGACCGGCAAGAATCTGGTGGACGACCCGCGGTCCACCGGTACTGGCACCGATCACAATCGTCGGGAAGGCAAGCCCGTACGGCGCAGCAGCGGGGGCCGGCGGCGGCGCGGCACCATCAGCGCTATGACGCCCGCGCACAGGGGCTTCAGAACCATGCGTGATCTGTCTCGCGGCCGGTGTGCCCGCGTCGGATGCGCGACGCCTGCCACGCAGGTGCGTGACAACCTTCACGCGCGAGAGGATTTTGACCCGCCGCACCAGATCGCGCGCCGCGTGATCGAGCGCCCGGGCATCAGCATTCTGTGGCTTTTCCACCACCTCCAGTGCACCGGCGCCAAGCATCTTGAAGGTAATGTCCACCTCGTAGCTTGCCAGCGACGCCGTCAGCACCAGAATGGGCGTCGGGCAATAGGCCATCAAATGCTCGGTGGTCGCCAGGCCGTCCATCACCGGCATACGTACGTCCATTGTCACCACATCCGGGCGCAACTGCTGCACGACATCAATCGCCTCCCGGCCATTCGATGCCGTACCAATCACCCGGATCGCCGGATCGCGCTGGAGCATTTCCGTAATGAAACGCCGCATCAAAGCAGAGTCATCAACGACAACAACACGGATGGGCGTGGTCATGGAACCTGCTCTTTTCGCCTCGGCGCCAACGACGGTCGGTCGGAGGCTCTGATTGCACAACAATAGAGCGCAGGCCGTACAGTCAAACTGCGCACCCTACGACTAATCCATTTCCAGGATCATTTTTACGCGATTCGGCAGATTGAGGAGATCAACATCCTTGTTCAGGTAATCGTCCACGCCAGCTTCAAATGCGGCATGCTTGTCGTCGCTCGACGTGAGCATAATGATGCGCAGATCATCGAGTTCCGGGTTATCACGCAACCGGCGACAGACCTCATACCCGTCAATGCCGGGCATGTGCACATCAAGCACCAGGAGATCAGGCACTTCGTCCTCGATCGCCTTGAGCGCGTCCTCGCCGCTATGCGCCAGGCGCACATCATAACCATACATGCCAAGACGCATCTTGACAATATCGGTCACCAGCTTGCTGTCATCAACGACCAGGATCTTTTCCGCCATGATGAACCTCGTGTCCTTTCGCATCGCAACCGGCACACCGGGCACGAGCGACGATAGAAGACAGGGGAAAGGCTACGCACCAAGCAGTTGCCGGATGGTCTCCAGCAAGTTGCTCTGATTGAACTGGCTCTTCACAATATAGGCCTGAGCGCCGGCTTCAAGGCCACGCCGGCGGTGCGACTCCGAGGCCAGACTGGTCACAATAATCACCGGCAGATCGATCTTGCCGAGTTCAGTTCGAATGCGACTGGTCAGCATGAACCCATCCACACGCGGCATTTCGACATCGCTGACCACCAGGTCGTAGGTTTCGGTACGCAGCCGCTCAAGCGCATCAGCGCCATCAACCGCGGTAGACACCTCATAGCCGGCCGCGCTGAGGATGCTACGGATAAGCTCGCGGGTTGCAAACGAATCATCCACCACCAGCAGTCGCGAGCGACGCCGCTGGCTCTGATCCTGGGCGGTCTGCGTGACGAGCGCGGTACCGCGCCCCATCTGCGCCAGTGTCATCGGGTTGAGCAGCAGCGCGAGGCGCCCGTCGCCAAGTTGCAGTGCGCCGCTATAGCGACGTTGTTTCTCCAGCAATGGGCCGAGCGGTTTGATGACCGCTTCGCGCTCGTCGACCATCCGGTCAACCAGGATCGCCATGGGCCGGCGCGCACCGCCGATCAGGAGGGCCGGCACGCGCGCGGCATTGCCAAACGGCTGGCCGTTCGCGATCCCCAGCAGCTCATCGAGGCGCAGGAGTGGCGTCAGGCCATAGTCATGCGGCAACATCGCCCGGCCTTCAACAGTGCGAACCTGGTTGCGGCGCACCCACACCGTGCCCTGGCACCCCGAAGCGGGCACACCGAAGAGATGCCCACCGGCCTCCACAAGCAGCACACGCGTGGTCACAAGTGTCAACGGCAACACCAGAGTCACGGTCGTTCCGACGCCAGCCTGCGATTCGAGCAATACCTGCCCGCCGATTTCAGCGATATTGGTGCGTACCACATCCATCCCGACACCACGCCCCGACACATCGGTGATCAATCGGGCGGTGGAAAACCCGGGCATGAAGACGAGCTCAATCGCCTCCTGGTCGGTCAGCAGCGCAGCAGCCTCGGCAGTCAGCAGACCTTTCCGCACCGCGGCTTCGCGCAACTGCTGTGGATCCATGCCCCGGCCGTCGTCGCGAACACTGATCTGTACATTGCCGCCGATCGCCCGCGCCGTAATCTCGATCGCGCCCTGGCGTGGCTTCCCCCGCTGTTCGCGCTCGTCCGCCGGTTCGATGCCGTGATCGATAGCGTTGCGCAGGAGATGGATCAATGGATCGGTCAGCGCCTCGATGACTTTCCGGTCAAGCTCGGTCGTTTCGCCGGCGAGCATCAACGACGCCTCTTTGCCCAGGTCGCGCGCCAGTTCGCGCACCGCGCGCGGCATGTTAGCATACAGCGCCGACACTGGCGTCAGGCGAACCGCCATGACCTCCTGCTCGAGATCGTCAATGAGTTGCGCCGTCAGCCCGGCGTGCTGGCTGAAACGATCGAGGTGCGTTTTGACAAGCGTGCCGACGCGTTCGCCCGTATTGAGCACCACATTGATCTCGCGATCAAACACGTCGCGTTGCGACGGCGTCAGGCGAACGCGGCGCAGTTCGGACTCAAGCGCCAGCAGTGTGCGTTGCTGTTGTTCGAGCAGCAATTTCAATTCATCAAGCGCCTGAACGTGCGCCGCCTCGGCCTGCCGGCCAATCGCCAGTTCACCGGCCAGGTTCAGCAGGCGATCAAGCCGATCAACGCGCACACGCACCGTCTGCCGTGAACGTTCACGCGATGCGCGCGGCGCAATCGTCTCGGCATGTACCATGCCGCCATCGCCCTGCGTCTCCGGCGGCGGCTCGACCAGGGTGAGTGGCGGCGGCTCGAGCGTCGCCGGCGATCGCGGCATGCCCCGGCCAAGGCGGGCCGTCAGCGCATCGACGTCAATCGCCGACGGCTTACCATCCAGCGCGGCAGCGACCAGTTCCAGGATCGCGTCACCGCCTTTCAGCAGTTCATCGGTCAGGTTGCGATCGAGATCGCGCCTCCCCTCGCGTACGGCGGCCAGAATGTGTTCACAGGTGTGCGCCACGCGGCCGATCGCCTCAAGACCGAGCATGCGCGCCGAACCTTTGATCGTGTGCATGGCGCGAAAGATCGTATCGATCTGCTCGCGGCGCGCCTCACCATCGAGGCCGTTGCCCTCGATCGCCATGAGACCTTCGGTGACGATGCGGATGTTCTCTGCCGTCTCATCACGAAACTGGATATGGAACGACGTCAGGTCCATGGTCATTGATCGCGCGATAAGCCGTGCAACCGGTTCGCGATGGCAGTGAGCCGCTGGGCGGCATCCTGCACCTGGCGTGCGCCGGCGGCAGTGCGGCGCGCCACGTCGGCAATCTCACGCATGGTTTCGACCACCTGCTCGCTGGCGCTCTGTTGCTGCGCAGTCGCCAGGTTGATTTCGGCGCTGCTCTGAGCGGTACGTTCAGCAACCATGACAATCGCATCCATCACCTGGCCGGCGCTATGCGCCAGTTCTACACCCGCCGCAACCTCTTTTCCGCCTTCTTCGGCTGCCAGGACCGCAGAGTTGGTGGCCTGCTGGATCTCGGCGATCACGCCTTTGACCTCTTTGGCAGCGGCCAGCGCGCGGTTGGCCAGGCTCTTCACCTCGGCGGCCACCACCGCGAAGCGGCGGCCATGCTCTCCGGCGCCGGCCGCCTCGATCGCGGCATTCAGCGCCAGCAGGTGCGTTTCGTCGGAAAGGTCGTTGATCAGGTCGATAATCTCGCCAATCTGCTGCGAGCGTTCACCCAGGTTGAGCACCCGTGCCGAGACATCCTGCATGCGGCTGCGAATACGATCCATCGCCTGAATACTCTTATCGACCGCTTCCTGCCCTTCGCTCAGATTCTCCAGCGTCTGGCGCGCAGCTTCGGCGACCTGCTCGGCAGCAATGGCAATCTGGCGCGCGGTCGAGCCCAGTTCTTCGATCGTCGTGCTGACCTGCGAGACGGCGCTCGCCTGCTCGGAGGCGCCGCTCGCCTGCTCATGGGATGCCCGTAGCAGTTCGGTGGCAGCCTCCGATAGTTCGCTGCCCAGTTCAACCTGCTGGATATTTTTCTCGATCAACCGCTGATTGGTGTCGTACAACTCTTCCGATTGCGAACGGCCCTGTTCAAGGAAGCGCCTCGTACTGGTGGACCACAGCGATGCCACGTAGGTCAGCAAGCCGCCGACACTGGCAAAGAAGAGGATGAATGCCAGCGTGCGCGGCAGGCCGGGAAGATCGTTCTGCGGCTGAAGCATGCCCGTGGTTTCGGCGGCGGCAAGCGCGAGATAACTGACCAGCGCCAGCACAAACAGGCGCGGGCTTTCCGTCGCGCGTCCGAACAGCCCGGCAACCACGATAGGAAACAGAAAGGCGACCGCTGCCGGCCCGCCGACACCGCCGGCCAGGTAGATCATACCGGCGACATAGATCAGCGAACCGTACAGGAAGACATTGGCCGCCAGCTGGTGCCTGCCGGCTCGCGCAGCACCAAGCGTACTGCCTGCGATCAGCGCCACCATCGCAAAGACACCGATCGCCGCGCCGATGACCTGCGCCGGCATGATGCCTACCAGCCCCATGGCGATCACCAGCAGGCAGCCGGTGCCGGCTACTCCGCCAAACACCAGCGTCAGGCGCGTCAGTAGCCGGGAGCGATCGGCGTCCTGGCTCTGCG
>Ga0272446_1007568_pt1 | contig 10745 bp, 10 predicted proteins | sample YNPCB0061_FD_194587 | JGI IMG/M metagenome (GOLD analysis project Ga0272446, IMG submission 194587) | Hot spring microbial mat communities from Yellowstone National Park, WY, United States - YNP-CB-006-1 | ecosystem: Environmental > Aquatic > Thermal springs > Hot (42-90C) > Sediment | place...
GGCAAGTCCACTGAAGTAGACTGGAAAACCCAAGTTGTGGATCGTCAGTCCGTTTAAACGGACTTAGTTCTGTTAGCCCGCAATTCATTGCAGGGCAGGTTGTTGCGAGAGGTGCAAGATCTCAGATATCTTGAGGTTGTTGGCAACCGATGAAGTGGAACGGTATCTGTCAGTGTGTCGGCACTGGCAGTTGCCGCACTAACAGGATGGACTTGAGTGGGCGTTGAACTGGATTCCCAGTTTCGTCCCGTTTGCCGTAGCTGGTTTTGCCCTTGAAGAAAAAGGACGATGAGCTGCCACCGTCCAGGTTGAGGGCCTGGGTCACGCCAAACTGCTTCAGGAAGCTGGCCAGTTCCGGCAGCGACAGGCCACCGCCGGATGGTGCACCGGCTTTCTGGGCCACCATGACCCAAACTAAGCTGCCATCCGCGGTTAGGCCTACAGCCGTTCTGGCATTGGCTTGATTCATCCCGATCGCATCTCGCACGACGGTTCCCTGGACGGTTTTGAAGAAGCCTTCCGCTTCTGCGGTCAGTTCGGGCAGCAATTGCGGTCCGCCTCCCACTGCATCCAACAATTGACATCCGGCTGCAACTGGTGCTTGGTGAAGGGTAATAGCATACTGGATGATGGATCCACAGCGATAGCGACGCCACTCGGAGCGATTCAAGATTTGGGCCAGGTAGGGGGCAAGCTTCGGATTCTGGGTCAGGCGTTCGTTTTGGCTGGGGTCGGCCACTACCCGTGCCTGCACCACCACGTAGGAGGTGGTTTTCTGGTTGGCCGGATCGAAGAAGCCAGCGTTGATAGCCGCGATCGCCCCCTGTTGTTGGGCAAACTGACCCAGGGGTTGCAAGGTGTCCGCGATTGCCGGTATCACTTCCACCGCACTGCTGCTTGGCACAATCAGAACATGGGCAAGGCTGTGTTTCAGATCAACGGTGTGGTATTCAAGAGATGGGGCGTTGGACTGGGCTGAGGTTGGCTTGCCACTGGGAGGCAGTGTGGGGCTGACCACCTGAGTGGCAACCAGCATGGGGCGCAGCAGCCAGAAGCCCCCCAGCCCCAGGCCAATGATTGCAAGAACCAAGAAGCCAAATGATTTCACTAGCCCCTCTCCCCCTTGAGTCGAATCCGTATTGTAGCGCGCTGCGGGTGATTGGCCTGATCAGCGGCACCTCCGTTGATGGCATCGATGCGGCACTGGTGGAACTCTCCGGATCGACGCTGGACTTGCAGGTCAAGCTGCTGGCCGGTGCAACCTATCCCTATCCGGCAGCCCTGAGGGAACAAATTCTGGCTGTTTGTGGCGGAGCCGCCCTGTCAATGGCAGAGTTGGCCACCCTGGATGATGCGATCGCCCTGCAGTTTGCCCAGGCTGCGCTCCAGATCCAAACCGGACAGCCATCCGCCCACTTGATTGGCTCCCACGGTCAGACCGTATTTCATCGTCCCCCGCCGACCGCTGATGCAGCCGGGAGCCCCGGCCAGTGTCCCTTGGGTTATAGTCTGCAACTGGGACGGGGATCTGTCATTGCAGCCCAAACGGGCATTCCGACGATCAGCAATTTTCGAGCCGCTGATCTGGCGGCAGGCGGTCAGGGTGCGCCCCTGGTGCCCCCTGTGGATGCCTGCTTGCTGACCCACCCAACCTACAGCCGTTGTATCCAGAATATAGGCGGCATTGGTAATGTGACCTATTTACCAGCGCGGGGGGAGGCCGAGAAGGCAGGGCGACCCATTTCTGATCTGTGGGCTGAGGGGGCGATTCTCGGTTGGGACACCGGTCCCGGCAATCTGCTATTGGATACTGCCGTCCATCATCTGTCGCAGGGCAAATTGACCTATGACCAGGATGGGGCTTGGGCGGCGACCGGCACACCTTGCCTCGAGTTGGTGAGCCGCTGGTTGGAGCAGGACTTTTTTCAGCAATCACCGCCCAAGTCCACGGGGCGGGAGTTATTCGGCCTGGCCTATTTTCAACAATGCCAGGCTGATGCGGCTCCCTATGGCCTTTCCGATGCCGATCTCCTGGCGACCCTGACGGAGTTGACCGCTGCTTCCATTGCCTACAGTTACCGCACCTTTCTGCCGCAACTGCCGGAACAGGTGTTGCTCTGTGGTGGGGGCAGTCGGAATGGCTATCTGCGGCGCCGGATTCAGCACCATTTGCCTGCTATAGAGGTCTTGACAACGGATGAGGCTGGGTTAAGCGCGGATTTCAAAGAGGCGATCGCCTTTGCTGTCCTGGCCTACTGGTGTCAACGGGGAATCCCAGGGAATTTGCCAGCGGTGACAGGTGCCAAGGCAGCGGTTTTGTTGGGGGAAATTCACCAGACCATCTGAGGCGGTGCATGATAGCATGAATTGTTTCTATCTGGAGAAAGCTACCAGCCGGGGAAGAACACTGTGGCACACACGTTTTTGATGGAAGCGGGACGCTGGACGTTGCAAGGAAATTGGCTGGAGCGGAGCGGTGTGCCCTTGGCTGTGGAGGGCAAGACTCTGGTAGCCTGGAGCCGGGATAACTGGTTCACGATGGTGACAAAGTTGATCTTCCCTGGTGGTGAACAGGGGGAAGTTACCAGTGCGCGGGAGGAGATTACGCTGCAGTATCGCGGCCGACTGGACACGGGCGAACGCCGCTATACGTTTGTGTTGCAACACAGCTTATTAGGCCGGGTGGAAGGGGAAGGTTGGGTGGGGCCCGATTCGATCGTGCAGCGATACTGGGTCTTGGGCGATCGCCAACGGCGCAGTGGCTTTGAAACCCTTTACCGCCTAGACGACAACCGCTACTGCCTGTCCAGCGGCATTCTGGCCGGTCACTATCTGAACAGCACCATGGAAGCCATGTTGGTGCGCCAGTCCGACTAGTGGCCTGTGAAGCCTGTGGTGATGGGCGAAGCCTGCTCAAACCCCTTAGATTGGGCAACGTTCCTTTGGTGGCCCACTAGGCTGGATGGTAGTAGAAAGCCACCCCTAGCACCAGATAGGTGGCTAGTAGCAGGCTGCCGTCTAACCAGTTGGAGCGCCCCCCAACGGTGATCAGGTTAGTAGCCAGCACCGCGATCGCCATGACTGATACCTCAAAGGGATTGAAGTTCAAGTCAATCGGCTGGCCCAGAAAATGCCCCACGAACACCAGTATGGGTGCGACAAACAAGGCCACCAACAGACTGTCGCCAGTTACGGCAGAAACGGCCAAATCCATTTTATTTTTCAGGGACAGGCGAATGACGGTAAAGTAACCGGCCATATCGCTGAGTAAGGGCAACAAAATGACGCCAGTAAACAGTGGCGTGAGCCCGATCCGTTCGGTCTCCAGATCGACGACATCGACAAAGAGATCGGACTCAATGGCGATCGCCAGGGTTGAAACCAGCAGAACCCCAATCCACACCCCTAAGCGGGGGTGGCTTTCGGGTGCAGCAGGGTTGTCTGTCGTGTCCGGCAACTCCTCATCGGCTAGACCGACGTCATATAAGTAGCTATGGGTCTTGAGGGAAAAAATCAGGGTCAGTGCATAAACCACCAGCAACACCCCAGCAGTGGCCAGGGAAATGTTGCGGATGGCTAGCGGATCCACCATTTGGGAAGTGGAAATGACCAGGGTTGGTAGGGCCACTGCTGTTACAGCCAGGGTCATAGAGGAACCATTAACTTTGGCCAGGATGGGGCGAAATTCCTGTTCTTTGTAGCGCAGCCCGCCGGTCAGCATAGCTAATCCCATTAACAGCAGCAGGTCGCTCAGGATGGTGCCGGTAATGCTGGCTTCCACAATTTCGACCAATCCCTCTTTCAGGGCCACCAGGGCAATGATTAGCTCCGTGGCATTGCCGAAGACCGCATTGACCAGTCCTCCCACCGAGGGGCCCGTCACCACTGCTACCTTTTCCGTTGCCGTGCTGAGCCAGATGGAGAGGGGAATGATGGCGATCGCCGAGGTTACAAACACGGCGGATTCTCCCCAGTGCAGGCGATCAGCCGCCAGAGAAAGGGGAACAAAGAGCAACAGTAAGGAGGGAATCCAATGTTTCCGGTTCATGGGTATCTGCTCAAGAATGGCAAGGATCGAGCGCGTTGATGCTTCCCGTTGGGAGGTTTCCAGACCCAGCATAAGCCCATCCTGCAGCCAGATGGGATCTGGTTGCCACTGGGCCAGTGGCAACAACGGGTTGGCCAAATTTGTCAATCCCTCATACAATCCCTAGTATTTGCGGGAACTTCTAGCCCGTAAAATGAATCAAAGCTAATTGAAACCCTCATGTGCTAGTTTTCTCAGTGCCACACAGGATTATGATCACTCCTTCTATTGCTGTCCAGCAGTCCCGAATACCATTTCGCTTCTCGCACCTGGCGATCGCAGGCGTCCTGTCTGTTTTCACCGTGCTGAGTGGACTGGTTCCCTCCACTTCCCAGTCCTGGAACGGGTTCAAGCTGGATGCAGCAGCCCAGGCGCAGACCAGTCCCGCGATGGTGACCCAATATGCTCGGGCGGCCTATGAAATTGAACAATTACGCCAGCAGTATTACGCCCAGGCGAAAAAACTCCTGGGTGGCAATGTGCCTGGCGATGTGTGTCGTCAGTCCAGCCTGCCTCAGTCAGTGCGGGCTATCTGTACCGATTTCCTGAGCAAATCTGAGGAAATCATCAAAAACCACAATCTGACTGTCGCCCAGTTTAACGATATGACTCGGCGAAAAAAGGACGATCCGGCTCTCCAGCAACAGATTCAGAGCGAGTTGTTGGAGATCCAGAAGGGAATTCGTTAAGTTGCCGACCGGCCCTAGGCCGTGATGGCTAGCCCTCGGCCCACATGACCAGCCCAAGTTCATGCAAATTGCTGAGAAAGTCGTGTTTGGGCAGAATCCGCAGGGAAAGTCCCTGGAGTCCGCTGGTGGTGTAGGTGATATCAATGGTGTAAATTGCATTGTCTTCCGGATCCCGGCCCTGGTAGGTCATGGTCACCGGAACCCCATTTAAAATTTCGCCATCTGCATCCACTGTTCCCTGGTACAGTTCTACCTGGATATCCTCTGGTGTCAGAGCGCCCAGCCGAATCCGTGTTTTGACCGCAACGGTTTCGTTCACCTGAATATCTTCTGGAGCAGAGATGTCAACGTCAATAATTTTCATCTCATACCAATGTTCCAGCAGATGGGCTTTCCACTGGGCCAACTCCTTGGCTGGCGCATAGCTCTGGCCGGTCATGATCTGATAGCGATCGCTGGCTGGGAAGTAGGCTCGACTGGCGTATTCCCCCACCATCCGGGCCGTATTGAAGTAGGGACAGTTGATCTGGATGGCATCCTTCATTTTGGCGACCCAGCCGCGAGGTACCCCTTCATCATCCCGGTTGTAAAATAACGGCACAATTTCCTGCTCTAGCAGATCGTAGAGGGCATTGGCTTCCACATCATCTTGATAATCGGGATTGTCATAATCTTCCCCATGGCCGATCGCCCAACCCGTCCGGGTATAGTCTGCTTCGGCCCACCAACCATCCAGCACACTGAAATTGAGTAGACCATTCATAGCTGCTTTCATGCCGCTGGTTCCCGACGCTTCCCGGGGTCGGCGGGGAGTATTGAGCCAGATATCGCAACCGGCCACCATCAGGCGGGAAACAAAAATGTCGTAATCCGGAATAAACACCACATGGTGGGACATGCCCGGATTCCGAGTGAAGTGGACGATGTCCCGAATCAGTTCCTTGCCAGGGATATCTTTGGGGTGGGCTTTGCCAGCAATGACAAACTGCACCATCTGCTTCTTATGGGGAATCGGCCGCTTAATATGGCCCATGTCCAGAATGATGTGCTGGATCCGTTCTAAATCCCGCAGAAACAGGGTGGCCCGTTTGTAGGTGGCAAACCGGCGAGCAAAGCCAATGGTTAAAACACTTGGATCCAGTACTTCGGCGGCATCGGCTAGTTCGGCTGGAGAAGCGCCGCGATCGCGCAGGTGTTTCTGCAGCCGATCCCGCACAAACATCACCAACTCCGACCGACAGCGTTCATGATTGCGCCACAGTTCCTCATCTGGGATCGACTTCACCCGTTCCCAAAGGGAATTTTGCGGTGGTGCTTCTGACCAGTTGGGCCCCAAGTAGCGATCGTATAACTCCTGCGTAGACTTAGCTACACAACTGCGGGCATGAACCCCATTCGTAATCGCCGTAATGGGAACTTCCTCTTTAGGGAAATCGATCCACAGTTCATGGAACATGGCTCGCGAAACGTGGCCGTGTAACTGGCTGACCCCATTGACGAAACTGGCCATCTTAATCGCCAGGATCGCCATACTGAATGGGGACGAGAGATCGCCTGTGCGCTCCCGACCAAAGGCCAGAAATTGCTCCCGCGACAGGCCAAAAATACCAGCGTAATGACCTACGGCATGCATCACTTTGTCCGGCGGAAACAAGTCAATCCCTGCTGGAACCGGCGTGTGAGTGGTGAAGACCTGACTGGACTTCGCCACCTGATAGGCTTCGGCAAAGGTCAGTCCTGACTCCTGCATCATGATGCGGATGCGTTCTAAAACCAGAAAAGCCGAATGTCCTTCATTCATGTGGTAGACAGTCGGTTCTAGACCCAGCGCCTTCAAAGCCCGAACACCGCCAATTCCCAGCATTAACTCCTGGTCAATCCGCATATCCAAATCGCCGCCATACAGTTCGTCGGTAATGTCGTGGTCATAGGCGTTATTTGGTTCAATATTGGTGTCCAGCAAATAGAGCGGCACCGTCCCTACCTGCACACGCCAGACACGGGCATAGACCACGCGACCCGGATAATCGACGGTAATCCGCAGTTCAGACCCATCCGGATTCCGTTCCAGATGGAGGGGCATGTTGTAAAAGTCATTGATGGGATAGCGCTCTTGCTGCCAACCATCAGCATTTAGATACTGGGCAAAATAGCCTTCTTGATAGAGTAATCCGACTCCCACCAGGGGCAGACCCAGGTCGCTGGCTGACTTGAGGTGGTCGCCAGCCAGCACACCCAGGCCACCGGAATAAATGGGCAGGCAATCGGTTAGACCAAACTCGGCAGAGAAGTAGGCATAACATTCCTTGGACACCGGCACCGGGCTAGCGGCAGACGGCAAGTTGCTGGTAGAGCTACTGCCCTCTAAGCTTTTCTTCTGGCGGTGCTTGCGATACCAGGTTCGCCCGGCCAGATAGTTGTCGAGTTGCTGGGCCGCCCGATCCATCTGGGCCAGAAAGCCTTCATCCTCTGCCACTTCCTGCAACCGTTTCTGGTTGATCGTACCCAACATCAAGACCGGATTGTGGCGACTGGACTCCCACAGATCCAGATCCAGGCGGCGAAACAGATCTTTGGTTTCACTATTCCAGTCCCAGTGAAGGTTGTAGGCTAATTTGCGCAGAGGCTCCAACCGCTCTGGCAGAGAAGGGGAAACGTTGAAGGTGCGAATTGGGCGCATAATTCACGGTGCCTCTCAGTCCTGGTAAAAGTCATTTGACCCCAGTTTGAGCACAGTTGCTTACTTTGCACACACAGTTTTTAGGATTGCAGTGGTTGGCCGGAAAACCAGGGGAGTGTTGCTAAAACGCAGCAGATTGCCACCGTTGGGGGCTTCCGAATGGGGGCAATCTGCTTCATACGCAGGTGAGTGAGGCTAGTAAGGCTAATTTGGAGAGCAGCCAAATCTGCCAGGTGGCTTAAAACGTGCCCGGCTGCTTTGACTGCCTCAGTTGCTGCCGTTGCGATCGCAGTTGCTCCAGTTGTTGCTTCTGTTCTGGCGTCAAAACGGCTTGAATTTTTTGCTGTGTTTCCTGCCTCAAGGCCGCCATTTGAGTTTTCTGATTTTCTGTCAAACTGAGATTCGGTTTGCGTCGTTCCTGACGGGCCTGACGCATTTCATTCTTCTGGGCTTCTGTGAAAATGGTAGACAGTTTCGATTTAGATTGCTGCCGGATTTGGCGAATCTGCTCTTTTTGAGCCGCACTCAGATTGAGTTGCTCCATGAACCCGCGCACCTTTTGGACCCGCACGGGTATATTGGGATTGTCTCCCCCTGGTGCGGCCAGAACTGGCAATATGGGAGCCGCAGACAGCAGCATGGTCAGCAAGCCAGGGAACAGCACAGCCTTTTTCAATTTCATGGGTTCATTCATTCCTAAGAGTTTCAAGGTTGGTTCAACTGTGGATCCGCCAGTTGTATAACCTTAGACCGAACTTCTGCCTTCAAGGTTCAATAGCTGCCTGCCTGATCCTCAGGGTGTCAAGCATTCCGAACCCAAATCCTATTGGTGGGGTTGCAGCAGCGAGCGGTTACTCAACTGCAGACTCGTCGGTGACGACTGAACCTTAGAAAGTGACTGAATGGGTAGATGACCAGAGATGATGGCCAAGGCAACGGTAATAGCGATCGCGTGCAGGATGACAATGCTTTTGTGGGAAATAGAGCTAGACATAACAACATTCGGGGGGCTATCGATAGATCTGTTATCTCTGCTCTGAAAGGGATTGGGGGTGATGTTCCCTGGCAATTTGCGGTGATTATGGTCACACCCAGGTCGGGCGTCAGACGGAAAAGGCTGCAAAACCTGAGGAGGGCGAAATTCCCAATTTAGGAACTTCGCCCTCCATACCTTCAATTCACAATCGGAAGATTGAAAGATGTCAGCTTAAAAAAATGCCAACAATTTATTAAAAAGAGTAACAAAAAATCAGGCTAGCCTTAATGTCTGACAAGCCTTACTGCATGAAGAAGAGCAGCCCCACCACCCCTAGACAGGCGATTATAAACAGCGCTGCCAGCGAAAAAGACTGGCCCAAATGCTTTTCGGTTTTCATTGGGATCATGCAAAACTGTGAGTGTATCCAAGATAACGGTCCTGCCTATGAAACGATGACTTTTATCATCAAAATTCAATTTGCTTAACTTTCCTTTAAGCAAGACTCATGCAGGTGGCTTGGCTGGGATGTCCTAACCAAGGTAAATCAGGACGAACAATCATTCGTCCTGACAACGACTGGGGGAGTTTGCAGTCTTCCTTAAATCTGGTGGTATGGGAATCTGGTGATATCTGGGTTGCTGTTACCCGCAGTTCCTATCAGGGGTAGGAATCCGGCTCCGGCTGATCCCCCCTCAGGTTTGTCCCAAAAATTTAGCAACCGTTTGCACGTCTTTATCCCCCCGGCCAGAGCAATTAATCACAATGCGGGGGCTGTCTGTAAGGGTGGGGCAGAGGCTTTCCAGATAGGCGATCGCGTGGGAGGTTTCCAGCGCTGGGATAATGCCTTCCAACTGAGACAGCCGCTGGAAGGCATCTAGCGCTTCCTGATCGGTGACGCTGTAATACTCGGCTCGACCCAGTTCCTTCAAATAACTGTGCTCCGGTCCCACGCCGGGATAGTCCAGACCAGCACTGATGGAATGGGGTTCAATCACCTGACCGTCTTCATCCTGCAACAGGTAACTCATAGCCCCATGCAGCACCCCCACCGATCCACGAGTCAGGGTGGCGGCATGTTTACCGGTAGAAATACCTTCTCCCGCAGCCTCAACCCCAATTAAGCGGACTGTGGGTTCATTGACAAACTCATGGAACAGGCCCATAGCATTGGAACCACCCCCCACACAGGCCATCAGGATATCGGGGAGGCCACCCCATTTTTCCAAACACTGGGCTCGGGTTTCCTGACCGATGATGGCATGGAAATCGCGCACCAGCATGGGATAGGGATGGGGTCCGGCCACAGAACCCAGGATATAGTGGGTAGTTTCCACGTTCGTCACCCAGTCGCGAATGGCTTCTGAGGTCGCATCCTTCAGGGTTCCCGTCCCCGCTTCCACTGGACAAACCTCTGCGCCCATCAACCGCATCCGAAAGACATTGAGCGCCTGCCGCTCCATGTCATGAATACCCATGTAAATCACACACTTGAGACCAAAGCGAGCACAGACTGTTGCTGTCGCCACCCCATGCTGGCCGGCTCCCGTTTCTGCAATGATCCGCTGTTTGCCCATGCGCTTGGCCAACAAGACCTGCGCCAACGCATTATTAATCTTGTGGGCCCCCGTGTGGTTCAAATCCTCTCGTTTCAGGTAAATTTGCGGACCGGAGCCATCGGGACGAGCATAATGGGCAGTTAATCGCTCAGCAAAGTAGAGAGGACTGGGACGGCCCACATAATCGCGCAGCAGACCTTGAAGTTCGGCTTGAAAAACGGGGTCCTCTGTATATTGATAAAAAGCCGCTTCCAATTCTGTCAGGGCTGGCATCAATGTTTCCGGGACGTACTTGCCGCCAAATTTACCAAACCGGCCCATGGCATCGGGACGATGTTGCAGCAGCTCTGGAGAAGGATTGGAAGGTAAAGGCGTTGTAGTCACAAGTCGAACCGAGATAATGGACAGATTCCATTATAAATTTTCCGGTCATTTCCTACGACTACGCCCTTGACTGATGGTTAAACCTGTCAGGCAACTTCTGGCTCATGCTTATCAGCAAACCAGCTTTCTCGCTCTAACTGATGCTCTCCGAACCAGGTAGAGCCAAATAGCTGATACATCGGTGCCTGATGAGATTGGCAAATATCCCGTAACTCAACCATGCCACAACAGTTAAAGTAGCGAGAGTTACTATCCACAACTCTGACCATTTCATGTTTGCGAAATCGATAGTCCATGGGAGGATTCTCCTCAGAATTTCAACTTGTCCTAGTATCCATATTTCCCTTGAAATAGTACATTAAATAATTGT
>Ga0272446_1007569_pt1 | contig 10745 bp, 7 predicted proteins | sample YNPCB0061_FD_194587 | JGI IMG/M metagenome (GOLD analysis project Ga0272446, IMG submission 194587) | Hot spring microbial mat communities from Yellowstone National Park, WY, United States - YNP-CB-006-1 | ecosystem: Environmental > Aquatic > Thermal springs > Hot (42-90C) > Sediment | place...
GCTTCCAGAGCGCCTTCATGTCCGCTTCAGAGACGTAACGGCGCTGCTGTTCTAAGCTACCGGGCCGATCCGGTTGGAGCGTTTGGCTCAAGGGCGGGCGGGTGGCCGGAATCACCACGAAAGGGTCAGCCCGTAGGCGGGATTCATCGATGACCGGACTAGCGATGATCATCACGCTGTCCACATCAACTGACGGGCTGCGGTTGATTACGCTTACGCCACGTTCGGCCCCATCGGCGGGGGGCGTTGGGGCGGGGAGGTCAGTCATAGCCGGGCCTTTCTGAATGAGTCCGACGAACTGCTCCTATTATACTCCCCTTTAGGCGTCCAGCGCCGGTGAAGGTTTGATCGTGGCGGCGGGATCGGCTATGCTTGACGCGGTTGACCGCCCTAACACGGAAAACATCAAGACGATGCCTGACCTGACTGCCCTGACACTCGCCGAAGCCGCCGCCCAGATGCGGGCCGGGCAACTCTCCCCCATCGCCCTGACGGAGGCGCACCTCGTCCGCATTGCCGCCCTCAACCCGACGATCAACGCCTACCTGACTGTGACCGCTGAGCAGGCCCTGCAAGCCGCCCGCGCTGCCGAATCGGCCTTACAGGGCGGCGAATATTGGGGACCGCTACACGGGATTCCCATCGCTTATAAAGACCTGTTCGATACGGCGGGCGTCCACACCACGAACGGCACACAATTTTGGCGGGATCGGGTTCCGGCAGCAGATGCGGAGGTCGTGGCGCGGTTGCACCGGGCAGGTGCAGTGATGCTCGGCAAGCTGAACATGCACGAGATCGCGCTGGGCGTCCTGAGCGATAACCCGCATTACGGCCCCGTCCGCAACCCGTACAACACGGCCTATGCGCCGGGCGGGTCGTCGGGGGGATCGGGGGCGGCGTTGGCGGCCCGCTTGTGTATGGGCGCACTCGGATCGGATACGCGGGGGTCGATCCGGATTCCGGCGGCCCTGTGTGGGGTCGTTGGCCTGAAGCCGACTTACGGGCGGATCAGTTTACGGGGGGTATTACCCCTCTGCCCGCCGCTCGACCATCCCGGCCCGATGGCCCGCACCGTCGAAGATGTGGCGCTCCTGTACATGGCGATGGCTGGTCACGATCCCGCCGATCCGTTCTCGGTAGATCGGCCTATGGAGGACGTGTTCAGCGGCCTCAAAGACGGAATCGCGGGATGGCGGGTGGGCGTCGTCGAAGATGCGTACTTCGGGATGGCCGCGCCGGAGGTGCAAGAAGCCTACAGCAACGCTATCGATGTCTTGTGCGCGCTCGGCGCGGACGTGATCCGGGTCGAGATGGCCGCCATCGGGGAATTGGCCCGCCAAAGCCGCCTGATGGTCAGTGCGGATGCGGCCAACTTGTACCGCGAACAGTTATCGCGGGAGCCGGGATCGTTCGGGGCGGACGTGCTCGCCCGCCTGACGGGGGATGCCGACGGCTCCGCCGCCGATTACGCCCGCGCTCGCCACGCGCAGGCCCTCGTTCGGCATCAGATCGGGGGAATACTGGCCGATCTGGACGTGTTGGTTACGCCCACAACGCCGTTGGCCGCCGTCCGGCTAGACGACCCCGATCAGGTTGCGGAGGGGCGGGCTAAACTCTCGTTGTTTACGGGCATGTTTAACCTCGCAGGCGTGCCCGCCCTCAGCTTGCCGTGCAGCTTCACCGATGAGGGCCTGCCCATCGGGTTGCAAATGGTCGGGAAGCACTGGCAAGAAGGCCCCCTTTTGCGGGCCGCCTACGCCTATGAACGCGCTACAGAATGGTACACGCGTGAGCCGAACCTATGAACGCTATGTCTGTTACTGCCGAACAACGCCCTCACCCGGCGATCATTGCCGTTTGCGTGCTGAGCATGATCGCCCTGATCGGGATGGTTCTGCAATGCAGCGCCGCCCAAACAGTCAACGTGATTCCACGCTCGTAACCTGCTCTTAGTCGGTGGGGAGAATCATCATGCAGAGGTCACCCGCTCTTGAATTGCCCGCCCGCTCGCGCCTTGTGGTGATGGGAGGCGTCTTTCTTCTCCTCTTAGTCATCATTGGGAATGCCCTTGCTTATAGCATCACGCGGACGATCAACGTCCCTTGGTGGGATGATTGGGAAGCCCTCGTCCCCATCGCCATCCATTCGGTTGAAAACACCTTGCGATGGGAGGATTTATTCTCCCAACACAACCAAGCACGCCCGTTAACTACCCGTATCGTTACAGCGCTATTGGCGAAGATTAACGGTTGGTACGGCCCGCATGAGGTTGTGTTTTCACTGATCGGGATAGGGCTGGCGTTCCTCGTGGCCATCCGACTGGCAGCGCGGGGGCAGCCCCAGAACTGGTTCGTTCTGCTCCTGACCGCGGCCTTTGTCTTCACCTTGCGACAAAACCACACCTTGTATATCGGCTTTCAGTCGCAATGGACGTGGGCGAACTTCACGATGCTGGCGTCAATATGGCTTCTCGCAACGGTGAAGCACCGTTGGCTGGGGCTGATTCTCACCATCTTCGTTGTGATATGGGGCTGCGTAACGAATCTGCCGAATTTCGCCTTGTGGGTGTTACTTTTACCCCTCCTGTTCTGGTTCGGATGGAGGAAATGGTATTACTATGCTGTTTGGGGGATGGCAGGCAGCCTAACCCTCGCGCTGTACTTAATTGATTATCAACGTGGTGGCTTTTTCGTCGCCCAAACGACTATCCCCACAGTGCTGGATTACCTCTACTACATCTTGCTGTGGCTGGGCGCGCCTGTCACCCCGACTGAATCTGCCATATACATCCCATTGGCAGCCTTTGCAGGAGGCCTTGTGATCATCATGGTCATCCTGAATGGAGTCTGGCTGTGGCGCGTGCCCGAACGTCGTCCGTATGCCTTGATCTGGTTGACGGTAGCTGCGTTTGTCGGGGCACACGCCGTGCTAACCAGCGTAGGTCGGGTCGCTTTGGCGGTGGATTATGGCTTCCAACAACCCCTGAGTGGCCGATACATCACGGGTTCACTGTGGATATGGGTGGCTTTCGTGGCCTTAGCGCAGGCAACGCTCGGCATCCTGCATCGTAAAGTGACCCCCACCCGTCCAGAGATGGCCTTAGCTTATACAAACCTAGCCATCTTTGCTGCAAGCGCTGGGCTGCTGGCAAGTTCTATATTTTATCAGTGGCAGTGGCCGCCCTTCGTCAACCAGCAACATTATGCGTGTGTTCGGAACTTCCCGATAGAGCGCCGGATCGACTGCCTAGCGAACATCCACCCAGATTGGAACAAAAGCCAGATTCATAACAGAATTGGCGCTCTGGCCCGCCTGCGCCTGAATACCTTCATTGGCTGGCAACCGCCCGCCGAAGCGATCAGCGCCGACCCGCTACAGGCTAAACTGATAGCCTACCGTTCGCCCGCCTTTGAGACGGTCAACCACACCGATTACCTAATCGGCGGGCAGGTTCAACCCGTCATTTACCAAGCGCCGAACGGCCTGCTTGAACAGTGGATCAGCGTTCCGCAGGGAATGCAGCGCCCCGTCTACGAAGCGGCGATCTGGGTTGACCCCAACAACCCCGTCCAAGATGCCATCTTCCAGCTGTACGTGGCCCCCATCGGGAGCGACACGCGAGAACGGGTTTTTCAGGGCCGGTACGACATCAGCCAAGAATCCGCCCCGCGCCCGTTCCGGGTGAACCTCTCGGCTTGGCGCGGCCAAACCGTCCGCCTGATCTACGAAACAACCCTGACCGATCCGACGAAACCGACCCCTTGGGCGATGTGGGTGAACCCGCGCATCGTCACGCGCTAACCCCGCCGGTAGACCACCTGCCCATTGACCACCGTCCCCCACACGTGGAGCGCCGCATCGAGGATCGTTAGGTCGGCGTCCATGTGGGGGGCAATATGGCCCTTGCGGGAGAGGCCGAGTTGGGCGGCGGCATTCCCGCTGAAGATCGGGGCGAGGGCGGCGGGGGGGAGTCCGGTTGCGGCGGCCAGATTGCGGAACCCGGCATCCATCGTCAGGATGCTGCCCGCCAGCGTCCCATCGGCGAGGGTGGCCCGTTCGCCGCGCACAAAGACGGCTTGCCCACCTAAATCAAACTGACCCTCGCCCATGCCCGCGCCACGCATGGCATCCGTGATGGCGATCACGCCGTGCGGCCCCTTCGCACGGACGATCAGGTTCAAAATGGCCGCGTGAACGTGAATCATGTCGGTGATGGCCTCCGCCTTGATCGCATCGAGGGTCAGGGCCGCGCCCGCCACGCCCGGCAATCGATGATGGACGCCGGTCATGGCGTTGAAGGTGTGGGTAGCCTGCCGTGCGCCCAAATCGACGGCCTTTAGCACGTCTTCGTAGGTGGCTTGGGTGTGCCCGATGGAGACGACGATGCCCCGCGCCGCGCAATCGCGTATGAAAGCGTGGTTTTCGGGGAACTCCGGCGCGACGGTCACCTCACGGATCACGTTCAGGTCGAGGTAGCGGCGGTATTCGTCGGGATGGGCCAACCGGACGTATTCGCCCGCTTGTGCGCCCTTCGCCTTGACGTTGATGTATGGCCCCTCTAGATGCACGCCCAAGACTGCCGCGCCGTCCGGTTGTGGGCCGAGACAGGCCGCCACGTTTTCCAGCGCCCGTTGGATGGCTGCATCCGGCGCGGTGACAGTGGTCGCAAGGAAGCCAGTGACGCCGTGCGTGGCGAAGAACTGCGCCATGCGGCGGAGCGCCTCCGGCGTGGCGTCCATCGTATCCGCCCCGACGCTCCCATGGACGTGCATATCGATGAAGCCGGGCAGCACCCAACCGCCGCCCACGTCCAACCGCAAGGCCGACTCCGCCGTTGTTGGTTGCCCAACCCCTACCGCCGCGATTCGTCCATTGTCGATCAGCAACCATGACATTTCGCCGTCGGGGGTGGCAACCCGCCCGTTGGTGATCAAGAGGGGAGAGGAGGTCATTGTTTAGCTTGCTCCGGTGTGGTGCGGTGTACGCCGCAAGAAGAACAACATCAGCCCGCTGGCCGCCGCGCAGAGCGCCCCAACCGTGATGGCCGCATCTTGCCAAAACCGGATCGGGAACAGGCGGATCAGGCTATCCGAATAATAAAACCGCCATGTGCCCTCCGCAAAAAAGAGGGCGTGGAACGAGTCGAAAAAGTGGTTCCAGTCTAGCAGGATGTACACGATGAGGGCCGCCAACAGGCTCAAGGTGAGGATCGCGCCGCCGCGTAGCCCACTGCGCCACGCCGCCCGCCCAGATTCCGTCCGGCGGAGCCATGCCGTCAACCCGATCAGCGCGATAAGCAGGCCGATCAGCGCGTACATGGCCGGGATCGTCACGTTTTGCACGTCCACGAGGTGCTTGATCTCGCGCTCGTTGTACAGCGGCGTGCCATCCGGCAACCGGATCGCCCGTAGCGCCTCCGGCCCTGATCCGTCGAGGAGATAGCGGGCCGTCAGGGGGCCGTAGCGGAGCCGGTCTTCCAACGTGAAGCCATACGGATCGGCGGGGAAATCGGGTTTGTGGTATTCCAGATGTAAGTATGCATCGGTAATCAGCAGGCGGATTGCCCCCAAGACGAGCAACGGGGGCACAATCAGCGTGAGGAACCAGCGAGAAAGGCGCATGTTGACCATTCCAGTCGGGCGAACGTATGTTGTGATGGGGACGGAAAGGGCACATTTTGCCCGTCAACGGTCACCACTTCAAGGGTGATTGGGGCACGGTTGATGGACTGGGTGAAGGCGAAAAACTGACCATCCGGCGACCACAGCGGATCGCCCAAGCCACTCAGCCCCCGCCGAAGCGGGATGGCAGATTGCCCCACCCCGACTAAAAACAGGTTCTCATTGCCGAGTTCGCCGATCTTGATCAGGGCGGCGGGGCCGTTGGGGGCGGGGAACAAGCGCGGCGCCCCCGGCGGTTCGATGCTGACCAGTTCATTTTGGAAGACCGACCCAGCCACGCTCGGTAGCCCTTCGGCGGGGAGGATGTGGCGGTATTGGCGCGTGCCATCAAGGGCGTAGCCTTCCACCCCGATCAGGCCATCGCCCCGCCACCAGAGTTGTAACGACCCGTCCGGCAAAGTCCGCACATTCCCGATCTCTTCGCGGCCCGCCAGCCATGCCCCGTGTTTCCCACTGGCCAGATCGACCCACTCTAGGCCGAAGATGGGCCGCCCATCAGCGCCGCCCCGCACGGAGACGAAGACCAACCGCCCGCCCAACCAACGCAGATCGCGGGCGTCCCACAAGCCTTCCGACAGGGTACGGACTTCAGCGCCGTCCGCCCGCGCCCACATCAGGCGGACGACTCGGCGCGAGCCATGTCCGGTAGCCCATACCGCCGCGATGTACCGCCCATCGGGTGACCAGTACGGGTCGCCCATGTCGTCGGCGTTGGTGATCAGGTCAACCCGCCGCGATCCGTCCCGATTCATGACTGAGAGGGATTGTTTACCCCACACGTCCTGATGGATGGCAACCCAGTTCGGGTCGGTTGGGGAAGGCTGTGGGCTACTCCGTAAGGAATCCGCAACGACGAGGCTGTAACCGCCCGCCACATGGTAGGCCATCCAATCCCAGCTAGAAATCCCCCCATCGCCCCCCCGCCGCTCTTGTGAGTAGGCTACAGTACGGCTATCTGGCGACCAGTGCAGCACCGCCCCCGTAATCGCATCGCCGCGTAGGGCGGTCACGGCGAAGGGGGGCCGTAAGCCTTCCCCCACCGTCAACACCCGATGCGCATAGTACGGCCACGCCTGAACGTAGCTCAGGGCCAAATGGCGCGAATCTGGCGACCAAGAGAAGCGCGTGTCGGTAACGGAAGTCTCTAGCGCATAGAAGGTGGCTTTCCCCTCCGGGCCGATCAGCACCAACTGAGAAGGATCGCCCAGTGTAACGAGCGCCATATACGCCCCATCCGGCGACCACGACGGGCCAAAGATACTCTGATCGCCAATGAACGTCTCCATCCGGCGGCCCGTTGCGACCTCTAGCCGATGCAAGTTCGGCTCTAGGATCGCACGGTAGATCAACGTGCGGCTGTCCGGCGACCATACGACCTCCTCTGGGACATCTGGCAGGGCTTCGATCCGCGCCCCGTAGGTGAAGGGCAGGCTTTCACGCGTCGTTGGGAAGGGGCCAAACACGCCGAGATAGTATTCTTGGTCAGCCGCCCGCCAAACGGCGGCCAACCATTCCCCATCCGGCGACCATACGACCCGAATCTGCCCAGAGAGGCCACTTTGGAGGGTCAGGGTTGGCCCAGTTGTGCCGCGCACCGTCAGCAACAGACTGTAGTAGGCGGCGGCCTCCCCGACCAATTTCAGCCCATAGCGCCCACCGGGTTGGGCGGGTAGCTCTTCGCGGTAGATGGGGGGCGCGGGCCGCTGAAACGGGAGCGTCAGACCATTGGCGATGTTCAGGACGAAGCTGCCGATTTGCCGTCCGCTCGCGTAATTGTCGAAGATCAGGCAGCGGTAGGCCTCCGGCCCGCGTGGGGCGCTCACCGCCGCGCTGATCATGGCCGTGAACGCCCCCGCCGCGATCAACGCCGCCAACACCGCCCGAATCAGCCCACGCATCGCCCGCCTCGCTTGTGGCACTTACTGTGGCACGCACGTAGCCTGTGCGGGTGACCCCACGCCACGGCGGTTAACTTCGATGATCTCTTGTTCAGTAGGGCTAAACAGCCTGACTTGGTAAACACGAGCAATCCGCTCAAAGATGGCAATGACCTGCCCATCATCCGAGAAGGCGACGGAAGCATGTAATCCGGCCAAGTTATTCGGCATGTTCATCGTGACGGTGACCTGCTGCCCATCGCCGAAGATGAAGCGGTATTCTTCATAGTTGAGGCGGATGATGGCGGCGGAACCCATCGGCGCACGAATCAGGTGTGGCCAAGCTGAATTTGCCGCCTCAGGCGGAACATCGTCATAAGGGTTTAGGCGAGAATCAGGGACGGTGTAGGCGTACTTAACCTGTGCGGTCTTAGCGACGTAGCCGACCACCCCAACCTGTCTGTTGTCCTCCCACCACACTTGCAGCACGCCGCCCGGCGACTGGGCCAAGTGGCCGATTTTCTGTTTTCCCGCCAGCCATACGCGGTGTTCACCATCGGCCAGCCGTACTGACTCAAAATTGTAGGTGAGACCGCCGGCGGGAGTGCGGCGCTCAGCAATGAAGACGACCTGATCGCTCATCCAATTCAGGCTGGAGGCCGCCGAAAGGCCCTCTTGCCCGTCCTCGCCCCACGTTCTGATCGCCGTCCCATCGGCCCGTGCCCACGTGAGGTAGGTTTTCCCGCCCCGCTGCCACGCCGCCCCCACATATGCCCCATCCGGCGACCAGTACGCCGCGCCGATCTGATCCGCCGCCGGGACAAGGACAACCGGTTCCGAGCCGTCTATGTTCATCACAGTGAGGGTACCATCTGATGCGCCCACGACGGCCACCCGGCGCGAATCGACGGGAGACGGAACGGGCCTCGCCGGAAGGTTATCGAGGAGGGGGGTGAGGGTCTTCTCCAGCACGTCATAGGCCAAGAGTGCCCACGAAGATACTGGGAAATTCCTGCTATCATTCTTTATGGCGTACAGGGTGCGGCTATCCGCCGCCCACATGACCATCGAAGCGGAGTCAATGGCTTTGCTCAGCGTGTTATCGCTGTGCAAGACATGGTAGGCGCTATCTGGGAATTTTACCGCCACGTGTCGGCTGTCTGGCGACCACGCGAGATCGACTTCAGGCACGATGCGTTCTATGTCCAGCTGGTAAACGCCGCCGCCTACCGTGACCCGCACCAAATGCGAGCGGTACGCGAAGTCGAAAATCAGCGCCACATGCTGCCCATCCGGTGACCACGCCGAGCCGTATCCGTAGATGCTGTCATACGATTTATCCACCAAATACGGCGTATGTGTGTCGGCTTCCACGTCCCAGAGGAACACTTCTTGTTTGGCGGCTTCTATGTAGGCCAGATGGCGCGAATCAGGCGACCAGTCGGTGAAGAGTGCCGTCTTAGGAAACGTCTTTGTCCGCGTGCGGAGTCCGGTGGGGAGGGCCTCACCTTCAGTCGGGAAGGGGCCATGTACCGTCACCACCTGCGAAAGATCTGGCTGATTGACCTTCACCATCAACCACCGCCCATTGGGTGACCACTTGACCTGCATCTGTTCATCAACTTCCAGTGAGTGCATGATTTGCATTTGTCGCTCGAATTCTGGGTAGCGCATTGGTGGCCAATTTGCCTGCGCCCGGCGATAGATTCCGGTTTGGAGCGTCATGAACGTCGATTCGCGCCCACGCACGGCCAGCACGAGGCTTTGGCGCTCCACCCTTTCAGGGAGGAGCCACAATCGGTAAGGGCCGCCGGATTGGTCGCTGAGGGGATCGAAGTTGTACATTGTGGGGGAATGCGGCTGCTGATAGCGGATGAGCGAACGCCCCGCCAGCTCGATCAACGACCAATTTCGGGGCGTGCCATCTGCTGGGGCGCAGTCCGTTGGTTGTTTGCCAAAAACAGAAGCGGATTCCCGTTCGTCCCGAAGGATCAGCCCTGCCACAAAAATTGCGCCGATCAGCGCCCCGATGAATGCAAGTTGTAGCACCCATTTCAATTTCATGAACATCCCTCCTAATCGCAGCGTGTCCAGAACACGTTATCGTTAAAGGATTCCACCGCCTCAAACGTGCGGAGCCACTGCCCCCGCCCGTCGAAGATTCGCACCTCGAGGGTTGGGCCGCTATCGAGATACACCAGCGCGATCCGGTTGCCATCCGGCGACCAGACCGCCCGCATTGGGGCGCGTGCGTCTGTCGTCAGCCGCACAAACCGCCCCTCCGGACCGAGCAGGTAAGGAATCGACGGTATGCTGTGAAACAGGACTGCTTGCTGATTGTCCGGCGCGGGAAAAACCTGCCCAGACAAGGCCGAAATATCGCCCGGCACGTCGGATTCGTAGGCGAATTGGAATTGGTGCTTCCCGTCAAGCCCAGCTTGTGCAAGGGTGTAGCTTTGCTCCCCCGTTTGGCCCCAATACAAAATGCCTTCGCCATTAGCAACGGGTTCGATGGCTAGCATTTCCCAACGCGTTGTCGCCAGCACGCGCCGTTCGCCCGTCGCAGGGTTGAACATCTCGATGCGAGTGGCCTCTAGTGGGCTGAACAGGGCGTACACCACCCACCCATTGGCCAACCAGCGGATATTCACCGGCAACCCGCCGCCCATATCGATCACTTCAGTCGCCGGATTGGCCCCCTCACGAACGATGGTGAGGCGCGTAACGCGCTGTGTCCCCCCAACCGCCGCCCAACCGATCAAGGCCGTGCGTCGATCCGGTGACCATACTGCCGAATCGACTTCCGACGCCCCTCGAATCAGGGTTTGCCGCCGCCCGCCATCAACCTCCATCAAGTCCACTGCGAGCGCCCCCCCAACAGTGCGGTAAGCGAGGGCGATCCGCCCGCCGCCGAAGGCCGCCCCGTTCCGGCCCTCGAAGGGGTCACGGTTGAAATCGAGGTTTTTCGCCACCGTCTCAACCTGCCCGCTTGCGAGGCGGTACACGACCAGATCGCGTGCGGTGGATGGGGCGGTTTGCCAGAAGGCCAACGCCTGCCCCTCTGCCGTCCATGCCACGCTGCGCGGCCAATGGGAGCGCCCGCCCATCGTCGTCCTGAATATCTCTTCCGGCTCCACCACGCCGGGCCGATAGATGGCCAGTTGCCAACCTTGCTGGTCTTCGTAGG
>Ga0272446_1007570_pt1 | contig 10745 bp, 9 predicted proteins | sample YNPCB0061_FD_194587 | JGI IMG/M metagenome (GOLD analysis project Ga0272446, IMG submission 194587) | Hot spring microbial mat communities from Yellowstone National Park, WY, United States - YNP-CB-006-1 | ecosystem: Environmental > Aquatic > Thermal springs > Hot (42-90C) > Sediment | place...
TCAAGCCCTTCACCCCGGCCCCTGGTACCGACTGGATCATGTTCCAGGAGGATGTGGATCGGGTACAGGAGTTCAGAAAGTGCATCGAGTGTTTCTTGTGCCAGAACGTCTGCCACGTGCTGCGTGAGCACGACGAAAAAACCGGCTTTATCGGGCCTCGCTTACTGGTACGCACCGCAAGCCTCGAGATGCACCCCCTCGATGTTGAAAACCGCCTGGATATGCTTAAAAACGAAGGCGGCATCGGCTACTGCAACATCACCAAGTGCTGCACCGAAGTCTGCCCCGAGCATATCCACATTACCGACAACGCCATCATCCCACTTAAGGAACGGGTTGTAGATGAGTACTACGACCCAATTCTGGGCTTCTTCCGGCGTTTGTTCGGTAGCAAGAAGCAGGCTCAGCCTACCGGTCAGGCAGCCGACGACTAGGATAAAACGAACAGAATATAGCCCCCACAAACACTTGCCATGTCTGGCAAGTGTTTTTTTTAGCGACGCTGGATTAGCAGCTTTCATACCGGATTCAAAAAGATAATCTTCAAACAAAAAGCGCTAAGAGGCTATCTTTTTGAATCCCAGAGCACTCCCTTTGGTCGGGTTAGTTCGTCACCGTTCGGTGACGAACTAACCGAATCTGGTATCAATCAGGCCAGACCGCTCACCTTGAGGATAAACAGCGCATACATCACCAAAAACAGCATCCCCTCCCAACTTGAGATGCGCCGATCCTGTACCAGCAAATAAAACAAAAGCGAGGCCCCCACCACAAAGGGCAGGGCAAACCCGGTCAGTTCGGGCGGCACCCGGACGGTACCGTAGACGGCTCCCGCACCCACCACCACCAGCGCATTGAACACACAGGAGCCCAGAATATTCCCCACCGCCAAAGAGGCCTTGCCCTGCCGGGCGGCGGTGATGCTTACCACCAGCTCGGGCAGGGTGGTACCCAGGGCCAAGACCGTGACCGCCACAATGGCAGTCGGCACACCCAGCCCGCCCGCAAGCCCCTGCAAGCTACCCACCGTCCATTCGGCGCCAAAATAGATGCCCACCGCACTCATAGCTACCACAAGTAGGTCGCGTGGGGCGACAGGGGGGCGGGTTCCGCCGCTTTGCCCGCTGCTGCCCTCCTTGAGCAGATACGCCACATAGACCCCATAGGCAGCCAGCAAAAAAAGCCCCTCCACACGGCCCACCACCCCATCGAACATCACCACCCCCAGCACAAAGGCTGAGCCCACCAGAAAGTGCAGGTCAATGGCGATATAGGCCTCGCCCAGGTATACCGGGCGCAATATCGAGAAAACTGTGCTGACACCCAGAATCAGGAGCAGGTTAGAGACGTTGGCGCCCAGTACGTTGCCACTGACGATCTGGGAAACCCCCTGGCTCACCGAGAAGAGCCCGGTGATGAGCTCCGGCAACGAGGTGCCCACCCCCACGATAATCACGCCCACCATAAAGCTGGACAGGCCCAAAGCCAGCCCAATGCGCTCGGCAGCCCTGGTAAACAAGCGCGCCGACACCAGCAGCACGGCCAGGCTGCCCACAAAAGCCAGAAACAATAGCAGCATGGAAGCACCATACCCAAAAACCTCGAGCAGGCGCAATCTCATATCAACTCAGCGTGTGACTAAGGCTAAGCGCGTCCCGCTCTTGCCGTGGCGTATCAGTTAAGCGCTCACCAGGTCGTATCCCATCGCCAGTGGGCGATCTGGGGTTTTTGGGTTGTAGGCAAAGCGGTGTTAGCCGCCCAGCACGCACGCTCGTACAGGCGTCAGCGGCCTAAAGCGGCCAGGGTTTCCCATTGATTGTGTAGGGGCCGAGCAATAAACCCACCCCCTAAAAGCCGATCCCCCTGGTACAGCACCACCGACTGGCCGGCGGTAACGGCAAACTGGGGCTCCATCAGACGAATGGTCATCCGGCCAGGGCCCATCTCCTCCACTCGGGCCGGCACGGGCCGGGTGCGGTAGCGCACCTGCACCTCGAGTTCTGTGGGTAAGTCCTGGGGTTCGACCAGCAGGTTGACTTCGCGGGCCTCGAGGCCCCCCCACATACAGGCTTCCTTGGGCCCCACCACCACTTCGTTGGTAGTGGTGTTGACCTGCACCACGTAGCGCTCGAGGTGGCTCTTCCACAGGCCCAGGCCCTTCTTCTGGCCCACGGTGTAAAACTGCGCCCCGCTGTGCTCGCCGATCTGCTGGCCGGTCTTTAGGTCAATCAGGGGCCCCGGACGGGCCGAGAGGTGTTGGGCCAGAAACTCCTTCAGGTCGCCCTGCACAAAGCAGATGTTCTGGCTCTCGGGCTTCTTGGCTGTAGGCAGGCCAAACTGCTCGGCCAGCGCCCGCACCTGGGGCTTCTCCAGGTGCCCTACCGGGAAGAGCATGTGGGGGATGGCCTCTTTGGGTGTACCCCACAAAAAGTAGGTCTGGTCTTTCTTGGGATCGCCCCGGTACAGCCCCCCCTCGCGGTTGATGACGTAGTGGCCGGTAGCCACGTAGTCGCAGCCCAGCATGCGGGCCTTTTTTAGAAGCGAGTCGAACTTAACCCGGGTGTTGCAGTTTACGCAGGGGTTGGGGGTCTCGCCCGCCTGGTAGCCGGCGATAAAGGGATCGATAATTTTTTCCTGGAACTCCTCGCGGTAGCCCAGCAGGTAGAAGGGAATGCCGATGATGTCCGCAACCCGCCGGGCCTCATAAGCAGCATCAGGCGAGCAACAGGTCTCGAAGCAGTCGTCCTTTTTGTTATCGGGCCAGAAGCGCATCATGGCCCCGATCACCTCGTAGCCCTGGGCTTTGAGCAAAGCCGCACTCACGGAGGAGTCTACCCCCCCGCTCATGGCGGCCAGTACACGCTTCTTCACAGCAACCCCGGCGAAGCCTAATGGCTCCCAGAGATTAAGTGTACCCGATGCTTTTAGGAGTCAGGGCACACTTCCCCGGCTATGTGTGGGAGGTACTATTCAACTCGAGCCGTCAGAGCCCTGCACAAAGTAGGGAAACAAATCCTCTACCGGCATCCGCCAGCCGGGCAGGGCCGGCTCGGCTTCGGCCAGCTGCCCCCTGCGGTACAGGGTGGGGTGGCTGGGGTCTTCTGCCCGGTAGACCCGCACCACATCTGCCGCCAGCATATCTACATCCCAGACCACCAGCGTTCCGGCGGCAAAGTAGTCGGCCCGCTTCTTTGCCAGGGCTTGCTCGGCCTTTGGACCATAATCCCCTTCACTGCGCACCTCTACCGCAAATACCGGAGCCCCTTCCAGAAACTTCATACCGGAGTGGGGGCCCACATAATAGGCTGCATCCGGACTAAAGCTTTTGCGCCGGGGTAGGTCTACCACAAAACCCACGTTATCGCCTACGGCATAACCATTTTTTTGGGTTTGGGCGTACTCGTGCAAGCTAAACAAAATGCGCATCGCAGCATATCCAGGTAAAAATCCAGTCGGAGGCATACGCACAATCTCCCCGTCCACCAGCTCGGCCTTACCCGGCTCTTTTTTGAGTTCCTCCAGGGTGGCTGCCTTGGTTCTGGCCATATGTTTAGTGTAGCGCAGTTGACCCACCCCACCCCCAGGGCGTAGCATGGCGGGCGGGAGTCATCCCGCACCTTTAACCCGATCCTGCGAGGTCGGAAAGGAGACCAAATGAAGCATATCGAAACCCCTAAACCAAAGGCGTGCGCCCGTTCTGGGCGCATTTTTTTGTTGCCCCACAAACGGGGTAGTCTGGGTGAGGAGGAGCAACCATGACCTTCAAATCCAAAATCCTGAATGAAGACGAAGTGCGTCGGGCCCTCACCCGCATCGCCCACGAGGTTATCGAGAAAAATAAGGGCACCGACAACCTCTGCTTTGTGGGCATTCACACCCGTGGCATCAGCCTGGCCAAAAGGCTGGTGGACCTGGTGGAAAAGTTCGAGGGCAAGCGGGTGGCCATGGGCATTCTGGACATCACCCTCTACCGCGACGACCTTACAGAGATTGGCCTGCAGCCCAGGGTGCGCGAGACCCGTATCCCCTTCGACCTGAACGGCAAGGCTGTGGTGCTGGTAGACGATGTGCTCTACACCGGCCGTACCGCGCGGGCCGCGCTGGATGCCCTGATTGACCAGGGCCGCCCCAACCGCATCTACCTGGCAGTGCTGGTAGACCGGGGCCACCGCGAGCTGCCCATCCGGGCCGACTTTGTGGGAAAGAACCTGCCCACCTCTAAAAGCGAAGTGGTGAAGGTAAAAACCCAGGAAGACGACGGCGAGGACGCCGTAGAGCTATGGGAAATGGAGGAAACATGAGCGAAAGCGCTGTGCCCAGCTTTCCGAAGCACCTGCTCGACTTTCGCGACTGGAGCCCCGTCCAGGTTGAAAGCCTGCTGGAAACGGCCCAGATGATGCAGGAGGTGCTCACGCGCCCGGTCAAAAAGGTGCCGGCCCTTACCGGCTTTACCGTGGCCACGGTGTTCTTTGAGCCTTCTACCCGCACCCGTATCTCCTTCGAGCTGGCCGCAAGGCGCATGTCGGCGGATGTGGTGAGCTTTGCGGGTGCGGTCAGTTCCACCACCAAAGGCGAGACCTACCGCGACACCCTGCGTACCCTGGATCAGATGGGCATTGATGCCTACATCCTGCGTACCGATGCCGCCGGAGTACCCCACCAGGCCCACGGCTGGCTAAAAAAGCCCATCATCAACGCGGGGGACGGCTGGCGCGCCCACCCCACCCAGGCCCTGCTGGACGCTTTTACCCTGCGCGAGAAGCTGGGCAGCCTCGAGGGCAAAAAAATTGCCATCGTGGGGGACATCCTGCATTCGCGGGTAGCCCGCTCCAACGCCGAGCTGCTGCCCATGCTGGGGGCCCACGTGGTGGCCTGTGGCCCGGCTACCCTGCTCCCGGCCCAGTTGCCCGGCGCCACCCTTACCACCAACCTCAAGGAGGCCCTGCAGGAAGCCGATGCGGTGATGGTTTTGCGCCTGCAAAAAGAGCGCATGGACAAGGGTCTCTTGCCCTCGCTGCCGGAGTACATCGCGGCCTACCAGATCACCCAAGCGCGCCTGGGCTGGGCCAGACCCGAAGCCCCCCTGCTCCACCCCGGCCCCATGAACCGCGATGTGGAGCTCGAGGGCACCCTGGCCGACGCCCCGCGTAGCCTGGTCGAGCGCCAGGTGGCCAACGGACAGGCCGTGCGGATGGCCGTGCTTTATCACGTACTGGTGGGGAAAAGAAACTGAAGACGTGCGGAGCAAGGAGCCATATGAAGGGCGAAATTCTACTCAAAAATGCAAAGCTGGTAGATGGACGAGGAGAACACGGCCACGCCGATGTGTTGATTGGTGAAGGGCGCATTCTTTCGCTGTCGGGGGGCGAGGCTCAGAAGGTGCTGGATGTGGCCGGGATGGTCTTGTCGCCTGGGTTTTTGGACCCCCACGCCCACCTGCGCGAACCAGGGCAGGAAGTGAAGGAAGACCTGCGAAGCGGCCTTACGGCGGCGGCTCGAGGGGGCTACACCGATGTGGTCTCGATGCCCAACACCAGCCCGGTGGTTGACAGCGCCGAGATGGTGCGCGCACTCAAAAAGAAGGCGGCCCAAATTGGGCAAGCGCGGCTTCATCCCGCGGCGGCCCTGACCCAGGGACAGGAAGGCAAAACCCCGAGTGAAGCCCGCCTGCTCCAGGAAGCTGGCGCGGCCATGCTTACCGACGACGGACGCACCAACGAGGATGCCGGGGTATTGGCCCTGGGCCTGCGCTACGCAGCCTCCTGGGGGCTTGTGGTGGCGGTACATGCCGAAGACGCGGGCCTTAGACGGGGTGGGGTGATGCACGAGGGGGAGGTCTCGTACCGCCTGGGGCTGCCGGGCAACCCCGGGTATGCCGAGAGCGCCCGCATCGCACGGGACCTGGAAGTGCTGCGCTACGTGAACGAGGGGCTGGCCGCCCAACCCCACCTGCACATCCAGCACCTGAGCACCAAGCGGGGCCTCGAGCTCGTCCGCCAGGCCCGGCGCGATGGGCTTAGGGTCAGCACCGAGGTCACCCCCCACCACCTGACCCTCACCCACGAGCGCTTGGAAAGCCTGAACCCCCTCTACAAAGTGGCCCCACCCCTGCGCACACAGGCCGATGTGGAGGCGCTTGTGGAGGGGCTTTTGGATGGCAGCATCGAGTGCATCGGCACCGACCACGCCCCCCACACCGCCGATGAAAAAGAACTGGACTTGCTGCGGGCGCCTTTTGGTATCCCCAACCTCGAGGTCTGCTGGCCGCTTCTGTATACCGAGCTGGTGGAAAAGCGGGGCTTTCCGCTGGCCGTCCTGCTCGAGCGCTTCACCGACGGCCCCCGGCGCATCCTGGGCCTTGCCCCCATTCACCTGGAAGAAGGGGCCGAGGCCAGCCTGGTGCTGTGGAGTCCCGATGAAGAACGCCCGGTTGATCCCAAGTGTTTTGCTTCCAAGGCCAGATTCAGCCCCTGGGCGGGCTGGGTACTGCGGGGCTGGCCTTCGTTGACGCTGGTAGAGGGTCGGGTGGTATATCAACAAGGGGCCGTGCAGGTCTAAGGTTTTTTCATGTATGGCTGGACTAGACTTGTAACCGTGAGAACCACCGCCGTTGTTGCACTGCTCGGGCTGTTGGTAGGTTGTACCCATGCGCCTCTTACGGTTGCCCTGCAAGACTTCGAGGTTCCCATCGCTACCGTTCAGTCGGGGCAGGCGGTGTTTACCCAGCAAAACTTCAACCGCCCTCCGATTGCCCTAACGAATGTGGCCCTGGAAGGCAACCTGACCTACCAACAGGGCGACGTCAGCCTAGTGTTTTACACCTCGGACGGTGAACCTTGTGCCCCAACCGGGGGGTCTATATCTGCAATCCAAACGATCCCAACATTCAGGAAGCGGGCAGCGCCCATTTTCAAACCGCGCCGACCCAGCCGCTCAGACTTTCGGGCAGCAAACTGACCAGTGGCGTCAACAGCGGCAACCTGTGGATTGGGGTGAAGCTCGAGAGCGGCATCGCCACTGCCGGAACCTTACAATTTCGCAACCTGGTCGCCAGAGTCGCGCTTCTACCCTAGCCGCACCACCCAGCGGGTTATTGCAGCGTCGGCATCCTGGCGTGGGGTTTGCCCAAACCATGCAGCTCCCAACCGCTGGATGGGGCCTGGTTATACTTTGTTGGAACATTCTTATGGAGCGTATCCTGGTTGTCGAAGACGATCCGCAGCTGGCCCACCTGGTAACGGCTGCGCTACAGCACGAAGGTTATACCATCTTACTGGCAATCAACGGCCTGGATGCGGTAGAGATGGCGCCCCAGGCCGACCTGATGGTGCTTGACCTGGGCTTGCCGGGGCTGGGTGGCCTCGAGGTGATACGTGAGCTGCGCGAGGCCGATTGGAACCTGCCCATCCTGGTGTTGAGCGCCCAGGGCAGCGAGGAAATTCGGGTGCGGGCCTTAGAGCTGGGAGCAGACGACTACCTCACCAAGCCCATGAGCGTGCGGGAGATGGTCGCGCGGGTGCGGGCCCTCCTGCGGCGCAGCCGACCCACACAGGAAATCCAGATTGGCGATCTGCGCATTTTGCTCAAGCAACGCCAGGCCTTCCGGGCCCAACAGCCCCTGGATCTGTCCCCTACCGAACTCGATTTATTGCTGACCCTGGCCCAGAACCCTGGCGAGGTCTGGAGCCGCGAACGCCTGCTTCAGCGGGTCTGGGGGGCCGAGCGCGGCAGTACAGTAGACGAGCGGGTGGTGGACAGCTATGTGGCCCTGCTGCGGCGTAAACTAGGCGACGACCCCAAAACCCCGCGCTATATAGAAACCGTTTTTGGACAGGGCTATCGGTTTGTTCAACACACCTGAGCGCTCACCCGCCGTACCCAGCGGGCCATCCTACCCCCCTGGGGTATATGGAGGGGGCGTTACGTACATGGATAAAGTCTGGTACGGTGTTTCTAAAGGTCGCGGGATGGTTTCACGGAATAGATGATGTTTATTTTGCACAGCCTCTGCAAAAGTTTAGGTTAAGCTCTCACCTTGAGAGACTTAGAACTCCCAGACCCAATACGGGCGCCAGGGGTCGGGAGGGAGTCAGTGGCGCGACCGGCTCTATGGGCCGGTCATTTTTTTTGAGGAGATTGGGAATGCAAAAACACATGAGGCCAAAAATGCTGCTTCTGCTAGGGATCTTCCTGGCCGGGTGGGCGCTGGCCCAGACAGGCAGCATCAAGCTGGACCTGAAGGCTTTTCGGGTGGTTAGCGTACAGGAGCAGAATCGCACCATCGAGCGGCTCGAGCCCGCCATAGAGGCCAAGCCAGGAGAGGTGGTCGAGTACCAGCTCACCGCGCAGAACACCACAGATACAGTGCTTCGTCAGGTCGCGCTGGTCATCCCCATTCCTGCCAGCACGGCCTATCAGCCCTCGAGCGCTCAGCCCCTACAGCTGGGCGACACCCTGGTTATTGCAGAGTTCAGCTTCGATGGGGGACGCACCTACGGCAAACTCCCCCTGAAGCGCAAGGTCAAGGTCATGGAAAACGGCAAGGAGGTCGAGAAGGAAGTGGAAGTAAAACCCGAAGAATTCACCCACGCCCGCTGGGTTCTGCCCCAGATGGGTGCTAGGCAAACCGTCATGCTCAAACTTCGAACCATCGTTCGATAAAAGGAGGAAATAAGTAATGAATAAACTCTTCGCCCTGTTGGTTGCAGCGCTGATCCTGTTCGGAGCCGTGATGGCTCAGCAGACCCCCGCTGGCACCAACATCTCCAACCAGGCCTCGGCCAGCTACATCGACTCCGCCGGTCAGGCCCGCACTACCACTTCCAACCAGGTCATCACCGTGGTGCAACAGGTCTACAGCTTCAGCATCACGCCCGATGGCACCCAGGCCGCCCCAGGCCAGACCCGCAGCGCCCTCGCTGGCGCCCCCGTCTATTTCACCTACACGGTCAGCAATACCGGTAACGGCACAGATACCATCAACCTGACCACCGTCCAGGACACTGGGGACAACTTCGACCTGAGCAGCACGGCCATTTACCTCGATGCCAACTGCAACGGCACCCTCGACCCTGGCGAGACCGCTCCCATCACCAGCGTCACCCTGACCCGCCAGGGCACCCCTGGAGCCAGCGCCTGCGTGATTGTGACCGGAACCATTCCGGCCTCGGCCACCAACGGCCAGTTTGGCAACCTCAACCTGAGCGGCACCTCGGCAGGCAACCCCAGCGTAACCGACACCAACAACTGGGCCCGGGCCATCGCCACCACCGCCGCTATCCTTACCGCTACCAAGTCGGCCAGCCCATCCGGCCCCGTAACCCCCGGCAGCACCATCACCTACACCATCTCCGGTAGCAACACCGGTGGCAGCGCGGCCAGCGGCGTGAGCGTGACGGGTCTTACCGGAACCGGCATTCTCATCTCCGACACCATCCCCACCGGCCTGAGCGTACCTGCCGCCCCCACCGGCACAGCCGGCGCCGGCACCGTCCAGATCGTCTACAGCACCGATAGCGGCGCCACCTGGAGCACCACCGCCCCCACCTTCCCCTTTGTGGGCAACGGTTCCAACCGGGTCGGGATGTTCATCAGCGGCAGCGGGGCTTTCTTCCCCCAAACCGCCTCTTACACCTTCAGCTTCCAGGCCACCGTACCCGCCAGCGCACCCGCCGGCACCAACTATCCCAACACCGCCACCGTCACCTACTACGACGGAACGGCCAACCAGACCACCACCTCCAACACCACCAACAACAGCGCGGCCAGCCGCTACAGCGTGGCCATCGGCGGCACCGGCGCCAGTGCTATTGACGGCGCTGACACCCAGACCCTGGCCTCGGCTTTCTCGGGCAGCACCGTAACCTTCAACTCCACCCTGCAAAACACCGGCAATGCTCCGGATAGCTTCACCCTGAGCCTGGGCCCCAGCACCATCGGTACCTGCAGCGTCTACCAGTCCGACGGTGTGACCCCGCTCTCTGGCCCGGTGGGCCCACTGGCTGCTGGCGCGACCTACAATGTGGTGGTGCGCTGCGCTATCCCGGCCAGCCAGACCACTGGCGGCAGCGTGACCCTGACCGCCACCTCGGTGAACAACCCCAGCGGTAGCGTAGCCACCTTGCTCGACGGGGTAGACGCCACTACCTTGGCTGTTACCACAGTGGTCTCGGGCTATAGCGTAGATGCTGCCCACAACACCAACGGTGCATCCGGCGGCGAGGGGGCCGACCCCGCCAACGACACCCGCCCTGGCTACAACCCCGCGGTCAACCCCGGCGGTGTGGCCTACTTCCCCTTCGAGGTCAGCAACACCGGGGCTAACCCGGATAGCTACACCCTTTCGGCCTCGTTGCCCGCTGGCTGGACAGTGGTCTTCTACCCCGACGCGGACTGCAACGGCGTAATGGACACCCCCACCCCCTCACCGGTTACCAACACCGGTCTCATTAGCGCAAGTGCCACCGCCTGCTTCATCGCTGCCGTGCAGGTGCCCACTGGTGCTGCGCCAGTGGATGTAACGGCGGGTACCAGCGACAACGTGCAGTTCATCGTAACCAGCACCACCCTGGGCAGTGTGAGCGACACCATTTTGGGCGCAGTGGACGTGAACCTGGTGGCACAGATCGCTTTGGATCCCGATCGCTCGGGCACCGTGACCAGCCCGGGCACCATCCAGTACACCCACACCCTCACCAACAACTCCAACACTGGTGCCGCCTGCAACATCAGTGGAGATGGTGGTA
>Ga0272446_1007571_pt1 | contig 10744 bp, 7 predicted proteins | sample YNPCB0061_FD_194587 | JGI IMG/M metagenome (GOLD analysis project Ga0272446, IMG submission 194587) | Hot spring microbial mat communities from Yellowstone National Park, WY, United States - YNP-CB-006-1 | ecosystem: Environmental > Aquatic > Thermal springs > Hot (42-90C) > Sediment | place...
GTAGAAGGCATTAACAATGCTATTAAGACCCTCAAAAGGGTTGCTTATGGGTTTAGGAATTTTGACCATTTCAGAAACAGAATTTTAGTTTCTTTTCTATAATCGCTAAAATGTCGGAAGAACCAAATATTTTTTAAACGAATTGATTTCCCGTAGCAAAAAAACAAACCATATTCCTTCTTTTGTAACCTTCATTCAGTTTTGTGAAAAAATACGAAAAGAGATAACACAAAAATAGATTACTGTTTCAGATATTTATCTATGGCATCTTTGCATTTTTTCTTTTGAGCAACAGCGTGCTTGTATGCTGCTTTTTGCTTAGCCATTTCGGTTTTATACAGGTGTTTGTATTGTTTTTCACGGAATTTATAGCGTTTTTGCTCTTTGAAGTTTTCTAATTTGTAGGCTTTGTTTAATAATCGCATATTGCGGTTATGGGACTTATATTCTTTGTTTAATGCTCGCAAAAAAGCGATTTCTTCTTCATTCCATTTTTGGAGAACGTTATTCACTTCCTTGATTTTCTCTTTGGTATTGAGATAATCCAAATCCTCGTTTCCCTCCTGATTTTTGAGTTGTTTGTTTTGTTTAATCAAAGATTTGTTTTCTGCAATTATGGCTTTCATTCTGTTGGTTACAGACATCAAATAGGGTTTTATTTCAGCCTGTCTGGCAGTATAGAGTTTTGGGATACTATCTCTCCACTTTGCCTGATTGGCATGACGTTGTATCATATCCAAACGGCGGAGAATAAAATAGTCCCAATAAGCGTCAGATTTTTGTTGAATGCGTTCCTGAATATTCTGTGTAATGTATCTTGTGTAAAGTTTGTAATCTATCAGAATTTTGTCTGTCATCTTAAAAATATCGGGGTACACTTTTGAGTAGTTTTCTATGGCAGTGTAGGCACTGTCTTTTATTCTCTCAAAGCGAAGGGCATTTTGTTGTATTTTTTCGGTATTTTCTTCTAATTTTTGTTTTTGCGCGGTATTGGGGGGATTTTTTGCCACAGGTACGCGGGACAAATCATCATTGTTACGGCTAATCAGACGTTCTTGCTTCTCCATGATTCTGTTTTGCTTCTGCAAACTTTTGATTTTGGTTTTGTTTACTTTGATGAGATTATTGTTCTTCTGAATTGTCCGCTGATTGAGTCTTAACCACATATTATTGGTGTCCTGCGTAGTTTTCTTTTTGTGCAGGTTCTGCTTACGTAAAAACTTGTATTCGTCCTGAATTTCTTTGGCTGTAATTTTAAGAAACACAACCGCGCTGTCATATAAAAATCTTGCTTTGCCAAGCAATTCGCCTTTGTTACTGGTATAAGGGACGCCTTTGAAATATTTATTCGCATATTTAAGTGCGGTGTATCCTGCGTACCCATGATTTTTTTTGTTAAACGCTTTTGCCGTAAAAGCAGAGCGGATTTCCTGTTCATCTGGGGTATAACGAATTACTTCTGTACGCACCATATCTTGGGCTACAAAACAGGAGTCATACATTTTTACGTAGTATGCGGTATAACCTGGGTTTTTTTCAAATAAATCTATGGGAACAATGCAATTGAGTAATTGCCACATTGGGTCTGCGGGATTGTGGGTAATTGCCAATTTTTTGGGGTTAGGAAGAAAATAAGCGGAGTCATATTCAAATTTAAACTGGTACTGCCACTGCGGAATATTAAACCACCTGCCAAGTCTGCGAACAAATTTTTTTTCACGGTCTATAATTTTACCCGCTCCCGCACAAGCGTCTAATAAATACCATTTTTTGTTGATTTCCACAGCGTTCCAGGCATACCGTTCTCTAAAAAACTGATTATACAGTTCATAGTTTGCGGCAATTTTACAGTAGCCAGGTACCGTATAAACAGGTATTTTTGCTTCTTTGCATAACTCCGTAAAAAGTTCTGCGTAACCTAATGCATTTGCTTTTTTCTTTCTCAATACATACTGTGCTGTACCGTATCTGGATTTTGGTCTGTTTACGATTACATCTTTGATATTATATTTAACATTATGCGTTACCCATTGCCAAATAGCCACTACTTTATCGCTGTCATTGACTTTATTTTGAGTAAGATGCTCTGCCAAGTGTTTAGGAGAAACAAGGTATTTTTTGGGTGTAGGTACAGGTTTTTGTGCATAAGTTACCCAAAACACTCCAAAAGCGAGAAATAAAAACAGAATGTTTTTCATAAACTTTTTCAAATATACGAATTATACACAGGTTTGATTTTCAGTCATAATATTTTTGGGCAATTTTGAACGTGTTTACATGGGCATTAACAATATCTTTGATGTTTGTGGAATATCCTCCACCCATAACCGCTACAATAGGTAAATTGTGTTTTTTAGCTGTGGCAAACACGATTTCATCACGTTGTTTACACCCTTCTTGACTAATGCTAAGTTTGCCAATTTTATCCGTAGCCAGAATATCTACCCCTGCCTGATAAAATATAATTTGCGGGTCATGTTGTTGGATAAGTTTCGGTAAAGTATCTGCAAGAATAGATAAGTATTCTGCATCTTGTGTGCCTGTGGGCAGAGGAATATCTAAATCAGAAGTTTCTTTGTGTAACGGGTAGTTGTCTTTTCCGTGCATGGAGAACGTAAATACTTCGGGGTTATGTTCAAAAATTTTAGCTGTTCCATTTCCCTGATGTACATCTAAATCTACGACCAATGCTCGTTGAATTATTTTTTTATCTCGTAGTTCGTTAGTGGCAATGGCAATGTCATTGAGCATGGAAAATCCTTCTCCTCTATCTGCGAATGCGTGATGTGTACCCCCTGCTATGTTCAAGGAAACTCCGTTTTCTAATGCGTGATAGGCACATTGAAGCGTAGCTCCTGCACTGGAAAGACATCTTAACACCATTTTTTGCGAAGGTGGAAAGCCTATTTTACGAAATTCCAGCGGTGTAAGTTCAAGATTTTTAAGTTTATGCCAATACTTTGCATCATGCGTTTTGAGCAAAACCTCTTCGGGTATCAAAGGGGGTTCAAAAAAGTGTTTGGGTTCAAAAATCCCTTCATAGAGTAATTGCTCGTAAATAAGTTCGTATTTAAGCATAGGAAACTTATGTCCTTCGGGTAAATCCAGTACATATTTATCTGTATATGCCAAATATATCATAACAAACTAATCAATGACGCCAATATTACTCCAAAACAAACTGCAACAAATTTACGAAACCTGTACTGATGGTCGGGTTCTGCGGATTCAAACAAAATGGTAGTAGACAAATGTAAAAATACACCTACTACAACAGCCAATAAATAGTCAAAATACATACTCAATGATTGTTCAAACAACATTTTACCCGATATAGCTCCCAAAGGCACACTTAATGAGGTTAAAATGAGGATAAGAATTATCTGATTAGTGCGCAAATGAGCATTTTTGAGCATAATAACCAACACAAAGGCACTGGGTATATGATGTAAAATAATCCCCATATACATATTCTGAACTGCTTCATGATGCTTGAACCCCGTTCCTGACAAAGGTAAACCTTCTATCAATCCGTGAATGCTTATTCCAAGAATAATAGTATACAGTTTGCCGTGCTGATGGTTATGGTCTTTTGAAGTATGAATATGCCCGTGTTCTAATCCTTTGGAAAAATATTCTATAATCAGTTGGAGGAAAAAACCGCCTAACAGAAAAAAGGAAATATATTTTTTTTCATGTTCAAAAATTTCAGGTAAAAGATGCAGGATAGCCACAGAAAGCAGATATGCTCCACTGAATCCCAGACTAATCCTAATCCAGTACATGTTTTTAAGCCGTATTCTGTATGCCAACCAACCACTAAACACGCTTGTAAGAAAGATAGCGCTTAATCCTAATACATTCATCTGTGGGCAAAAGTACTTACTTTTTTGAAACCGTATTGCAAATAGTTCAAAATTCAACCACAGAACCATAAAAAACAGTTACTTTATTCCTTTACGGTAACTATTTAGGTATTCTTGTTTTTATGGGCGTGTCCTTCACTGCGTTCAGGTCGGGCTATGCGCTGCAAGTAGGGACAATGCATGCATTGTCCCTACTTTCCGCTGCTATCCCTCACGCAGATACGCGCGTACATACACGCTACGTACATGCGTTAGGCATGCGGAGGGTTTGCGAAGCAAAGTGCGCTAGCACCGAAGCGATAGCGTAGCCCGTAGCACGCCGACTGCGCTGCGTAGCAAGCAGGAACGCCCAAAAAATGATATATTCACACGAGGTAAACAGTTACTAAAAAAGAACAAAAAGTATATACGTAAGGCGAATGTCATTTTTCATAAACAATTATAAAATACATTTATCTCGCAACAAGTTATTGATAATCAGCAATTTACTAATCTTAAAAATTTGAAAAGCATATTATACGATGTTAGTAATGTTTAAAATATGAATAGTTACAAATTAATCTGCCTATATAATCTCTGTTATTTTATTCCTTTCTGATAGTTGCATTCAGTTTTTCCAAAAACAGTTTTTCCAAACGTTCTATCCATTTTTCTATAAATGCGTCCTGTAAGGTTTTGGTCTTATCCTGTAATATAATGCTCACCGCATAGCTTTTTTTACCTTTTGGAATTTTATCTCCTTCGTACACATCAAAAATTTCAATAGATTGAATAAGTTTTTTGTCAAAGCTGGTAATTACTTCCTGCACTTGCTTGTAGGTGATATTTTTATCCAAAAGCAAGGCAATATCCCGTTTAACCGCAGGAAATTTTGCCACCTCTTGATATTGTACTTTGCGTTCATGCCATAAACGGTACAAAGGTTCAAGGTGAAACCCTACATAATACACGTCTTGTTTAATATCAAACTGTTGCAAAACAGCAGAAGACACTTTACCTACAATCGCAAAACGCTGATTTTTATGTAGCATTTGCACCACTTGGGAAAGTCCTTTTCGTTCTGTGGGTGTGCCTTCAAAAGCAGTCGGATAGCCAATATAAGCCAACACTGCATCTGCCATAGCTTTGGCGCTAAAAAAGTCATGTTTTACCGCTTTTTGATTCCAATTGGGGAGATGAAAATTACCTGTTAGCCATATACCCAACACAGGCGTTTCTACATATTTAACCTCATTTTCTGCAGTTTCTTTATGGTAAATATGCCCAAATTCAAAAAATTGAAGGTTGTTTTGTTTGCGGTTGAGGTTGTAAGCTATACTTTGCAAACCTCCAAATAAAAGTGTTTGACGTAGATGAGAAAGTTCTTCGCTCAATGGTTCTAATACAGCCACCGCAGTATTTTCGTCTACAAATTTTTTATGCGTTAAAGAAAGATGTTTGGTTTCCTGCAAACCTAATCCCGCTAAATGTTGAGCAAGTTCCAATTGCATTTTTTTGGTATCTGGTTTGGGTGCATTAACTAAGGCGGTACGCACCTGTTCAGGTAATGGGATATTATCTAATCCATAAATGCGGGCAACTTCTTCAATTACATCAATTTCACGGGTTACATCAGCTTTGAAGGCGGGGGAGTTCAGAACAAGATGTTTTTCTGTATGTTCTGTAATTTCAAATCCGAGCGTTTTGAGAATGGCTATCGTTTGCTCCACTGATATTTTTGTGCCAATCACCTGATTAGCTTTTTCAAAACGATATGTAATCTTATGTGGTTGAACGGGATTAGGATAAATGTCTTTAATTTCACTGCAAATAAGTTCAGGGCAGGTTTCTTGAATAATTTGCACCGCTAATTGCAATGCAGGAATAGTGCTGTTAATGTCTGCCCCTCTTGCAAAACGGTATGCCGCATCAGTGTGTAAGTTAAGGGGTTTGCTGGTTTTGCGAATGTATAACGGGTTAAAATACGCGGATTCCAAAAGAACTTTGGTAGTGGTATCTTTAACCCCACTTTTTGCACCGCCGAATACGCCTGCAATACACAAAGTTTGTTCTGCATCAGAGATAGAGAGTGTTTGTGCGGGCAACGTAATTTCATTGTTGTCTAATGTGGTGAATTTTTCCGCTTTTTGGAGTACTTTTACATGGATTTGCTGTTGAGCAATTTGGTCAATATCAAAAGCGTGGAGGGGTTGCCCGAGTGCAAACATGACATAGTTAGTAGCATCTACCACATTGTTTTTAGGTTTTATACCAATGGCTTTCAAGCGGTTTTGTACCCATTGAGGACTGGGTTTTATGGAAACATTATGTAGTTCTACGGTAGTATATCTCGGGCAGGCATCTGCATCATGTACGTGTGTGTGTACGTGATGTGGTATGCGGGAGGGTACAGGTTTCAGTTCAGGAATTTGTAAGGGAAGTTCTAAAGCTGCGGCAATATCACGAGCTACACCGATATGTCCTAATGCATCATTTCGGTTTGGAGTAATGCCAAGCGCCATCACACTATCCTGATATACAGCCAATACTTGGGATACAGGAGTACCTGCAACACAACTTTCAGGTAGTACAATAATGCCTTCGTGTGAAGCACCAATACCAATTTCATCTTCGGCACAAATCATTCCGTTCGATTCTTCACCGCGTATTTTACCTTTTTTGATTTTAATGGGTTCACCTTGAACAGGATACAAGGTAGCACCTACGGTAGCTACGACTACTTTTTGCCCTTTGGCAACATTGCTTGCCCCACAAACAATCTGCACGGTTTCTGTACCTAAATCTACTTGACAGAGTTTGAGTTTATCTGCGTTGGGGTGTTGTACGCATTCCAAAACATGCCCAACTACTAGACCTTGCAATCCACCTTGTACAGAAGTATATTCGTGTATTTCTTCTACTTCCAGCCCGATTTGCGTGAGTGTATGTGCTATTTCTTGTACAGTTTTGTCAGACAAAGAGATATAATCCTGTAACCACTGATACGATACTTTCATTTGGGGGCAAAGATAGCAAAACTTGCGTCAATGACTGGGGATTTAACTCTGCTTTTTTAATTTAAGCATACTGCTTTTTTTAAGGTAGCTGTATAACAAAACACTGCTGATAAGCATAAAAGCCCCAAGATAAAAATAAACCGTCATAAGTTCTGTTTCAGGAAAGCAAAAATACGCAATCAGAATGCCGTATACAGGTTCTAAATTGGTGGTTAACGTAACCATAAAAGCACTTAATTTTCTCACCACAAGCACAGAAATACTGAATGCCACAATGGTACAAAAAAGGCTTAACACCATTAAATACGCCCAATCCATAGAGAAAGGAGGTAAAAAGTCTGCTTTTTCGTAGAATAAACTAACAGGCATAAAAAAGGTTAAAACTCCACAGGCAAACAGCATTTCATAAAAAGAAATCACAAAGGGGCTGTGCAGATTGGTTATTTTTTTGTTGAGTATAGTAAACAAACTTGAAAAAAACGCACTTAATGCCGAAAGCACTAAACCCAACAGCATAGATATATCTGCCTGCGCAAGTATATATACCGCTATCAATACCCATACGCTGATGACAATCTCCTGCCATCGCAAAGGTTTTTTATCTATTAGAGGTTCTAATAACGCTGTGAATAATGTTCCTGTACCAAAGCCTGCCAAACACACTGAAGCATTGGATACTTTAATAGACGCATAAAATAACAACCAATGCACCGCTATCAGAAAGCCGACAAATGCCATTTTTTTAAGATGCTCACGCGCGGGTATGCTTAATTTGAGAGACTTGTTTTTGAAAAACAATATCACCCCCAATCCTGATGCCGTAATGAAAGTCCGCCACCACATCATGGGTAAGGGAGATAAATGAATAACTTTACCCAGGATAGCGGTCAATCCCCATAGAAGGACTGCAAAATGCAGTAATAAATAAAATCGCATGAAATACTAAACTAATGCAATAGTACTGAAATTACACTATTGTTGGGATTTTTTGGTTAATCGAGCAATATCTACTGTTACAGAAAAAGTATTGGTTGTACCTGCTACATTGTAAGATGCATAGCCATAATCAATGTTAAACATGGCGATTTTTACTCCTGCCCCAAAAGAAAACCCTGAAAGTCCTTTGGCAGTTTCTACCGCAAGCTCTTTTCTCCGCAAGTGATTGTACCCAAAACGAAGTTGTACAAATTTGCCCACATAAAACTCTCCTCCCAATACAACATGACGAAATACTTTGTCTGAAAAAGAAATTTTAGGTTTTATTTCATTGCCTGCAATATCGTATTTTTTAGGAGTGTTTGGGTCAATAGCGGCGAGGTTAGGCGTTTCTAAATGAATAAAATTAAATATGAATCGGAATGGCAAATGCTCTAACCTGTGGCTGAACCCTGCTTGTATTTCAAAAGGAAGTTTTTCTCTTACGCCCCCGGGTACGTAAGGGTTAATCTGCAAACCGAGATTTTTAACCACAATAGTTCCCGTGATATTTAAGCTATCATTCTGATACACACCCGCCCAGTCTGTGGCAAACCCTGTGGAACTGTATTGTGCTATGCCTGAATAAATCAGTTTGAGATTTGTACCAAAATGAAATTTGTCTTTATAGTGTCTTGCTGTACCTGCGGAAAGTACTACATCATTTGCTGTAAAAGTGCCTGTTTTTTCGCCGAACTCGTTGGCTTCTGTAAATTTTCCATAGTTGATGTACTGTACACCTCCTGCTACTAATCCCACTTTTTTGAATTCGTGTGCGTAACTGGTATAACCATAGTTTATATCTGCAAAGGAATTTACATAACTGATGCCTAATCTGTTTTTCATTTCTGCATTTATGAGTGCAGGATTTTGATAAGTTGTATTTACATCATTATCATACAAAGCAATGCCATAGCCTCCCAAGGCGGACATTCTTGCATTCGGAACAAGGTTTAATACCTGAAAAACGCCCCTGCCACCTACCTGTGCATGCAAAAAAACAGTTTTAAGAACCAGCAAAGCAAAAAGATACTTTTTCATTTCTTGAAGCAAAAGTAGAAAATTTTAACAGATAAACAAAGGCATTTATTTGTACCTGATTTAATAAATAGTCACAAAATTTTTTTGAATAAAAAAATTCTTATATTATTGATTTGGGTAGAATTTTATGTATCAATTTCAAAAAGTATCTGGTTTTCCTGTATTACTTTCTTTTTTTGTTGTATAAATTCTAACCGATACTCTTCTGATATTTTGCCGTTATTCGCTAACCTGTCTTGTATCATTACATAGTATTCAGGGTGTAGTTCACAAGAAATAAAATTGCGTTTGAGTTGTTTGCAAAGTATAATTTCAGAGCCACTGCCACCAAACAAAATAAAAACATCATCATTTTCTTGGGTACAAGATTTTATCAGCATTTCCACAAGTCCCAAAGGAATTTGACAAGAATGAAAGGTTTTGTTTTTACTTACGTTTTTTACCAAGTCAAAGTAAAACCAAGAGTAAGGCATACGTCCCAAGTGTCCTTCTGCCATTCTTTGCTTAATGCGTTTGTCGGTTGGGTTTTGGTAAGGAACGGCTACGTTGTCCTTATAAAAATGATTGTCTTTGCTTTTGGTGGCGTGCAAAATACTTCTGTGAGCAGTAGTGAATCGGCGTGGGCTGTGTCCCACATTGGTATTATACACCCAAACATAGTCTTGAACATCAAAAGCATTTTCATCAAGGTATTTTACACGCAAATACGCGTTTTGTTTAGGATAATTTATCATAAACAAATTGCCTGTTGGTTTCAAGACACGCATACTTTCTTTGGTAAGTCCTATGTACCAATCTATGTAGTCATTCCACTTTTTCGTATAGTTTTTTCCTGCATAGTTGATACCTACATTGTAATCAGGATCGCCATAGACCATATCTAAACAATTATCAGGTAACTGTTTGAGTATTTCCAATACATCTTGATTAAAAACTTTATTTCTGAATTGTTCAAGCATCATCTTATTCTTGTAGCAAAGATACTAAACATTTAACTGATAACAAACCGACTTTACGAACTTGATGCTCGTAATATCCAACGGATTTTCAAAGGTATATGCCCAAATTTTCAAGTTTGTAATCCCGTTTTCTATGGTTTTGACTACATAAACACCATAAATTTCTTTGATTTTTCCTTGCAGTTCTGAAAGTTGGCTTGCCTTGTAATAATACAAAAATGGGTGATAAATTTGATACACTGCAAAACTATCTGGTTTGCCATTTTTACCTTCAAAAACTCCGATAGTACCTTGAAATTCAATCGTCAAATCAATTTCTATTTGTATGTTTTCCAACTCAATAAACAAGTCTTTGCCAAAGTTATAAGCAAAACTCGTTTTAGTACGGTGTGGAAGATAAGTTTTTGGTCTTTGCGTAATGTCTATACTTTCAAATTCCGTATCTTTTCCGAACAAGAAGTGATGCAAAATTCGTTGATTGTTGGCTACTGACAAAATATTACTTTCGCTACTATTGTATTCATTGAGTAGGCTCTTTTTATAGGTCCATTGCAAAGTTTCTTGAATTGGCTCAAAATCGTGATAAACTTTGTCTATTCCCTTAATAAATTGGTGATTTCCACTGCCTAAATGAATAACTGCGAAATCATTGTCAAGTAAAATTTGCGGAAGTTTGTCTTTATTGTCAATTTTGGTAGCATCAAAAGGGTTTCCAAAGCCAACTTTCTTGGATACATCTTTCACTAAATCATTATGGAAAACATAGTCATTTCGTTTTTGGCAAATCTCAAAAAGTTTGGTTAAAACTTGGAGAGTGTTAAGTTTAGATAGATTTTTGTATATTTGTAAAAAATCTATTAAACGTATGAATACTGTATCCTGTAAAAAATGTGGAAGTACAAATGCT
>Ga0272446_1007572_pt1 | contig 10743 bp, 9 predicted proteins | sample YNPCB0061_FD_194587 | JGI IMG/M metagenome (GOLD analysis project Ga0272446, IMG submission 194587) | Hot spring microbial mat communities from Yellowstone National Park, WY, United States - YNP-CB-006-1 | ecosystem: Environmental > Aquatic > Thermal springs > Hot (42-90C) > Sediment | place...
GCCCTGCACCGCCGGCGAGTCGACCAGCCGCGCAACCGTCTCCCGGAAGTACGCCCACGCCCCCGGGGTGTCGCCGGCCGCCAGGATGTCCCGCAGCCGGCCGGGCAGCTCCAGTCCCAGCCGCTGCGCGATCCGCTCCCCGGCCTCGGCCGTCAGCAGCGGCATCGCCATCGCCACCGCAGCGATGCCGTCCGCCTCCGCCCGGACCGCCGCCAGCTCCGCCTCGAGTGCCGCGACATCGAAGGTCGGCTGCGTCTGCACGTAGCTCGCGCCCGCCGCCAGCTTGGGCAGCAGGTTCCGCCGCGCCCGCTCGGGGTCCCGCGCATACTGGTTCAGCGTCGCACCGACGGTCACGCCCGGCATCGCCGCCCGCACCAGCCGGACCGCCTCGCGGACCGTCACCCACGCCCCGCCCTCCCCGGGGGCCTGGTCGCCCGCCACGCACAGCACCTGCTCGACGCCACCGGCCCGGGCAGCCTCCGCCGCCCGGGTCACGTCGGCCGCCGTCATCCCCCGCGCCGCGAGGTGCCACACCGGGTCAATCCCGGCAGCCCGAAGCTCGAGCGATGCCGCGAGGCTCGATTGCCGGTCCGGCCGCTGGATGACGTTCACCGCGTCCGCTGCATCGCCGAGCAGCCGCGCCCGCCGCAGGAGCACCTTCGGCAGGTGCCGCTGCGGCGGCGTAATCTCCAGCGCCACGGCGAACCGGCCCGCCGCCAGCCGTTCCAGGAACCGCATGCCCAGAGGTTCCGATCCTCCGCCCGGAGCGTCCAGCCCGGCTCAGCCGAAGCTGCCGCGCGCGCCCCGGAGCCGCGGGTCCAGCAGGTCGCGCAGCGCATCGCCCAGCATGTTGAAGCTGAACACCGCCAGCGCAATGAACAGCCCCGGCCACACCAGCTGGTCCGGCCGGATGCTCGCGATCTGCTGCGAAATCTGCAGCATCTGCCCCCACGTCGGCTGGTCCGGGTTCACCACCCCGAAGCCGAGAAAGCTCAGCGCCGCCTCCGCCAGGATGATCGACCCAATCCCGATCGTCGCCTGCACCATCAGCGGCCCGAAGATGTTCGGGACCACGTGGCGGACCATGATCCGCGCATCCGTCGCCCCCAGCACCCGCGCCGCCTCCAGGAACTGCGCCGACCGCACCGAAATCACCGCCGAGCGGATCACCCGCGACCCCGAGAACCCGCCCAGCAGCCCCAAAAGCACAATCAGCTTCCCGAACGTGGCCCCGCCCAGCATCGTCGTTGCCGCCAGCAGCACCACCAGCACCGGCAGCGCCATCACCGCATCGACCAGCCGCTGCAGCACCGCATCGTACCGCCCGCCGAAGTACCCCGAGGTCACCCCGATCAGCAGCGCCAGCGCCGTCGAAATGACCACGGCCCCGACGCCCACGTAGAACGCGTTCCGCGCTCCGTACACGATCCGGCTGTAGTTGTCCCGCCCGAGCTGGTCGGTCCCGAACGGGTTCGAAAGCTTACCCGGTACGTTCCGGTCGCCGAACGTCGCCGATTTCTCCACCACCGTCGGGCACAGGAACGTGTCCTGCGGCCCGAGGCAGTACTTCTGCAGCCGGACTCCCGCGCGCGTGTCGGCAGGCTGGTGCGTTGCGAACGCCCCCGGGAACGCCGCCAGCACCGCCAGCAGCAGGATGATGATGAGCGAGATGAACCCGAGCGGCTTCGTCCGCATCAGCGTGCGGAAAAAGCCGACCGTCCTCCCGAATGTCCCGGGAGCAGGCCGGCTCAGCGGCTCCGCAATAACCACCTGGGCAGCAGCATCAGCCATGCGTCACCTCACCCCCGCGCCCGCGGGTCGAGCAGCGAATACGAAATGTCGACAATCAGGTTGATCAGCACCACCGCAATCGCGAACAGCAGCGTAATCCCCTGCACCAGCGGGTAGTCCCGCTCGTACACCCCGCGGATGAGCAGCCGGCCGACCCCGTTCATCGTGAACAGCGTCTCGAAGATCACCGTGCCGCCCACCAGCGTCGCCATCGTCAGGCCGATCACGGTGATGACGGGCAGCAGGACGTTCTTCAGCGCATGCCGTGTAATCACCACCCGCTCGCGCAGCCCCTTCGCCCACGCCGTACGGATATAGTCCTGCCGCAGGACGTCGAGCATCATCGTCCGCGTGTACCGCATCACCGATGCCGCTGTCGCCAGCGACAGGATCAGCCCCGCCAGCGCGAACTGCTGGAAGTTCTTCACCGGGTCCTCCCACGGCGCTGCGTACTGCGTCGGCGGGATCCACCTGAACTGGATCGCGAGGAACGCGAGCACGAACGTCGCAACCACGAAGCCCGGCACCGAGAGCCCGAGAATCGAGAATCCCCGCAGCAGGTAGTCGAGCCACGAGTCCTGCCGGATCGCAGAAACCACCCCGATCGGTACCCCGATCACCACGGCGAAAAACACCGCTACGAGCGCCAGCTCGAGCGTGACGCCGACCTTCGGCATCACTTCCGAAAGCACCGGCCGATAGCTGTACATCGAGGTGCCCCAGTCGCCCCGGAGCAGGTTCCCCAGCCACTTCACGTACTCCGTGGCAATGTTGTTGTTCAGCCCGAGCTCCTCTTTCAGCTGCTCCGCTGCCTCCGGCGTGTACCCCTCCCCCAGCCGCGCCGCCACTGCCGCGTCCGGGTCCAGCCGCAGAATCCCGAAGATGAGGAACGACACAATCAGCAGCGTCGGGATCGAAAGAACCAGCCGCCGCACGATGATCTTCTGCATCCCGAATCCCCCAAAGAGGGCCCCGGGGAGTCATACCCCGGGGCCCCGGACTCTACCGGACCGTACCCCCGGCGGTTACGCCTTGATCCACACGTCCTCGGCGTCGTCGTACCCGGCAAGGAATGGCGTCGCCACAGCGTTCCTCACCTTCTTGTTGTAGACCGTGAACAGCACGCGTGAGCCGATCCACACCGGCCCCGGCGCCGTCGCCAGCTTCCGCTGGATCTCGAACACGATCTGCTTCCGCTTCTCGTAGTCGAACTCGGCGGACTGCTGGTCCAGCAGCTTGTCGATCTCCGGGTCCGCAAACTTCCCGTAATTGCGCGACCCCTTCGCCGGGTCGCTGTGGTGGTAGATCAGCAGCTGCGCATCCGGGTACGGCCCCGAGAGGAACAGCGTCCCTGCAAGGTTGTACTCGCCTGCGACCTGCCGGCGCAGCATCGTCGCGAAGTCCGTCCCGACGTTGTCGATCGTCAGCCGGATGCCCACCTCCCGCAGGTTCGAGACGATCACGTCCGTCACCCGGTTCGCATCGAACGCGGTCGCCGTCATGATCGTCTCCTCAAACCCATCCGGGTAGCCGGCTGCGGCAAGGAGCGCCTTCGCCTCCTTGATCTCGTCGGCGCGCTTGCCGAAGCCGGGCAGCTTCGCCAGCTCCGCGTCCGGGAGCACCCACCCCGCGGCAGCCGGCGTCATCGCGCCACCCGCGATCCCGCCGCCCGCGTACACGTTGTCGTACACCTGCTTCCGGTCCACCGCCCGCCAGAGCGCCTGCCGAACCCGCAGGTCCTTGTATCGCTCCTTCGTGTGGTTGATCAGCAGGCACTCGCGCGTCGGGTTCGGCGCCCGTGTGATGTAGAAGTTCTGGTCATTCTCGAACTGCCGTGCCAGGTCCGCCGGCAGGCCCACCGAGTCGGCCTGGTTTGCCCGGATCGCGTTCACCAGGGCCTGGTTATCGGTCTGGTTCACCACCTCCGCACCGTCGAGCCAGGCCGTGTTCGGCTTCCAGTAGCCGTCGGGCCGCTTTTTCACCGCAATCCGCTGCCCGGCTTCGAACGCAGCGGCCTCATACGGCCCCGAACCAACCACATCCTCCAGCTTGGTAATCGCGTCGTCCCCGCGCGCCGCAATCTCCTTCGGAATGACCAGGTCGTACTGGTCCGCCATCGCGTTCAGCAGGTCAGCCTTCGGCGCCTTCAGCTTGAACCGCACCGTCGTCGCGTCAATCGCCTCGATCGAATCCACGACCGCGTAGTTGCCCGACCGCGGCGACTTCGCCCCGAGCGCCTTAATCCGCTCGAACGACGCCTTCACGTCCTCGGCCGTCACCTGCCGGCCGTTCACGGGCGGCTTGTTCTGCCATTTCGCCTCCGGCCGCAGCTTGAAAATCAGGGTCGTGCCGCCGTCCGCGATCTCCGGCTGCGCCGCCGCCAGGTCCGGCTCCGGCAGGAACGGCGCCACCTTCTGGAAGCGCATCAGGAAGTTCCCGCACCAGTGCCAGAGGAACGACGACTCCCACGGCGTGTTCGTCCGGTGGATGTCGATGACCGACCCGATCGGCCCGCCCAGCAGCTTCAGCGTCCCCCCCGCAACCGGCTTCTCCGATGTGTCCTGCGTCGGCGCCACCGGGGTCAGCTGCGTGCCACCCCCGTTCCCGCCCTTCTCCCCATCGTCGTCGCCGCCGCATCCGGCGATCGCCATCGTCGCCAACCCGAGCGTCGCCGCCGAACCGCCCGCGATGACGCTGCGCCGGTTCACACGCCGCCGGCGCCAGTAGTTGTCCCAGTAGGAGCTCATAAACCTTGTCCCCTCGTACAGATTTTTGGGGCCCGCGCTTGGTAATTCAGGGGCTCGCCTATACTGCCGATAGGCGCTCCCGCGGTCAACCGGGCACGTCCCTTCACCCGTTCAGTACGCCGCAGCCCCTACCCGCGGATGACACTCTCCCCCAGGATCGCCTCCCGCGCCTCCGCCACCACGTACAGCGAGCCCGTGATGCACACCAGGTCATCCGGGTTCGCGTGTGCCAGCGCTGTATCCAGCCCCGCCGCGACCGTCTCTTCGGCCACCGCCGCCGGCCCGAGGAACCCGATCTGCTGGATCATCTCGTACGGGTCCATCGCCCGCGGGTTCCGGAAGCCGACGCAGACAATCAGCTCCGCCAGCTTCGCCAGCTCGAACCCCATCGCCCGCAGGTCCTTATCCCGCGTCACCCCGATGACCAGGAAGCACCGCTTCCACGTGAAGTACTCGCGCAGCGCCCGGGCCAGCGCGCCTGCGCTCTCGCCGTTATGCGCCCCGTCGGCCACAATGAGCGGCTTCTGCCCCATCACCTCCAGCCGCCCCGGCACCCGAACCCGTGCAATCCCCTCCGCGATCGCCCGGTCGTCGAGTTCGAACCCGCGCGCCCGGATCGCGTCTGCAACCGCCACGGCCGTCATCGCATTCTCCGCCTGGTGCCGCCCGAGCATCGGCGTCCGCAGCTCCAGCATCTCCCCGCCTGGCCGCCGCACCGCCAGCCGCTGCCCCCACGGGTGGATCTCCGTCACCTCGACGTCGTACAGCGACCCCGCGTCCACCAGCTCCGCGCCCACCTCCGCGCACCGCTCGCGGATGACATCGAGCACCGCCGGGTCCCGCTGCCTGGCCACCACCGCCGTCGTCCCCCGCTTGATAATCCCCGACTTATCCCGCGCAATTTCGACCGTCGTGCTCCCCAGGATCTGCGTGTGCTCCAGCGAAATCGGCGTGATCACCGCCACGTCCGTCGCCTCGAACACGTTCGTTGCGTCGAACGTCCCGCCCAGCCCGACCTCCACCACCTGCCAGTCCACGGGGGGCAGCTGCGCCCGCACGAGCCAGAAGAACAGCGCCGTCAGCACCCCAAACGTCGAGACGTCCCCATGGACGCTCGCCCGCTCCGCCTCCACCGCCGGCTGGATCGCCGAAAGTCCCGCCGCGAACTCCTCCGGGCTCACCGGCTCCCCGCCGATCGCGATCCGCTCGGTGAACGAATGCAGGTGCGGGCTCGTGTACAGCGCGGTCGAATATCCCGCCTCCCGCAGGACCCCGGCAATCATGGCTGAGGTCGTGCCCTTTCCTTTCGAGCCGGTGATGTGCACTGTCGGCCGCCCGAGGTGCGGGTCGTTCAGCCGTGAGAGGAGCGACCGCATCGACGCCACGCTCATCGTCGGGTTCGCCGACGCCTGGTACCCCCGCTCCATGTCGCTCAGCGAGAGCAGGTACGCGATCGCCTCCGGGTACTCCATCCCCCGATTCTAGCTCGCGGCCGTCACTCCGCCTCGTCGGACCCAAAGTCGACGATGTGGCGCGCCGCCTCGAATCCCCGCATCAAGATGAGCCGCCGCGGCCGGATGCGGAACAGGATGCCCCGGTCCGTGAACACCGCCGCCATCTTGTTCTTCGCCTCCAGCTCCTGCAGCAGCGGCGTGTACGCCTCCGACTCCCGCGCCACCTCTTCCGCCCGCCCCTCGATCACCACCCGGTTGAACGCCGTCCAGTCCGAGCGGATCACCTCCCGGTTGTCGATAAGGAACGACACCTCCGGCGTCGCCCGGATGTTCCGCGTGTGCTGCGGCCGCGTGCCGCTCCCGAACAGCACCTCCCCGTTCGGCCGCAGGTGAAACAGCACGAACGTAACGTACGGCGTCCCGTCCTCTGCGTGCGTGGTCGCAAGTGTCCCGCCGGGCTGGTCCAGCCCCAGCCGGTACGCCTGCTCCAGGATCTCCTCGCGGCTCAGCTGCTCACTCACCGGGCCAGATTCTACGGGCCGCCCGCCTTCGCCGCAGCGTCGTTGAACCGAACCGCCAGCCCGCCGTACGGTTGTCTCCGGTGAACCCTTCGCAACCCGGGCGCCGGGTCGTCCTCCAAACCCCCTCTCCCGACCGCCAGGGGCGGACCGGCTGCATCGCCGCCGGCGCCGTCATCGGCGTCCTCGTCGGCCTGATGGTCGGCCTCTACGCGCTCCCGCCCATCCTCAAGAGCATCTACGGCGAAAAGAAGGTCGCAGCCGGCGAGGTCTTCGAAGGCGACGGCCGCATCATCGCCGTCGAGGCCGTCGGCATCGCCTCCGAGCCGCTTGGCGAACCCTCCCCCGGCATGCAGCGCGCCGATGTCGCCCTCCGCCTGCGCATCACGAACAACAAAACCTGGGACGCCACCCTCGCCGACTGGACCCTCGAAGTCGCCGGCATCGAGAACTGGATCCCCGCGGCCTCCGCGACCACCGATGGCCAGCCCGGCTTCGCTCCTCCGCTGGGCCAAACCTCCACCGTCGAGCTCCGCTTCGTCGTCGAACGCCCCGCCGGCGAAACCGCACCGCTCCGCCTCGAGGCGCTCCACCTCGCCAACCCGCGCGTCCGCTTCGCCCTCGAATGACCGAACTCCCCTGCAGCTATCCCGGCTCCCTCCCCCACCTCCTCCGCCCGGGCCTGCGCCTCGTCTTCATCGGCTACAACCCGGCCATCTACTCCGCCCGGGCCGGCCACTACTACGCCCGCCCCGGCAACCGCTTCTGGGTCCACCTCTCCGAGTCCGGCATCGCCGGCCGCCCGGTTCGCCCCGAAGACGACCGCCTCCTCCCCGACGAGGCCGGCATCGGCTTCACCGACCTCTGCTGCCGCCCGACCGTCCGCGCCGAGCACCTCACCGCCGAGGAGGTCCGCGCCGGCGCCCTCCGCCTGCATGGCGAACTCCTCCAGTTCCAGCCCGCCATCGCCTGCTTCAGCGGCCGCGGCATCTACCAGCACTTCGCCCGCCACGCCCTCGGCATCTCGGCCGCCGAGCTCGCCCGCCGGCCCTACGGCGAGCAGCCCGAGCGCATCGGCCGCACCATCCCCTGGGTCATCCCCAGTTCGAGCGGCCTCGCCTCCCGCTGGCACGCCCTCCGCCTCGAGTGGCTCCACCGGCTGCGCGACGCCCTCCCGCCGCTCCACCCGCCCTCCCGCCCCACTTCCCCCTTGGAAGCGCCCGCTTCACCCTAAAACCCATGCAGCTCGGCATCATCGGCCTCGCCCGCTCCGGCAAGACCACCGTCTTCAACGCCGTCACCCGCGGCTCCGCCCAGGTCGGCGCCTACTCTTCCTCCAGCCAGCCCAACATCGGCGTCGTCAACGTCCCCGACGAGCGCGTCGACGCCCTCGCCCGCCTCTACAGGCCGAAAAAAGTCACCTACGCAACCATCCAGTACGTCGATTTCCCCGCCGCCGGCGAGTCCTTCGGCAGGGGCGAAGGCCCGGCAGGCAAATTCATCAACGACCTCGCCCGCATGGACGCCTTTATCCATGTCGTCCGCGCCTTCCGCGACGACTCGGTCCCCCATCCCGAGGGCTCGGTCGACCCCGACCGCGACATCCAAACCATGGACCTCGAACTCGCCTTCGCCGACCTCGCCATCATCGAGCGCCGCCTCCAGCGCCTCGAAACCGAAATCCGCTCCATGAAGGCCGGCGAGCGCGAACGCCCCCTCCGCCTCAAGGCCCTCCTCGAACGGCTCAAAGCCGGCCTCGAAAACGACATCCCCATCCGCGCCCAGGAGCTCTCCGACGACGACCGCCAGCTCCTCGAAGGCACCCAGTTCCTCACCGCAAAGCCGCTCCTCCTGCTCATCAACATCGGGGAGGAGGACCTCCCGCGCCGCGCTGAACTCGAAGCCGCCTACCGCGCGAAGTACGCCGGCCCCGGCCGCGATGTCGCCGTCATGGCCGGCAAGTTCGAAATGGACCTCAACGAACTCTCCGAGGAGGAAGCCGCCGAGTTCCGCGCCGCCGCCGGCGTCACTGAAAGCGGCATGGCCAGCGCCATCCGCGCCAGCTACCGCCTCCTCGGCCTTATCTCCTTCCTCACCGCCGGCCCCGATGAATGCCGCGCCTGGACCATCCCTGCCGGCGCTACCGCCCCCGAGGCTGCCGGCAAAATCCACAGCGACCTCCAGCGCGGTTTCATCCGCGCCGAAGTCGTCCGCTGCGAAGACCTCCTCGCCGCCGGCAGCGAGGCCGAAGCCAAAAAACGCGGCCTCCTCCGCACCGAAGGCAAGCAGTACGTCGTCCAGGACGGCGACGTCCTGCACATCCTCTTCAACGTCTGAACCCGCACGGCAGCCGGCCGGCCTGCGCTACATCCCCGCCGCCTTCGGCGACATCTCCCGCATCGCCTGCAGCACCCGCTCCCGCCGCACCGCCGCGTCGGGGTCGAACGAAATGAACTGCAGGAACGCCGTGTCGACCCCGGCCTCCAGGTACCGCTGCACGTGCGCGTTCCGCTCCTCGGCCGTGCCCGCCACGAACAGGTCCTGCACCACCACGTCCGGCACCGCCGCCAGCGCGGCCTTCCGGTCGCCGCTGTCCCACGCCGTCCACATCGCCGAGAGGAGCGGCTCCCGCCCCAGCCAGCGGTGGAACTCCTTGTACACCGGCACGTTCAGGTAGGCGTTCAGGTGCCGCCGCTGCAGCATCGCTACCTCCGGCGTCAGCGGGTCGATGCACACCATCAGCCGCGCCGTGATCTCCACGTCGTCCGGGTTCCGCCCCGCCGCCTTCGCCGCCTCGCGAACCACCGCGACGCTCTTCTTCACGTCCTCCGCCGAAAGCCAGTTGATGATCGCCCCGTCGCCAACCTCCCCCGCCACCCGCAGCATCCCCTCCCGCAGCGCCGCGATGTGGATCGGGATCGGCTCGCTCGGCGGCTTCGCCATCCGGAAACCGTCGACCCGGAACGTCTCCCCCTCGAACACTACCCGCTCGCCCGCGAACGCCTTCCGCAGGAAGAGCGCCATCTCCCGCACCCGCGTCGCCGGCTTCCGGAACTTCCCGCCGTTCCACAGCTCCACAATCGGCTGCGACCCCGAGCCGATGCCCAGGTTGAACCGCCCCGGCGCCACCTCCGCCACCCCGGCCGCGGTCTCCGCCAGCGTCGCCGGCCCCCGCGTGTAGACGTTCGCAATCGCCGTCCCCAGCCGGAGGTTCGTGTGCAGCCCGATGACCGCCAGCGGCGTGAATGCATCGATCGCGTCCACTTCGTACGACCACGCGTCGGTGTACCCCAGGCGTTCCGCCTCCTGGCACACCTCCGGGTGCTCCCGGAGCGACACCCCGTCCAGCGGGACCGAGAGTGAAAGGCGCTTCCTTGCCATCTAGTTCGACTCCCCCATCAGTCGATGCATCCGGTCGATCAGGACCGGCACATACCACTCGAAATCAGCAGCTCCCGGGTTCGAGGCGGTCCGCTCGAGGTAGTGCATGTACAGCCCCTCGAGGATGATCGCCATCTTGTACACCGCAAGCACGCTGTAAAACCCGAAGTGCTTCATCGAGCGCCCGCTCTTCGCCTCGTACCGCGCAGCCATCTCCTCCCGGCCCGGGAAGCCTTCCAGCTCCGTCAGCGTCGACCGGTTGTTCAGCTGCCGCGTCCCCGGCGGGTCGCCCTGGTCGCCCCACGTCGAAAGCAGCCAGCCGAGGTCCGCCAGCGGGTCGCCGATCGTCGCCATCTCCCAGTCGAGGATCCCCAGCAGCCGCGGCTCGTTTGCCGCGAAGATCACGTTGTCCAGCTTGTAGTCGCCGTGCACCACCGAGACATCGGCCTCCGCCGGGATCCGCGCCCGCAGCCACGCCGTCGCCTCGTCCAGCCCGGGCAGCTCCCGCGTTCGCGGCCGGGTCAGCTCCCACTGCTTCGCCCACCGCTCCACCTGCCGCGGCAGGTACGTCTCGCCCTTCCCGGTGAGCCCCGCGGCCTGCCAGTCCACCGCATGCAGCTCCACCAGCGCGTCCACCAGCTCCTCCGCCACCTTCCGCCGCCCCTCCGGCGTGTCGTACGCCGCCGGCACCTCCGACCGGATCACCACGCCGTCCAGCCGCTCCATGAGGTAGAACGGCGCCCCGATGACCGATGGGTCCTCGCACACCGCCACCGGCCGCGGCACCCGCGCCCGCCCGTACAGCGCCGCGATGTACCGGTACTCCCGGATGACGTCGTGCGCCGTCGGCAG